>Ga0210111_1000078_pt1 | contig 22691 bp, 15 predicted proteins | sample China_Galinas_PW_6_FD_185520 | JGI IMG/M metagenome (GOLD analysis project Ga0210111, IMG submission 185520) | Wetland microbial communities from San Francisco Bay, California, USA, that impact long-term carbon sequestration - China_Galinas_PWC_D2... | ecosystem: Environmental > Aquatic > Marine... | reverse complement strand
TCGATGCGCTGGTAGGCGGCATGTACGATGACGGCACCGGGCCGCAGTCGGTTCTGCTGACCGGGCAGTTGCAGGTCGTGGTGAACGGAAAGGGCACCGACACGACGGGAACGTGGGATACGGAAATCTTGTCGATGTCTCTCACGGGTGACGCCGGCGTCACACCGATCGAGATCAGGGAGAGCCCGTCCATGTCATCAACGGGCCAGACGATGATTACCAGGCTTGGTGACGGGGAGTTCCACGTCGACAGCTTTTTCGACGTGTTCACAGAGCTTTCCGTTGACGGCGGTCAGACGTTCCAGATACCGAGCGGCGCGCCCGTGCGAATTGCCCTTCAGCCCGTCGACCCGGCAACGTGCCGATGCGTACCGGACGAAATCCCGTGCGAGCAGAGTGACCCGGCCACGTGTAATGGCGTGTGCCCGAATCTGAATGAGGTCTGCACGCCTGATCCCACGGGTGGTCCGTGTTCTTGCCAGCCCATTCCGTGTGATCAGACGTTCCCGGCATGTGGCGGTGCGTGCCCGGCCAATTCGGTTTGCACGTCCGTTCCAGGGGCCGATGCCTGCCGTTGCCAGCCGATCGAATGTGCGCCAAATCCCGAGGGCACGGCGTGCAACGGTGCGCCCTGTCTCAATAACGGTCTGTGTAATGCCCGGTGTGTGCAGTTTGATCCTGCGACTGGTGCGAGGCGTGTGGTGGATTGCGAGTGTCGCAATTCCAGCGAGTGCCACGTGGCGACGTTGGGCCCCGATCGCGGCGTGAACCCGTGTACAGTGGCGGATAACGGCACGGGTACGGTGTCGTTGCCGCCGCAAGGCTGCGAGTATCTCAGCCCCGATGAAGTCCATATGATTATCGATGGGTTGCCTGCAGGCACGACCATCGAATTGGCGGCCATTCACAAGGACTTCATCTGCGATCGACAGAACGACCTTTGCTCGACGCTGCTGACGCCTGGCGAATGTGAGGGTGTCGGAGGCTCGTTGGGCGGGAACGGCGATTGTTTTGAGTCCACGCTGGAACTCTCGCTCACCGGCACGGGCGATCTCACCGGATTCGCCCGCACGCTTATCGTCCCGATCTTCAGTGAAGTACACACCGGGCCGCGGAATCCCGGCGATGCGGTGCAGACCTTCCCCAATGATATGGTTCGCCTGCAAGGTGAACTGCTCGGTGATCCGGACTTCTGCACGTTCAGAGTGACCGGTGGTAGTGCGAACGGACTGCCGAGCCCCGGGCAAACTACGCTCACGCGGCTGCCGAGCGGTGATTTTAACGTCGACAGCTTCTTCGATGTCACGTACCAGATTGAGTTCCAGGGATGCCCGGGCAGTCAGCTCGAAGGCTTGGCAGGCACCACGTCAGCGACCATTCGCATGTCGACCGGCGCGGGGATCACGCCGCCTACGTGTGTCGGCACATGTCCGCCCGATACGGAGTGCAACAGAAGTGCCACGGTGAACTCAGACGGCACGATTACCGTGTGCTGCGATTGTGTCACCGTTGCACCGCCGGCCGCCTGCTGCTTGCCAAATGGCGAGTGTGCAGACGTGACAAGGGCAGAGTGCGAGGATTTGGGTGGCGTATCCAAGGGACCAGGGACGTCCTGCGAGGGTGACGGAAACGGCAACGGTGTCGACGACGCTTGCGAAGATGACCCGTGCGAGGATTGCGGTCTCGCTGACCACTGGGTGGACGACTGTACGGCCGGCGTGGACAGCATGCCTTCCGGCGCCCTTGTCGGTCTTGATCTGGGACCGGAGTTCGACTGCATCCCGGATACAAATCTCGTCCTGCACGGGCCGGTTCATATCGGCCGATCCGCGCCCAGGGACGATTCAGCCAACTACCCTGGACTGCGCGCGATAGACGGACATCTTGATGTGATTGATTCGGAAATACTCAGTATGGTTCTGTCCGGCGGCGGCGGCGTGACGTTGAGGGCCGGTGCGGGACAAGGCGTAGCCGGTGTATTGCCACCCACCTACGGCGCCATCGCGGAGCAGCCCACCCTACCGGAATGGGCGGATAGCTTCTTTGACGTGTTCTTTGAGGTGGATGGCGGTCTCGGTTTTGCCTACAACCACGAGCCGCTTCGCGTGAACGCGAAGATCGAATGTTTACCGCCCGACAGCACGTACATTCATCCAGTCGGGTGTATCCCGTTGTACGATACGCCGCGCGGCATTGAGGGTCAGGTCGTTGCCCAACTGGTGACGGCCAACCACTCGACCTACCCGGCCTGTGGTGATCCCGGCACGGGCCCCTGCATCGAGCCGCATGATACGCCGTTCTGTCGCGACGAACGATGCTGCAATCGTGTGTGCGAGCAATTACCGCACTGTTGCGACGACCAGTGGGACGTGCAATGTGTGCAGGCGGCGCTGGAGATTTGTCAGGGCGCCGTGGAGGTTGACGAATTCGACTTCTCGGTCGGTGCGTTCGAACTACATCATCCGGATGGAAACGTGGAGACGATTCCGGTCAGCGGACCGGCCACCGTGAAAGTCTTCTTCGAGGGTCCCAACGAGGGCGATGCCGACGACGATGACGGTGACGGCTTGGATGAAGTGCGTACGGAGATCGTGGATCTTCAGCTCAACGGGTTCTCTCCCAAGCTGGGGCCGGTTCATGTGACCGTCAATCCGGCGCTTCCGTCACTCGGCGTGATTGAGGAACTTGTGAATAACAACCCCGGACTGCTCGACGTCGACCCGTTTGCCCCCGGCGATGCGGATAGCTTCTTCGACGTCTTCTTCAAGGTCGAAATTGGCGGGCTTGAGTTCTTTACCATCGCGCCGAAGCGAATCCGAGGCCGCCTCGACCACAAGCCGCCGGACGCCGCAACGGTCTATGAGGGCGTTCAAACACTTGAGTTGTACGATGCCAACGGTCGACCCACCGGCTTCTTCCTTGGGGCCACGCGGCACCGCCCGCGCCCGGTCATTGAGGTCGATCAGTTCGATTTCTCCGTCGGTCAGTTCGACCTCAAGTTCCCGGATGGTTCGATCAAGACAATTCCCGTCGGCGGACCGGCGACGGTCAACGTTTTCTTCGACGGGCCGACCGAAGGCGACGCCAACGACAGCAATGGCAACGGTCGCGACGATGTGCTCACCGAGATGGTGGCGTTGGATCTGGTGGGCTTCCATCCGGACCTTGGCGTGGTCGAGGTTGGCGTTCATCCGACGATCCCATCGCTGGGCGAGATCGAAGAGCTGGCGAACAACAATCCCGGGCTGCTTGATGTCGACCCGTTCGCCCCAGGGGATGCGGACAGCTTCTTCGACATGTTCTTCGTCATCCGTGTGGGTGGGGTGCGGTATTTCACCCATCAGCCGAAGCGGATGAGCAGTCGTATCACCGAGAAGCCGCCGGACTCCACGACGGTGTATGAGAATCGCAATGATGTCGAACTGTTCGACGAGAACGGCAACGCGACGGGCATTATTCTCACCGCTGCAAGGCACCGCCCGCGGCCGGTCATCGAGATCGATGTCTTTGACTTCTCCATCGGTAGGTTCGAACTCATCCGACCCGATGGCTCATCGGAATTAGTGGACGTGGCCGGGGAGGCAATCGCCCATGTCTACTTTGAGGGTCCGCATGAGGGCGATGCCAACGACAGCGACGGCAACGGTCGCGACGAGGTGCCAACCGAGATGGTTGTCTTACATCTTACCGGCCCAAGTTCTCTCGGGCCGATTGTGGTCAAACTCCACCCGACGATTCCCTCGCTGGGCCAGATCGAGGAGCGGCAGAATAATACCGCCGGACTGCTGGATGTCAATCCGTTCGCTCCAGGTGATGCGAACAGCTTCTTCAACCTCTTCCTTGAAGTTGACGTCGGCGGCCTGCGGTTCTTTACAAGGAGTCCCAAGCGGATGTCCAGCGTGATTGACCACAAACCGCCGCAACCGGGTGCCGTGTACGAAAGCCCGATCACGATTCCGCTGTTTGATGAGAATGGCAATGACACCGGATTTGCCATCGGTCCGGCACGGCACGTGCCCCGTCCGCTTCTGGGCACGGACCCGCCCGCGTGCGCCATCGACGCACGGCAGCCGCATCCGGTGAACAGCACAACGCCGAAGCAGGGTTGGAATCAGTTGGTGTTGCAGTTCAGCACGGATCCCACGGCGCTCAACCTGCAGCCGAACGACTTCGCCGTCGACGTTGTGCCGCCGAGCGCGGTGCCGCCTCCGGTGATCACCAACATACTCGTACCGGCCGTGAATGCCGTGGCGATTCAGCTGGATCGTCCGATCGAACCCGGACATTGGACGTGCCTTGAGTACCTGCCGTCAGGACGTCGTTGGTGTCTCGGATTCTTGCCGTCCGACACGAACGGCGATCGGCTGGGCTCGGCGAGTGATATCAATGATCTGATCAACTCGCTCAATCTCGTTCCGGGTCGGATTCTGCCGCCTTATGCGACGGACCTCAATCGATCCGACGTGACGAATCCGCAGGATATCGGGCGCGAGATCGATCTCTTGAACGGAGCGGGTGCGTTCAGTCCGTGGCTGTCGGTGCGATTACCACCATGTCCGCAATGACGGGTGAGGTAGTCATGTAAGTCATCCCGGTCGCAAGCTGCATGACGGGACGACCGGAGAAAAGAGAGGGCGCCGGGTCGGCAATTGCCGGCCCGGCGTTGTTTCTTGGGGTGAGGCGGCAACAAGGACGGGTACGGCACCAAGCACGCCGATCCAGGCGATGCGAATCACCGACGCATGGTGGGGACCGAGGCCGTCGATTCGCCATGTGCGAAGAGGCGCAGGCTATTTCCCGGAAACGAAGGCAGCCCTTGAGGCGCCAAGTCTTGAATGTCATTGAACTTGAATCGGGCAATCAGTATCTTGTTCATTTGCGATCCCGCTCGGTCGACACGGCAGCGACAGGTTGCACGATCAAGCATTTGCGGTTTATTTGGACGCGGTCGTGCCATGAGTGCATCATCCTGTGCTCCCGTCTTTCTCCTGAGCCTTCATCGAACGGGTTCGACGCTGCTCCACCGCATGCTGGCTGCGTCCGGGAGGGTCGGCGTCCTCAGGGCCCATCACATCATCCATTGGTCCGAGATCGTGAGCGACCAAATGACGCCACGAGAATCGCGCGATCGTGCCGACGCTCTTTTTCGGAATATGGAATCACGGGATCGGGGATTCGATGCCGTAGAGATTGGATCCGATCTGCCCGAAGAGTATGGCTTCGTGTTGGAACGCACGGGTATCGATGCCCGGCTACGCCGGGCCAATCAGTGTCTCCTCTTGCACGTCATTGATTTTCTGCGGCGAGAAAACCCGAGCCGGGCATGTCTCGTACTCAAAAACCCCTGGGACTTCGGCTCCGGGCCGGCGATCAAGAGGCTCCTACCGCATGCCAAGCTCCTTTATCTCCACCGCAATCCACCGGAGGTCTTTGAATCCCTACGGCGAATGGTGTCGAGTATTCTGACGGAACCCAATCCGTATCTGGCTCTTCTAAGTATCCGCTACCGGGCCTTTACCCACGACCCGCTGCTGCGGAACGGTGCGCGCCGGGCTGTCCGGCGATTCCCTGGGCTTGTAGACCGCCTGCTCCTCGAGCACATGGTCCGAGAATCGCGGCGCTATCTACGTGGTAGGGGATCGGTCGCCGGGCAGGACGTCTTGAACGTCCAGTATGAAGCACTCTGTAGGCGGCCTGTGGACACACTTCACCACATTCTGGCATGGCTGGGGGTGGATGGTGATTGCGACGGATTGGATACGATGGTGGTGCAGAGAGCCCGTACACCCTCCGAAGGGCCATTCGTCACGTCGAATCGGGCGCTGCGAGGCCTGAGCCTCTGTGCTGCAGCGTCCGGACATGATTCCTCCGTCTGGGGTTGACAACTCGTGTTCGAGGGGTCGTTTCCTTTCATGTAGGGCTCTGGGGAGTCGACATTTCATTGTGTGCTTTGTTTTCGGGCGGCAAAAGCCTACAATTGTCTTGACCAGGGAGGAGCCGCGAACGACCGGTAGATTGGGTCGGCGTATCGTTGGCCGAAAAGCAACAACTCGCGCCATCGTGCGAAGTGCGGCGGGGAAGGCAGGCTTCATGCGACATCGAAGGACGGCTTGCCGGGAGTGGGCTTCCGCCCCGGGCGGCACATACCTCCGGTTGACCATACTCCGGCTTGGCACGGTTTTGGCGACTTTGACGGCGTTCGCGCCCGGCGCCACTTTGGCGTGCATGCCGCACCCTGATGACGAGGGCGACGGCATGCCGGGCTGCGGCAAAGCCGAAGCGTTGGCACGCCGAGGCCTGTTAACGGACGACGGCGGTACGGTCGCCTATGCCGAGGCGTTCGATGACACGGACGTCATTCACTATCAACTCGATATCGAGATTACGAATATCGATCCGGTAAACAACCAGTGCACCATTACCGGAAATAACAGGATTCGCGTGAGAAGCCAGGTGGACGGCCTGACCGAGTTTACCTTCAGGCTGCGCAATCAATTTGTGATCAGCAGTGCGGTGGTGAATGACGAAACGGCGGCCGTCTCCGTGGTGGTCGACACCATTTCTGAGACGACTCGTGTGGCGACGCTGGACCGCGCATACGCGGCCGGTGAAGAGTTTACGATCAAAATCGACTATTCGGGGGATACGCTATCTCTTGGCCTGGGATCGATTGAGGTAGCCAACCAACCATTCGGAGCCCCGATTGTATCCAGCTTGAGTGAGCCGTACTTCGCGTATACATGGTGGCCGGCGAAGCACGAGGATGTCGGGCAGCCGGGCGATAACGCGGACAAAGCAACCATCGAGTTCTCCATCACGGTCCCGGACAACTTCGATGTGCCATCCAACGGTCTTCTCCAGAGTGTCGATGTGCTGGCCGGCAACCGTCTCCGCTACAACTGGGCGACGGTCAACCCCATCGCCACGTATCTGGTGAGCTTCGCGGCAGGAGAGTTCAACCGATGGACGGAGAGTTACGTGTATCCGGGCGGCAGCATGCCGGTGGAGTTCTACATCTACCCGGGGAACGACACGCCACAGAATCGCCAGAGTTGGAGTGACGTGGTCGATATGCTCGGCGTGTTCGCGTCGTTGTTCGGCGAGTACCCGTTCGTTGACGAGAAATACGGGATTTACAACTTTCCGTTTGGCGGCGGCATGGAACATCAAACGATGACCGGGCAGGGTACGTTCAGCGAGATCACCACGGCGCACGAAGCGGCTCATCAATGGTGGGGGGACCTCGTTACCTGCAAGACGTGGAGCGACATATGGCTGAACGAGGGCTTTGCCTCCTACGGGGAGTGTTTGTGGCGGGAGTTCGAGAGCGGCACCCCCAACCACTCCGCCTACCTGTCCCGCGTCCTACAACGAAAGCCACAGAATGTCGACAGTTCCGTGTATGTTTACCCGGAAATCTTGTCGCTGGTCCGCATCTTCAGTTCGACGTATTCCTACAACAAAGGCTGCTGGGTTCTGCACCAGCTTCGCCATGTCGTCGGCGACGAGACCTTTTTTCAGATCCTGGCGAATTATCGAAGTGCGTATGCGAATTCGGCTGCCACGACGGACGATTTTGCGGCCGTGGCGTCCACGACCTTTGGCGAAGATCTGACTTGGTTCTTTGACCAGTGGGTGTATCAGATCGGTGCGCCAGCTTACGAGTACGCCTGGGACAACATCAACGTGGGTGGGCAGGATTTTCTGCTGGCGCAAGTGCGACAGGTACAGGAACCCGAGTATCCCGACGTCTTTACCGCGCCGCTCGACCTGGTGGTAGGGATTGACTTTGGTCCCCAGGAGACGCTTACCGTCTGGAATGACCAACGCGAACAGTGGTTTGCCATTCCGGTGGGTGGCACGGTTACGTCACTCCAGTTTGATCCCGATCAGTGGGTGCTGCGAACCGGTGCGGTGCATGTTGCTTATGGTTTGACGCCCGGCGACTTCGATGGCGACGGCGATGTAGACACGACGGATGCGACGACCATGAGGCAGTGCCTGGCGGATTCCGACAATTTCGTGCCCGTCGGCTGCGAGGCCGGTGATTTCAACAACGACGGTACGATTGACTGCGATGACTGGGACCAGTTTGGACTCGTGTGGATGGAGGCGGGCGATCCTCCACCTGCCATTCAGTGCCTGGGCATCGCCCCCGCGGTTTCAACGTGGGGTCTGGTTGTATTGGTTCTGGTTATGCTCGTGGCGGCCACGGTCACGATTGATGGGCGGCAAACACGCTCATCCGCAAACATGTCCAGGTAGCGTGCCTAAGAAGACGCCTATGACGATGGCGTCCGGCTCAACAGGCACGCATGGTGTGCGCCTGCCGCGACCCACCGCCCGCCTTTATCTCCGCGCAGATTTGGCCACGGCCGTCGCCTCCCACCCGACATGCGTCGCGTCGCTCGAGCGGCGAGTCTTTGGGGTCTGCACGCCTGTGTTTTGGGCGACTCCGCCTGTGCAATTCGTACCTTCGGTCAGCATTTCGGTCAGTGCTGCCTCATGCTTCGCCTTCCGCACGATTTTGCCTTCCACGATGAGGTCGTGGGTTGTGACAGTGTGCGGTCGAACCATCGCCCATCCGGAAAATCCGTGGCTCGACAGCTGGACCATCGTGGGGCGCGCGGCATCGCTCACCAAATTGCGGATCCGATCGACGAGCGGTCTCTCCTGCGTCGCTACCTTTTGCCCGTCGACGACCAGCGTGGCGCAATACCGTGTCAGCTTCGCCTCGACTAGAAACCATGCGTTTGTGCCCCCACGGGACGCGGTCAGAAACACGCGCGACGTCGCCCTTTGGCTCACCACATGAAAGGCATGTTTGGCGGCGGACAGAATCGTCCTTGTCAGGGCATCTACCCGAACTCGAATGGGGGATTTGGATTCCAGTGCCGATATCTGGTCAATGACATCCAGCGACGCGACATCTTCTCCAAACCGCAAGCCCAGTTCGCATACATCATCGTGACGATGACATCGTACCACGGTCGCGCAACCTAGTTGCTGCTCGCCGGATTCCGCGGCGAGGTCGAAAAAGACGGTTGCGTGAACCGGGATGGTCTCCGACGTCGTGATCCTCAGACCCTCGGCCGAAATATCGAGGAGCGTCGCGCTCTGGTGGCACGCGATTTCTTCATTATGAATCCGATAGAAAGCGATTCGCACCTGCGGTCTGTCACCAAGGGGAATGCGTGGCGTACGCCGTTTGTCCTTGCCGTCGCTCGGTCGCGCTGCCCATTCCGCGAACGCGGCGTCGAGCAATCGAGCCATGTGATCACTCGTCAGCCAACGGTACCGTGGTGACTCCGACATTGCACCCAAACCTCTCTGCCGGCGCGCTCCCCGGCTGGCGCGTGGGGGAAGACAGCGCGCGCGAACGGGAACCCACGCCTCCGACTGTTCGCCGCCACTTTCAATATGGCATTCAGAGTGCGTGGAGGCAATCGCTCCTTGCGGTTTCATCGATGGGGTCAAAAGAAGGTCGCCAACGTGCGCACGGCAATCGTCGGCTCGTGCGTCAACTCCAGGCAATGTCGGTATTCGAGCGCGTGGGTCTCTCCTGCGTGCGGGCGATTTGATTCGGACGCAAGAGACCTCGGCGATCCCTTGGCTGTCAAAGATTCGAATCGCCGTGGTTAGTCCAGTGCCCCACTAGCGGACCTTTCCCGTCCGCACCCTTGTTATCGTGACCTTGGTCAGCCGGTACGGCGCGTTGGCGCGACCTCCTCGCGGCTAATACCGTCCTATTCGCACTGTTACCCTACTGATCGGCGCCGTTTACTAATCGTGCCCCCGGTCTCCCATTCCGATAATCGGAGCCGGATCCCGTGTTTTTTCCTGGCAATGCGCACGGAATCTGCGATAATCGAACTGTACTTGAAGGCTGCTCCGAGAAGGGGGAAGCGCGGGCGTCCGCTGCACGCAGGCCTTTGTTCACTGACACTAGTACAAGTGTCGTTCTCACCGCAAGAGGAGGGAGAATTATGCGAAAGAACCGGTCTATGTGGGCTGCCGTGTTGGCCGTTATCGGTGCGCAGGCCGCCTGGGGTTTCCCGCCTTACCTTACGGAATGGCAAAGCCAGTATCCGTCGTCGACGCTACCCGCGCGTATGCTCGCGACCACAGGCAGTGATTGCCATGTGTGCCATCACCCGCCGACTCGGGATCTTCCGGGTAATTGCTACCGCACGGACATTATTGCGCTGCTCGGCGGCGGCGCCACGATTGCGGATGCCATCAGCCAACTCGACGGTGTCGACTCCGATGGTGACGGCGTCCCCAATGGTGTCGAGGCGACGACGGCGCGCCAGGATCAGCCCGGCGAGGTTGGCTACAGCATGGGTCTCGTAGGCCCAACAGGTACCGATCCCTGCTCCTTGGAGCCCGGCGTCGCCATTACGGGTGAATTGGAAACCGCGCCGCCACCGATTCCCACGGTATCCGAATGGGGGCTCGCCTTGATGGTGCTGCTGGCACTTGTCGCGGGCACATTGGTGTTTCGCTCGCAGAGCCGACCGCAACCGGCATATGTGTAAAGACGGCTGACGAACGTCGTACGTAATCCTGTCACGCGATTTTCGCCAATGCAATAAACCGGGCGGTTGTCGCCCTACGCCTTCACAGGCGTGGAGCGGCCCGTCCGTTTGTTTGCGCAGGCGCTCTGTTATCCCCACCGCAGCCCGGTCTTGCCGGGTCAAGTTGAACCGGACCGATTTGCACCATCGGTTGTCGTTCTCGCGCCGTGCGGTTTTGCCAAAACGCTGAAAACAGGCTTTCCAATCGTGTGTGAATCTGTCGATTATAAATGCAGGGCGAGCTTCTAACCGAGGTTCGACGTACAAAGATCCTGGGATGGTCGCGGTCGCGGAAGGGCGATACAATATCGATAATAGAGCCGTCCGCCAAAGGACCCGCGCGACCACCGGCCGGAAAGCTGAACGGATGAGCGGGCGGAAGCCTCTATGGGCGCACGGTATCGCCACGGTACTGCGCCACGGAAGAGGTCGAGTTGTTTTTAGTGAGAGAAAAAGAACTGCCTGTTAGGAGGCTGGCTAATGAACGTGTTGGCCTTTTTCTTCATTGATCCCATGTACTTCATTATCGTCGGTCCCGCCATTTTGCTGGCGATGTGGGCGCAGTGGATGGTCAAGTCTGCCTATGCCAGGGGCTCGAAGGTCCAGGCGCGCAGCGGCCTCTCAGGAGCGGAGACGGCACAGCGCATTCTGAACGTCTATGGCGTCGCCGACGTCGGCATCGAGCCCGTCAAGTCGTTCCTCGGCGACCATTACGATCCCAAGAACAAGATGCTCCGGCTGAGCCCCGACGTGTACAACGGCCGGTCGCTGTCGGCACTTGGCATCGCCGCGCACGAGGTGGGCCACGCCATTCAGCACGCGCATTCCTATGGGCCGCTGGCCATCCGCAACGGCCTGGTTCCGATGGCGTCGGTCGGCAGCCAGTTGTCGATGGCGTTTATTTTCGGCGGCTTCATCCTGAGCATGTTTACGGGAGGGTCGTTCGGCATGTCGCTCGCGGTGGTAGGGTTGGGCATGTTCGCCCTGGTCGTACTGTTCCAACTCGTCAATCTGCCGGTCGAGTTCAACGCCTCGTCACGCGCCAGGTCGATCCTGGTGGAGCAGGGCATCGTGACGCCGCAGGAGAACGTGATCGTCGGCAAGGTGCTCAACGCCGCGGCCATGACCTACGTGGCGGCCACGATCACCGCGATCATGACCATGCTGTACTACGCCTACATCATCTTTGGCCGGCGCAACTAGCACTCTAACAAAGCGTCTCAGAATGGGTGCCGCTGGCGGCTTGCCCGCCAGTGTGGTCCACGACGCGCTCCGCGATCCTTATGAAGGAAGGGGTGCGGGAATTTCCCTCTTCAAGGATCAATCCGTACCGTTTCGCACACATCGCGTCATCTCCACTTGACTCTGGACAGGCATCGCCGGTACGCTATGGTCTCTGTCACACGTTCGGGCGGTGACACCATTCGATACGTAGCCTTTCTATCACGAGGTCTCCATGAAGAATAATCAGCCGAGCAGCGGAGCACCCGTTTGGATGCGCGGTGGCGTGGCGCTGGCGGTGACCGGCATCGTCGGTCCGGGACTCACGGTGGCCACCATGAGCTACGGCCTGCCTTTTCTGGCCGGTATTGCCATCGCGCTGGTCGCATGTGGGCTGGTGTTCGTATTGACCCGACGACTGAATGTGCCGACGGACGGTGGACGCGGTATCCGCGTTCTCTTCGCGATCTGGGTGGCGGCGAGTCTGTTTGCTGGCTATCGCATCGCAAGCCTCGGCGTGTTCATGCACGACGCGACGAACGCCGCCTACGCCTACAGTCCACGAATACGCGAACTCCCCGATCCGGAACTCACCAAGCCGTTCCTTCCGAAACACAACTGCTTTACCTGCTATATGGTGGCGGCGGAACTAGCCTCGGATGGTGTCGACAATATCTACAGCACTATGCACTACCGCGACCCCGAAACAGAATCGCAGGTCCATAAGAGCATCGGTGACCTGCTGCACATCGATCGCTTTCAATATCCGCCACCGTTTCTGCTGCTGCCTGGGCTACTCAGGGCCTCGACCACCGACTTCTTCCATGCGCGTGCGGTGTGGTTCGGTCTCAATCTCGTTCTGCTTGCGATTACGTTTCTTTGGCTGGCGCGATGGATCGACGGCTGGACTTTTCGGCCGTACTGGCTGCTATGGCCCGCGCTGCTAACCGCCTCGACCGTCGTGGGAACGCTGCAGATCGGTAACGCGCATCTGTTTATCGTCCTGTTGACGATCCTCGCTTTTCTGTCGTTCGAGACACGGCGATTCGCACTTGGCGGCGCACTTCTCGGGTTTGGCGTAGTGGGGAAGATTTTTCCGGGCGTGTTGCTTCTCCTGCTGTTATCCCAACGGCGTTGGCGGGCGGTGATCTGGACGGGGGTGGCCATGATGGTCTATACCGGCACCGCCTTTCTGGTGTACGGCATTGGGCCGTTTGAGGCTTTTCTGACTTATCAGATACCGCGTCTGGCAAGCGGCGAAGCGTTTTCCTTTGCATTCGAGAACCTCCGTCCATTAATGTCGAACGGCTCCGTTTATGGTATCGCCTTTAAGCTGTCCAAGCTGGGGTGGCTTGGCGAAGCGAACGCGCATGACGCCGCAAGAACGCTCACGCTGGCGTTCTCACTTTTCCTGCTGGTCAGCACAGTCTGGATTGGATGCCGACAGGCTCGCAAATACAAGGTCGTCTCCGGCACCAACGACGTGGCGCAAAATCGACTGCGTATGACGCGGCTTTGGATTGCGTTCGTTGTCCTCGCGCAGCTTCGCAGTCCGTTTCTACCCTGGGGATACGGCAATGTGGCCGTTATAGGTCTGCTCGTCTTGGTTCTTCCGCTGAGCGCGACACTGGTGCGCCGATACTGGTGGGTGTTGCCTCTCTGGTTCATGTTCGCCACCCCCGTACCGCTTTTCTTCGGTCCCGCGACACCGGTATTCGATTTGGTGTTCACCCTGGTCGGCCAAGCCGTGGTACTCTGTATGTGCCTTACTGTCGTCACTCGCGAGGCGCTCGCGCCGCGAAGTGTGCCGATAGCGGACCCCGTGGAACGGGAGTTCGAGGTGGCGGCCATGCCCACCGTGGCGCCGGTCGTTGTGCCGCCGACGGCGGAGCGTTGACCGCCCACGCACGCGTACAGACGACGCCTCGTCCATTCTTCTTGTACCAAACCACGTCATCCTTCCACTTCACCGGGCACCCGGCGTGGAGCATGGCACCCTCCATCAGAGCCCCGAGCGCGAGCGAGCGGGTCCATGCGCGGCGATGATCTTCGACATGACTCGCTCATCCCTCGAGGCGCAAGCGTTCACGTCGAAACCCCGATCAGTTGTCCTTTTTCGGCGCCTGCGCGTCGCCTGTCATGGGCACGAACCGCACGGGCAGCAAATCCTTTTTCGCCAGGGAGCCATCCTTCTTCTTGGTCACAAGCCGCAACCATTGGGCACCGAACTCAGCGCCAACGGGGATGCACAGCCGGCCACCGGGCTTCAGTTGCACGATCAGTGCGGCTGGGATGCGCTCGGGGGCACAGGTTACTATTATCGCGTCGAATGGGGCGTGCTCCTTCCAGCCGACGTAGCCGTCGCCGATGCGGGTCTTGATGGTGTCATAGCCGTGACGCTCGAAGGTGGCCATGGCGCGCTTGGCCAGCGGCTCGACGATCTCGATGGTATAGACGTGGGGCGTGATCTCCGCCAGCACCGCAGCTTGGTAGCCCGAGCCTGTTCCGACCTCCAGTACCTTCGAGTTCTTATTCAGCGCCAATGCCTGCGTCATAAGCGCGACGATATAGGGCTGGGAAATCGTTTGCCCTTCGCCAATACCTACCGGTCGATCCTGGTAAGCAAGGTGTCGCGTGTTCTCGGGCATGAACCAATGACGGGGCACGTTGCGCATGGCATCCAACACGGCCTTGTCCGTAATGTCACGCCCGGCAAGTTGGCGGTCGACCATCATTCGTCGCTCGGCCATGCGTTCGTCGCTTCGTGGCCGCGCCCACCCGGCCGCTCGGTCGATTCGATTGCCGTACGGCGCGGTGGTCGGATCGGGACTCGCATCGCCGAGGGCGGTGGCCGTCAGTGAAACAGACGTCGCGGCGAGCAGGAGATGCCGAAAACACCGGTGTCGAAATCTCATCGATCTGCCCTCCTCGAAGGACGATCAAGACCTGTCGAAGGCAGGAGAGACGGCTCACGTGATGTGATGCCGTTTTACGGTCCCGGGGAATCTATCTCGCTTCGTTCAATCGTTGCAGCCTTCGCGTGATAGATGCGTTCCGCACTGGCTGACGAGCAGCCAGTGGCATCCGGCAGACCGGGACCCACGTGCCCCCTAGTGCGGGAATTCGCAAGTTCCACGACGTTCGCATCCGTCCCCCACCCTTCGCTTTGCGAAGAATGGGGCACCCCCCATAGTCGAGCGACTTCCGAAACGCCGTACTCGGTAGCTTCGTGGGTAACGTATTCTATTCACCGTCCTGCACGATTTCTCCCTGCGGCGGCACGATGGGATCCGGTTTGTCGGCGGCGATGCCCAGCGATTTGGCGGCCGCGGCAAGCTTGGCGCGATCGAACTTCCCCTGCGCGGCAAGCTGCTGTAGTGCGGCCAGCGCGACGTATCTGGCATCGATTTCAAAGTAATCGCGCAGTTGGGCCCGGGCCTCGCTTCGGCCAAAGCCGTCCGTGCCCAGTGCATACAGCCCGTTGGGCACCCACGGCGAAATCTGATGCGGCAGCGCCTTCATGTAATCACTGGTTGCCACGATCGGCCAGGGCTCCTTTTCGAGCACGTCCGCCACATATGGCACGCGCGGTTCTTCGCCTGGGTGGAGCAGATTCCACCGCTCGCACGCCAGTGCCTCGCGCCGCAGCTGGTTGTAGCTCGTGGCGCTCCAGACGTTCGCTGCCACCTTGAATTGTTCCGCCAGGATCTCCTGCGCCTTCAAGGCCTCCCGTAGGATCGCGCCGCTACCAAACAGGTGGATGCGTGGCTGCCCCTTCTTTGGCTTGGCTGTTGCTTTGAACTTGTAGAGGCCCTTGAGAATGCCCTCTTCTACGTCATCGGGCATGGCCGGCTGCACGTACGGCTCGTTGCCCACCGTAAGATAGTAGAAGACAGGCTCGCGTTCTTCGTACATACGGCGAATGCCGTCACGGACGATCACGGCAATCTCGTAGGCAAACGCCGGATCGTAGCTGATGACTGATGGATTCACGCTGGCCAGCAGGTGGCTGTGGCCGTCCTGGTGCTGCAATCCCTCGCCCGCCAGGGTGGTGCGACCCGAGGTACAGCCGATGAGGAAGCCGCGGCACCGGGCGTCGCCGCACGCCCAGATCGAGTCTCCGGTCCGCTGAAATCCGAACATGGAGTAGAAGAAGTAGAAGGGAATCGTGTTGACGCCGTGCGTGACGTTGGCCGTGCCGGCTGCGGTGAACGACGCCATCGCGCCGGCCTCGGTGATGCCCTCCTCCAGAATCTGACCGTCCTTGCTTTCGCGATAGTAGAGGAACAGATGCGAGTCGACCGGCTCGTACTTCTGCCCGGTGTGGGCGTAAATGCCGTACTTACGGAAGAGCGCGTCCATGCCGAAGGTTCGCGCCTCGTCGGGTATGATCGGGACGATCAGTTTGCCGAAGTCCTTCTCGTCGAGAAGCCGCACGAGCATGCGCACCATGGCCATGGTGGTGGCCATCTCGCGCTGGCTGTGCCCCTCGATGAACTCGCGGAAGACTTCGCGATCCGGTGCCGTAAGCTGTGCCGTCCGTATGCGCCGACGCGGCACAAAGCCACCCAGCGCCTGCCGTCGGGCCAGGAGGTATTGGAATTCCTCGCTGTTCTCTGCCGGTCGATAGAAGGGGGCCTCCTCGAGGTCATCATCCGAGATCGGAATATCGAAGCGATCGCGGAAGTGGCGCAGTTCCTCTTCGTCCAGCTTCTTCTGCTGGTGGGTGATGTTGCGCCCCTCACCCGCCTCGCCGAGTCCATAGCCCTTGATCGTACGGGCGAGAATGACGGTCGGCTGATTCTTGTGTTCCGTCGCGGCCTGGTAGGCGGCGTTGACTTTTGATGGATCGTGACCGCCGAGGCGCAGTTTGCGGATCTGCTCGTCCGACAAATGTTCGACCAGCTGCAGCAGCCGCGGATCTGTGGCGAAGAACTTCTGGCGGGCATAATCGCCCGATTCCACGGTGTATTTCTGCCACTCGCCGTCGATGGTCTCGTTCATGCGCTGGACCAGCACGCCGTCGGTGTCGGCGGCCAGCAGCGGATCCCAGTCCTCTCCCCAGAGCACCTTGACCACGTTCCAGCCCGCGCCGCGAAATGCACCCTCGAGTTCCTGCACGATGTTGCCGTTGCCGCGCACCGGTCCGTCGAGCCGTTGCAGGTTGCAGTTGACCACGAAGATCAGATTGTCCAGTTCCTCGCGCGCCGCCAGGGTGATGGCACCGAGGCTCTCCGGTTCATCCATCTCGCCGTCACCGAGAAAGGCCCACACGCGCGAATGCGACGTGTCCGCCAGTCCCCGGTCGCGCAGGTAGTGATTGAATCGCGCCTGGTAGATGGCGGTGATCGAGGCGAGCCCCATCGATACGGTGGGAAACTCCCAGAAATTCGGCATCAACCACGGGTGCGGGTAGGACGAGAGTCCACCGCCCTCCGCCAGCTCGCGGCGGAAATTGTGCAGAATTTTGCTGGACAGCCGTCGCTCCAGATAAGCCTGTGCGTAGATGCCGGGCGCCGCGTGGCCCTGAAAGTAGATCTGATCGCCCGCCTGGTCTTTGGTGTTCGCGCGGAAAAAGTGATGGAAGCCCACTTGTAGCAGCGTGGCGGCGGAGGCGAACGTGGAAATATGGCCGCCGATTCCTCCGGAGCGTCGATTGGCGCGGACCACCATGGCCATGGCGTTCCAGCGAATCAGGCTCTTGATGCGGCGCTCGATCTCGCGATCGCCGGGATAGTCCGGCTGTCGCTCCACGGGGATGGTGTTGACATAGGGCGTGGTGGCCGTGAACGGCGCCACCACGTCGTTGTGCTTGCCCCAGTTGATCAGTTTGCGCAGCAGGTACCGTGCCCGCTCGCGGCCGGACGTTTGGACCACGCCCTCGAGCGACTCGATCCACTCCTGCGTTTCCGTCCGATCGACGTCCTGAATCGTTGTCGTGCTCATGCCTGAAGGATAGTCGGAAACCGCGAAATCGGCTACCAGAGGCCGGCCGGAGCAAGGGGCTGAGGGGGGGCGGCACGGTCTGCCGGAGGCAGGCCGTGGTGCGTGCTGTGTTGGTGCGCAGTTGTTGTTGGCGCATTACTGGTCACCACGATCGGCCACGGCCTTGCTGCGCAAGACCGTGCCACCCTTCCGACGTGCCGCGTCGAGCCGCTCTTGTCGATGACCACGACGACGTTCAGGGGATCGCGCGCAAAGGTGTTACGATCGATATTGGTGCCGAAACCAATTTGTACCGTTGCCAGCGGCGTGAAGGCGTCAGAGTCGCGGTGCCACGTGGAAGCCATCGTGGCATAGAGGATTCTCGGTTGCTGTGGCGCCGGGATCGGAATGCTGTGTTCGGACAGGAATCCCTCGACAGTGATGGCGGCGGGGTCCGGTATGCCGCCGTCTTCGATCACGGTGCGCGCCGCGGCGATGTCCTGTTGACCGCCGGCTGTGACGCCGGCGCCGCCAGGCCCTGAAAAAGGGATAGGCGAGCAGGCGCCACCACCGGCAATCGGCACCGTGGCGACTGCCAAGAGGAGCAGCCGCACACAGGTGCAGGGCACGAAGGACCTGTCGGTTGTGGATCGACGTCCTTCACCACGGGGTTTCCTATATGGCAGAGGCATATTCCTGCCAATGCCTGATTCTTCTCTATGTCCTTGCGGACCGAGCGCAGCGATGGCCGGGGCATGCATCGCAAGGCTCCTCGGGTTCCACTGGTTGTATTTACTAATCAACGCACGATGCGATTCGGATGTCGACTCAAAGACATGCGGGCGTGCCGCACGGAAACGGCCGGCCCGGCTTGCATCGCAATCGACTCCCGCCTGACACGACGATTATCATTCGGCTCAAGTGTCCAGTCTATCTGGAAACTGGAAACTAGTGCAGCGTCACACTTGTATTTGCGGGGGGCATGGGCAAGCAATAGCTTGCCCGTGCTGTTCTCGGAGAAGCCACGGGCAAACAAGTTTGCCCATGCCCCCCTCGATGAACCCGAGAATTGAGCTGTGACGGGGCACTAGAGACTAGAGACTGGGAACTTACAGTCAAAACGACGCATCGATGCGACGCGTTGGCCGACTGTGCCGTCAGGCTTCGATCGTCTTGAGTAGCGCTTGGTGTAATGCGGGAGGTGCGGCAAGGAAGGGAATGTCCGCGTCGGGTTCGGCATCGAAGGAGTACGGAAATAGCGAGCCGCCGGTTGGGCTCGTCACCACGCCGCCCGCTTCTTCGACGATTAGGACGCCCGCCGCGATGTCCCAGATCTTGCACCGTTTGGCGAAAGCTGCCGAAAGGGCTCCCGATCCAACCATGGCGAGGTGGAGTGTCGTCGATCCCGTGTTCCGCAGCACAAATCCTCTTGTTTGTACCCACGTCTGAATGACGCGTACGCTGAGCGGGTCTTTCGTGGAAGGAATCCCGAGCAGCCAGTCGGCGCCGGCTTCCGGTTCCTTGGTGCGAATTGTCTCGCCGTCAAGGGTCGCTCCACTGCCGCGGCTTGCGGCGTAGCATTGTTTCAAATTGTGCTCAAAGACGACCGCCGCCATGGGCAGACCCTTTTCGAGTACGGCAATCGAAGTTGCGAAGCACGGAAACCCGGATACGTAGTTGCGCGTGCCGTCGATCGGATCGATCACCCAACAAAAGCGAGCATCACTCGGGTCAGGTGCTTTCCAGTCTCCGTGGTGTGCTTCCTCGGCCAGGCAGGCATGATCCGGGTACCGGGCGTGGATTCCGTCGAGAATGTGCGCCTGCACGGCCTCATCCGCGTCCGTCACCAAGCTGTTGTCGGCCTTTCGCGCGGTGGCCGCGATCCCTAACCGGCTCATGGCGATAGCCGTCGCCTCATGCGCGAGCTTTGTTGCCAGCACGACGAACTCCCGTGATTCCACGTCGCCCATGTTGTCGATCATACGAGAGGGTGGTGGGGCTGTCATGAGGCATTTCTTGCATCCCCGCAACACATTTCCCTTACTTGTCTGACAGATTTGTGGTACAATTCAAACGGAGGTGTCCGATGGTTACGGTTCTTGACCCCCGTCATCTGCACGAGAGTTCACGCCACCCGTTCTGGCTGATCGTCACGGCCGCCGTGGCGTTCTTGCTCGCGGTGCTGTGGGCTCGGCCGGTCGGCTGACCGCACTCCCGTTTCGCCGACTACTGCGGGGCGGATTTCGGCCCCGCAGGTGTCAAAGTTTCCTTGTTACCCCAATCGATTCCAGTATCAGTCGAGTTGACGCTGTGGTGGTGCGATCGGATGATCCTGCGGTGGAGAACCAGGGACCCATTCGCATCGTTGTCGCGGAATCGTACGATGAGGCAGCTCTTACTCGTCTTGCGGAAGTCGGATCGGTTACGCAACTCGAGGCCTGCGACGAGGCCACACTCGGAGAGGCTGTATTAGATGCCCATGCGCTCCTGGTCCGAAGCACTGCGAAAGTGAGTCGCGGCGTGATTGGCGCCGGAAAATGCCTCCGGGTGATCGGACGGGGCGGTGTCGGACTGGAAAACGTTGATATCGAAGCAGCGCGCGAACGCGACATTTCTGTCGTGTACACACCTGATGCCGCAACCGGTGCCGTGGCCGACCTCACGGTGGGGCTGATGATCGCGCTGGTCCGCGGGCTCCGCGACGCCGACACGGGCGTTCGTACCCAACAATTCACAAATGCCAGGCGTGCGTCCGTTGGGCGCGACATGGCAGACCTGACGATCGGCATTGTCGGCCTGGGGCGAATCGGACGGGCCGTGGCACGCCGGTGCCGCAACGGATTCGGTTGCCGGATTTTGTACAACGATATTGTGGATCCCGGGTGGCTGGACTTTTCCGCTACGGCTACGGCAAAAGGTGATCTCTTCGCCACCTCCGACATTGTATCGCTCCACGTACCGCTCACGGACGAAACACGTGGTTTGATCGACGAGCGGTGCCTTGCCAGATTCAAGCGCGGCGCCTTTCTGATCAACACCGCTCGTGGCCGGGTGGTGCAGAATGCGGCCCTCGTGACCGCCCTGAAGGACGGGCATCTCGCCGGTGCCGCGCTCGATGTCTTTGAACAGGAACCTGCGGCCGAGGACGACCCTATTCTGGGGGCGCCCAACACTCTTTTCACACCTCACATTGGGGCTCGAACCACGCAGGGACTCGATCGGATGAACCTTGTGGTGGAGGACGTCATACGCGTACTTCGCGGCGAGGCGCCCGAGTTCCCCGCCTGGCAGACAGATTGAATGCCTCGGTCGCTTGGCCTCACCGGGGCGGCGAGTTTGGTGTCGGCTTGCCAAAGAGGTCGCCATTCGGTAAACACTCATGGGCTCGGGTTCTGTGCGCGGGCAGTGTCCGGGTCGACGGAGGGATGCGCTTATCCCGGTCTGATTTGGCAGTGCGGTGTAGTTCGGGCGCGCCCGGCACCTCGAAGAACACGATAGCAACTACTACCAAGCATGGATCATCGAGAGGCATTACAAGTCGTTGCAGTTGTCGGCGGGTCATGGCCTTGGGTGATTTTCGTAGGCACCGTGCTATTGCTTCTGGCGTACCCGGCGATCGTGGTGAGGAAGTACGTCAGGATCCTCATCAATCTGCTGGATGACCATGCCCCTGCGAATGTCAACGGTAACGGTAACGGTAACGGTCACGGCAACGGAAACGGAGATGCCGTGTTTCGTGCGGGTGAGGACGTTCGATTCCGCGCCGTCGACGGGCACTTGCTTGAGGGTGTGGTGCTCGGTGGTGCCAAGTACCAGCCTTCCAAGGGGATGATCATCTTCGCACACGAAGTCGGCAGCGACCGGCGTAGTGGTTTCCGCTACTGTCGGCCGCTACTCGATGCCGGCTTCGATGTATTTCTTTTCGATTTCCGCGGACACGGAATGTCGGCACCCGAGGAAGGCTATCGCCCGCGGCAATGGCCTTCGGACCGTGAGCAGGCGGATATGCTCGGTGCGATCGCTTTCGCTGGGTCTTACCTGGAACAACGGGGGCGACCGCGGGACGTGGGTCTGTTTGGGATTTCACGCGGAGGCGGTGCCGCGATCCTGGCCTCCGTGGGACTGGATAGCGTAAAAGCGATTCTTGTGGATGGTGCTTTCAGTAGCGATTGCACGCTCGAGTACCTGATGAAGCGGTTCGCCGCGACATTCGCTCGAATACGTATTGTGGCACGGAATCACCCACCGGTGGTGTGGCGCTTCTTTCGTTGGGCCGCTTTTCGTGAGTGCCAACGGCGTTTTCGGTGTCGCTACCCGTCCGTACGAAAGGCGCTGGCAAGGCTGGGCCGCAAGCCCATCCTGTTCGTGCACGGGGAAAAGGACAGCTACATACCGATCAGCCAGTCGCAATCGCTGTACGAGCTGTCTGACGGACCTAAATCTCTTTGGATCGTGCCGGGTGCCAAGCACAATCAGAGCATACTCGTGGCGCCGGACGCGTACTCTCGACGCGCGGTGCTGTTTTTTGGAAAGTACTTGGCCGGTGACTCGAATGACGAGATCATTGCCTCTTCGCGCTCGGCGCATGCCAGGTACGATGTTCCTTCGTTTGAAACGGCTCGCCCGGGGAGCCGGTCGCACGCCGTGGTCGAGCGTGCATCTGTGGAGTAGCTATGCACCCGCCCGCTGTGGATTGGAATACGCTTGATGACCGATCAAGGTGATGATGGAACGGCGGCGGATCCCGCTCGGAGCACGCCCGGTCGTACGGCTGCGGTCACGCCGAGGGATCTCACCGTCAAGCTGGAAGCGCAACGGCTGCTGATTGAATGGCAGGATGGGACGCGCAGTACCTACGACTTGGGGGCGCTGCGGCGGGTCTGTCCCTGTGCAAGCTGTCGAACGGAGCGTGAGGAGCAGGCGAAGAATCCCCTCACGATTCTGAAGTTTGATCCAGCCAAGGCGCGT
>Ga0210111_1000076_pt1 | contig 22759 bp, 17 predicted proteins | sample China_Galinas_PW_6_FD_185520 | JGI IMG/M metagenome (GOLD analysis project Ga0210111, IMG submission 185520) | Wetland microbial communities from San Francisco Bay, California, USA, that impact long-term carbon sequestration - China_Galinas_PWC_D2... | ecosystem: Environmental > Aquatic > Marine... | reverse complement strand
CCGGGCAACCCGTCGTCGTCACCAACGGGTCACGACGCCTGGCATGTTCAAACTGAACCGCCGTGTACGGAACCGTTCGCACGGTGGTGTGGGAGGACGGCGGGGGCAACCCCGCCTCCTACCCGATTGCCGACATTCGGCACAACGAGCACCATTCTGCTCGCTTACTCGTCCTCGGCCAACAGGGGACCGAGATCTCGGGCCCCGTGCAAAACGCGCACGACTTCAATCTCATCGTCACTGGGTCTGTAGAAAACCAGCCACTTCTCATGGCCGCCGACGCGCCAGGAGCGCATACCCTCGAGCTTCGGATCCAGATACTCACGGACGCGCCTGGCGTCGTAGGCAGGTTTATAAGGGTCTGCTCGACGGCGGCGAGGAACCGAGCGCTGGGGGCCAGTGACAGTATCGGTGGCTCCCGGCCAAACCAGGGTGCAGCCTGAAAGCCTGCTAGGCGCCGGGTGCAGCCTGAAAGGCTATTAGACAGTAGCCGTGGGCAAGTCCCGCGGGTAGCGGGACGCCGCCCACGGACCACGGCCCCCGATTGAATCGAGCCTGAAGGGCTCGCAGAACCGTGCGATGCCGACGCGCCGATTGTTCTCTGCGACCCCGTCAGGGTCGTGGGGGCTGGGGGGAGTTGTCCGGTGGCGGCGTCCGCCTCTGCGGCGGACTTGCCACCGGCTACTCTATGGCAGACCTTCGGCCTGCTCGCGGGCGATATACTCGGCCGCGTCGTCGATGTCGGCCTGGGCCAATGGGCGAATGACGATGCGTGCGCTCACGAGTTCTTCCTAAGCCGGTCACGAAAAAGACTGCACCGAAGGCGAGCTCGACTCGCTGGGATAGGCGCGGCTTTGCCGTGCAGAGTAAATCTACGCTTGCTCAGATTTGGTCGGCCTGTCCATCCGTTTTTCAAGCTCTTCGTGCCGTTGCCGCCAGAATTCCGGCGTGACAGGCAGAGGTTCGCCGCTCTCGAGGCCTTCCAATAGTGCCGCGTCAAGTCGCTGCTGCGCAGCTTGCTTTTGCGCCTCGCGGATCAACTGACGGATGTATTCGCTTGCAGAGCTGTAGCCGCCCTTAGCGATCTGGTCGTCGACGAAGACCTTTAGCGCGTCGGGTAGCGAGATGTTCATCGTTGTCACTGTGTCCCATACCTCCTCCACAAGTCTATTATCTTTGGCAAGATTTGTCAAATATTGCCAAGATTGGCGATTGAGGCCGACAGCAACTCCCGAACCGGCCCTTCGAGCCTCGGGACAAGGGTTCGAATGGCGTAAATCCCGCCCCTCGTCGAACGCCAGGAGCGAAAGACCTGGCACGGTCCGGTCTATGAGACCCGCCGCGCGCTGGTCGACGAGCCAGCCCAGTATGTCGAGCGTCGCGTTCCCAGATACACGCCGTCGGGTCGGCCGGCCGGCTTCCGAATCGAGAAGGAACTAATCCGCTCTGAACGGACGGTCTGGAAGGACCAGCAGTTCGTCGTCCGCGAGGGCTACTACGACACAGTCCTCGAGAAGGTGCTGGTGAGGCCGGCGACGACCAGTGTGGTGTACGACAAGGTGCTGGTGCGAGCCGGGCATTGGCGATCGGGGAGACACATTGCCCCACCGCCCAGACCATTGAGGTCCTTCCGTGGCGGCCCGTGGGACCTCCAATCGGTGAGTATCGGCGCCCACGGCGCCCATCACAGAGGTGTTGGATTCTCGATCGAGCTGGGGCGATAACGAGACCCGAACCTCATCCCGTGCCTCCCAATGGCGTTCCTGGAAAGAACGCCGGTGACCCGACCCCAAGGTCAGAAGCGCCCCGCTCTTCCCGAGCGGGGCGCTCTATTCGGTAGCGGGCACGCCAGCCGCCTCCACGATCCGGGCGTCCGTCCGGGCTCAGCGCCCGCACGGCGCCGCAGAGACTCTCTTAAGCGATCCTTTGAAACGATTCCCAGGGATATCAATCCGACTATGGATGTGACGTGCAAGACCCGCCTCTGCTTAATTAGGATCGCCTGATGCTTGGCCCGGTTCTGATTTACAGCGACCCAATAACGACTCGCCACGTCATTCGCCCTGCTCGTCCGACGTCCGCCACTTGGATGTTCTTGTTACGCGGATAATCGTGGACATGGCGATTCCCTCCGTTATGCTCATCTGGAAGACTGCGCATGTTTTGCTTGGAGATCTTCTGTTTGATGAACTGGGAACGTCGTAAGGCGATACTATTTCGGTGGGCGGATATACTCGCGTACGGAGTCATTGCCGGTGCCCTGTGGTATGTCCTTTCACCAGCAGTCGCGAGTGTCTTAACTCCCGTCGTCGATACTTTCACCTCAGTACCGCTGTGGCCGAGGATATTGGTCTGGTTTGTGATCGGCTGCGTGTTGCTTCGATTTGTAGGTGCCGGGCGATGGATGGGCATGTTGGGTGTCCGCCATTTCTGGACATTCCCTCCACTTTGGTTAGGCATCTGTTGCGCTATCGCGACGTTCATACTGATAAATGGCGTTTGGCCTCGCGACGCGGTGTTCGACGCCATAGTTCTTGATATTATTAGATCCGCTTCAAGCTTAGCCCCAGATTACGCAGTCGCGCTATTCGCCGCTGCCATAGCTCTGGTGGCCCTCCGATCAATGAACTGTGTGTTTGACACGTCCGAGCGAGACCTAAAACCCACTCCTGCAACCGATGAACGGACACCCCAGTGGAGAGATCAACTTCAATCCCTGCCATCCTTGAAAGAATGGATCCTTACCGATTCCGAAGTGACTCACCCGAACCAAGACTTGTTCGACCACAATTCGATCGCGCTGAGGATTGCACGTCGTTTGGAAGAATCTCCATCCGATGCAACGCCGACGATCGCAATTGTCGGTGAACAGGGGGCGGGCAAGAGTACGATTGGAAGTCTAGTTGCCCACCATTTGCGTACCAATCAGCAAATTCTCTTCGTGAGAATCAGTCTTTGGCCGTTTGATTCTTCGGAGGCTGCAGTTCGGGGCGTCCTTAGCGAAATTGTTCGGGCGCTGGGCACGCGCGTCAACACGCTTTCGCTTACGGGATTGCCTGAAAAGTATGTTGCCATTGTGGAGAGACTGGGACCGTGGTCGTTTTTCGTGGGCTTGTTTTTCCAATCACCGAATCCGGCAGAATTAGTCGGGCAGGTAAACGAAGTGGCGATGGCTGCTGGACTACGAATTATGCTTTGGATTGAGGACTTGGAGCGATTTTCGGGGACAGCAACGATGGAGCCGAAAGCCGCCACGGAGCGCGAGGAGGAACGCCTAGGTCCGATTCGTTCATTATTGTGGTTATTGAATCGCTGCGATCGCATCGGGGTTGCTGTAGCTGACTCCAGTTTGCGGTCGCGTTTTGATCTGGAGAAGATCGCTCGCTTTGTTGAGCGCGTTCCACAACTCGACGCAGACGATGCCGGAAGGGTTGTCGAAGTCCTCCGTCAAAAGTGCCGGTTTGAATACCCAACAACGGTCATTGATCCGGTGCATCCCGAATTGCGACAAAAATTCGAACCGACTGGGCCGTTAATGCGTTCGGTTCGAAACTTTTGGGCTACGAAACAGGAACCAGAGCCGTTTGATGCCCTTATCGAGGTCGTGCGGACTCCACGAACGCTCAAATCCACCCTCAGGCTATCATTGGAAACCTGGGAGCAGTTGCCTGGCGAAATCGACTTGGATCATGTCATTGCCGTCTCCGCCCTGCGGTCGGCCTTCCCACAAGTATTCGAACTCATAAATAATGAGATAAGTTGGTTTCGAGCAGGATTTCGTACCGCTGGCTCCAGGCATAACGACCCGATGAAGCACGAGGCTTTCCTAGCCTTCGAAAACCTACTCGCACAACGCCACCATGAGTCTGCGTCGGACGCGATAAGATCACTCGTGCGATTTGTATTTTCAGCCTTTCCCGAGGATCGGGTCATAAAAGACACGGATCATCAGTATCTTGAACGCCCACAGGGACTGAATATCGCGTACGATTCGTTTGGCGGCATTCAAGTTGACTATTGGAGTCGATATTTGACGTGCGCTACTCTTAGCGATGAGGAACGAGACCAAACGGTGCTTCGCCAGATACATGCGTGGAAGAAAGGGCTGGAGAATGACCTTGTCGAACTAGTTACTGACGCTCGTCGGCATATTCGAATCGAGCACTTTCTGAATCAGTTCGGATTTGATGATCTCTTGAGAATATTAGATGAGGTCGTACAGCACGAATGGTGCGACGACTTGACGAGTTGGTCCGATCGAGAGGTGCCGCAGGGTGGCGTATCTCTATGGAGAATGCTGAACCGCTGTCGCGTGCGCGATAGCAGGAAAACGGCCGATACGCTCGAAAAACTGATGAAGCAGCTGATTCCATCCCATTTGCCTTACGTCCAGTTTCTGTTTCACTACTTCTGCGCACCAACACCAGGATCAACCGTTTTCCCTCTGACGGATGCAGAAGACACCCATCGGCTATCGGAATTGATTCGCAGCCAATTGTTAGAGGTTTTCCCAGTCGGTAGCGCATCCAAGCTCCACCTGGCATTGCGAGGGGCGAGTCAGTTCTTGCTTCGAGACTTCCTTGGGGATATTAGATCAACGCAAATTGGCGGAACAAATCCTGACGACGTGTTCGCCGAGGTGTGGCCGGTACTCTCCAGGAACTTACTCGATTTGGCCGAGTTCGAACCACGAACCGGTATTCCAATTATCCTCTCGTTCGTTACCAAAGTCCGAGAAATATCGGGTGCTCGGTCGCGCCCTGAGGGTAGTTCGTCGCCGAGTGCGGAGGTGATCTTTGACCGGGAAACAGCGGCCAAGTTATTCGATGTCGAACGATTGCAGTCCGTGATGCAGGGTCACGAGGCGCCTGATAATGCCGACGAGTGGCTACGAGATGCGTGGGCGGCAGCGAAGATAGCGACGGCTGCGTAGGTTCTATGCATCAGCAATGTTTGTCGGGCAGACTGTACTGATCATGCCTAGAACAACGGATAGATGAACGGCGCGAGGGGCGAGGAGCTGGCGATGAGGACCAGGGCTCCAACCACTAGCCGCACGAGGACGAGGGGGACGAGCCACCATTTCTTCTCGTGCTTGATGAAGAGGAAGAACTCATTCGTGATTCATTGCTTGCTGAAGCATCAGTAGCACCAACGTAATTGCGGAATGTGTCCTGGCTACGGCTGCCAACCCAGTCCTGGCTTGTCGCTGGGATAGAGGACGCCATTCTTCAGGGTTACGGCGTCATGGGACGGGTCGTCGAGGAGGTCGAGGTGGCCGTCGAGGTCGGCGTAGGCGACGTTTTTGCGCGACAGGGCATAGTGCAGCCCCGCGGCGATGGCCAAACCGGCCTCGTCCATACAGCCAACCATGACCTCCAGGCGAGCAGCCCTGGCAACGGCGTTGATTTGCAGGGCCTCGAAGATCCCGCCGGTTTTCATCAGCTTCACGTTGACCATGTCCGCGAGATCGTCTCTCGCCAGTCGAAAGGCATCGCGGAGGGACAACAGGCTCTCGTCCGCCATGACGGGGATGGACACCGATTGCGTCACGCGCCCGAGCAGGTCCGGTTGACCTTGCGGCGTGGGTTGCTCGAGCAACTCCAAGTTGGCGGTGCGCGTACGATGGACGAATGTCCTCGCCTCGTCCACCGTGTAGCCCTGGTTGGCATCGAAGCGTAGCTCGATATCCGGTCCGACCGCCTCCCTGACAGCCATGACCCTGTCGACATCGTCGTCGGCATCGACGCCGCCCTTGAGCTTCAGACAGGTAAAGCCCTGCCCCAAGAGATCCCTTGCGCGGTCCAGCGTTTCACCATGTGGCAGCACGCCGATCGTCACACTGGTACGGATCGATTCGCGAAATGCGCCGAGCAGCCGCCAGACGGGCAACCCCGCCGATTTTCCGAGGATGTCGAACAGGGCCATGTCCACTGCGGCGCGGGCGGACGGGCTGTTCGGAAGCGCCTGTGTCAGGCGGTCGAGCAACCACACGTAGCGAATGGGATCCTCGCCCTGCAGGAGCGGGGCAGCCACATCGCGAAGGTCGGCGGTAGCACCGTCAGGTGTCTCTCCGGTGACCGGCTTGTCAGGTGCGGCGCAGCCAAAACCGGAAATACCCTTGTCGGTCTCGATGCGAAGAAAGATGTTGGTGGCCGACGAAACTTGTTCGTAGGCGATGGTATAAGGCACCGCAAGCGGCATCGTCACGGGCCAGCATTCAAATTTCGTGATTCTCATCGAGTGTGCTCGTCTTGGATCATTGCTACCTATGGCGCGTCCGCCTGTGAGGTGTGGTAACACAGCCTGCGATTGGCAATTCCGCAAGAACTGTAGCGCCCTTTCAGGGCTTCTATTATGATTTCGCTCCGGTCCCCAGGGCGTTGCCCTGGGCTGCCATGTCACTGCCCCTTCGGGGCGGTCTTGTTCGTGGTCGCCTCCATCCACCGGTTGGGCGGCCGCCACATCGCTTGGCGGGGCGCCACATCGCTTGGCGGGGCGCTACATCGCTTGGCGGGGCGCCACATCGCTTGGCGGGGCGCCACATCGCTTGGCGGGGCGCTACATCGCTTGGCGGGGCGCCACATCGCTTGGCGGGGCGCTACATCGCTTGGCGGGGCGCTACATCGCTTGGCGGGGCGCCACAATCTTCAAATGACCGCTAAAAGCGATTGCGCTGGTGGATCTCGTCGAGGCTCATGCTTTTGAGGTGCTCGACGAATTCGGTCATGTTGCGAATCATGATCGCCCACATTTCCTGTCCTTTCTCGGCGCTGGCTTTGGTGGGATCACCCATGACACCGCTGCTGGAAATCTTCGACGTGCGGGCGTACCAGTCCACGCTTCGCTTCGAACTGAAATCGAGATAGCGGCTCGAGAAGCGCGGCATGTACTTCCGCGCGCGCTGCATCCGCACGAGATCCGGTCGATTGGCCAGCGCCGTGCTGGTCTCGATCTCGCCCGCGTGAATATCGCTCGGCGTCTCGGTGATGGCGTTGACGTCGGCGTCGCTGGTCTCGCCCGTGTCTACGCACGTGAAAATATGCGCGTCACGATTGATCATCTGCGCCGCAAAGTGGAGACTCGGGGCATTGCCACCGTGCCCGTTGATGATGACCAGTTTCGTAATGCCGTTGCGCGCCACACCAACGCCGATCTCGTACACCAGCTTGGCCAGCGTCTCGTTGCTCACACTGATGGTGCCACTGAAATCGTCATGGTGGTACGACACGCCGTATGAGATAAGCGGTAACACGATCGGACGAGGCTCCAAACAGGCCTTCGCAACTTCTCGTGCCATGTAGTCGGCATCGAATGCGTCCGTATCGAGCGGCAGGTGCGGACCGTGCTGTTCGATGGCGCCGACCGGCAGGAGCGCCACGTCCACGAGCCGGAACCGATCCCGTGCCTCGGGCCACGTCAGATGCCCCAGCAGATAGTCATGGGGGACTTTGCCATCACTTGCGGGGTGTGCCGCCTCCCGGCGTGCCGGCGCCGGCTTCTCGAAGGGATACGGACGCGAGAGCTCCTCGTCCTTGAGGGGGTCCATGTCAATCCACATCCGACCGCTCTTTTGTACGGCCCCCTGGGCATGAGCCATCAGCAACGGAAACACCGCACCGCGGAGGTCTGGCGGTATCGCATCCAGCGGGGACCGCTCCGTTTCGAATCGTAGCCGGAGCGTGTCGGGCCTTTCGAAGGCCTCGTGTTCGCCCAATCGTCTCTCGGCAATCAGCTTTCGTTTCGCAAGGAGATAAGCAAGGTGTTGCGCGCCATCCGCTTCCTGGTGTACCCCTCTTGTGACCAGATCACGCAAACACGTCTCTATCTGATCCTCCGTATAGCCGCACAACTTCGGATCAGCGCCCACAGCCTTCAGCATTCCCACGATGCGGCGACACTTCTCGCAGCGTCCGCAAGGGCTTACAGCCTCATCGCCCTTGTGTGCGGCGTGGCAAGAGACCTGCAACCGCAACAGATCGGGATAACGCTCTGATAGCGTTTTTTCGATGAGCAATTCCGACAGAGGCCGCAGGATGGAAAACTGGCTGATGGACCAACCCTTGCGCATGAAATAGCGCGTCATCGCGTTGTCGAAGTAGCGGCTCTGATCAAACAATCCATTGTAGTGCGTGATGCCCATGAAGCTCGATCGTTCGGTGGTGTCGAATTCGTCACCGATCACGATACGCCCGATGCCCCGCTTGCGCACAATCGGCAACGCGCCGAACAGAAACACCGCCACCGTCCAGAGGCGAATCGGGTACTCGTCGGAGCGGACATTCAGAAAGTCCTTGCGTATGAATGGCAATTGGCGGAGCATCCAGGAGAAAACCCGGTCGCTGTTCGTCCAGACCCGCCCCGTATTGGGTACCTCCGCGCGAAACGAGCGATAGGCGTTCAGTGCCGTGAACCAGTGCTTGCCGGACTCGTTGATGAACACCGGATGAAGTTCGAAACCCGCCTCACGGAGCAGCCCGAAACTGAGCAGGCTGTCCTTGCCGCCACTCGACAAGATGAGGTGCTTGCGTCGGTCGGACTGCCGCGCGGGACCCGTCTCGGACGTGCCGCGTGACTGGGAACTCACTGCCACGTCGGGAAACTTGAGCCGTGCGCGGCAGTAACGTTGGCAGGCTCTCGGCGCGAGGGTCGCTACGTCACCGATCAGGAACGGGTTGGGCTCGAGGAACTTCTTGACGTAGATTTCCCTGGCCGTGTTTTCGGCCATGTCGCGCAAAAACCGCTGATCCGCCACATCGAACGGACCGTAAAACACGATTTCCGTCGCGAACAGGCCGTAGTTCAGCGCCACCTGGGCCGCCATCATGCAGGCGAGGTTTCCATCAACGGGAGACTGCGGATCGAAAACGTCCTCTTCGAACCGGTATACAAACTCCATCGTGTCGCTGGAATCGCCAGCCGTAGCCGTGTAGGGAGCCAAAAGCCGACCGGGCTCGACACGCACCGGACCGACCTCAAGCCTGCGCAGGACGTGGAGCGATTTGGGCGGCAGTTCCAGTACGTCTCTTTTCCTCGCTCCGGCAGTAGCCGTCTTGGATTGGGGTGGGGTCATGTCGATATCCTCTCGGCGTTGCGCCCCACCGACTCCTTCTTGAGAGGCAGCACGACGTCGACGAGCGCCTCCGCGCCTTCGCGCAAGACATCCAGCACGGGCAGCCCGGTGCGACTCCGCAGATCGTCGCAGGCGTTCTTCAACTGCTCATCCGACAGGTTTTCGTGATTGATGGTGATCGCGACGACAGGTTTTCCGGCGATCAGTTCCAACGCCTGAATCTGGGTCTCCACGGGGTGGATGGCGTAACCGGGAAATCCGTCGTATTCCTTGCGCGCCGGTGCGTGCTGCAAGACGATGGCGTCGGGCCGTCCGGCCGCAATCAACTCATAGCCGCCCGGGTAGGCGGGGTTCATCAGGCTGCCTTGGCCCTCCAGCACCAGCAGATCGGGCTGCAGTTCGTGCCACGCGCGCCAGACGGCGTGTTCGATCTCACCCGCCATGAAATCGCTGACGAGAGAGTCTTCCACGATCGAATATCGCGCGCCTTGCAGCCATGCCGTCTGTCCCGTGCCGATCAGCTCCGACGAAAGCCCGCGCGCCCGGCAGGCGTCCACCAGTTTCCACGCGGTCGTCCGCTTGCCGACGGCAGAGTCCGTCCCCAAAACGGCAATCTTGAGCGAATCCACTTCTTCTATCTTCCCCGAGAAAAAGTGCAGATCCCGGCGATCGGGTGGCTTGCGAATATCGCGTAGGATGACGCCGTGTTCTCCGGCGAGGGTCACCAGCTCTGGATCGTCGGACAGAAAATCGTGCAGCCCGCAATCAATGTGGAGCTTGGCTCGAATGGCCATGGCAATGTCGGCGCGTGCAGACGGCGGCAGTCGCCCTCCGTCCGGGGCCAGACCGACCACGAGATGCGTCGGCGTCAAACCCCGCGTCGTTGCGTCCTCACATGCCGCCGCCAGATTGGCATGGATCGGAATTCCCACCGGCTTGCCGTCGAGAAACGCACCGGCATCGCGTCCGACGCAAGCTGAGTCGATCACCGCGGCGATCTGGTAGCGCTCGCTCCGCCGGATCAATCCGTGCGCGGTTTTCCCATTCGTGGTACCGAACGCACCCTCGCAGTAGACGAGGGCCACACCCTCGTAATTCATTTGCATTATTTCTTCCCTGTCAGGATTGCGACGTAGCGGTCGGACGGAACCGAATGACGTTTGTGCTCGTCGATCAGCGCCACCAGCCCCGCCGTCGATGCCGGCAACACGTTCAGTCCTTCCCTATCGCGGATGATCTTGGAGAAGGTCCGCAGGCTTCGGTCGCTCACGTCGCTGGCGCAGCCGCCCGTGGCGCGAATTGCGTCCAGCGCGTGTTGTCCGTCGATGGAATGCCAGTTGATCAACGGTTCGTTAATTTGCGTCTCGCGAATGCGTTCAGGTTGAAGATCGATACAAGACTGCGAATTCGCGCGAAACGACTGCACGATCGGGTTCTTGCCGAAGGACGAACCGGCGATCATCCGGGGCATGCGCGACGTCTTGCCGCGGCGGTAGAGGCTCAGAAATCCCTTGTATATCCCGGCCAGGGTCGTGCCGTTGGACACCGGCACGGCCACCGCCGCCGGCGCATCGCGAAGTTCGTCATAAATCTCGTAGGCGATGTCGCCGTACGCTCTTAACTGCAACGCCGTGTTCGCCCCACCCGGATTGGCATCATACAACTCGTCCGCATCGGCGCGCTCACGCGAGCGAACCACTGCGGTCTCATAATCGCCGGGCACACGAACGATCTGAGCGTCCTGCGACTCCATTTCCTTGGATCGCTGAACTTTGTAGCCCTCCGGAATGAAGAGAACGCAACGCAGTCCGGCGAGCTTGGCCGCCATCGATAGGGCCGCGCCGTAGTTCCCGCACGTGGCCACCGTCACCGTATCGAACCCGCGGCGCATCGCATCCAGGGCTTGTGCGAACGCGATTCGGTCCTTCTGCGTCCCCGTTGGGTTACCGCCTTCGAATTTCAGGTAGAGTTGCCGTAGATCACATTCACGCTCGAGGTTGCGTGATCGTGCGAGATTCGTGTCGCCGATCTGTGAGTCGATAATGTCTTCGTAGGCCTCGATGCGTTCCGCGTCTGGTCGCTCACGATCGGCGGCCACACGCATTTGCGCTTTGACGTCGGCGATCAGCGAATCCGTTTGCGGCGTGGCTTCATCGAGCAAAAACGGTGGCGAGGTCAGCCGCACTTCGGTAGGTTCTGAGCCCATGTCGACTGTGCCCTCTCGTCGAATACAGATTCCACGGCCGCGCACGACACAGGTCGATTCATGCCGGTTGTGCACCGCCGCGGACTTGTCCATCGCCCTGCTATCCTGCGTCTGAATGGTAGGATAGTCTTTCCCGCACCCGTTGGGAACCAGGGAGGTGCGATGGCTGTCGTCTCCCGCACATCTTCCACGGTGACCAGGACGTCCGGGTCGACTTCGCGCGCCATGCGAATGGCAATGGGCGTGACTTTTCTGGGCACGACGGCATGGCAGACGGCCACAACGCCGCGGGTGCCGCTCCCGCTCATCGAAGTGACACAGATATCCGCGAGGCGAAGGCATTCCGCCACGGCGTGGGCCGCACCGTCGGATACGAAGGTGACAACGTTCATGCCGATGGCCAGGCGGCTTTCGAGCCACATACCCACGGCATTACCGGCCGCAAACCCACCTGCGTATGCAAAGATGTTGATCCAGTGGTCCAGCCGGCTCAGCACGCTACCGGCCGCGAACACCCAGATCAGCACCTCGATGAAGCCGAGCAAGACGGCCAGCCGCCGGTAGCCGCGCATGACGAAGATCAGGCGGGTGGTGCCCACCGACACATCGCCAATGCGGGCTACAAAGATCAGCAGCGGCAGCCAGGGACTATCGAGCATAGTCGTCCCTTATCCCCGAAAAACGATTGAACGTATCCCTATGAAGGGAAGCATCCGTATTCTCGGTGAGACTACGATGAAGGTTGGATTAAATTGCACTTATTTGCTGGTGGTGCGGACCGGATTCAAGTGGGCCGCTCGAATGGGCGGTGGAAGGTTTGGGGACAGAAATCAGCCCAATCCCGTGCGGGGAAAAGGATCAGAATAGTGGATAGATGAACGGCGCGAGCGGCGAGGAGCTGGCGAATAGGACCAGGGCGCCCACGACGAGCAGCACGAGGACGAGGGGGACGAGCCACCATTTCTTCTCGTGCTTGATGAAGAGGAAGAACTCTTTGATGAGCGATTGCTTGGCCATGCGACTTCTATCTAACATTCCGGCGACCGTCGTGGGTCGCTACGACATCCCGGCAACTACACCGGTCGATAATGAACCGACTCGCTTACGGTCGCGGTACTGATCCTGAGCCGCGCGGCTTTAGCCCGCGCAATGCTTCGAACTACTGGACGTCCCAAGAACGCCGCAGGACCGCGCAAACTGAAGCTTGCGGCTCGGTCGCGGTAGCCTCACGGCCTGCAGGCTACCGGGCTGCGACGCCCTCTTTCAATAGCGACTCCGACTCAAGGGCGACGCTGCGTTTCATGCCCGCTTCGTAATCCACGGCTGCGGGCTTTTCCGTCACGATGCAATTTCCGATCACCATCACGTCGATGCCCGTATGGACGAAGGTATTATACGCGTCGCCCGGCGTGCAGACAATCGGCTCGCCACGGACGTTGAACGACGTGTTGATGACCACCGGCACGCCGGTCATTTCGCCGAATTTCTTGATCAAGCGGTAATAGCGACCGTTCTGGGCGTCGGTGACCGTCTGCACGCGGCCGGTGCCGTCCTCGTGGGTGATGGCCGGCAGTAGCGAGCGCTTTTCCTCTCGCACGCTGGGCACCAGCAGCATATACGGCGCCTCCAACCCCTCGGGCATGTCGAAATACTCGTGGGCGTGCTCTTTCAGTACGGCCGGGGCGAAGGGGCGGAAGGCCTCGCGGAACTTCACCTTGGCGTTGATAATGTCCTTCATCTTCGGATTGCGCGCGTCGGCCAGCAGCGATCGGGAACCGAGCGCCCGCGGCCCGAATTCGAGCCGTCCCTGGAACCAGCCGACGACCTTGCCGTCGGCGATCATCTTGGCCGTTCGATCCAGCAAGTTCTCTTCGTCGTCTGCCACCTCAAACACGGCCCCGCGCTGCTTCAACATGGTCTGGATTTCATCTTCCGAGAAGCTTGGGCCCCACAGGGCGTGTTCCATGCGGAAGGTCCGCGGCTGATCCAGCACGCAGTTGTGAATGTAGAACGCCGTGCCTAGTGCCCCTCCGGAGTCACCGGCGGCCGGCTGAATGAAGATATCTTCGAACCCCGTTTCGCGGAAAATGCGCCAGTTGGCCACGCAGTTGAGACCCACGCCGCCCGCGATGCACAGGTTCTTCATGCCCGTCTCACGGTACACGTGGGCCGCGGTCTTGACCATGATCTCCTCGACGACCTTTTGTCCGGAGTGGGCGATGTCGCGATGGAAATCGTTCAGCTCCGTCTCTTTATCGCGTTGCGGCTGGCCGAAGTGCGCCGTCCAACGGTCGCTAATGGTCCGCGCGGTCGAGTAGTGGTGGGCGAAATAGCGGAGGTCGAGCCGGATACTGCCATCGTCCTTGATGTCGACGATTTCCCGGAACTTGTCGACGTAGGTCGGCTTGCCGTACGGGGCCAGCCCCATTACCTTCCACTCCGCATCGTTCACGCGGAAGCCCAGATACGAGGTGATGGCGCTGAACAGCAGCCCGACCGAGTGAGGAAATCGCAGTTCCTTGACCATCTCGATCTTGTTGCCGCGACCCGTGCCCCAACTGGAGGTCGTCCACTCACCGACGCCGTCCGCGGTGATGATGGCCGCCTCCTCGAACGGTGACACGAGAAAGGCGCTGGCCGCGTGCGACATGTGGTGCTGGCAGTAGAGAATATCCTTGTCCGTGTTCAGCTTGTCCTGGATCTCCCGCCCGATCCGCAGCCGGTGCCCCAGCCACAACGGAATGGCCTTCAGCCACGGCTTGAGCGTGACGGGCCAGCCGGCGAGCACCGTCTCGAGAATGCGGTTGAATTTCACCAGGGGCTTTTCGTAAAAGCCGATGTGGTCGACCTGATCGATCGTAATGCCGGCCTCGCGCAGGCAAAACTGGATGGCGAGCGCGGGGAAGTCGCTGTCGTGCTTCCTACGGCTGAACCGCTCCTCTTCGGCCGCGGCGATTAGTTGCCCGTCTACGACGAGGGCCGCCCCGGCGTCGTGGTAGTAGCAGGATATTCCAAGGATGATCAAGGTCGTCGGTTCCGGAGCGACCGCCTGTGCGATGGGCGATCGAGCTTTCGCTTCAAAACGGTCGTGCCATGCGATCCATGGTCGGCTCGTACGGTTTATAGTCTTCCCAGTAGGACCCCTCCCGTCGTAGCCGTTTCCGTAACGGATCGCCCAGGCGAACAATGAGAGAGAAGATCGGCAATAGAATGATGAAAACCAGAGTCAGCATGATCGTCGACATTACCAGTCCGATCGGTACCATGACCGACATCCATGCGACGTAGACGGGCTTGGCGGCGGCCTGCGACGCCATCGAAATCGCCCACAGCAGAATGCCGGCACCCCAACAACATAGCGCTACAATCTGTTCGCGCGACGCCGTCCACGAAAGTGTGGCCGACTCCGTGCCACGAATCGTTGGAAGAATCCACAGCAGGATTCCCAGCACGCCGAATCCCAGCAGCATGGCCCAGCCAAACTTGCGAAGGTCATTCGCATTCGGATTCTTGTTTACCGTGAACAACGTTTAGTCTCCGAGAATCTGCGGGAAGGGGACGTATCGAAAAACATCGCAGGTCGTCGGGCTTTGGGGAATGACCCTCCGCCCCTCCGGGGCTGTGTTGTTAGGGGGCGACGTTGTCCACGGGTTGCGCTCGTCCGCCTGTGGCGGACTTTGCTCCACCCGTGGCTACATGCCTTGACCCCTCCGGGGTCGCTGACGGCCATCGATTCCGTCACGGACTGCGCCACCGGTGTATCGTTGACCTGCCGGTGAGAAAGGGCAGGTGAACCTCCTGGCTGCGCCGGGAGAACCACCTGCCCTTCTACGTGCGGCGCCGGGAGAGCCACCTGGCCTACGTGTGGCTCCTGGCCTACGTGTGGCTCCTGGCCTACGTGTGGCTCATCGCCAACTCGCTCTATGTTCACAGTGAACAATGTTGATACTCCGAATTCGCGTCGAGCGGGCTCGTGTACCACAGTCGCACCCGCCCGGTCGTCCGCGACTATTCGTCAAACAGTTCTTTGGCGTCGAGTTTCTTGACCAGGATCTCCGTCTGACCCAGGGGATGTCCATCGGAGAGTTGCGAGGTCGCCCCGGACCAGGCGTGATAGTCGCCGTCCACACCCAGCATCCGCGCACATTTGTCGGCAATCGCCGGTAAGAACGGCGCGCAGATGGTCGTTAGCGTGCGAGCCGTCTGCAGGCAGACGTTGATGGCCCGCCCACAGGCAGCCATATCAGTCTTGCGGGACATGAAGGGCTTGGTGGTGTCGACATAGCCGTTGCCCGCCCGTGCCAACACCATGACCTCCCCCAGGGCTGCCTTGAAGTGGAAGGACTCCAATTCTTCCGCCACACGCCGGGCGGCCTGCCCGCATCGCTCTAGTTGTGCCAGATCCTCGGCGTTGCGATCGCCCGCGGTCGGTACCTTGCCGTCAAAATACTTGTGCGTGAAAGACACGATCCTGTTGAAGAAGTTGCCGAAAGCGTTGACCAATTCGCCGTTGTTGCGGCCGATGAAATCGTCCACGTCGAAAGCCGTGCGCGAGGCCTCCGGCGCCACCGCAGTCAGATAGTAACGCAGAGGATCCGGATCGAATGTCCTCAAGTAATCTTCAATCCACACGGCGGTCCCGCGGCTCTTGCTGATCTTCTCCGCCTCCTTGCCGGGAAACTTGATGTTGAGGAACGAATTTGCGACGACGTTATGCGGGAGTTGGTACTCGCCCATTTCCCCTTGGGTGCTGTCGCTATCGTGCGTGGCCAGCAGCATCGCCGGCCAGGTGATCGCATGGAAGACGATATTGTCTTCACCGATGAAATGGACGATTCGGCAGTCCGGATCCTTCCACCACTTCTCGTAGTCCTCCGGTGAATCGCCCTGCCGCTCGTGCAGTGCGGCCGTGAATGAGACGTACCCCACCGGCGCATCGAACCAGACGTAGAGCGACTTGCCCTTCGCGTCGGGATCGTCAAGCGGCACCGGTACACCCCACAGCAAATCGCGCGTCATGGCGCGTTCCGGAAGTCCTTCGGCCTGTATTCGTCCGAGCGATTGGTTGAGCACGGTAGGACGCCACACGGCGCCGTTGCCGCTCGCGTCCTTCTTGCTCGCCAGCCAGTCGGACAATCGTGACTGCAACTGATCGAGCCGCAGGTACCAGTGCACGGTTTCTTTCAGCGTGGGCGTGGCGCCGGTCATCACGCTGATCGGATCAATTAATTCCACCTGCTCCACGGATCGGCCGCAGTCTTCGCACTGATCGCCGAAGGCGTTCGCACTACCGCAGTGCGGGCAGGTACCGCGTACGAATCGATCGGGGAGAAACTGGTCCGCTTCGCTGTCGTAGAGCTGCTTCGTCGCTCGCTTCGTGAACAAACCCTTGTCATAGATCTTGCGGAAGAAGTCCTGGCTGAATCGCTTGTGGGTCGAGACGTACTCCGGCTGATGCGTCCCGCCGTAAATATCGAATTCGATTCCCAGCCCGGCGAAGTCGCGCTGCTGCGAGGCGTTGAAGCGGGCGGTCAGCTCCTCGACGGTGGTGTCCATCTCGCGCGCCGTTTTCAGCGCGGCGACACCGTTGTCGTCGCTGCCACAAATAAACCGCACCTCGGCACCGGTGGCCCGGAGGTACCGGACATAGGTATCGGCCGGTAGGTAAGCGCCGGCAACATGCCCGACATGGAGACGACCGTTCGAATAAGGCAACGCCGCTGTGACTAGAAGACGTCTGGAGGCCATTCGGAGTACCTGAGAGATTCCTCTTCGAAAACAAAAACGGCCGGGGCTGCCGAGACGCTGCCCGATCAACATCGGCAATCCGTCGGCACGAGGGTCCGTTCGCCGACCCGGCACCGGCCCCGCTCAACCGCGGAGGCCGATAATTCGGGGCGATTGTAGGGCTCGGGCGGTCATTGACAAGGAATCACTGACGATTCCCCATCGAGGGGCCGATAGAAAAGGGGACGAGGGATGTCCTTTTTGACGGGCGTCCCATGTCCGCCCTATAATGTCTTATGCGAGCCGGATGCGCGACGGCTTGGCTGTGCGGTGTTTGTCGCGGCCTTTCCGGCGTCGCAGGAATTCAATCATGCAAGCATCGACCTTGGCAATCGGTTGGCCTGGTACCACCGAGTTGATCGTTATCGGGATCGTCGCGCTTCTTATCTTCGGGCGGCGCCTACCGGATGTGGCGCGCTCCGTCGGGAAGAGCATTGTCGAATTCAAACGCGGCATGCGCGACGTGAAAGATGAGATCGACACGACCTCGCGCCTCGACTCCACTAACGCCAAGGCACTGGACAGTTCCCCGCCACCCAACGGCGCTACCTCGTCCAACACCGTGGATCAGCCTACCGTGGAAGAAAAAACATAGGCGGTATGCGCACACCGGGACCAACGAATAGTAGCTACCGCAGGATTTGAGCAGAGAATTCTACGGCGCCTCCGGCGATCAGGCTCGGGGCGGCCGGCAAACCGGAGAATCCGTACACGCAGCCTACACGTCGAACGAACGCGAGCACCTGAATTTGATCGCTTGGACGTTCTCTCGGTGATGGGGCATTGACCGTCGCGTTCCAGCTATCTCGTCCATTCTTCGACTCAATCAAGACATGAATCGGAGAGGTTTCTTAGGACTTGGTATCAACGGTTTCGTCATCCGTCTTGTCCAGACGGAAGGGATCGTCGAAGGCCTTAGCGAAGGAATAGACTTCAATGAAGTCTTCGGGGCGGTCTTCAGGCTGCTGCTGCATCATGTTAAAATCAATAAAGCCGAACACAATTCGTCCGAAATCGTCGGTCGTTCGCACGTTCCACGACTCAAGCACCGTACGGGCGAGCATGCCCCAACGACGCAAGGCGTAGTCGCGCAGGCCCCAGCAGAGGTCACCACCGGCGATGTGGCGATTCAACTTCTCCACCCCCCCCGCTGCCTCGATCGCTTCGCCGATCGAGTCCGGCAGACTGCCGGAATAATACTGCGCGGCGATGTCGCTCCAATCGAGATCGTTCATCGCGAGGAACTGCTGAAGATGACGGTGGGCCTCAGTCTCTTCGCCGTGGACTTTGTCGGCGGCAAAGCTGAGCCCTTCACGAACGAAATGAAAGGCCGGCTCGGGATAGCGGCCTACGTGCCGCACGAGATCGCGTAGTGTTGTGCCAGAGTCTTCAACCATGACAGGAAAATCATCGGCAGTATAGCCACTTCTTGTTCAATTCGCGTGTGGCTCATCGACACCTTGGTCGAATCGCTGACGCTCCTTACCTGTATATTGTAGTCAATGTGGCAACGCAAATGCAAATGCGGGCGATTTCGTGCAGCTCGGTACCAAGTGCCTACGGGTTTGCCGGCGGTCGCTGATCCGAACCCGAGCCGGAATCACGCCGAGGTCGCCGCCGTTGACCCGAGCGACGCCGGCGCCGTCTGCGTGGTGCATCCCTATCTGATTCACCGCTTTCAGGCGTACTCTCCTTCGGCTCCGGTTTTGCCGTATCAGGGCCACCACGATCCGCATTACCCGAATCCGCCCCCTCTCTGGGCCCACTGCCGGGTGAACCGCGGTTTGGTCGCCGTCCGCCGCGGTTGCGCCGGCCTCGCTGGGCCCCAGAATTCTCAGTTCGAGGACGATCTTCCGCCCTGGCAATCACCGGCGGTGGCGTGGGTTTGGGGGGAACGCCAATCTCTTCCAGCGGAACACTGATCAACTGGTCGGCATCCGTCCGGATTTGAACCAGCTGCGTCAGGATCTGCCGGGCGACCACGACGCCCTCGCCATGAGGCGTGACTAATCGCTGTCCATTGCGAGGCAGCCGCTTGTCGAGTTCCTCATAGCCGACGTGCTCATATCGCAAACAGCACTTCAGCCGGCCACAACGACCCGAAACCTGCGACGGATCCAACGTCGCCTTCTGCAGTTTCGCCATTCGCATACTGACAGGCTTCAACGTTTTCAGGAAAGCCTTACAACAGACTTCGCGGCCACACGTCTCGTAATCCGCAAGCAGCCGCGCTTCATCTCGAGCGCCGACTTGCCGCATTTCGATGCGGGTGCGGTATTCGGTCGCGAGTTCTTTGACGAGAACCCGAAAATCAACTCGCTCACCTGCGGTAAAGTAGAAAATGATGCGCTCGCCACCGAACGGGCATTCGCACTCCACAATGCGAAGCTGGAGTTTGAGACGATCGGCTACCGTTTGGCAGAACCCCCGCTTCTCTTTGGATTGAGCCTGGATTCGGGCGTATTCAGCAAGGTCCGCCGCCGTCGCCTCGCGCAGGATGCGGCCCCCGTCAAATATGAATGAATCGCGCCCGCACGCCTGAACCCAAGACTTAATCTGGTCCCGCGTGACGGACTTTGAGCACCCGCTGCAAGTCAGCGAGACCTGCTCGCCGATTTCGATACCACGCCGGGTTTGGACTACCACGCGGGACCCGCAGGTGAACTTCATCGCAGGGGGATGGGTGAACTCGCCGATGTACCGCATGTACCCAAACCGCACGGCCGTTGTGGGATAGATCTTCTCCAGCCCATTGCCACAGGACTCACCTGAATCGCCCGCCTTTCCTGACCCGCAATTCGAGCAGCCGGCGTTGAGCCGATCCGTATCGGTATCGAAAATCTTATCTTCAAGATTGATCGTGTGTTGGACCATGGGTTACGTACCGGGGCGACAGTTCAAAACACGCCCTGTGCCATATGACAGCGACGGCGCACAAGCACTGCACCCACGTCGAGAAAATGGCATACAGTCGGCCCTTCTGTCCGTCCGAAGCGCACCCACAACGGGCGTCACCGAGAACGTGGGCCCGGGGCGCGTCCTATGCGGTCGTCAGCTTGTCCAACGACGCCTGGAAGTCCTTCTTCGAACGAAGGCCGACAAATTTCTCGACGATCTCACCCTTGTGAAAGAGAATGACCGTAGGAATCGCGCTCACTGAAAAGCGAACGGAAGTCTCGCGATTCGCGTCGGTATCCACCTTGCCGACCTTCGCTTTGCCGGCGTTCTCGGTGGCCAACTCGTCAATCACCGGTGTCAGCGCCTTGCAGGGCCCGCACCACTCGGCCCAAAAATCGACAAGGACCGGCTCCTCGGCGTTCAGGACCGTGTCATCAAAATTGCCGTCCGTAAACTCTAGTGTGTCAGGCCCAGCCATGACATCTCCTCTGATATCACATAGAAACAGTAATTCAAGTCGATCGGATTCTAGAATCGGCGTTCGGAGCGGTCAACCGCGTCCGTCAGGCGTCGCCGCAACGCCGTGCGCCGATGTCGCCTCAGGCAAGTGGTTCGCCGTAGAGGCGGACCGTTGCCCACGGATGCGTGGTTGAGATTTCCACCGCCTGTGAATCCACAGGTACTGCTCCGGGGCGGCCCTGACGACCTCTTCGATGGCCGCCGTATACGCCTGCGTGATCCACAGTAGGGGGTCGTCCCGGGAGGCCCATTCTTGTGGATGAATGATGCGTTGCACACCGACCTCGTACTTCGCCGTATCACCACGACGGCGTGCATATCCGACGACGATCGGCCGGTTGGTGTGCATGGCCAGTAGCCCGATCGACTTGTAGGTAGATGCCGGTTGCCCGAAGAACTCCACGAAGGCTCCCTTTCGCCCCGCGTCCTGGTCCCCGATGAAGCAGAGGAGTCCTCCATCCTTCAGGAACGTCTCTGCCTTGGCGGTGGCCCCCTTCTTGTCCATGAGTTCCATACCGTGCGTGCGACGCGCCGTCACCAGGTAACGGTTGAGATAGAAGTTATCGAGCGGCCGCATCACCGCTCCCATGCGAAAACCGAAGCATGCGAGCAGGTGGCCGATCAGTTCAAAGGAGCCGTAGTGCCCTGTGACCATGATGAGCCCTCGTCCCTCGACCATCAGGCCGAGCAGCTCCTTGAAGTTGACCACCTCAATATACTGTGACCAGGTAGACCGATTGATCAATCGCGGCATGCACATGACCTCTACGGCGAACATGACCGTGCTTTCCAGCGACCGCACGGCAAGTCTTCGAATCTCGTCGGGCGTCATGGTCCGTGCATAAGAGGCACTGAGGTGTCGCATGGCGCGGTCTAAGTGGCGCGGCATGAGTACGATCCAGCAACGTGCCAGTAGCCTCGCCGTCTGCAAGTTCCAGTTCATCGGGAATGCTTGCATCGTAGCGATCACGCCCCGTACCGCGACATACACCAGCCATGCCATGGGCCCGCGTCCTTTCATCACCGCATGGTAGCATGGCGCGGCGCCACGGGCCAAACCGGTGCTTCCGCTTGACGCCGCACCGCCGTCACTTATGGTCAGTTTGACAGGAGCAATCACGGCGAAACGGCATGAATCCGGCTTTCTCACTCAAAGATCTCAACTACGACCTTCCAGAAAGGCTGATCGCGCAGGAACCTTCTCCGCGGCGCGAGGATGCGCGATTGCTCGTGGTGGATAGGAGGACGAGTCAGATTCACGACTTCGGCGTAGCGCAATTGCCGGAGCTGCTTGCACCCGGCGACCTTCTGGTGGTGAACAACACGAAGGTCCTGCCGGCTCGGTTCCTGGCACATCGCCAAAGCGGAGGCCAGGTGCCCGGGTTGTTTGTACGCGAGGAATGTGAGAGCGAGTGGATCGTGATGCTGCGCGGGTCCAGGCGGCTGAGCATCGGCGATGTGGTAACGGCAGAGGGGCCTGACGCGGAGAATGTCGGGCTTGAACTAACCGAATCCCTCGGGGACGGTCAATGGCGCGTATCGGTTCACGCCGCGGGGACGGCCGAGCAGGTTCTCGATCGGATTGGCAGGGCACCGCTGCCACCGTACATCAAGCGTAATCAGGAAGTGGACGCACGCGATTCGGAGGATCGGCAACGGTATCAGACGGTCTATGCCGACAAGGCGGGTGCCGTGGCCGCGCCGACCGCCGGCCTGCACATGACCCAAGATCTCATGACTCGTATTCGTGCCGGGGGAATTGAGGTCGCGGAGGTCACCCTGCACGTCGGGCTCGGCACCTTCAAGCCGATTCAGGCGGAATCTATACAAGATCACGTGATGCACACAGAGACCTTCGACTTGCCGGAAGCCACCGCGGCCTCCGTCAACGCGTGCAAGCAACGGGACGGTCGCGTCGTGGCCGTGGGCACGACGAGCGTGCGGGTGTTGGAGTCCGTCGCCCGCCATGCAGCGGACTTACCCGAGGTCGCATCAAGCACCGGCGCCACGGACCTGTTCATCTATCCGCCTTATCGCTTCCGAATCGTCGACGCCTTGATCACGAATTTTCACCTGCCCAAGAGCACGCTGCTGGCACTCGTGATGGCCTTCGGTGGTGTGGATTTGATCAAACGGGCCTACCGGGCCGCAGTCGATAGACGATACAGGTTCTATAGTTACGGCGATGCGATGCTGATCATATGATCGATTGGGAATGGCGGAGCGTGAATCGCGCGGCGTTGTGCTCGCGGCTAAGCGACCATCGGCGGTCTTTG
>Ga0210111_1000074_pt1 | contig 22808 bp, 16 predicted proteins | sample China_Galinas_PW_6_FD_185520 | JGI IMG/M metagenome (GOLD analysis project Ga0210111, IMG submission 185520) | Wetland microbial communities from San Francisco Bay, California, USA, that impact long-term carbon sequestration - China_Galinas_PWC_D2... | ecosystem: Environmental > Aquatic > Marine... | reverse complement strand
GGCGTATCCCATGCACGTGGAGACCGACGGTTCTCATGACCGTGCCATCTACGCCCGCCACACCGGCGAGTCCGGCCGTGCGGTGTACGGTGAGGCACTCGGCAGCCAAGGGAAAGGCGTGGCGGGTTTTAGCACCGCCACGTCCGGAGTCAATTACGGTGTATACGGCTCAAGCGCCGGCGACGAAGGGTCCGGCGTGTACGGGCTGGCTGACCATTTAACGGGCGCGACCAGGGGGATTCTCGGCGAGTGCAGAAGCGACAGCGGTGTGGGCGTGGCAGGCTATGCGCTATCCGAATCGGGAGCGACGCACGGTGTGGAGGGCTTCACGCTCAGCCCGAACGGTTTTGGCGTGTTCGGCAAGAGCTTTGATCCCGTCGGATATGGCGTTTACAGCTTAGGCCGATTGCATGTGGAACACCCGGCCATTGCCGACAGTGTCAGTTGGCCGGTGGGCATCCAGAATTCCAGCCATGCCCAGCATGAGGCAGGAATGCGCGTGAGCGACGATGGTTTTTTTGACGTGACCAACGATGCACTCAACTCGTCTGCCAACTTTGCTCGACTGAATAATACAGGGAACTGGACGGTGGTGAGCGACCGCCGCTTGAAACGCGATATTCAGCCACTGTCTGGCGCACTGGATAAGACCATGGCTCTTGAGCCGGTCAGCTTTCGTTTCAAGAACGGTGATGCCACATCGAAAGACGAACAAATCGGGTTCATTGCTCAAGACGTGCGTAAACAGTTTCCCTCGCTGGTGACCGACGGCGAGTTGCTCACGCTCAACTACGCCGGTATGAGCGTGGTCGCGATTGCGGCGATTCAGGAGCAACAACGCATCATCGAACAACTGGCGAAGGAAAACACTGAGAGGGAGACGGAAATCGGGGAGCTAAGAAGTCGTCTCGCGCGGCTGGAGAGTCACCTGCCCGTAGATAAGAAGAGCATTCCATGAAACAAGCACTCCCTGGCCACTCGCCCCGGCGTCTACAAAGGCATTATCGGGCGTCGGTGGCTGGCTTGAACACTCGGCTGCGCCGGTAGACCCATCTGCTATAATTGTGTGTCGGGCTGTTTGGGCTGTCACCGCAATCTGCGAGCGTGTAGGCGGAGCGGAGTGACACGGGCGGATGGGGACCGCCGGTCATCGACGTTTTTCATCTACAGAGTGTCAGGAGGCGAAGGATGCGTCAGTTTGAGAATTGGAAGGCGTTCGTGGGAGTGAGCGTATTCGTTTCACTGGCTACGGCGACGATGGCCGGCCCGCCGTCCGGCGCGGCGTTTACGTTTCAGGGGCAACTCGAGCAAAGCGGATCACCCGTCACCGACAATTGTGACATCGAGCTTGGGTTGTTCGACGTGGACACGGGCGGTATCGCGATCGCCACCGAATCTTTCCTCAAGGTCGCCGTGGTCAACGGACTCTTCACCGTGCGGCCCGACTTTGGAGCAAATGGGTTCGACGGATCGGCAAGATACTTGGAGGTCCGCGTCGATTGCGGTGGATCCGGAACGGTGACGCTGGCCCCGCGGCACGAAATTACGCCGACCCCGGAGTCGTTGTTCTCGAAATCGACGGACGGTCTTGTGGTAGACGGGACCGGGCAGGTTGGGATCGGGACGGGCACTCCGGGTGCGAGGTTGACGATCTCGCGGCCAACGCAGGCTGCGGACTATCAGCTCGAAATAAGAAACGAAGGGAGCATTCAGCAGCCCAGCTTTGACGGCATCGCCTTTACGCAGGAACCCGATGGCAGTACCGAGCTCGCATCGATCAAAGTGATTTACCGCAACAACGGCCGACCCGACCTATCCTTCAGTGTCAGAGACAAAGCCGACGCCCTCTTTATCAACGGAAACCATGACGGCCGCGGAGGCAACGTCGGCATGGGTACGACTGCGCCCGAGGCCAAATTGCACGTCAACGGGGATGTCCGGGTCAACGGGGGCATCCAACTTGACGGCGATGTGGTGATACCGCCGACCACACGGTACCTGACCATCGGCGCCGCGGACATGGTGCCGCAGAGTTCGAGCATGTCGGTCTACCGATCGTTTGCGGAGATCGTCAGTTTTTTGCGCCGGCCGGTCAGGTCACGACGCTCTATGCCCCCGTCCACTTGCCGGACGGAGCCACAGTGACCGAGCTTCGTGCGATTCTTTATGACAACGTGCCCGATGATGATGTCTATGTGTCGTTGGAGGCGGAGAACTTTGGCGGTGGTCTCTTATTTCTTGCGACCATTTTCACGGAAGGCACACCGGGCACGATCGAGGCGATGGACGACACGATCCAAAATGGCGTGATCGACAATTCGACCTATGCATACTACTTGCGTGCCGTCTATACGGTGCCACCGGTGGACGGCGAGACGTACTTCAGGATACGCCCGATACGCATCGCATACGAAATCACGAGCCCGTCGCCGTAGGGATGGACTGGCGATGTGCCCGTGCCAATACAGACGGAGTTTCTGTCTGTCCGGATCGCGCCAGGACCCAGGTTGCCAATTGGAGCCAAGACAAGCCGAGTCCGTCGATATGATCGGCAAGGGCACGGCAAGGCCGGATAGGTGCCACGCAAGGAGCACCTAATCTGACAAACAGCGATACTGTGCACGAGCCGACAAGACCGACAAGCCCTTCAAGTACTGATACGACAAATCCTCGGCGAAAGTGAATCGCGTCCGAATCAGGGGTTTGAACCGGTAGCCCTCGGCCCCAGAGGGCAACTTGTCATCTCCGCGTAGTTGCAACCGATAGGAGTCCATTTGCTCGATCGTGATCGTTCTCGCATACTGCCGGTCCTTGGGCCAGTACTCAATGTCAGGGAATCGCGTTTCATACTGGAGTGTCAAATGTACGCTATCAAGGGACACCGGTTTCTCGTGCCGTGCTCTGCGATGATCGTCGCGACTAACCTCCTCGGCGGATGCATTCCAAGCGATTCTCCATCTGAGCCGGGACCTGAAGGGCCCGTGGACGCGATCGGAGGTGTTGATCCTGCGACCGGCGTCTGTTGTACGGACGACGGCTGCCTCGATGCCACGACCGCCTCGTGTACGGTTGTGATCGGAACGTACTTCGACGATGAAGCGTGCGGTGATGCCTTCTCATCCTGTCGCGGCGCCTGTTGCCGCAACGATGAGTGCTTTGTGACCGGCAGCAAGACGGAGTGCGAAGGACTGGGTGGTGAGTTCAAGGGGCCTCACAACGATTGTGATAACGCGAACATTTGTGGCGACGCCCCTCCCGACGACACCAACGATTCAGAACAGTTCGGCATTTGTTGTGACGGCACGGCCTGCGTCGACATTCCGCTCGCCGAGTGCACAGGCACGGTGTTCTTCGGTGCCGATTCCTGTAACGACATCGACTGCACGAAAGGCGCCTGTTGCGACACATTTATCGAAGATTGTTACGAGGCTTCGCAAAGTGAATGCGATTTGTCGGCGACAGGTGAGTTCGCCGGGACGGGGACAACATGCGCCGATACGAACTGTAATCTTGGGGCGTGTTGTACTTTCGATGGATCGGCCTGTACCGATGTGACCGAAGACCAGTGCGATACGAGCGGTGGCGCGTTCAAGGGCGTCGGCACCAACTGTGATCGCAACCAGTGTCTACCGGTCCCATGTTGCAGCCCCGATGGCTCATGTGCCGACGTTGTTCCGGAGTCTTGCAGAGCTACCGGCGGAGCCGTACTGCCTGCGGCAAAGGACTGTTCCGACTCACCGTGTTCGGTCGGGCTTTGTTGCTCACTCTTTCCATCCGACGAACCATTCGGAGATTGTCGCGACGAATTCACGCAACGCGGATGTGAAGCGCGGGCCGGTACGTTCGCTGGTTTAGGGTTGACATGTGCCGAAAACACCTTCGACGACGTGACGCCCATCGCCATCAGTGCAATATCCGATACTCCGCCAACCGGGACATTGGGCGAGACCCATTTCACGCTCAACGTCACCTGGGCCGGCAGTCCGACTTTTCCCATTCGCGTGCAGGGGTATATCGACGTCGATAGCTGTCCCTCGGATGTGGTATGCCCGGCCGTGTCAAGAAGGGTCGATTTTCGGTTTGATCAAGCCGACGCAAAATCGGTCACGATACCCGATTGGAATGAGTGCCCCGGCTTAACCACGGTCACCGGGTACACCGAGCCCTGGCGATTCCGCATCGTGGATCAGCATTGTGTCGTGAGCAATACGATGCCGTTCTTGCTTCAATGCACACCGTAGGTCGAATTGGCAATCTGGCGTGAGGACTACTCGAGCACAGGGCAACCAGAATCGCTTGACGGCTCCCAAGGGCGATGGGTCATAAAGCCAAGCCGATGATCATGACTCAGAAACTGGGAAGGACTCTGTGGGCCACGACAAGCGCTCGGTCACTGGCCTCCACAAACTGTCGAGAACCGTCAAACGCACCTTGCAGCCAATCTGGGTTCCGCATTCACTTAAAACATCCAGTAAACAACCGCATAAAAAAGGCGAAGTCGGCCAGGTCCACGACGCCGTCGCAGTTGAAATCTCCCAGATCTTTCCTGCACGGCGGACTCGATGCGAACTCGTACGCGCCCATATCGACGACTTCCGGGAACCCGACGCCGGTATTGGGTGTGTCCGGATCATCGACGATACGCGCGTGGTTGTCCAAGTCAGTCGGAAACACTAACGGTACGGACAAACTGTTGCCCGCGTCGATGCAAGGAGATCCTCCCATCAGGCGTGCATCGTCGTCTGCCGTGCCGAAGATGTTGTCGAGGCCATTGGCATCGACAAATTGTGGATCAGCGTCGATGTTGCCGCCACCGTCTAGCGCGCCGGGGGACAGACCGCCGCTCACGTCACTGTAACTGATCGTAGCAGCGCTAAACTGCGCGCTGTTGATCTCGTCTGGTAAATTGCCCCAGAAAATGCAGTTCATGACGGTCGGATTACTTTGATTATTGTACATCCCAACACCGACGTTGCCGGTGTTGCCGCTGAAAGTGCAGCCGGCCACCATCGGGCCGGAAAAGACGTTGCTCATCCCGGCGCCCAAATCAGCCGAATTGCCGAGAAAAGCGCAGTTTGTCACCCGCGGGCTGCTTTCGACGTTGTACATGGCGCCACCCGAGGATGATTTCCCCTGGGTGGATACGGCCACATTAGAACTGAAGGTGCAGTTGGACACCGTCGGGCTGGCGTTTTCGTTGTACATCCCGCCACCAATCTCGGCGCCATTGCCGCTGAAAATGCAATTGATGGCAGTCGGACTGCTGTTGACGATAAATATTCCTCCGCCGCAAGTAAAGACCTCAAACGGCGCGGGGCACGGGGCGCCCGAGCCGCCCGTGATGGTGAACCCTGACAGGACAGTGTCATGCTCCTCTCCGCTTGCGCATCGCACCACACTTTGGTTGCCCGACCCGGCGATCCTCGTATCGCTCGGATCGCCGCTCGCCGAACGCAGCGTGATGGCCTTGCCCAGAAAATCGATGGCCTCGAAGTAGGTCCCCGGCTGGCAGACAATCTCTTGGCCATCCAGTGCATCATCGATGGCCATCTGTATGGTGTCGTATGCGACGCTCGTTGAAATATTGATGATACCGAGGGGGCATCCGTCGCTATCGACGGGAACTGACTTTGTCCCGGGGCATAGGTCAACGCAATCGGCCACGAGATCTCCGTCGGAATCCGTGTCGGCCACGCCGCAGCCACAGACTGCCGGCTCCGTTTTTTTGCTGTCGTCGGGGCATTGATCGCAATCGTTCGGGAAGCCATCACCGTCGTCATCAGGACTGCCGTCATCCGGAAGTTCATACGCGCCCATGTCCACCGTCAAGTTCGATAGGCGCGGGTTGCCGTCGAGGTCAGTTGTAGTCCCGGCAGGAATCGCGGCGTTGTCACCCCTGTTAAAGCATGGGGACAAGCAGGATTGTAGACGAAGATCGTCATCCGGTGTGCCCACGATGTCATCCGCGCCATCAGCATCGACGAAGAGTGGATCGGCATTGACGTTTCCCGTGCCCTCAAAGCCGCCCTGGATGTTGCTGAAAGTCACCATAGGTACGCCGCCATTAGAGTTGGATAATTCGTTTGTCGCGTTTCCCCAGAGAATACAATTGGTTATCGTTGGGGAGCTGAAGTTGTTGAGCATAGCTCCGCCGCCGAAGGCTGCTGTGTTCCCGCTGAAAGTGCAATTGGTTGCGGTCAGAAAGCTGCCATTGTTATATATCGCCGCGCCAACCTCTGCGGAGTTGCCGCTGAATGCGCAATTGGTCAAGGTTGGGCTGCTGTTGAGGTTGAACATACCGCCGCCGCCGACAAGCAGAGGGTTCGTAGCCTGGTTTCCAACGAAACTACAGTCCGTCACTATCGGGTTGCTGTTGTCATCGTTGAACATTCCGCCACCGATGTCGGCTGTGTTGCCACTGAAAACGCAGTTGATCACCGTTGGGCTACTACCGTCATTGTACATGCCACCACCTCGGTCATCGGTATCGGGGAATCCCGCGCCGGTGGCGTTTCCGCCGGTGATGGTAAACCCCGATAGAACGGTGTCAGCGCCCTCGCCGTTCACACACTGAACGACATGGAAACTCCCGGTGCCGTCAATGATCGTGTCGGTCGGGTCACCGCTTGCCGACCGCACGGTGATGGCCTTGCCATCAAAATCGATGGCTTCCAAATAGGTCCCCGGCTGAACGACGACCTCATCGCCACCCACGGCGGCCTCAATGCCGGCCTGGATCAGGCAGAACGGATCGCCCAGGCTGCCTGTGCCTGGACAAGCATTGCCGCCATCGACGTGACGTGTCGTTTGGCCATGTGCCTGTGACATCGCCGAGATCATCACGATCACTAGAATCGACTTGTAAGCACGCATGCTTCCCACCTCAAAAGAGCCGCGCATACCTTCCGGACGGTATGCCTGACCGACCTCCGCCGATAGTCGCAGGATGGTCCGTGCCCGAACGAACAACGAACTATGGTACCCGTTTGCCCTTCTCGATTCAACGGATCCGGCGCGCGCCCCCGGCGCTACGAATGCAAACATCTACATTTGGCCCGAAAAACGCGTAAGTTCGACTCGGCGTAGGCATTCCAAAACTTCGTTGGAAAAAGACTCGTGCGACGAATCTCTCGTTTTGGTAAAGCTCGTAGCGCTGACTCACGAAATCAGGTTTTCACTGTAAAATACGCGGCTTACACACGCTTAGAATCCAGGCTCAGCGGGAAACAGGGAATCTCGACTCGCCATGAGTTCCTCACAGGTGTCGATGTCGGCAGGAATAGGTACGAGTATGATCGGATTCAGACCCGGGTCGTCCCACTGGTCCGGATTGTTGGGTGTGTTCAGGATACCGAGCGATGCACCGATCACCAGTTGCTCTGAATCGTCCACCACGGTGCCACGCAGGCTGCCGTCGGAGTAGAGCGTCATGTCGTTCCGGAAAATCTCGCGGCGAGCTAGATAGATCTCTCCCTCAATGAAGCCGAACAATGTCACGAAGACCGTGATGCCCGGCTTGCCATCGTTATCATCGTCGTTGATCAGTGGATCGTTGGGATTCATGGAGAGCGGCAAATCGGGATCTCCATCGATACCGATCAGCGTGGGTGTAGCGGGGCGCCGTATCTTCCATGCCCCGTTCTCTTCAATAACGCTGACGACAGCGCTTCGAGGTAGAATGGCTTGTGTGGCCTCATCAGGAAAAGTGGTGACAAAATCCTGATTGGCTTTCTGTTCGGCATGACAAAAGCGGTCGTACTCAACAAGCTCCCCGTTCTCGATGACGAAATCCGTAAAGCCATACGAAATGACAAATGTAGACAGAGGCCCATTGGGCGTCTCACCGTCGTAGGCGACCACATCGTAGTGGGCGTAATGCCCCGTCACGGCCTCCACGGCTTCTTCCTTGCTTGCGGGGGCTTCCCAATCCGGATCGTTACTCGGCGTTTCATACAGCGGGCTTTCCGGCCAGGGCTTCGGACCCGAACAACCAACCAGAAAAAGACAACCGGTGACCGCTACGGTAAGCGTCAATATGGGAGGTAACGACGTTAACATTTAAAATTCCCTTCCTGCGTAAAAAAATCCGTGGGCCTCAAGCGATTATAGCGCGGTCGGCCGTGTGGTCCATTTTGCCGTTGCGACATCAAATCGAATCCTCGTGTGCTCGTCGTGAGAGGGAGTATGGTCGATTCCCCAGTAACGCGCTGTCGACTTTGGGGCGCTTGATTCATGAGGCCCGACGATGGACCACGCAGGGGCCAGCCAATACTCGCCCCCACAAGACCCTGCACGAGCGGATGGGAAAAACCGCGTTGACGATATCGACAGGGCGGATTCTGATAAGACATGTCCAACGTCCCCGTCAGGATTCGAACCTGAAACCTTCGGCTCCGGAGGCCGACGCGCTATCCAATTGTGCCACGGGGACTGAAGAAGAACGAGTGTAGCGCTATGACGCGCCCTGTCAAGCACGCCGACGGAAGGCGCCACACCGTACGGAAAACCAACACCCTGTTCCCAGGATAGCCCTCGAACAGATCGTCAGGACAGCTATGGAAACCGGTCGGAGCAGATCGGTCGACGTCCCAATCGCTCACCGGCCGGAAACGAAATCACGCGGCGGCGAATGAGCGGCGCGGGCGCTACACGGCGTTCACGCAAATACCACTCGGGGAACATCGGCGCCGGCGTGCCACAGGCGTGTCGGCATTACGTGCATAACCCGCGCGATGCGATTGCCGGTCCAACCGTACACTCGAAGCGTCCGATGTTATGCACTTTTTCGGACGTCCGCTGACGAATTAATTGCATCGCTGTACGCCCTACCACTGCGATACACACGAAAATGGCACGTTTGCCACACGGCGTCGATCTCGTTTTTCTCGGACGTACGGTTCATCGCGTCCATAGCGCAATAGCCCCTAAGTGCGGCATCTATAGATTCTTGCCGATGGGATTGCAGCACGGCTATCGCGTGAGCCAAGTTTGTAGTTTCAAACACGAAGAGGGTTGGCGTATGTCCGACGAGTGCCACGGCGTCGTACTCATCGTCGAAGACGAAAGCGAATTGCGCTTCGTCCTCGGCGCCCATCTGCGCGCCGCGGGCTTTGACGTGCTCGACGCGGGTACGGCCAAAGATGGGCTGAACCTGGCCAGCCGGCGCCGGCCCGATCTGATCATCATGGACCTCGGCCTGCCCGGCATGGACGGCATCGAAGCCACCCGTGCGCTGCGCAACGATCCCAACACGAAGGACACGCCTGTGATCATCCTGACCGGGCGTTCGCGCGCGGAGGACGTCGTACGCGGCTTGGAGGCTGGCGCTCAGGAGTATTTGACGAAGCCCTTCGACCTCACCGAGTTGCTGGCCCGCGTGCGCACGGTCTTCCGCCTGTCACGGACACGGCAGGATCTCGATCGCCTCAACGCAGATCTGGAAGCGGAGGTCAGCGCCAAGACGAAGTGTCTTCAGCTTCTCTATGATTTCATGCGTGAGTTGAACCAGGCGACCACCCGCGACCGCATCCTCGATCTCGTCATCCAATGCGTCGAGAATGTGACGTCGGCCAAGAGAATCTCACTGCTGCTGCGCGCCGGCACCGGAGACACTCTGGTGTGCGAGCGGGCCGTGGGCATCGATCCCACCCTGGCAAGGACGATCGAAGTGACCACGGCGGAAGGCATCACCGGACAGGTGTTCCGTAGTGGCAAGACGCTTTCCGCACAGGCACTCGGCCGGAGTCGCAACGGACGCCCGGCCTACGAACGCGAGGCCTTCCTCAGCACTCCGCTCGTCGCCAAGTTGGAAACGTGCGACGGCGTGATGGGCGTATTGAACGTCACGGACAAGGGCGACGACACGCCGTTCTCCAACGAGGAAATCGAGTGCGTGCGATCCATCGCGGACGCTGCAGCGATTGCACTGGACAACATCACGCGCCACATGCAATTGCAGCACTCGGTACGCGTGCTGCTTCAGACGGTGGGGCATCTCGCAGAGTACCGCGACGAGGAAACCACGCAGCATATCAACCGCGTGGCGCGCATGGCGCGAATCCTCGCGTCGGAATTGGGGCAAGGCGGACCCTACCGCGACATCGTGACTCACGATTTCATCGAGTCGCTCGTACAAGCCGCACCGATGCACGACATCGGCAAGGTCGGGATTCCGGATGAAATCCTCACCAAGCCCGGCGCGCTCACCGACGAAGAATTCCAGATCATGAAGACGCATACGGAGATCGGGCGGCGCGTACTGTCACAGGCGTTCGACCCCACCCGGCCGAATCCGCTTCTCCAGATGTGCATCGATATCGCGTACTGCCATCACGAACGATATGACGGCCGGGGCTATCCCCGACGGATCAAGGGCGAGGAGATTCCTCTTGCCGCCCGCATCATCGCCCTGGTGGATGCCTACGACGCCATCACCAGTCGACGCTGCTACAAGGCCGCCAAGTCGCACGATCAGGCGGTGGAGATCATCCAAGGGGATTCAGGGGCGCACTTCGACCCCGTGATTGTAGACGCCTTCCTACGTTGCCGGCACGAGTTCGATGAAGTGCGCAACCGCTTCGGCGACGCCTTTGAAGACGCGGTACCGGCGCTGACGAGTTGATGCGGGAATCACACCGTCGCCACCACGATCAACCATTCGCAATGGAGGTATAGTGACCGTTTGCCACGACACATTCTCTTGTCGGCTCGAAGCGGCAGCGCCTCACCGTCACCCCACAGGATTGCACCCTGAACGGTACATAGGCGCCCGGTATGTGTGGCTGGAGTGTTCGGAGAATAACAAAGGCCGCACGCCCTCGAGCATTTTCAGTCAAAACATAGCGTGCTGAGTCGGATTACCAGTTTGGGGAAATCCTGAGCCGCGGACTTAGCCCGCGCGGTCCCTCGGATTCGTGGGACACACAGTCACGCGTCACCGCGCAAGCTGAAGCATGCGGCTCAGCTAGCCGCTACGTCTAAACGGAAGGCGCTCTAGAGTATCGTCAACCTCAAAACTGCGGGGTTGGAGACGAAACGTTCGTCGGGCATCAGTACCGCGACTGTCAAGGAGCGGCCCTTTCACAACTTGCCCGATCAAGGTGGAGGGTACACCAGGAAACGATGCGACCTAGCCCCCCGGCGCGGCCTGGAGTGTGTCGGAGAACTCGCTGACCATGTAATCCAGTATATCGCGAACGCTGACCACACCGACGAGTCGTCCGTCGTCCATCACCGGAATGTGACGGAAGCCACCCACCATCATTCGATTCAGCGCAAACGCAATGGGATCTTCGGCGTGCAGGGTCTCGGGCCCCGCCGTCATGAAATTTCGTACGGGCTGAACATCGTGATCGGTCACGCTGCCGGCCAGTTTGTAGAGAATATCCCGCTCGGTAAAAATCCCGGTAAGCTGATCGCCGGCGTGGGCGAGGGCAAAGTTGTGATCGGCGTCCGTCAGGTCGCGCAAGACCTTGCCGACCGGTGCATCCTCCGATACGTCGAGAATGTCCGAGGTCAGGATTTCGCGCAAGGGTCTGTGTAGAAGATCCTTTTCGATATCGTGACTGCCCCGTGATTCCTCGACGCCGGTCAGGTCGGCTTCACACTGACCGCACTGCTCGATCCCCTCGATGTTGTCGAATCCGCAATAGGGACAGTTCATGACCGGTTGATCCTGTTTGGCAACGGGCCGCCCGCTGGAGGAAGGCGAGCCCTTTTTCTAGCAAGCGACGATGCAGCCAGTCTATTCGACCGTCCAGGTATCGCCGCTGTGGAACAGATCTTCGAGGCTGCCGGCACCGCGTTCTGTGGTGACGGTATCAATCTGGTCCATGAGCATATCCTCATACGTAGGCCGCTCCACCGCGCGAAACACACCCATGGGTTCCGGGAATTCGGGATAGTGCATGCGGCTGAGCAAATACGCCAAGCTTGGCTCGGCCTGCTTTTCGTCGTGAAACATCAGGTCGTCCTCGGTCACGTCCCCATTCATCGAGACGATCTCCGGATCCATTCCATTGAGCCGAATGCCTTTGTTGCGTTCCTTGCCGAAGACGAGGGGCCGATTGTGTTCGAGGAAAATGGTCGTGTCGTCCTTGGTGTCCTTGCCGGTGGCATACTCAAATGCCTGGTCGTTGAAGATCGGACAATTCTGATAGATCTCGACAAACGACGTCCCCTTGTGCTGCGCAGCGCGCTCCAGCACGTGTGCCAGATGCTTGACGTTGATATCCAGGGTGCGCGCGACGAAAGTCGCTTCCGCACCGATGGCCACGGAAATGGGGTGCAGCGGAAAGTCGACAGAACCGAAGGGCGTAGACTTTGTACGCTTGCCCACCGGCGACGTCGGCGAATACTGCCCCTTGGTCAACCCGTAGATACGGTTATTGAAGAGCAGTATGTTGATGTCGAGGTTGCGCCGTATCGCGTGGATCAGGTGGTTTCCACCGATGCTCAGCCCGTCGCCGTCGCCGGTGACCACCCACACGGATAGTTCCGGGTTGGCGATGCGCACACCCGAGGCGATCGCCAGCGCCCTACCGTGGATGCTGTGGAACCCGTACGTGCCCATATAATACGGGAACCGGCTGGAACAGCCGATCCCCGAAACAAACACCGTATTTTCGCGTTCCAGACCGAGTTTCGCCATCACCTTCTTGGTCTGCGCGAGAATGGAGTAGTCGCCGCACCCTGGGCACCAGCGTACGTCCTGATCGCTGGCGTAGTCCTTGGGCGTCAATTGGACAGTGGCCGGTTCGCCGGTCATGATTTTTTCCCGTGTAAGATTTCTTCGATCTTCGCTTCGATTTCCCGAATCATGAACGGCTTGCCCTGCACCTTGTGGAAGCCTTTCACGTCGATCAGGTACTTGTCACGCAAGCGCGACTGCAGTTGTCCGCGGTTCATCTCCGGCACCACAACGTGCTTGAAATTCCCCAATATTTGTCCGAGGTTGCTGGGCATCGGGTGCATGTGACGCAGGTGGACGCTCGACACACTCATGCCGCGCTGCCGGCAATGCTCGACGGCCGTCGTAATCGCGCCGTACGTGCTCCCCCAGCCGACGACCAGCAGGTCGCCTGTCTCCTCCCCGTACACCTCCAGCGGCGGAATCACGTGGGCAATGTTTTCTATTTTCGTCTCTCGTGTTGCGATCATGTGCTCGTGGTTGGCCGGTTCGTAGCACACGTCGCCGGTCACATCCTTCTTCTCCAGACCGCCGATACGATGTTCCAGTCCCGGCGTGCCCGGAAGAGCCCATTGACGAGCCAGGTTTTCGTTGCGTTGGTACGGCATGAACTTGCCGTTGCCGCCCTCGGGGTGTGTGATCTTGAACGGCGCCATTGACGCGACTTCCGGAATGCGCCACGGCTCGGCCCCGTTTGCGAGATAGCCGTCGGTGAGCACCATGACCGGAGTCATGAACTCGACCGCGATCCGGAACGCCTCGATGACCGTGTCGAAACAATTCCCCGGCGTCGATGCCGCGAGCACGCACACCGGCGCTTCGCCGTGGCGCCCCGAAATAGCTTGCAACAGGTCTGCCTGCTCCGTCTTGGTGGGCAGCCCCGTACTGGGCCCGCCACGTTGCACGTTGATGATGACCATGGGGAGCTCGGTAATGACCGCCAGTCCAATGGCCTCGCTCTTCAACGCAATGCCAGGTCCGCTGGTGCCGGTCGCTGCCAGCACGCCGGTAAAGGAGGCGCCCACCACCGCAGCCATGGCCGCAATCTCATCCTCAGCCTGGAATACACGTATGTCGTAATTCTTGTATTTGGCCAATTCGTGAAGAATATCGCTCGCCGGCGTGATCGGATACGCGCCGTACACCAGCGGCTTCTGCGCAAGCCTCGCTGCCGTAATCAACCCAAACGCCGTGGCTTCGTTGCCACTGATCTTGCGGTACTGCCCGGGCTCGATCTTCGCAGGCGCGACCAGGTAACGCACCGGGAACATCTCCGCCGTCTCGCCGAAGTAGTAGCCGGCTTTGAGCGACTTCGCGTTGGCGTCCGCCACCGTCGTCTTGGTCGCGAATTTCTCTTCGATCCACCGTAATGTCGGTTCCATCGAACGGCCGAACAGCCAGTAAGATATTCCCAGCGCGAAGAAATTCTTGCACCGTCCGGCCGCCCGCCCGCTAAGCCCCGTATCAGCGCAAGCATCGGCATTCAGCTTGTCGATAGGTACTCGATACAGCTTATACTGGTCGAGCGAATCTCCATCGAGAGGGTTTTCCTCGTACCCGGCCTTGCCGATGTTGTTCTTGGTAAAGGCATCCTCGTTCACAATGAGAATACCGCCGACTTCCAAGTCGCCCACGTTCGCCTTGAGGGCGGCTGGGTTCATCGCGATCAGCGCATTCACCCGGTCGCCGGGCGTGCGCAGCTTGTGGGAACCGAAATTCAGCTGGAAACCGCTGACACCGGCCAATGTGCCTACCGGGGCACGAATTTCGGCGGGAAAATCGGGGAAAGTGCTGACATCGTTGCCGAATACCGCCGACGTGTTCGTCAATTGGGTCCCGGCAAGCTGCATTCCGTCCCCGGAGTCACCGCAGAAACGAACCGCGATTTCCTCCAACTCAACGACCTGATGTGGTTCCTTACGGGCTTGCTCGGTCTGGGTCGAGACGACCATGGTTTACCAACGCTCCTCTAGTAATCGCGTAACGGCTCGAACATCTCAAAAAAGACGCGCTATGCCCCTTCACGCGTCGAAAGGCTCTGGTCCGGCGTGGGCGGCAAGTTGAAAACCGCCGACGGAAAGTGGTCCACGAGAAACTCCACAACGCGTTTTATAGAAACGACACCCGTAAGGTTGCCGGCCTCATCCACCAACGGCATGTGGCGAAAACCGCCCGCATGCATAGCGTGAATCACGTTCGCGACGGTCCAGTCCTGCCCGATCGCCCGTGGATTCCTGGTCATCACGTCCGCCAGAGGCGTATCGCCGGATAATCGGCTCGCCATGACCCGTTTCAATACATCGCGTTCGGTGAAAACACCGATCGGCCGCCCTTGCTCCACCACGAAGACGCAGCCCGCATGATGTTCCTGCATCACACGAATGGCATCACCCACGCTCGCGTCCCCGGCGAGCACGATCGGCTCGTGGGGGCGGAGGGCTGACGCAGCCTTGCCCAATAGATTTTCGCGTAGACTCATCGGCTCGATCACCTTTGACAAAGTAAGGCAGTGTATGCGGATCGCGGATCAATGACAACCCAAATTCAGCGATTAGTGCCTTGGATCGGCGCTTTATGTCGCCCGCGCGAGAAGCTCCGTCCGCCGGACACAGTCGTCATAGCCCATTTGGCCCTTCATTCTCTGCGAATCCGTTGCGGCGGCCTCCATTCCCCACGCTGACCGCTTGGTGGACGGCTCCGCCACGCGTCACGTTCTTCCCGGGCGGGCGACGCGAGCGAAACGGTCGCCGGGTGTCGGTCCGCCACGCCCATTTCGCGCTTGCGAGCCCGCACTTCCTACCTCGAAGTTGCGTTTCTATTCTCAGCCGGCCGGGCCGCCCCGAATCCACTGGCGGCGCGGATTGGCAGGCGAGGGAGCATGACACGATAACGACACTTGCCAAGGGATCGTTCTCCGGTATGCCGGCCTCGGTCTCGACGTAGGCTTTCCGTGATACGGTCGGGGCATGCACACAAGGCCGGGCCGGCGAGACGAATGGACGTTCACATGCAGGTGAGTGGAGAGCGGCAGCGTGGCGACGTGCCTGTGCAAAGACACGCCACTACCGGCGACCTTCCGCCCGCAGTGGCAGCTTCCGCTCCTGATGGGATGATCAGGAACGATGACAGTATCGGTCTTCGTGCAGCGTGAAGTTCGTACTGGAATTGCAGTAGTCCCAGGGCCGCTTCGGGGGGCGACCGCGACGTGTACCTGAAAGGGCTCTACATGTCGGCCGAAACTGCTCTACTTGTTCTTGAGCTCTTCGCCGAAAGCGAAACCACGGTCGTACGCTTCCAGATTGAGTGTCTCGGTACCGGCCGGCACAGAGTTCTTGACCGATTCGCGCAGGGCTTCGGGGCTGATCAAATCGCTGAGTGCCGCGAAGAAACCGACCATGACGATGTTGGCGACCATTCGCCGCTGCAGCTCCTCGGCGATCCGTGTGGCGGGAACGCCGTAGCTGCGAATGCCGTTTCCGGCGAATTCGCCAGGGTCCACAAAATCAGCTTCGTATAGCAGCAAACCGTCCGGTGCCATCTCGGGGGCGAACCGGTTGCACGCCTCCTGCGACATGACCACCAGAATGTTGGGATGCGTCACGTACGGGTATTCCACAGGCTCATCGGAGACCACGAGAGAAGCGCCGCACGCGCTACCGCGCGCCTCGGGGCCGAAACTCTGCGTCAGCGTTGCGTGTTTGTCGGCGTAGATGGACGCCCCGCGCCCGATGATCATCCCCGCCAGAATGACGCCTTGTCCGCCGAGCCCACCCGTCTTGATCTCCACCGAACTCATCTGTTGGCTCCTAATCCCGCCCCAGGCGGGTCCTCTTGGGGCTGGCGACCGTGCCGGGCCCACAGCCTGCGGGTTAGCTCCTCCCTGTGATGCTGGCCCGTTTGGCCTCCATTTGATCCACGAGCGAGGGCCGCTCCACATCCACGAACTTTCCGCAGATGATCTTCTTTTGGAACTCGATATCACATGTCCGCGTATCCGCCCCATGCTCGATGACAGTGTTTTCCTTGAACCATAGCATGCGATCGAGGCCACTGCCCAGGCGGTTCCGCCGCTCGTACAGCGTCGGACACGGCGAGAGCACCTCGACGAAGCTGAAGCCCTTCTTGTTCATGGCCTCCGCCATCGCTTTGGCGGTTTGGCGAACGTGGTTGGTCGTCCAACGGGCGACGTACACGGCACCACACGACTCCGCCAGAAACGGCAGGTTGAACGGCCGCTCGCACACACCGAACGGGGCGGTCGTACCCACGGCATCCACCGGCGTGGTCGGCGAGACCTGCCCGCCCGTCATCGCGTAGTTGAAGTTGTTGATACAAATCACAGTGAGGTCGATGTTACGGCGGGCGGCGTGCATGAAGTGGTTTCCGCCAATCGCGATCAGGTCGCCCTCCCCGCTGTAGACCACAACCTTGAGTTCCGGATTGGCCAGCTTGAGCCCGGTCGCAAACGGGATGGCCCGCCCGTGCGTGGTGTGGAACGAGTCGAAGTTGAGATACCCCGCCACGCGGCCGGAGCAGCCGATGCCGGACACAATGGCCAGCTTCTCCAGATCGACTTTACCTCGCTCGATGGCCCGCACGAAGCAGTTGACCGTCGTGCCGATCCCGCAACCCGGGCACCAGATGTGCGGAATGCGGTCCATACGCAGGTATTTTTCAACCGGATTCTCAATTTCAGCGGTCGCCGTCATTTTGCGGCCTCCATGATGCTGTCGTAGATGACGGTCGGATCATGAACCGTGCCGCCGGCGTGGGAAACTGAAACCGTCTTGCACTGGCCGCCGGCACAGCGCTCCACCTCGTATACGATCTGCCCCAGGTTGATCTCCGGGACCACGAAGGCACCAATCCTGGACGCCAGGGCTCGGATATGCCCCTCCGGAAACGGCCAGACCACGCCCAACCGAAGGTGCCCCACTTTGATCCCTTTGTTGCGGGCGTCACGAACCGCCCTCGTGGTGACGCGGGACGTGATCCCGTAGCTGACGACCACGACGTCCGCCCCGTCAACCTTATCTTCTTCAAAGAAGGAAATATCGTCGACGTTTTTGCGGATCTTGTCGACGAGCCGCCTGACCAGCCGATCCTGACAGTCGGCGTTCATCACCGGGTAGCCCTTCTCGTCGTGGGTCAGCCCGCTGATGTGGATCCGGTGCCCTTCGCCCGCCTTGGTCATTTCGGGAACCATATCGTCGCCGGGCCGGAAGGGCAGGTAATCACCGGGGGGAAGCGAAGTGAAACGCCGCGGCGTCACCTCGACTTTGTCCTGCGCGGGGATCACGACCTTCTCGGTCATGTGGCCTATGCTCTCATCCATCATGAACATGACCGGAACGCGGTACTTCTCCGACAGGTTGAAGGCCCGGATGATGTAGTCAAAGCACTCCTGTGGGCTGTTGGGTGCCAATGCGATAATCTCGTAGTCGCCGTGCGAGCCCCAACGGGCCTGCATCATGTCCGCCTGTGCGGGCAATGTTGGCAACCCGGTCGATGGGCCACCGCGCTGCACGTTGACAAACACACACGGCACCTCCGCCATGGCGGCCAGGCCGATGTGCTCCATCATCAGAGAAATGCCCGGACCGGAGCTGACTGTCATGGCCTTAGCGCCGCCCCAGACGGCGCCCTGGATCGCAATGGAGGAGGCAATCTCGTCCTCCATCTGAATAAACGTGCCACCTGTGTTCGGGAATCGCCATGCCAACCGCTCCACTACCTCAGTGGACGGGGTGATGGGGTAGCCGGCGACGAAGTTGCACCCGGCGGCAATCGCACCTTCTGCGCAGGCATGGTCGCCGTCCAAGTAGTGAGCACCTGTAAACTTGCCGTTCTTGCTTGACACCTCAGTTGCATCCCTTCCGAGCTAATCCTCGTTCTTGGCAACACGCTGGCTTGTGATGGCAAAATCCGGACAGTACATGCCGCACAACTCACATCCGGAGCATTCCTCGGATGCGACGACCTCCGGATAGTGATAGCCCTTGGCATTAAAACCATCGGCCATCCCCAGCACTGCCAGCGGGCAGAACTCGACGCAGTAGCCGCAACCCTTGCACCGTTCCGGAAGGATGGCCACGCGCCCTCGGGCTTTGCCGGCCTTTCTTCCCTTCTTGTCCGTTGATTCCGCTTTATCAGGCATCGAAACGCTCTCAATACTCAGTGTCTGCAAACCTTCGAAAACCCGTAGCAATCGCAGCGCCAAACAAGGACGCGCACAGACAAAAAATTTACGCGACCCCCCAACCCGCGGCGACACGCCTCGTTGTTCGACACAAGTCGCCGGTTTGGTCCATGCCACACGTGCAGGCCGCGCGTAGCCCTGAAAGGGCGGCTACATGAAAGCCCAGGGCATCGCCCTGGGTCTTCGCGTGGCCGACCCGTAAGCCCTGAAGGGGCGCAACAAACAGCTGTCCCACCCCTTCGGGGCTCCTGCGCCAGGCTGCTCCGCCCCCCAGGGGGTTGCCCTGGGCTGCCGTGTGCCTGCCCCGTTGGGGCGAATTGGGATCGCACGGCAACAACAGTGCGAACAAGGACTGCGCATAAGCAACAAGAGCAAACCACGAATGCATAGGAGGCACAGATCGTACGCGCGGCGATGGTCCTTCATCGCAACTCTTGTAGAACAGCGAGAGCACCACGCCCCGGGCAGTTCGGTCGGCCACGAATCCAAGACCCTATCGGACCCGGCCCTACGCTCCATCCCCTGGGACTCTGAAGGCCGGCACCATCGAGTCCTGAATCCAGTCTTCCATGATTCTGCTGAGATTGGATACGTCGTTGACCATAATGAGGAGGTTTCGCCGCTGCCCACCCCGGTCTTTGACCATCCCCTCCAGGACAGCCCCTTTCTTGAATCCGACCGTCTCGAACATCTTGACCGCGCCCCTCGAATCCTCAATCACGTGTGCTTCGAGCTTCTCGAGCCCGCGCTCGGCGGCCAGGGCCACCAGCTCCCGCGTGATCACGACACCGAGCCCCTTGTGGCGGAATGATCTGGCTGTGACGAGCCTGAGCTGCCCCACGTGCTGCGCCCACCCGTAGGACGAGAGGTGCAGCGTCCCGTCACCGACGACCTCGTCGCCGTCCAACGCCAGCAGCGGAATCACCCGATCAAAATCGATGCACTCCGTCCACTGGCGCACGAGGCCGACATCCGTGACATCGTCCCGTAGATACATGCGATCTTCCTCGGGCAACGAGACGAAAAAGCTGTGCAGGCGATCCGTGTCGTCAGAGACGAGCGGTCGAATCACAACCTCCTGACCATCCTTGAGCCTGACCGTTTTCGGATACGCTGTTGTCAACATCCTTCGACTCCCTTATTGCGATGGCCTCTACCATGCCCGGACGGTCCTAGCTGCAGATTCCGTGCCCGTCCATTAAAAAACCTGATCCGAAGCGAATTCCGCCCTCCCGAGTCGAGGGGCGTGCTCGGTCAGAGCTATGGACGCGTCTTAGGATCGACAGAGGCGACAGCCTCGGGCGATGGGTGGGCAACAACACCGATCCCTGTCTTCCCCAAAGAGCCATCCGCTCCAAACCGGGACTTCCCATTGGTGAAACTACGGGCCGCCATCGTACTCGCATGAGCATCCCGATTCAAGCTCGACAAACGGCTCTCGCCGCATTGCGGCCACTTTCGAGGAACGATTCAGAGAAATAACCGTTAGGTGAGATACTGATGGCGAAACAGTGTCCCGGAAGCGTGTCGTGACGATCCGAAAACCGCACGATTTGGTTGATCCCTCACAGCTCATCCGCCGAGTGCCACGGCAGGCGTGGTGGTTTCTTGGCCGAATAAGGGTCACCGCAAGTGTTCAAACGGCACCGGCACCGGATTGTGGAACTCGTGTACCCGGGTGCGTGACAGAATCGGCGGACGCGAAAAGCCGTATGGCAGGTCGTTGCTCCGCCTCAGCGGAGCGTTGACCTGCCGATTTGGCAAGGCAGGTGAACCTCCCGGCATAGCCGGGAGAACCATCTGCCCTACAGGAAGCCCGCCGAAAGTGTCACGGACCCCGTGTACCCAGGTGCCTGTTGCAGATATTGCTGGCAAACGTGCCGTCTGCTAAATTGTCGCGGACGCCTGGGGCGTTTGCGTTGTCGCGATTCCGACCAATTGGTCAGTCGCTGCCCTGTAGAGGTATCGGACGTGACACGACGCCGTTCTCAGGGGGAGCCCCTGGGTGATCGTACTCGCGGCTCGCCGATTGTCGGCGGGCCTGCTTCGTGCTGTGAGTGAGTGAAGGGAGCCGATTGTGAAGTTTGACACAAGGGTCGTCCGGGCCGGCATCACGCCCGATCCAACCACCGGTGCCATCGTTCCGCCTATCTACCAAACCGCGACGTACGTTCTCGAGGAGGTCGGAAGAGACAAAGGGTTTGACTATACCCGATCCTCGAACCCCACTAGGCAAATGCTGGAGGCCCAATTGGCGTGCATCGAGGGTGGCACGTACGGTGTCTGCTTTTCCAGCGGCATGGCCACGGTGGATAGCTGCCTGAAGCTGCTGAAGGCCGGCGATCACGTGGTCTGCTCCGATGACGTCTACGGCGGCGTCTCGCGCCACTTCAACCAGGTGCTCACCCGGTACAACTTGAGCTTCACCTATGTCGACTCTTCCACGCCGGAAAACGTGGAGAAGGCCATTCGTCCTGAAACCAAACTGCTCTGGGTGGAAACGCCGACGAATCCGCTGCTGAAGGTGACCGACGTCGCCGCCATGTCGAAAATCGCCAAGAAGCACAATCTCCTGTTCGGCGTGGACTCGACGTTTGCCACACCCGTGTTTCTCCGTCCCCTCGAATACGGCGCGGACATGGTCGTCCATAGCACGACGAAGTACCTCAGCGGGCACAATCAGCTCATAGGTGGTGTAGTCATCACCAACCGGCAGGACATCTTCGACGAGATGAAGTTCATCCAGAAGACCATCGGCGCGGTGCCCAGCCCGTTCGACTGCTGGCTGACCATGCTGGGCCTCAAGACGCTTCACCTGCGAATGGCGAGACACGCGGCCAACGCTCAGGTTGTCGCTGAATTCCTGGAAGCCCATCCGGAGGTCGCCCGCGTGACCTATCCCGGTTTGCCGTCCCACCCGCAACACGAGGTCGCCAAGGCCCAGATGAGCGGCTTCAGCGGCATGATCTCGTTCGAGTTGGTCGGCGGCATACCGGCCGGCAAAACCGTCATGAACAGCGTGAAGCTATGCGGGCTGGCCGAAAGCCTTGGTGCCGTAGAGACCATGATCACTCACCCGGCCACCATGACCCACGTGGACGTGCCCGAAGCCGATCGGCACGCCAGGGGCTTGACCGACGGCCTGGTCCGTCTCTCCGTCGGCATCGAGGACGCCGAAGACATCATCGCCGACCTGGAGCAGGCGCTGGCGAAGGTCGCGAGCAAGGCCGAAGCCTGCGCACAATAGACCCGAAAGAAGGGCTCAGGGTGATTTGATTATCCGCGCGCAGCGGTCCGATGCCGAGTGGATTGTAGCCCGCAGAGTGACTACGAGAAAATCATCCTACCCCCTTCCTCTTCGTCGGAACAACCGGTCTCAGGTAGAATGACAAGAACGGCGGACGGTCCTGAGACCGCCCGCCGTTCCATGGATTGTCGCCGAGCAGAACCGTGCGATGCCAACACAAACTCGATCGCATCCCGGCATCGCCTTAAGCCCGCGCGAGGCCACGGCGGGTGCAGCACTACGGAAGGATGCAATCGAGCACCGGCTGCGGCGTGCTGGACATGCGAGCCGCGCAACCGAGGAGATCCTCTTCGGCCACAGGGTGGATCACGGTCGAATCCGGGGGGTCACCGCCAATTCCATCGTCATCTGTGATGACCCTGCAGGTGTAGTCGCGGATCCCGTCCGGCTCCACATCGCCGGCGATCAGGGTGAAGCTTACGGTATCCGGGCCGCCACCGATTTCCTTGATAAAGCCATATTGGGGGAATCCGTTCCCTGCGTCGTCCACACATCCCCCAAACGGAATGCTCCCGTTGTCCCAGTCAGCGGCGTCGAGCTCGGCATCACATGGGCACGTCAGATTCGGGTCGACGATGCACCCGGCAGCACCGTCGCACACCTCGCCCAACCCG
>Ga0210111_1000073_pt1 | contig 23029 bp, 23 predicted proteins | sample China_Galinas_PW_6_FD_185520 | JGI IMG/M metagenome (GOLD analysis project Ga0210111, IMG submission 185520) | Wetland microbial communities from San Francisco Bay, California, USA, that impact long-term carbon sequestration - China_Galinas_PWC_D2... | ecosystem: Environmental > Aquatic > Marine... | reverse complement strand
AGCCGAGCGCGAACTGGTACGAAGCTGCAATGACCTGAGCACGACCCTGGGGCCGGACCACGTCTACACCCGCCTGTACACCGACATGCTGATCGATCTGTACGAAAAGACCAATCAGCCGGACAAGGCAGCGAAATATCGCACGGCGATGAAGAAAAGGAACCACCACGAAGGTGAAGGCGACCGATCAGGGAGCTTGAACGAGGCACAGAGAACGGACTAGTTGCGAGTTGCCGTTGCCCTGCCCCCCAATCACGCGGCGTATGCTTCGCAACGATGCGCGCAGCCGTACCGCAGGCATCCTTGCCTGCATCAAGCGTTCGGTAAGCGCTAGGGCGGTAGGGTGCGGCCCGGCCGCACCAATTTGTCTAGCGGTCGCCATCCGCCAGGTGGGACATTGTTTCACCGGTCAGCCTGTACACCGTCCAATCGCCCATCGCTTCGGCGCCGAGGGATTTGTAGAAGCGAATCGCCTTTTCGTTCCAATCGAGGACGGCCCACTCGAACCGGGCGCAGTTGCGCTCGACCGCCAGTCTCGCCAGGTATCGCATGAGGTCCATGCCGAACCCCTTGCCGCGATGGGCGGGGCGCACGTAGAGGTCTTCTAGGTAAAGTCCGGGACGACCGACAAACGTGGAGAAGTTGTGAAAAAATACCGCGAACCCGACCGGCTCGTCCGCCCAATAGGCGATGACGGCTTCGGCCGTTCGGTCGGGACCGAGCAGCGACGCGCGCAAGGATTCCTCGGTGGCCACCACCTCGTGCGACAGCTTCTCGAACTCCGCCAACTCGCGAATGAACGCGAGCACGAGCGGCATGTGCTCCGCCTCGGCCGGTTTGATTTGAAGTTCGTCCGCCATTCCCTGCTCCTCTTTTTTCAGTCTTCAGTTTCTAGTTATTAGTCATCAGTTGTCAAATTTCGTTGGCGCAGCCGGGTCGCGCGCTACCGACCGACCGACCGAATCCTCGTTGCAGGCAGGGATGCCTGCGGTACGGGCGGGCCACGGCACACATTCGCGATCCAACTCGGCTGCCTTCAGTCGCTCCGTCGCTTCCTTTCTTTCTGTCTTCGTGCCTTTGTGGTGTTCTCTTCTTTCGCCTCCGGTTACACTACGCTCGCGCGGCCAACGGCACCGGTCTTCCCTTGGCGCATGGTAGGAGCCTGGTGCCCGCGGCGGCCCACGACGAGGTCTCCGGGAGTATCAACATTGTCGCGTGTACGTGTTCGCCAGCGGCTCGGCAAGTACCGTATCGATCGGCGGATCGCGGAAGGTGGATTCGCCACGGTCTATCGTGCGCACGATACGGTGGCCGACATCCCGGTGGCGCTCAAGGTCCCCACGGCCGCATACCTGACGCGCGACGCGCTGGAGGATTTCCGCAGGGAGGTCCGCCTGACGGCGCGGCTGGATCACCCCAACGTACTTCCCGTCAAGGACGCCACCTTCATCGACGGGATCTTTGTGGTGGTCTACCCGCTGGGCGAGCGCTCCCTGGCCGACCGCCTGAAGAGTCGCATGTCGATCCGCACGATCATCGCCTACGCGGAACAGATGCTCGAGTCCGTGGCGTTCGCCCACCACCAGAGCATTATGCACTGCGACATCAAGCCGGAGAACTTCATTATCTTCAAGGGCGATCGGTTGCGCCTGGCGGACTTCGGTATCGCCAAGGCGGCGCAGCGGACGCTGGTGGCGTCTGGAAGCGGCACGGTGGGCTACATCGCGCCCGAACAAGCCATGGGGAAACCGTCGTTCCGGTCGGACGTCTTTTCCCTGGGCCTCATTCTGTACCGGATGTTTTCGGGTCACCTGCCGGAGTGGCCTTTCGAGTGGCCGCCGCCTGCGTTCGATCGCCTGCGCAAGAGCCTGCACGCGGATCTGATCACCTTCCTTCGGCGCAGCCTGGAAGTGGATCACCGTAAGCGCTACGCGGATGGTGGCAGCATGCTGGCAGCATTCAAGCGCGTGCGTATCAAAGCGCTGCGTTCGCGCCCTGTGCACCGCGCCAACAAGAAAAGGGACCAGAAGTCGCAGGGGGCCTGGCGCACCATACGCCAGCAGGAGATGCTGAAGCGATACCGCAAGCCGCTCGAACTGACCGGATCTTGCCATCGATGTCACGGTCCCGTGTCGGAAGTGATGCAGTTCTGTCCGTTGTGCGGCGTCAAGCGTCGCATCGGCAAGGAAGAAAATCGATTTCGCGGGCATTGCCCGCGCTGCAAGCGCGGTCTGAAGACGGACTGGCGCTTCTGCCCCTGGTGCTACGGACCGGCCGTCAATCCGGAATCGTCGTACCGTTACTCGGATGTACGATACACCGCCCGGTGCAGCAATACGGCATGCGTGGACAAGGTCCTCATGCCGTTCATGTGCTATTGTCCGTGGTGTCGGCGAAAGGTGCGAAAGCGCTGGAAGATCGAGGGGGCCACCGATCGCTGTCCGCGGTGCCGCTGGGACGTGCTACCGGATTACTGGGAATACTGCCCCTGGTGTGCGCGAGGCCTGAGAGGGAAATAATATCGCGATGCCCCACGAGGATCTCGCCCACAGCGTGCTGTACCTTGCCACGGACATGGAGACATCCGTGCCCTACCGCCTGGCATCGGGCGAGGTTCGGGTGTGGACGACGCGCTGCCCCGGCAAAGAGAAGGCCAACGAGGACGCGGTGGCGCTGCTACCGATCGGAGAAGCGCGATATGTCCTTGCGGTGGCGGACGGATTCGGCGGGCAACCCATGGGCGATCAGGCAGCCCGCCTGGCACTCGACGCGTTGAAAGAGGCCGTCAATCACTCGACCACGGCACAATTCGACGTGCGTCACGGCATTCTCAACGGCTTCGACGAAGCCAATGCCCGTGTCCTCGAACTCGGCGTGGGGGCTGCCACCACCCTGGCAGCCGTGGAAATCGACGGTGACCGCATTCGCCCCTACCACGTCGGCGACTCCGAGGTACTCGTTGTCGGACAACGTGGCAAGGTGAAGCTCCAAACCATCTCTCATTCGCCTGTCGGCTACGCCGTGGAATCCGGACTGCTCGAACACGATGAGGCCATGCACCATGAGGAGCGGCACATCGTCTCCAACATGATCGGGCTACCGGAAATGCGCATCGACGTCGGCCCGAGTCTGCGCCTGCAACGGCGCGATACGCTGTTGTTGGCGACGGACGGCGTGTTCGACAACCTCCACTTGCCGGAGATCATAGAGTTGGCGCGCACCGGCCCCCTCGAAACCGCCATAAACAAATTGGTCCAAGCCTGTCACAAAAGGATGCAGGAACCGAAAGAGGGAATGCCAAGTAAGCCGGACGATTTGACGGTTGTGCTCTATCGCCCGGGCGCCCGCCCGCCGATACGCAGCGCCGCGCCGTCCGATACCGCGTAAACGGATGTGTTGACACCAAATCAGAGCTTCTCGGAAACCAGGACCGGCCCTCGCGCCTCGCGGACGACTTGTGTGGTCACATCGCCGAGGATGAAGCGATGCAGGCGCGAATGCCCCGAGGAGCCAATGATCAACAGGGTGCCTTCCCCCGCCTCCGCCGCGATCTCGGCGGCAGGTGGCCCGCTACGCGTGATGTAGGTCGTTTTCGTGCTGGTCTCACGCAGTTCCTGCCGCGCAAAGTCAAGGATGGCTTCCCCTTCTTGTGCAGTGCCCTGAACGGTCAGGACGGTCATCGGCACGCGCAGCATCGCGCCAAGGTGCCTTCCCCAGGACAGATTGTCGCGTCCCGGGGCCTTGGCCGCATAGGCCACCAGAATTCGCTTGATGGTCCCGTACGCAACGGGCGTAAGGAGAATCGGTCTGTGTGTGCGCCGCAGGGTCAGTTCCGCGTTGGTGCCGAGGAGACCACCGTGGGCGTCACGATGGCCGCGCTTGCCTATGACCATCAGCGACGCCTGTGCACAGGCTTCGTGCAGACAATCCGCCACCCGCCCCTCCTCATGACGAACGGACACGGGCACGCGCGCCTGATCTGCAAGCTGTTTGATCTGATGCGACACGGCATGGAATTCGACTTGCGCCACGCGCTCGGCTTCACGCATCAGCCGGGACAACGTTTCTCCGTCGGCAAACGAGGTGGCCAGCGACACGCGTAGCTCATCGATGACCACGGCTTCCACCGCGGCCGACGACGCCTTCCCCAGTTGGATCGCGTACCGCAACGCCGCGAAAGACGGCGGCGAACCACACACACCGACCACAATCCGTTGCAGCCACTGTTTCGATTCCGAGGCGGAAGGGGGCGACTTGTCGGATGACATCATTCCTTACTCCATGGCGAGGCGACCGTGTGCTATAACCAGTTCTTGCGGCGAAAATACACCAGCATCGCAAACGCAATCGCCAGCATCACCCCAATCACGCCCCAAAAACTCGCGGGATGATCCGGCGGCGGCCACAGCGGCAAATTCATGCCATAGACACCGGCTATAAACGTAAGCGGCAGGAGGATCGTGGCGATCACCGTCAGCGTTTTCATGATCCTGTTGGTGCGGTTTGCGATGGCCGTGTGGTAGTTGTCGCGCACACCGTCCAAACGCTCTCGCAGAATCTCCGTCATCTCGATCACGTGGGACAGGTGATCACTGACATGGCGGAAACGCGTCTCCAACGATTCCGACACGTAATCGAGTTCCCCCTGCACGATCGGCGCGATCAGCTCGCGCGAGGAAACGGACAGGCGGCGCACGTCCAACAGGCGTCGTCGGAGCATACCCGATTCCGCCAACACCCTGTCGTCCACGTCCTCCTCGAGCGACTCATCTTCGATTTGCTCCAACTGTGTTTCGTACCCATCGACGACCAGCATGTAGTTGTCCACCATGGCGTCGATCATGCCGTAGAGGAGATAATCGGTTCCCCGGCCCAGTGGCTGTGAGGTGACACGCTCGAAACGGTGACGAAGCGCGTGAATCGTCTTGAGCGACTGCTCGTGAACGGTGACCAAGAACCGTGGACTGTAGAAGACCGCGAGTTTGCGCGGGGCGGCCTCCCGCCCACCGTCCACGCCGAGTAGCCCGTAGAAAACCAGGAACACGTGGTCCGCAAACTCATCGATCCGCGGGCGCTGTTCGCCGTAGCGGCAGTCCTCCAGCGATTCCGCATCGAGCTTCAATGCGGCTCCGACGGTCTTCAGTTCGTCTTCTTCCGCTTTTTCCAGGTCAACCCAAAGGGCGGTACCATCGCGTGACGCGATTTCACCGAGGCCGTCCACAGAGGGCACGGCTTCTACGCGACCGTCGGCGAATCGTACATAGGCCGTGAACATGATGAAATCGTATCGTCGAGGCAGAGCCTCAGCAATCGTGCGGAAGCGGAGACACCGGGGCTTCTTGGCTACCACTTGCAGACGTGCTCACTGTACATCACCGTGGATGTGACGACCGTATGTGCCGCAAAGGCGAGGAGATCTGCGCGGCCAACGGCAACATGGCCGTGTGGCGCCATGGTCCTTGAAATTCCGAACACCTCTTGCCATTCATGGCATTCACTTCGCGACCGTACCGCAGGCATCCTTGCTTGCATTTCATGCGCATTTTTGGGGCGGATCCGAATCAGTGTGCATGAATATGCGCCACGCATTCCGGGTCGTATGGGCAAACTTGTTTTCCCGTGCTATGCCTCATGACCCACGGGCAAGCTGCCGCTTGCCCATGCCACCCCATGTGGCGCCTCTTCACGCGCCGTGATTTAGTGGCCGACCCTCACACGCCGCAGAATGACCGTCGCGGCCACAAGAACGCACAGGACAAGTACGACCACACTCCAGGTCGAGATAGCCGGCACGGCACCGATGTCCGGGCATTGCGAAAACCACGGCGGCTCACCGGGCTCGGTCCAGTTGCCGTGGAAAAACACGTAATCGGCACAGTCGATATCGCCGTCGAGGTCGGCATCGCCGGACTCGCATCCCGCATCCGGCGGCCCCGCGTCAGCGCCGGTGAAGCAAACGGTGAATGCCGTGAAATCGTCACCATCGACAAAGTCGTCACCATCGAAATCCCCGGCGCGCGTACCGGCACGCTGGCTGTAGTACAGATAGTTTCCCCGGCTGTCGTCCCAGTTGGTGACGGCCATGTCCGGGCTGACGCTGATGACGTACGACACCTCGACGGATTCGACGGGCGTAGGCCCGACGGACACCCAGCCGTGTACCAGGTCGTACGTGAACTGATTCGGTGCCAACACGTCGCCGTCAACAGAAACAACATCGATCGCCTGCACCGGCTGGTGCGACAGCTTGAAGAGACGCCGCCCCGGCGTCGCGGAAACGTCGAACGCCTCTGTCGGCCAGCGGAGACCGTTGTTGTCCACATCACCGAAGACGATCGCCTCCACCACGCTGGTACCCGAGGAAGACCAGTCCGGCGCCGCACCATACAGCCCTCCGGCGTTGAGGAAGTACTTCGTTGCCCCCCACCAACTGCCGGTGGCTACATCCAGATCGCCGTCCGCGTCGATATCCGCCAGGGCGACGGCCGATCCGTAGTTTTCGAAGTGTGACCAGGTCGGTGTGGTCGCAAAAGGCCCTGGCGACATCCCATTGTAGCGCCGCAGGAAGCCGGTCCCCCGTGGTCCCGAGCGATCACCGGAACTGCCGGGACCGTCACCGTGAAGCTTGCCGCCAACCCGGCTTAGTTGCGTGTTGTCGGTCACAAACAGGTCGAACATTCCGTCATCGTCGACGTCACCGTAGGTTCCCATGACGGAGAACTGCGTAGGTACGTCCGTGGTGTGCCACACGGCCGTCGTCGCCAGCGTACCCGCATCGTTGCCGTAGACCCACGTATCCGTGCGCGTGCCGACGCCGACGAGTTCCTGAAAGCCGTCCCCGTCGACATCACAAAAGAAGATTTCCATCAAATCCCACGTGTCGTCCGAAGTCCAGGACGGACTCGACTCCAGCATCCCGCCGACGTTCATGTAGATGAAGTTGTGCAAAGTGTGCGAGCCCGTATAGGGAAGGCCCGTCCCCACCGCGAGGTCGGGACGCCCGTCGCCGTTGACGTCACCAAAAGCTACGTGAAACCCCTCGAGCTCGTCGGGCGTTTCCCAGTCGGGTAGCGATGAAAAGGTGCCGCCATTGTTGAGGTATAAGCGCGCGGTGGCGGTGCCCGGATCCTCCCACGTCAAGCCGACGGCCACGTCCAGCCAGCCGTCGCCGTTGACGTCGGCGATGCTGAGGTGGCCGTTGTATTCCAGGTCGTCGGACTGCCAATCGGGGCTCAGTGGGAACGTGCCGTCACCTTGGCCGTAATACACGGCCATTTTCTCGCGCCGCATGTCGTTGCCGTTCGCGACGACAAAATCAAGCCACCCATCTTGATCCACGTCGACCAGCGCGCCGCCGGTACTGTAAGGCGTGTCGGTCGATTGCCAGTCGGGCAAACCTGGATAGATGGGCTGGCCATATCCGGTCGATACGGCGCCCAATAGAATCGAGATCGCAAAGCGTGAGACGTTCACTACATGCCCCTTCCCGCAAGAGAAAGCCTCGTTCCCCAGGATGTCATGCTCTATTGTACAGAATTGTGGCAATGATTCGCAAGCCGAACTTTTCCGCGATAATCACGCTTATAATTGATAAACGAAACCCGAATGCCCTGAGACGACGCGTCCGATGAAAGGCAGGCTCTCGACGCAACTGTGAAGGAGCGGCACGCCTGTAACCTGCGGGAATGATGGCGGAATCGTGGCATGAACGTTAAAGAAATCGAGACCGCACTATGTTTCGACGCTGGATAGCTTGGTGGTTTCCCGACCTGCACAGGCTTGACGTTTCCGTCCGTTGGCGCGTTTGGCATTCGTCTTACAGTCAGGTGTGGCGGCGACCGGTGTATTGGGTGCTCGCTATTGTCATCCAGGTGGGTGTGCAGATATGTTTGAATGTTCCCATTTCCCGTTACGCGAGATCGCATGGTTTTCACGGGCCGATCGTCTCGTTCGTCATGCCCGGCGTGTACGCCTTTCTGGCAGGGTTACTGATCATTTGGTTGATACGCCGCGCCATCACGCAAAACCTACGGCGCGAATTGAACGCCCGGGGCGTTCCCAGCTGCCTGCACTGCGGGTACGACCTCACTGGCCTACCCGAACCTCGATGCCCGGAATGCGGAAGGGCGTTCAACCCGCAAGCCGACGATGCGACCCGCGGGTCTCCCGACCGGTCGGATTGACATTTGGTATCCGATTGGTCAACGTACAGACCAAGGGAGCTGAACGCTGGTGTTGGGAATCATGGAGGTGATAGATGATCGGCATCATATTCTCGCTGCTTGGTCTGGTGGCTCTGTTCTTTGTGCAGTTTCTCAGCGCCCTGACGGCTTTCTAGCCGATCAAGCAGAGGGCCCTCAGCGTGTTTTCGTGCGAGAATTCGAGGATGGCACAATCGCGGCCAAGATGGCGCATCATCGCACGAGACATGGCGAGAGCGCCGCATCAGAGTCGGCGCTGTATTCCCTGTACACCATTGGGACTCACGGATCGCACTTGAGGAGGCAAGCAGTGACATTCATCGTGTACTTATTAGTCTTCGGCGTGGGATTCTTGTTGTTCCTGAGTGCCTTATTGTTCGGGCAATAGCACGTTCGTGCGCTAGGCGATCGTCATAAAAGAAGCACCTTGTAACCATGTCCATGGTCCGGACATGGAATACGGCGGGATCTATAGCATAATCTACATCAATCGACTGACTGGCACGAGATGCACGGGTGTTGGAAAGAATTCGCCCTCCAATGATGTGATCACCTTGTTGCAGGCATCGACGTTGGGAACCGAGTAGAGTGTGATGTCGCCTTCGAGGCTAATCGCGATACCGGTAGGCACGGCATCTTCGAATACAATCACATCGACGCGCTCGATAATCTTGCCAGTCAGGTCTGGGCAGCCGAGGTTCGACTCGGAAGCCAAATCGATGACCTTGCAGAAGAGTTCCCCGCAACCTCCAATACATTGTAGGACGTCGCCTGGTGGTTTCAGGAGCACCTCAGGGGTCTGCCCATCGCCCCTGGTTTGCAAGTAGACGCATCGCTCGAACGGTGCTCCGAGCACCGTGTCAGTCTCAACGAACAAGTCCTCGCTCAATCGTTCATCATTGTAGGGATCCGTACCAACAGTTACAAACAGCTGCGCACGGATCACACGTGCGCCGACGAGCTTACGCAGTATCAGCAACTGATCACGAGGAAGCATGAATCCGTCTCCGCGCGAAACTGAAATTCGTCAACAGGCGTGGGTTGACGACGACGCTCGTTCTCATTCTGTGTCCGATCGTCATTCCCTTCGTCGCTCCGTCGCTCTTCCTGTCAAAACAACCCCACGATCTTGATCCCTCCAAGAACAGCCGCCGTCCCCACGACCAACACGCCCAACACATTGGAATGAACCACGCATGTGGCCGTCAATAGGACTTCGTCGCGGCAGTTAATGTGCGGTTCGTTTTCACTCCAAGTACGCACGCGGCCGCGAATGCCCTGTTTGACATCTTACTCTCGAGGCTTTAGCCATGAAACGCGCAATATCGACACTGCTACTTGTGCCAACGATCGGCCCCCTGGTCATGGCGCGATCCAACATCGACCCGGCCCGGAAATTCGCCTGGGGCGAGAACATCGGGTGGACCAATTGACGCGACGCCAATGGGGCGGCGCAGGGCGTGAGCGTGGGCGCGATATTTCTGGCGGGTTTCATCTGGAACGAGAACATCGGGTGGATCAACGTGGGCGATGGCACGCCCAAGGCCTTGTGCGGCGAGCAACCCTGCTACGCCAATCTCGACGACACCGACTTCGGCGTCAACCTCGACGCGGATGGGTCGCTCTACGGGTTGGCCTGGGGTGAGAACGTGGGCTGGATCAACTTCGACACGTCTTCACTCGGCCGGGATCGAGCGCAATTCGACGTTTGCGGACGACGCCTTTTTGGCTTCGGCTGGGGCGAAAATGTGGGATGGATCAATCTCGGCCACGCCACGACATATGTCGGTGTGGGCCCTTGCGCATTGGCGGACGCGGACTGTGACGGAAACCTCACCGGCAAGGACTACGCGTGGTTCGCGTCCCTATTTCAGGGCCCGGACGTGGCCGTCAATTGTCCGGTGTTCGACTCGGACGAGGATGGCGACATCGACCTGCTGGACTTTGCGGCCTTGCAGGCGTTGTTCACGAACTGACCCGAACCCAATGGAGTGTTCTAGTTTTTCAGTGAATATTCGCGTGGAAAGAGACTCTCACCAAAGCGCTGGCCTTCAGCACCTTTGCCTGAACGACGTTGACGGCGAAAAGGGCTGTCCACCGTGCAGCTCGACTTCGGCCTGTGCGTCCCGAATACTCTGTAGCTCTTGCCGTCAAGAGACTCATGGCTTGACCTGACGACGGCCTCACTACGCTGGCCGGGCCAGGTTCGGCGAACACGGCATGAAAAATCGCCTGTGAGTCCGGCTCCATCGGCCAGCCCGACGCAGGCGTCATGTCCGGAGGCGATTTTCAACTCACCGGCGGATTCTGGTTCGAGACGACTTCCGGCGACTGCAACGCAATCGGCGTCGCCGGACTATTCGACATGGCAGACTTCGTGACTTGCATGTCGGACCCTCACGAGGCTATCGCTCCTTCATGCGTGTGCTTCGATGTGAACAACACAAGTGCCATTGATCGAGCAGACTTCGCAGAGATGCAAACGAGCTTTCTCGGTGAGTGACCGACGCGCGGTAACTCTGCACGATGGCACGGGAGAGAGTTGCTGCCGGGGTCACGTTCAGGGGCGTCTGCCCTTCTTCGTGTAGGCCCTTCGAAACGAATCCACGGGTCGCGGGTACATCAGCCGGACAAACGACTTGCACCCATGAGTGGCGGTACACGGCGACCCAAATCATTAACCTCGCAAGTACACAACGAAGCACGCCGGCGCGTGCACCTCGTCTATGGCGAAACGCATGAAACACGGTCCGATGCCATGGCGCGTGATCGCACGCTGCAATCATACCGGAGGCGCGAATGGTTCGACCGGCAACCAGGCAGAGCGAGTCGGTGCGGGGCGGATGAACCGCTAGCCGCGGAGAAAGTACTCCATCAAATCGCATCCAAACTCGACATGAAGATCGCTGGCCCGTGCGGAAGCCTCCGAAAACGGTTTCTGCTGCGTGCCACGCACCGACTTGCCCGCAAAACAGAACGGTGGCGCTTCGGCCGAATGAACCCGTTTGTCCACGAGGGTCAGATGATCCACTACGACCATCACGCGCCAGGCGTCAAAGGTTCGAGCCTTTTCAAGCACGGGACCCACGATGAACTTGTCCACCCGTTCAATGGCCGTCACCTTCTCGTGGACGTCGCCGAGATGGCCGGCCTCATCCGGCGCCTGGATATGGACGACGACCAGGTCGTGACGATCGAGAGCTTCCACCGCAGCAGCCCCCTTCGCCTCATAGTCCGTGTCCACATACCCAGTCGCGCCCGGCACCTCCAACACTTCAAAACCGGCGCATTTCGCGATCCCCCGGACCACGTCGACCGCCGCAACGACCGCGCCGCGCATCCCAAATCGCTCCGCGAAGATCGGCAGACTCGCGCGCGCGCCCGGCCCCCAAAGCCAGATGTCGGTGGCCGGATTCTCGCCCATGTCGCGGCGCACGACGTTGACGTCGTGATCCGCAAGCAACCCGTGCGCGAGTGCCATGATCTTCTTTAGCCAGTCGGCGCCTTTGCCCTTGGGTAGGTGCGGCTCGATGCGGCGACCCGGAATGTCGTGCGGCGGCGTACACGCCGGCGACGCTCCAGGTGGCGCCGTCGCGATCAACAAGTTACGATAGGAAACGCCGCTGTAGAAACGGGTCGCGTCATCGGCGACCTGTTCGTTGAGTTCGTCGATCAGCCGGTCGGCTTCTTTCTGCGTGATGTGACCGGCCGAAGGGTCCTCCATCACGCCGTCGACCACCGTCACGAAGTTACAGCGAAAGATCAACTGCCCGGGTCCTGCGGAGAGCCCTTTGGCAGCCGCCTCCCACGGCGCACGACCGTCGTGGTGTTTCTTGGGGTCGTAGCCTAGTAGCGACAAGGTGGCGACATCGCTTCCCGGATGAAACCCCTTCGGCACGGTCACGACCGTGCCCTGTCGGCCGTTGGTGGCAATCCAATCCGTGTGCGGCATCATCGCCGCCTCGAGCGGGGACCGACCGTCGAGCGAGACAGCCTGCTCGTCCGCGGCGCCGCTGAGGAGAATGATGGCATACTTCATCGCGAATCCGATCCGTCTTGTTACAGATAATCTTATGAATCCCGATCGCAATAGCCAAGGCGCCGGCAAGCAACTAGACATTGACTAATGTTGCGGTGTGAACGGAGGCCTTCATCTACCAAAACAGTCGTGCTGCGGCCGGGTTCGGTCTTGATACAGGGCCCTGCTCGCCTGGCACGGGAGTTGACACGCCGTACTGGGATACATCAAGGTACGCCTTGGTTCGAGTTGAGGCCGGCCAGAACGGGGCGCGAGGCTCGTTGAAGCAAAGCAAAGAGAAAGCCTATCTGCTGGGTACGCAGGACGACGAGACGCGCCGGCTCGGTTTCCAGCATCGCGTGTGGGCCGAGTATGCCTTCGCCATCTGGGAACGCGCCAGTTTCGGTCCGGGGCAGACGATTGTCGATCTTGGATGCGGCCCCGGCTTTGCATCGATGGATTTGGCCAGTCTGGTAGGTCCGAACGGCCGAATCATCGCCCTGGATGAATCGAAGCGGTTCATTTCCCAGCTTGACACGACACGGAAGTTGTTGGGGCTCGATCAGATCGAAACGCGGGTCGGCGATGTGCAAAAAATCGAATTGCCGCCAGCCGGCATCGACGGCGCCTATGCCCGGTGGGTCTTATGCTTTGTGCGAAATCCGGAGGCCGTGGTGGCACGCGTGGCCAAGGCTCTTAAGCCTGGCGGTGCGCTGGCCGTGATGGATTATTACAACTACCCGGCGTTTACTTTCGCCCCACGGAGCGCCGCACTCGACCGTGTGGCTCGTGCCGTTGTCGAGAGCTGGAAAAGCCACGACGGCGATCTCGATATCATGCTGCAGGTACCGGAACTGATGAGTCGTCATGGTCTGACGGTGGTTGACGTTAAGCCGATCGTCAGAATTGCCAGACCGGGGACGGCCCTTTGGGATTGGCCCGCTAGCTTCTTTCGCACCTATCTGCAGGTGCTAGTCGAAGGCGGCTTCCTCTCGACAGACGACCGTAAGGCGTTTGAGGAGGAATGGAAAAGCCGATCCGAGAATCCAGATTCGATTCTTAGCACGCCGCCGATGTTGGAAGTAATTGGTCGAAAATCGACCGATTGACGCAGATGCAATATTCAACCCACAGCAACGCACGTGAGGCGAGTAAGCGATAACTGTCAGTGCAGGAACTACTTCCTTCGACGGAGCAGATCCTTCGCATCCTCCAACGGGAGGACCCAGGCCATGAACCCGTAAACCACGACCCCCGCCACCACCAACACGGCCAGGACCACCGAAGCCGGCAAGTCGGACCACCGCCCCAGAACCCAGGAAGACCGCAATCCAAGCAAAACCACCACCATCACCACGGTGGCCGCGACGATGCGCCTACCACCCACGTACACGGGACGCCAGTCGAACTCCGGCAGGACGCGCCGTAACCTCATCGCCAACCAGAGCACCTGAATCGCCGCGCAAATCGCCGTGGCAAGGGCCAGCCCCCGCTCTTCCATCACCATCACAAGGCTCAGGTTTAGCACGATGTTTACGCCCACCATGCATAGCGCAATCCGTGCAGGCGTGCGGCTGTCCTCAAGAGCATAGTACGTACGTATGACGACGTGCTGCGCGAAGTAGGCGGGCAGCCCCAGGCTGTACATGATCAACACCCCCGCGACGCGCTCGGTGCTATTGGGACCGAATCGACCGTGCTGCAATATTGACGCGACGAGCGGTTCGGCCACCAGGATCAATCCCGCGGCCGCCGGAATGGCAATGAACAGACCGAATCGAATGCCGCGTGACGCGGTCGCTGCCAACCCCGGACGGTCGTTCTTGACGGCCATGGCGGACAGCACCGGGAAAATCGCCGTGGCGAGCGAGATTCCGAACACTCCCAGGGGAAGTTGGTAGAGGTTGTGCGCAAAGCCGAGCACCGCCGTGCCGACCCGCTCGCCATCCACAAACACGAACACGTAGGCGATCAGGTAGTCGGCCAGGGAGTTGATCTGTACCGCCGACAGCCCGAGCATCATCGGTGCCATCAGCCGCACCACCCTGCGGACCTCCGGGTCCTTCCCCGGTCCCGTAACGATGGGGAGAAATGAAGCCCGCCAGAGACCATAGAACACGAACGCCATCTGCAGCACGCCGGCCACCAGGACGCAGATGCACAATGCGTAGAGGAGATCGCGTCCGGGTTCGACCCCGATTTTTGCGGCCCCGACCACACCCACGATGATGACAACGTTCAGAATAACCGGCGTGAACGCGGGCACGCCGAAGCGATTCCGAACGTTCAGCACGCCGCTCGCCACGGCCGTCACGCAGATGAACCCCATGTAGGGCAGCAGAATGGCCGTGAACTCCAGCGCCTGATCTTCCCGAATGGCTCGCCAGCAGAGCACGACGACCTCGCCGAACAGCACAAGCCCCGCAAGCACGAGAACCAACAAAACGAGCACGGAACCCACGAATCGGCGCGAGGGCTCCTCGCCGCGTTTTTCCAAGCTGTCCGTCAAGACGGGTATCATGGCCGACGATAGTGCCCCCTCGCCGAACAGCCGTCGGGCCAGGTTGGGGATCATGTACGCCAGCCGGTAGGCGGACATGAGTTCGGTGGTGCTGAAGAAATAGCTGAAGACCGCCTCGCGACCGAGCCCCAGGATCCGCGAAACGAGCGTCAAAACGGCGATAAGGCGGGCTGATGCGAGGATTCCGGCATGTCGCGACATGTGCGGCACGATACGCGCCGATATGCCACCGGACAAGGCGACCCGGCGCAGGCGGCGTGCATCCAATCCGGACCTTGTACTGCATCCCATATGGAATGATGGATCGACACGGGTGATCCTGGCGATGCGGGTGGCATGGGCAAACTTGCTTGCCCGTGTGAACCGCCCTCCAAGAAACACGGGCAAGCGGCTGCTTGCCCATGCCACCCATCATTTGACGCGTAACAGAGCGCTAGTGCCGGCTTTTACCAAAAGAGGCAGCGTTTCCTGGCTACGTGCAGGGCACGCACGAATTCCGCCTGTATTTGTCATTTTTGCGGTTGACAAACAGGGCACGTCTCACAACCTTATGCACGCCGAAGCGGATTGTTTTCCCTGAAAGATCGGAGTCGTATAGATGGCCCATATTGTCGCCGAGCCATGCATCAACTGTAAGTACACGGACTGTGTCGCCGTTTGCCCGGTCGATTGCTTTCACGAGGGGGTCAACTTCCTCGCGATCGACCCGGAGACCTGCATCGACTGCGGCCTGTGCCCCCCGGAATGCCCCACCACCGCGATCTTCGCGGAGGAGGACCTGCCGGAGAAGTGGAACGAGTACGTCGAGATCAACGCGAAGTACGCGTGCGATTGGCCGGTGATCGATTCCCAGAAAGAACCGATGCCCGGCGCCGACGACGCGGCCAAGGAAGACGACAAGAAGAGCCAGTTGGATCCCAACGCGTTCACGGGGTAGTCTTCCCGCGTCCGTTACGGTTCGCGCGGCGCCCGCCCTGCGGCGGTGCCTGGGGTAACGACCCATATTCTCGTCATCGGTCATCAACGCTTGAGGTTGTGGTGGGCGGCGGGCAAGCCGTCTTGACCTTTACCTGGGGTTACGATAATACGATAGCATATGCAAACCGGTCGTACCGGTCGCCAAGGACTCGGCTTCCGACGTACCGATTAAAAAACGAGGGGCCGTAGCTCAATTGGTTAGAGTACCGGACTGTCGATCCGGTGGTTGCGGGTTCGAATCCCGTCGGCCTCGTTCGCAAATGCATTTTTTCTCGGTCCTTCATCGCTCGGTTGCAAAACGGTTGCAATTCACGCCGATGCGGCTTCCCGATACTTTGCGACCGCAGCCCGCAAGTCGTCGCGCTCCACCTGAACGTAGTATCGCATCGTGGTAGCGATGTTTGCATGACCAGCCAACCGTTGAACAGCTATGGGCGCCATGCCCCCGAGCAATGCCCTTGTGATGCCAGTACGCCGTAGATCGTGAATTGTAATGTGCGGAATCTCGGCGTCCTCCAAAATGCGATGCCATTTCTTGTGGAGATTCGGCTTATCCCTGTACGCCGCAAACGGCCCGCCTTCCAGCAGCGTTTGAGCCTTGAGTCTCCGTAGGGCATTCCGAAGATTCGAATCTGGCCAAAGCTCAACATGGCGATCCTCGTGGGATTTCGTATCGAGAAACGTTACACTCAAGCCATTCAGGTCGATTTCGGGCCATTGCAGCCCGGTCGCCTCTGACAGCCTTCCCCACGTTTCAAGTAGAAACCGGATGAACGTCTCCATCTTGAATCCATAGAGTTTCTTGCCCGATTTGAGCAGCTTTGCTTCCTCATCAATCCCGAGTATCCGGTGGGTCTTTCGCTTTGGCTTTGGCTGTGTCCATCCGGAGGTTGGGTTCTTTGCGGCGTACCCGCGTCGGATCGCCAGATTGAACGCCGCTTTCAAGTAGCGTATTTTCTTTGCGACGGTCGCCGGTGAATTCGACGACTTGGAAAGATGCCCTTCGCTGTCAATTTGCTCGGTTCGAAGGTAATCCACGTACGCTTCAATATCGCCAAAGGTCACGCGCCGTGGCTCGGTAACATTACAAATGTCCCCAAATTCTTTGAGCGTACGCTTTGCCTCCGCCCGATTGGCCTCGCCCGTGATGTGTTTACAGTGTTCATCCGTGAAGTCCGCCCACGACGCTCGCCGTATATTGCGATGCGTACCCTCGCGCAGTTCCTTCTCACGCTTCGCCGCCTGCTGCCTAGCCTGCTTCAGCGTAGCGAGTCGTCCATCCGTGCCTTCGGCCTGCTGCGATTTCCACTTTCCGGTGAGAGGATCTTTCCATCGAATGTGATACGTTGTGCCGCGTTTCGTGGTACGTTTCATTACCCATGCGTGTGATTCGTTCATGGCGTGTGCCTCGTCATAGCAGACAGGCGGGGCCGGAGCTCCACCCACCCGACTGCAATGGCCTAGTTTATTTCTTCGAGAGCCTGCTCGAATGCCTCGACCGCACCGTCCAAGAACCCTTCTTCCCATGCGTCGACGAACATCCGGCTCTTGGCCCCTTCGTACTCGTTTGTGTCTTGAATCGCACCACGAACGTCGTCCCAGTCCTCTGCTTCGCTGCGGTCGCCGTCATGCACGCGCTTCATCATCCGCAGTTCATCCCAGCTTCCGTACTCTTGCGCCCACTGGAGTCCTTCTTGCCTGCCCAGCGCACGCACGCCGTCGCGTTCCGTTTCCGCTTCCGTTTTGAGTCGTTGCAGCATCGTCCTTTGTCCTTTCTTGCCCATGGCGGCATGGATGGAAAGCTCTCTGTCTAGTGCTTGCTGGCACACCTGGGATACGTTGAAGGCGTGCTTGTGCTTGTCGAGCAATTTCTTCATTTCGTCAGGCACAGAAATAGTTATCGTAGGCATTCTTAGTTCTCTCTGCATCAAATAGCTATTCTAACTATAGTATAACTAATCACCAAGAAAAGTCAACAGAAATATTTATTATTTCTTGCAATCGTTATAATTGCCGAGAAAGCCAACGCGGCGCCGCCCCCAAAGTCAGGCTTCTGCCAACTGCTCCACAAACCGGCGCACGTCATCCGGACGCCATCGCAGGTGCCTTCCCACCATTCTCCCGCGCAATTGTCCGGTACGGTGCAGGTTCTCGATAGTCGCCGGCCCGACTCTCAGCAAAGACGCCACGTCATCCTTGTCCAGCATGAGCGGCACCATGGCTGCCCCTGCTGGCAGGCCGTGTTCCGCGGCCGCGAGTACCGCCGGCTTCGGCGAAATTAGTTCGCTATTTATTCTCGCCGCGTCAGCCATCGCCGAGAGGCTCCGTGTCAGGCGCCGTCGCGGTGTGTTTATCTCGCTTGCCCACAAAAGGCCGATACGCGAACAAGGGACACGCGAGCGCCGTGCAAAGTGTCACCTCCTGGCGATCCCAACAAACGCATTCCGAGCAAAATGCCTTGATCGCCTGCCGGGGCGACGCGTCGCCGGTCGCCGCGCGCAAGTAGCCCGGTCGGGCCTTTACGGGCACATCTTTGGCTCGTTTCGCCACGGATGGCCTTCTTACCGGATCGATCCGCGAAAGTGCCTCCTGGATCGCCAAACTGGCCGAGTCGGTCGGTTTGGGGGGTATGTTGGTGTCTAGCACGTCAGTCGTCTTCATGGTTCGTGCGACCTCCTGTCGCCACTGCCGTCATCCGTGGCGCCTAGGCCAAATCGCCGTCTTCGTTTTCTTCTGCCGCCAGCACTGGCACTTTGTCCGCGTCCTGTGCTCTGCACGGGTTGTGCGGCATCCCGTCCGGGTCCAGCGTTACCCACCGGCCGACGGATTTCTGGTCTGCCGTATCCGACTCGATGCGGCCCCACTGGACTGGCTGGCTGCACCACTTGCACCGCTTGCGGCAAGCGTGTTCGTCTACCGCCGTCCAGCGTTTGCGAAGCGTCGGATTCTCGATGCGTTCGGTTGCCGGTTCGGCGTAGCTCGCGGCGACATTCAGTCCGTGGTCGAAGCTCGTGTCGCACACTTCCGGCTCCGGCTCGGTGATTGGCTCTGGTACCGGTGGTCCACCCGGTCCAGGTAAATCCTTATAGCCAGCTCTTATTAAGAACTCTGAAAACAGTCTCGCGTGGGGGCTAATAAGAATAGGTTGGACCAGCTGGACCACCCCCGCCACGGGCTCAGAAACCGCGTTTTCGGGTTGCTGTTTGGTTGGACCAAGACTATGCATTAGGCAGAGCCTCCACTTCTGAACTCAAACCGACGCCAACGTACATCCGGGTCCGTCCGTCCGTTGTCCGTGGCCGGGTCGTGTCTAGGTAGGGGATGAGCACCCGCAATCGTGCTCCCAGCCGGTCGATAGAACCCGGCAGGTGATTCGTGTAGTCGCACCACAGCTTCCAATCTTCCCATAATGCGGCACGCGAAACCGTCTCGGTTGGACCAACTATGCAACGCTCATCGAGATACGCTCGCAGGGGATTTACCAGCCGTGCGAAGTCCTGCTCAACTTCGGCAGCAATACTCGGCTTGGTGAAGCGGCCTTGTGCCTGCAATCGGCCGAGTCCCTCCAGACTCCACCGCAAAATACCCGGTGCTTCCGCCTCGATACGCGGCTCTAGGGTGCGGTCCTCGGTGCCTGCGAAGCTCTTGCGGAAGGAAAGTATCACCACCCGGGTTGCCAGTGCGTTTGCACCGTCGCCGAATTTCGGCAATTCATTGCACGCCAAAGCGAACTTGATTCGCAGTCGGGTTGTAATTGGCGGCAAGTTCTTGCGATGAATCTCGACGGGATCTTCACCGGATATCAGCTTCAAGGTTTCCAGCGTTGAAAGCGCCTTGTCGCCGCTTCCCAGGTGTGCGTCCGGACAGATTGCGGCACGCTTTCCGATGAGTCCCCAAAGGCCGAACAATTCCGCCAGCGAACTCAGTCGTGGACTGCAACAATTGTCCGCTCCCACGACGTACCGCAGTGCTCGAAGCACAAGTCCCTTGCCGCTTCGTGGCGGTCCTTCGCAAAGTAAAATCGCCTGGTGCCGAGTGTCGCACGTCAGGCAATACCCGAACCACTCGCCGAGTAGGTCCAAACGTTCCGTGTCACCCTCGAAGACTTCGTTCAGCTTCTCAAACCACAGGTCGCAGGTCGCAGCCGAGTCGAAACGGTACGGCAGTCCGAACAGCGTGAAATATCGCGGCGTGTGTTTTCGTAGTGGGTCCGGCTTGCCATCAATCGCCGCCTGTACGTCAAGTATGCCGTTGCTCATCGGCAGCCAGAGCGGCTGTGTCCTGTCGTCCAGGTAAATAGGTTGCTCGGTTTCACCAATTACCATGACCTCGGCCGCAACACACTCGGCTATATCGCGTGCGGTTCTTGGTGCCGCCTTAAAGCCGTTCTGGTCGAGCCACCGGATAACATCGGCTCGGATTTCGTCGGCCGGCGTCTTCACGTAGTGCGTGCGGGTATGTCGGTAGAATTCGCCACGCCACGAGATAAGCGTCCGGCCTTGCTTGCCGGTGAACCTGTCGCCGATGTACGAGCGTGCTAGGTCCATCAAGCTCGGTGTCGGCGGTTCTTCTGCCTTCGTGGCTGCATCGAGAATCTTACGGAACGCATCCGCTCCGTGTGCCACTAGGTAGTCGTCGGCTCCGATTTTTGAGTCGCCGTCCTGGGAAATGCGTGCCACGCGAACCGTGGCACCTTGTTTGATTAGTGCTTCGGACAGCCGAAACTCTGCCATTCGTACCAGGGGATTCTCGGCAGCGTCGCTGTCGAAGACGATAACAACCGGACGTCCGGTCCAGGTGATACGCTTCAAGTCCTCGATGAGCACCCGGCGGCCGTATGCCTTGCCGCCTTCGGTCCGTGGCCTAGCTTGCTGCCAAGCCCAAACGCCGCCGAGCCCGACGCACGCCCAGCCATATTGATTGACGCATAGGCATTTCTTTTCGCCCTCGACGATAACCACTTCGCGTGACTGGGCCTTAAGCGCTTCGAGAACCGCCGACGGAATGTACGCGCGGGCATTGCTCCTGATGGGCGACTCGTACTTGATAGCCTTCCCGCTCTCAGCGTGGCGCGGGAAGTCCAACTTGATGCGGACGAATTGGGCATCGCCGTTGCTGCCTGGATAAGGAATGACGTAACCCGTGCCCCAGTCGTGTTGTTTGGGTTGCCAGCGCAGGACTTCCGCGATTGTCGTATTCGACACCGAGTGGATGCCCGCCGCCTCAATCGTCTCATCGGACAGGCCGCTGGCACGCAATTCGTCATGGTGGCGTTGCTCAAGCACTTTTTTCCTCGACGGAACTGGCCGCACGATTGCGTAGCGCCTCGCGGACGGACTCGACGTCAAACAGGCGGCGGCGTCCAATTCTCAGGCACGGAATTCGTCCAGCATCGGCCTCGCGCCGCAGCCACGTACGAGGCACACCAAGAGTCGACGCAGCCGGTTCTAGTGGCAGGTACGGTTTCATCACGCTATAGCCTAGCCTTCGTAGTCATTTCTAGTCTAGAAAATGGCGAGCGTGATAGTGAAATGGAACAGCGTGGTACCGATTTGCTACAGCGTTTTGGCCGTATCGCGCCTCTCAAAATAGCGGTCAAGCTCGGATTCGGAGAAGAAATGCGGCGCGTTAACTGGCGCGTTGGGGGGGCGGTACGACGTAATCGTTGGTTTATTCACGTGACGAAGTAGTGTCGTCCGGCTAACGACAAATCTCGTTAAGGCCACGCGTGAACTGATCAAATCGTTGGGTTTTCCGGAGGCGTCTTTCTTTGGTTTGTCCAACAGGGTTGGGTGGGGAAGCTTCATCGTCCTCGCCTCAGCTGGAAACTCCGCCCACATCCTCGCTTGTGCCTCTGGCGACATTTCCGGTTTTTGCGAGACCTGCAAAATCGTGAGGAGGAGTCGGAGGTGGCGTAAGGTGTCCCGAGCATCTGCCCGTAGATACTGATCGCCATCTGCCAGCCAATCCGCTACTAACCGCAAGGAAAAGGGAAGAAACTCTAGGGACCAATGGTACTGGCCATGGAGGTGTAAGGCGTCGGCAAGCTGTGCCCTCACCACTTCAAGCATATCATCAAGGGCGTCGATAGACGCTTCTACCACCTTACGCGATTCAGCTATGTTGTCGTTGGAAGTACCCGCCTGACTCGCAAGATCGTGTAGGCCATCGGCAACCTGCTTGAGTCGTATATGAAATACAGTGATGAAGACCGGCCACATCAATTTGGCTTCATCGTTGGGATCGACTGGTGTTGCATGTAGCTGCCGATTTACTATTGTAAGCTGCTCGTGGCATTGTAGGAATGACGGATAGATTTCTCCGTGTTCGATTAGTTCCTTTGGTCGCCGATAAATGTCATGCAGCTGGATAAGAACCTCACGTATGCGGGTTTCGAGCGAACCGGCGCCACCCCTCCACCCGAACCGAAGCGATGGATTGATGCCTCGCGCCGACGTTTCGGCGATTTCAACTAGCCGCAGCTTGGATTGGCCTTCGTTTTGGAGTAAGCGAAGTCGATCTTCGTCGTTATCGCATTTCTTCAGTTTTCCCGCGTCTAGTTCAACCTGAGTTTGAAGTCTGCTGATGTGAATTTGCAGGTTTGCTAACGGGTGGAAAAACTGGAGATTGGCCGGCCTCACGCTTGAGGCGTGCTTGGTCTCGGATGATTTCTTCTCTGGCATGTGTCACCTGCTCGATTCGTCGGGCCGACCCGGACGATGCCTGCGGCAGGTGAGCGCGGGCATCAGCCGGATCGCACGCGGGCCGTCGCCCGCTACCCGTTCTCATGCCGAATATACGCACCGTTCTGGAAATGGTCAAAGTGCGGAAAATGCCACACAAGCGGCGCTTCTTGTACTACATAATTCAGCCGGTCAAGCGTCGGCAACAACCACCGTGCCGCACTCCGGACAGACGCCGGACAGGTTGCCCGTGAGGCTGTACTGACCAACCGTGCAGAGCGGATCGCCGGAAAACCGTGCTTGATCACCGGAGAGGCGACAAGACCCGTTTCGTCGAATTAGGGTCCGCAGGCGAGCATGTTGTCGCTTGTGGGGATAGCTTTCTGGCGCAGTCTAGGTCAGGCCATCCTGCATCAGAGTCCCAGAATGGTCGATGATGAATCGTCTCGGCCGTCCCATAGTTGCGGATTGCTCCCAGGTCGGGGTCGATTACACTTCACGCGGGATCGGACCAAGCGCCAACGGTGTTGCGGATTGCTCCCAGGTCGGGGTCGATTACACTCCGAAACGGCTCCGACGTCCGCACAAACGAGTTGCGGATTGCTCCCAGGTCGGGGTCGATTACACT
>Ga0210111_1000072_pt1 | contig 23171 bp, 21 predicted proteins | sample China_Galinas_PW_6_FD_185520 | JGI IMG/M metagenome (GOLD analysis project Ga0210111, IMG submission 185520) | Wetland microbial communities from San Francisco Bay, California, USA, that impact long-term carbon sequestration - China_Galinas_PWC_D2... | ecosystem: Environmental > Aquatic > Marine... | reverse complement strand
GCAGGAGCGCCGGAGCGGCTGACGCCCTTCGCTCGCCTCGACCCCAAGGTCGAGAACGTCGCCGCCGCCGCGGACGCCCTCGCGGCCGGGGCCAGGGGCTTCAAGCTCCACCCCCGCTCGGAGGACTTCCGGCTCGACCACCCCGGGGTCGATGCGATCGCCTCCGTTGCCGCCGCAGCGGGGGCGCCGGTCCTGATCCACGCCGGGCTCGGGGTCGGCTCGTTCGGCCCGACGATCACGGCGCTGGCCGAGCGTCACCGCGAGTGCCCGATCGTCCTCGCCCACGCCGCGATCTCCGACCTCAGCTGGCTCTGGGAGGAGGTTCCCGCGCACCCGAACCTCTTCTTCGACACCTCTTGGTGGAACCCGGGCGATCTGATCGCCCTGTTCTCGCTGGTGCCGCCGGGCCGGATCCTCTTCGGCAGCGACGCCCCCTACATGGACTTCGAGCTGATCCTGACGATCACGCTGCGCTGCGCCCGCTTCGCCGGGCTCTCGCCGGAGGCGATCGGGCTGGTCGCGGGAGGCCAGCTCGAGAACCTCCTGGCGGGAGAGGCTGCGATCGACGCCGGCCCGCCGCCAGGGCCGCCACCGGCCGCGCCTACGCCGCTGGCGAACCGGGTCATCACGGCGCTCGTCGCCACCGGCGCGGCCAAGTTCAGCGGCGGCGATCCGGCGCAGATGCTGGAGATGGCGCGGCTCGCGCTGGGCGACGGCTTGTGCCTCGGGGAGTCCGGACCGATCGTCTGCGACCTGCTCGAGGAGGGCGTGAAGGTGACCCAGGAAGCCCCCTGGGCCCTGGCCCTGGCGATGACGATCCTGGCCACGCCGGGTGTCGAGAGTGCCGCCGTGCCCGCCTGAGCCGGCGGGAAGCGGCGTACCATCGTCGCGAGCACCAATGCCGGCGACGAGGGCACTGTTGGAGAGGGACGAGGAGCTCGCTTCGATCGAGCGGGCGCTTGCCGACGCTCTCGACGGCACCGGCGCTCTGCTGACGATCGAGGGCGAGGCGGGCGCCGGCAAGACGGCTCTGCTGGACGCCGCGGGCCGGCAGGGGGAGGCGGCCGAGATGCGGGTGCTCCGCGCCCGTGGCGGTGAGTTCGAGCGCGACTTCCCGTATGGCATCGTGCGCCAGCTGTTCGAACCCCTGCTGGCGAGTGCTGCCTCCAGGGACGGGTTGCTCGGCGAGAGCGCCGCAGGTGCCGCGCCGGTGTTCGACCCCACCGCCGCTCCCGCCGAGGGCGGCAACCCGTTCGCCATCCAGCACGGCCTCCACGGCCTCGTCGCCGCGCTGGCCGAATCCGCTTCGCTGCTGGTCCTGATCGATGACGCCCAGTGGGCGGACTTCACTTCGCTGCGCGCCCTCGCCTTCGTCGGTCGCCGTCTCGGCGGCCTGCACATCGCCCTCGTTCTCGCCATCCGGACCGGGGAGCCCGGCGAGCACGAGGCGCTTCTCGACGAGCTGCGCCGCGAGCCTGGCGCGCGGATGATCGAGCCGCGCCCGCTCTCGGCTGGCGCCGCCGCCGTGCTTCTCGCAGAGGAGTCCGAGCGTGCGCCCGAGGACGGCTTCGCCGCCGCGGCGCGGGATGCCACGGGGGGCAACCCGTTCCTTCTGGTCGAACTGGTGCGCGCACTCGACTTCGAGCGGTTGGACGGCGAGCCGGTCGACGCCGATCGCCTCGCGCGGGTCGCGGGCCCGGGGGCGTCGCGATCGATCCTCGCGCGGCTGGCGCGGCTGGGTGAGCCGGCGGTCGCGACCGCGCGCGCCGTCGCCGTGCTCGAGCCGAACGCAGAGGCGCGGCGGGTCGCGGCGCTGAGTGGACTGCCGCCCGCGTCGGTCGCCCACGCATGCGAGCGCCTCGTGGTCGCCGGGCTGCTCTCCGATGCTCAGCCGGTCGCCTTCGTCCACCCGCTCGTTCGGGCGGCAGTGCTCAGCGAGGTGCCGACGCCCCGGCGCGCCGCGGATCACGCCCGCGCGGCGCGCCTGCTCTCCGAGGACGGTGCCGCGGTGGACGCGGTGGCCGCCCATTTGCTGCTCGCCGAGTCCGGCGGGGACGAGTGGGCGGTCGGTGAGTTGCGCTCGGCGGCGGCTGAAGCGCTGTCCCGCGGCGCGCCACCGACGGCGGTTGCCTACCTGCGCAGGGCGCTGCGCGAGCCGCCGCCCCAGCTGGACCGGCGGGCGGTGAGCCGGGAGCTCGGCCTGGCGTTGCTGCGCGCCGACGACGCGGAGGGAGTCGAGGTGTTGCGCGCGTTGCGGGCCGCCGAGACCGACCCGGTCATCCGGGCGGAGCTTGCGACCGAGTTGGCGATCCCGCTGGCACTGCGGCGTCCGGGCGGCGAGGGCGTCGCGATGCTCGAGGAGTCCTTGCGGGAGATCCCCGACCACCGCAGTGGCCTCGGTCTTCTCCTCCGCGGGCAGCAGCTCCTCCAGCTGCTCAACGGGATGGAGCGGATTCCGGAAGGGTTGGACCCTGGGCGCAGAAGTTGGCCGGATGGCAGCACGGCAGAGGGCCGCTACCTCCTGCGCCAGCTGGCACTCCTCTACGCGGTCGGGTTCGGAGAGATGGAGAACGCCGTCGACCTGCTCGACAGAATCGGCACCGACCTCGCCCTCTACGCGTCGGATGTGCGCGCGGGCCTGCCGGCCCACAACGGCCTCGCGGCGATGATCCTCGTCGATCGCGGAGAGGACACGCGTGAGTACTTCACGACCGCCTTCGAGATCTCGAAGGAGCGTGGGTCAGTCACCGGCCTCGCCGCGGCGCACGGCATGCGGGCAACCGGCCTCTACGCCGATGGCGACCTGCGCCAAGCACGGCTTGACGGCGGGATCGCCTTGCGCCTTGTCGAGGACAGCGGCATTCGCGTCCACCTCGCCAACTGGCTCTTCTCGATGCTGAGGATCCTCGTCGCCCGGGGGGAGTCCAGCGCCGCCGACGAGCTGTTGGTGCGGCTGTGGAAGGGACGCGACCCGGGTCCCGGACTGCCAGGCGCCGTCGTCCTGACCGGTCGTGCCGAGCTGCGGGCCGCGAGCGGCCGCCACGCGGAGGCTCGGCACGACTTCCTCGCCGCCGGGGAGCGCGTGAGCTGGCTCCCCTTCGCGAATCCCGAGTTCCTGGGGTGGCGCACCGGACTCGCCCTCTCCGAATGCGCGCTGGGCAACGAGGAGGAGGCGCAACGGTTGGCCGCCGAGGCGGTGCGGCTCGCCCGCGAGGCCGGCGGTCGGCGGGGGATCGGCCTGGCGCTGAGGGTCTTGGGGACGGTGACGTCCGGCGAGGAGGGAATCGAGCTGCTACGCGACGCATGCGATGTTCTCGGCGGGACGGGGGCGCGCCTGCGTCACGCGGAGGCGCTGGTCGAGCTCGGCGCGGCCCTGCGCCGCGCCAACCAGCGCCGCGAAGCGCGCGAGCCGTTGCGGGAGGGACTCGACCTCGCCCACCGCTGCGGGGCCAATCCTCTGGAGGAGCGCGCCCGCGCCGAGCTGATGGCGACCGGCGCGCGCCCCCGCAAGGCGGTCCTCTCGGGGGTCGAGTCGCTCACCCCGAGCGAGTTCCGCGTCGCCCGCCTGGCCGCCGAGGGGATGACCAACCGCGAGATCGCGCAGAGCCTCTTCGTCACCGCAAAGACGGTCGAGACCCACCTGCGTCACGTCTACCAGAAGCTCGATGTGGCGCGGGCCGGTCTCGCGGAGGCTCTCGGTGCCGCCTGAGCACAATGCTCCCTTGACATCGAGATCGTCCGGGAAGCCGCCGCTGATCGGGGCCCGCTGGGAAGCCCGAGCGCGAGCTGATCGTTCTCTAATCTGCGCTCCGGCTATGCCGGTGAAATTTGGACTCTGGCGGGTTGATGGCGAGTCGGTCGAGCAGGTTCCGACCAGTGGCATCGCCAGCGAGGAGCGCTTGGAGGACATCCTCGAGTCGCGCATCGACATCCTCGGCTTGGGCAACCTGTTCCAGATCGGCCGGCAGGTCGTCACCGATTTCGGCAAGCGCATCGACCTGTTGGCCATCGACGGGCAGGGCGACCTCCACGTCATCGAGCTGAAGAAGGACCGAACGCCGCGGGAGGTCGTCGCGCAGACGCTGGAATACGGCTTCTGGGTCCAGAGCCTGTCCTTCGAGGCCATCCGCGCGCTCTACGCGAAGCATCACGACGGGGAGGACTTCGACTCCGCATTCACCAGCCACTTCGAGGCGGAAATCCCCGAGGCTGTCAACACGAGCCATCATCTCGTCGTCGTCGCGACCGGGATGGACACCAGCACCGAGCAGATAGTCGAGTACGTGCGCGGCTACGGCGTGCCGATCAACGTCTTGTTCTTTCAGTACCTCGACGACGGCGGGCGTGAGTACCTGGCACGCTCGTGGCTTACCGATCCCGAGCTTGAGTCACCGAGCAAGAGCGGGGGCAAGAAGCAGGCGCCGTGGAGCGGCGAAGACTTCTTTGTCGCCATTGGCGAGAACGACGAGCGCAATTGGGACGACATGGTCCGCTACGGATTCGTCTCGGCTGGGCACGGGGACAAATACCGCAGGGCGATGGAGAGTCTTTTCGAGGGCGCGCGCGTTTGGGCCGCGATTCCAAGCAGTCGTGCCACGGGCGGGGCTCATGGCTATGTCGGGGTGGGCCGAGTGACAGCACAAGCGGTCGGTGTGAACGACTTTGACGTGGAAGTCGAGGGGGCGACCATGAACATCCTTCAGGCCCCCTTGGAGGCCACCAACATGGGTTGGGACGCCGACGACCCCGAGTTGTGCGAGTACCTCGTCAGAGTCGAGTGGATCGAAACCCGCCCTCGGGGGAAGGCCGTGTGGGAGAAAGGCATGTTCGCCAACCAGAACGTGGTGGCCAAGCTGAGGCAGCCGTTCACTCTGCAGCGGCTCAACGAAGTCTTCGATCTCGGCGAAAGCCCCTCGCAGCCGTCCGTTCCGACCTAGGGGGCGGTGCATTTCGCCCGCCGACCGAAGCGCTGCTCAGTTCGGCAAGCAGCTCTCTGAGCCGGCCGACTCCGCCGCCGAAGTAGCTTGAATGCGTCTGCTTGATGGTCTCCAGAGAGTCTGCGCTGAGGAGAACGATGTCGAGCTTTGTCTGGAAGCCGGCGGCGCGCTCGGCCTGGGCGTAGGCAGCCAGGGCACCGTCGTAGTCGATGCCGAAGTCCTCGACCTTGGTCCGGTCGCTCTCGGGGTCGTAGGTGACCAGGAAATGCTTGATCTCAAGTCCCGGCATCTTCAGGCGGCCAGTAGGTAACCCAAGGCAGAGGAAGACAATACGCCGCACCATCTCCTAAGCTGGCATGCCTCAATGAGCATAGGCCGAATCATCTGGACTGACCATGCTGAGCTTCGGGCAAGGGCCGAAACGAGAGCTATCCTGAGCACATGAATTCGAGATTTGCCTACTACGACCGAGAGGCCGACATCGCGTGGCTACCGACCGGGGACTCGTCCGATGTCGTCAGCGAGGAGTTCGATTGGGGTTTGATCGACCACGATTCGGCGACGGATGAGGTCGTAGCAATCGAGGTTTGGGCGGCGAGCAAGCGTCTTCCGCCTGAGGTTCTGGCCACGCTGCCGGCGCCCGCTGCTGCGCACGGCGCGGCTGCGTAGTCCAACGGCGTGCTGTTGGCCGCAGGGACCGACACTCGCTTCCAGAGCCATGCCGGAGGAGGGACTCGAACCCCCGACACGCGGATTATGATTCCGCTGCTCTAACCAGCTGAGCTACTCCGGCCGGGAGGGGGATGCTAGCGGGGGATTGGTTGCAGATGACCGCCTCGTTGGCCGTTGCGGTTAGCCTTGTCGGATCATGGGGGGAGACTTGGACAGAGCGGTCAGCACCTTGATTCGGGATTGCCTGGATTTGAGCCCCTCGGAAGAGCTGCTGGTCGTCTGCAACCCGATCACCGAAGACCTCGGCGCGCTGCTGCGAATCCATGCTCAGGGCGAGGGCTGCGAAGCGACGCTCGCGGTGATCTCCGAGCGGGACTCGCACGCGGCGGAGCCGTCGCGAGCGGTCGCCGCCGCGATGCTCGCGGTCGACGCCATCGCGGCGCCGACCATCCAGTCGATCTCCCACACCGAAGCGCGACGCGCGGCGACCGAGGCCGGCGTGCGGATCGCCTCGATGCCCGGGGTCACCGAGGAGATGCTCGGCAGGGTCATGGGGGCGGACCTGCAGGTGCTGCGCAAACGCGGCACCTCGATCGGCCGGGCGCTGGGGGTCGGCGCCGAGGCACGGATCACCTGCCCACACGGATCCGACCTGCGCATCGGGTTGGAGGACCGGACGGCGATCGTCGACGCCGGCGCGCTCAACATGCGCGGCGCCTTCGGCAACATCCCCTGCGGCGAGGCCTTCATCGCCCCGGTCGAGGGATCGGCGGAGGGGACCCTGGTGGTCGACGGCTCGATCGCGACGATCGGCCGGCTCGACGATCCGATCGAGCTCACGGTCCGCGGCGGCCACCTGACCGAGGCGACCGGCGCCGAGGGCGCGCAGCTGCTGGAGCTGTTGAGCGAACACGGCGCCGACGGGACGAATGTCGCCGAGCTCGGCATCGGCACCAACGAAAGCGCCATCCTCACCGGCAACATCCTCGAGGACGAGAAGATCCTCGGCTCCGCCCACGTCGCGTTCGGCGCCTCGGCGGCGATCGGCGGGACCGTGCAGGTGCCGGTCCACCTCGACTGCGTCGTGCTGCGCCCGACCGTGGAAGTCGACGGCGCGACGCTCGTCACGGCCGGCGAGCTGGTCGTCTGAGCGGTGGCGGGGCCGCTGCTCGCCGTTCCCAACGTCTCCGAGGGTCGCGACGCGGCGCTGGTCGAGTCGCTCGAGCGGGCATTCTCGGCCGGCGTTCATCTGCTCGATCGGCACAGCGACGCCGACCACAACCGGACCGTCTTCACGCTCGCCGGGGAGCCGGCGGCGCTGCGCGCCGCGCTGATCCGCGGCGCCGCGGAGGCCATTGCCTCGATCGACATGAACGAGCACGAGGGGGTCCACCCGGCGATCGGCGCGCTCGACGTCTGCCCGCTGGTCTGGGTCGCGCCGGCCGAGCGCGAGACGGCGCGTGGGACCGCGGAGGAGACCGCCGCGGCGCTCGGTGAGCTGGGGGTGCCCGTCCTCCTCTACGGAGAGCTCGCGACCCGTCCCGACCACGTCGAGCGCGCCTACTTCCGCAACGGCGGCCTCTCGGAGCTGTGGCTGCGCATGGACGCGGGCGAGCTGCGACCGGACCGAGGGCCGGAGCTGCCCCACCGCACGGCCGGGGCGACGCTGGTCACCGCCCGCGCGCCGCTCGGCGCGTTCAACGTCGAGCTCGACAGGCCCGATCTCGATCTCGCCCGGGCGGTGGCCGCGGGCGTGCGCGAGTCGGGCGGGGGGCTGCCGGGGGTCAGGGCGATCGGCCTCTCGTTGCGCAGCGGCCGGACGCAGGTCTCGACCAACGTCCACGATCCGGCGGCCGTGCCGCTCGGCGCCGTCGTCGAGCGGGTGCGCGAGCTCGCGGCGCCGCTGGGCTCGCGCCCGGTCGAGGCCGAGCTGATCGGGCTGATCCCCGCCGCCGGCCTCGCCGGCTACCCCGATGACGTGCCGATCCGCGGCTTCGATCCCGGACGGGGAACGATCGAGGCCCGGCTCGCGGAGCTGTCCTGACCGTCGCGGCCCGCTAGATTCCGTCGATATGGCACAGACGAGGAAGAAGCGCCGTCGCAAGCACCGCGGGACCCAGGGGGGCCGAGTCGATCCGGGCCGCAGCAGCGGCCGCCCGCGCAGTCGCGAGGAGGCCAAAGCGCGCGCCCGCGCCGGCCGCTCCGGTCCCAAGGTCGATGCGCCGCCCACCTGGCGCAGCTCGGTCTCCCGCGGGCTCGTCGCCGCGGCGATCTTCACCGCGCTCCTGCTGCTGCTCTTCAAACGGCCTCCGGGCTCCGCTTTCGCCCTCGGCGCCTTCATGCTCGTCATCTACATCCCGGCCGGCTACTACATCGACTCGATGCTCTGGCGCCGCCGCGAGCGGGCCCGCATCCGCGCCAGGAGCAAGGGATGAGCCTCGACGTCCAGATGCTCACCGTGGGGCCGGTGGCGGAGAACTGCTTCGTGCTGCGCCGCGAAGGCTCCGGCCGGGGGCTGATCGTCGACCCCGGCGACGAGCCCGAGCGCATCCTCGCGGCAGTCGAGGAGATGGGCGTCAAGGTCGAGGCGATCCTGATCACGCACTGTCACTTCGACCACATCGGCGCCGTCGCGCCGGTCGCGACGGTCACCGGAGCGCCGGTCTACTGCCCGGAGATCGAGCGCCCGCTGCTCGCCGACATCATGGCCTACGTGCCGATCCCGGGAATCGGCCCGTATGAGAACTACGAGGCGGACGAGACGCTGAAGGGCGGCGAGACCCTCGAGCTCGCCGGGCTGACGATCGACGTCCACTTCACGCCCGGGCACAGCCCCGGCCACGTCACCTACGCGATTCGCGAGGAGGAGGCGATGTTCTCCGGCGACGTGCTGTTCAAGGGCTCCGTCGGGCGGGTCGACCTGCCGGGCGGCGACGGCCCGACGCTGCTGCGCTCGCTCGGCACGCTGCTCGAGGCCTTTCCGCTCGAGACCGGCGTCTATCCGGGGCATATGGAGGTCACGACACTCGGGGCCGAGCGGGCCACCAATCCGTTCCTCGCCGAGCTGGCTCGCTGAAGCGGCCCGGGTCGCGCGCAGGTAAGGTCGCGCCACGATGGCGAGCAAGTACCAGGCGCCGCGCGGGACCTTCGACGTTCTGCCGGCAGACGCGCGGGCGAGGAAGCGGATCGAAACCGCCGCCGCGGCGATCTGCTCCCGCGCCGGCTACGAGCCGATCGCGACGCCCGCATTCGAGGAGACGGAGCTGTTCGAGCGGGGCGTCGGCCGCTCGACCGACATCGTGCGCAAGGAGATGTTCACCTTCGAGGACAAGGGCGGACGCAGCGTCACCCTGCGCCCTGAGGGCACGGCGCCGATCTGCCGCGCCTACCTCGAGCACGGCATGCACAAGCTGGCGCAGCCGGTGAAGCTCTCCTACGTCGGACCGTTCTTCCGCCACGAGCGCCCGCAGGCGGGGCGCTTCCGCCAGTTCCGCCAGATCGGCGTCGAGGCGATCGGCACGGACTCGCCGCTGGCCGACGCGGAGACGATCATGCTGCTCGCGGACCTGCTCACCGAGCTCGGCGTCCCGGGAGTCCAGCTGCGACTGGGCAGTCTCGGCTCGCCGGACACGCGCAGCGCCTACCTGGAAGAGCTGAAGGCGCACCTGCGCGCCCACGAAGCCGATCTGTCCAAGGACGTGCGCGAGCGGATCGAGATCAACCCGCTGCGGGCCTTCGACGCCGACGACGAGGGCACGCAGGGCGTGATGGCGAGCGCGCCGACGATCGTCGAGCGTCTCGACGGCGAGGACGCGGAGCACTTCGCCGAGGTGCGCGCCCTGCTCGAGGTGGCCGGGATCGCCTTCGAGATCGACCCGACCCTGGTGCGGGGGCTCGACTACTACACCCGCACGATCTTCTCCTTCGTCTGCAGCGAGCTCGGCGCCCAGTCGGAGGTCGGCGGCGGCGGCCGCTACGACGGCCTGATCGAGCAGCTCGGCGGGCCGCCGACCCCGGCGATCGGGTGGGCGGCCGGCATCGAGCGCATCCTTCTCGCGCTCGGCGAGGAGGACGTGACCGGCGGTCGCGACGCCTTTCTCGCCGTGGCCGACCCCGGCCAGCGGCGCCGGGCGCTCGCCCTGGCGAGCGAGCTGCGGCACGCCGGCCTGACCGCCGAGGTCGACCTCGCCGGGCGCGGGCTCAAGGGGCAGCTCAAGCACGCCGACAGGATCGGCGCGCGCCGGGTGCTGATCCTCGAGGCGGACGGCTCGGCACAGCTGCGCGATATGCAGAGCGGCGAGCAGCACCCGGTCGACACCGGCAACCTGATCGAGGCGATCGGCGGTGATGACTCGTGAGCGAGGCCCCGGCGCTGCGCGCGAACGAGCTGCGCGACACCTGGTGCGGCCAGGTGCTCGGCGACCGCGCCGACACCGAGGTCCGGGTCGCCGGCTGGGTGCATCGCCGCCGTGACCACGGCGGGCTGATCTTCATCGACCTGCGCGACCGCACCGGCCTCGTCCAGCTCGTCTTCCATCCCGATTCCTCCGGCGAGTCGTTCGAGCTCGCCCACAAGCTGCGCGCCGAGGACGTCCTCAGCGCCGCCGGCTCGGTCGTCCGCCGCTCGCCGGAGACCGTCAACCCGGACCTGCCGACGGGCGAGGTCGAGCTCGTCGTGACCGCGGCCGAGCTGCTCGCCGACGCCGAGACCCCGCCCTTTCAGATCGAGGGCTTCTCCGGCGAGGTCGGCGAGGACATGCGCCTGCGCCACCGTTACCTCGACCTGCGGCGCGAGCCGATGCGCGAGGCGCTGGTCCTGCGCCACCGCGTGACCGCGGCGATGCGGGAGTTCCTCGACGGCGAGGGATTCCTCGACGTCGAGACGCCCGTGCTGACCCGCTCGACCCCGGAGGGCGCCCGCGACTTCCTCGTCCCGAGCCGCCTCCAGCGCGGCTCCTTCTACGCCCTGCCGCAGTCGCCGCAGCTGTTCAAGCAGCTGCTGATGGTCGCCGGCTTCGAGCGCTACTACCAGATCGCCCGCTGCTTCCGCGACGAGGATCTGCGCGCCGATCGCCAGCCCGACTTCACGCAGCTCGACATCGAGATGTCCTTCGTCGGCGTCGACGACGTGATCGAGGTCAACGAGCGGCTGTTGGCGCACGTGTTCGAGCGGGTGGACGGCCCGGCGGTCGGGCTGCCGATCGAGCGGCTCGGCTACGACGAGGCGATGAGCCGCTTCGGCACCGACCGGCCGGACCTGCGCTTCGGCCTCGAGCTGGTCGATCTCAGCGAGGCGCTGGCGGAGACCGAGTTCAAGGTCTTCCGCGGCGCGATCGAATCGGGTGGGACGGTGCGCGGTCTCAACGCCGGCCGCCGCGAGCTGCCGCGCTCGGAGCTCGACGGCCTGATCTCGCGCGCCCAGGGCCTCGGCGCAAAGGGCCTCGTCTGGGCTTTTCGCGAGGGCGACGGGTGGCGCTCGCCGACCGCGAAGTTCCTCTCCGGGGCCGAGCTCGCCGAGCTCAACCGGAGGCTCGGCGCGGAGGAGGGGGACCTGCTGCTGCTCGTCGCCGATCGCGAGCTGGTCGCCAACGCCGTGCTCGGTCAGCTGCGGGTCGAGCTCGCCGAGCGCTTCGACCTGATCCCCGCCGGCGAGCACCGGCTCGTCTGGGTCGTCGACTGGCCGTTGCTGGAGTGGAGCTCGGATGGGGAGCGCTGGGACCCGCTGCACCATCCGTTCACCGCACCTGCCGGCGACTTCGATCCCGAGAGGCCCGGCGACGCGCGGGCGCTCGCCTACGACCTGGTCTGGAACGGGCAGGAGATGGGGGGCGGCTCGATCCGCATCCACCGCGCCGACGTGCAGCAGAAGGTCTTCGCCGCGCTCGGCATCGACGCCGCCGAGGCGGAGGCCCGCTTCGGATTCCTGCTCGAGGCGCTGCGCTACGGGGCGCCGCCGCACGGCGGCATCGCCTACGGGCTCGATCGGATCGTGCAGCGCCTTGCCGGCGCCGATTCGATCCGCGACGTGATCGCCTTCCCGAAGACCGCCTCGGGCGCCGATGCGCTGACGGGCGCCCCGGCGCCGGTCGAGGAGATGCAGCTCAAGGACCTCGGCATCGCCCTGCACAGGCACGGCCTCGCCGGTCACTGAGCCCTACGATCCCCACATGAGCCTGTTCGAGCGGGTCAAGCTCGCCTTTCAGCGGCAACGGGGGCCGGGAGCGACCCCCGTGCACGTCGACGATCCGTTCTACGACTCGTGGGAGGTCGTGCGCGACTTCGGCGACCTGCGCACCGCGCGAGCCTGGCACCAGGCGGTGGAAGAGGCCGGGATCGAGGCGGTTCTCACCGCCGATTGGCCGATCGACCGCTTCGGCCGCGGCGACATCGCCCTGCGGGTCCGGGGCGAGGACTGGAGCGAGGCCGAGTTCCTGCTCTCCAACATGGAGTGACCCGGGGGCGCGGCTCGGCGTCTGCGGAAATCTACGGTCGGCAGGGACGGCGCCGCGATGGTACGGTTGGGCCGAGGCTCGAGTCCGTACGCGAGCCGTCCCAACGTTTGACCCAACACAAACGGCTAGGGAGCTGATCTCTCGTGGTCCTGTGGGATCGTGAGGAGGCGCCCACCCTTCTTTTCAAGGGATCAAAGCCAGGGGCGGCAACGGCGGACTGGAGCCTCTTTTCTTGGCGTGGCTCGGTCGGGTCCCTCGACACGCCCTTTGGGGAGAGATTTCGCTTTGTGCGCGCCACTCGCGCGTCCGAGGCGCGGACGATGGAGTCATGGCGAATGACTGCACCGTTGACCACCGTCCAGGTGGAAAACGGAGCACCGATGATCTGGATCGCGTGGCGGCCAACACCGCTCAGCAGCAGCATGGAGTGGTTTCGCGCCAGCAGCTCTTGGCACTCGGTTTCAGCGGCCGTGCGATTGAAGGGCGGCTCGGACGAGGAATCCTTCATCCGATCCATCGTGGGGTCTACGCCTTCGGCTATCGACGTCGGACGAAGGAGGAGCGATGGATGGCGGCGGTTCTTGCCTGTGGGCCAGGAGCGGTGCTTAGTCACCGATCTGCCGCGCGTCTGTGGGGTCTGACGCCAGGCTCGAGTCGGGCGATTGAGGTGACAAGGACGAGTGGGTGGAGAGCGTCCGATGGTGTCGCGATCCATCGATGCTCAATGCAGGCGGACGAGCGGACGGTGGTCGAGGGGGTTCCGGTCACGACCGTGCCGCGGACGGTTCTCGACTACGCGGCGACGGCGTCGCGGCGCGAGGTCGAGCGGGCGCTGAACGAGGTCGAAGTGCGGCAGCTGCGGGACCGGTTGTCGATTCGGGATCTGCTCCAGCGTTATCCCCGGCGCAGGGGAGCGGCCACGGTGCGGACGCTGCTTGACCAGGGCGCCGAGACCAGGGGAGTCACGAAGCGAGAACTCGAGGAACGATTTGCCCTGTTTGTCGATCGCCACGGGCTGCCACCACCGCGCCGCAACGCCGACCTGGCCGTTCGAGGGCGGTTCTTCAACGTGGACTGCCTGTGGTCCGACGCGGGTCTTGTGGTCGAGCTCGATGGACGCGCGGTCCACGAAACCCGCAAGGCGTTCGAGCGCGACCGCGGGCGCGATCGGCTGATGCTCGTCGAGGGCTGGCGGGTCATGCGGGTCACCTGGGCGCAGTTGCGTGACGAAGAAGAGGCGCTCGCGACCGACATCCGGGCCGCGCTGGCTGGCTCGTCTCTACGCTTTGACCATGAGCCGGGAGCTTTTCGAGCACTATCTGCGTGACGAGTCGCGCCGTGGGCCGGCAGCCGATGGCGCCTTCACGGGCGCCGCAGGCGGGGCTGCCTGTGGGGACCTCTCACGAGTCTCGCTCGTGCTGGACAAGGGGCGCATCGCCGCGGTCACCTTCGACGCCGAGGGCTGCGGGGCGACCCGTGCGGCGACGGCGGCCGCCGCCGAACTGGTCGAGGGGGAGACCGTGACCGAGGCGGCGCGGATCGGCACCGACGACTTGGACGAGGCGGTGGGGGGGTTGACGCCGGCGAAGCGCCACGCAGCCCAGCTCGCGGCCGACGCCCTGCACCGAGCGCTGGCGAGCGCCGCCGCGTCGGACCTCCGGCTCGTCCCCGATGCCTCGCACGGAACCGCAGATCGGGAGCGCGTCCTCGTCGCCATGTCCGGCGGGGTCGACAGCGCCGTCGCCGCCCTGCTCGAACGCGAGCGCGGCGCCGACGTGCTCGCGGTCACGCTGAAGCTCTGGGCCGATCCGGAGACCGACGGCGCCAAGGCCTGCTGCTCGCCCGAGGCCGTGCTCGGCGCCCGCGCGGTCGCGCACTCGCTTGGCATCCCGCACCTGACGCTCGACCTCGAGCAGGAGTTCCGCCGCCGCGTCGTCGCCGCCTTCCTCGACGGCTATGGGGCCGGCGCGACGCCCAATCCATGCATCGTCTGCAACGGCGAGGTCCGGATCGCCGCGATGGTCGACCTCGCCGACCGGCTCGGTGCAGAGCGGCTGGTGACCGGGCACTACGCGCGGATCGTCGACGACGGCAAGGGCCCGCTGCTCGCGGCCGCCGACGATCGGGGCAAGGACCAGAGCTACATGCTCGCCGCCCTGCCGACGGGGCTGCTGGAGCGGGTGCGCTTCCCGCTGACCGAGCTGACCAAGCCGCAGGTGCGCGAGATCGCCGCCCGCCACGACTTGGCGGTCGCCGAAAAGCCGGAGAGCCAGGACCTCTGCTTCCTCGCCGGACAGGGCAAGGAGCGTTTCCTGCGTCGCCACGCCGGACTGGCCGCCCGCGACGGGGCGGTGCTCGATCGCGGCGGTCGCACGATCGGGCGCCACCGCGGCCACCACAACTTCACGGTCGGTCAGCGGCGGGGAATCGGCGTCTCGGCGCCCGAGCCGCTGTACGTCCTCGCCACCGACGCGACGGCGAACACCGTGACCGTCGGCACCCGGGCGGAGCTGGCGACGCGCCGCGTGCGGATCCGCGACGCCGTCCTGCATCGCGACGGCGCCGGGGTGGACGCGGTGAAGCTGCGCTACCGGGCCGAGCCGGTCGCCGCGACGGTCGTGGCGGGGGGAGCGGGAAGGCACACCGAGCTCGAGCTCGAGCTCGGTGAGTCCTTCGACGCGGCCTCACCCGGCCAGGCGGCGGTGCTGCTCTGCGGCGAGGCGATAGTCGGCCACGGGATCATCGTCCAGGCCATCTAGCCCGCTTCCTTTTCCGCTTCACGTTCTTCGCGGCGTTTTTCTCGGGCTTCTTTGCGTTCCTTCCTGCGCAGGTCGTTGACGTTCTTCACGCAGCGCGAGAACGCCGTGCCCTTCTCGCCCTTTTCGTGCTTGCGGCTCTCGCCCTTGCAGACCCGGCCGGGGGCCATGCCTTTGTGGTTGGCGGCCTTCGCCATGTTGGTCACGCAGCGCGAGAACGCCGTGCCCTTCTCGCCCCTTTCGTGCTTGCGGCTTTCGCCCTTGCAGTAGCGCCCGTAGGCCTTTGCCTTGGCGGGCGGGCCGCTTTCGTGCCCGTGCGCCTGGCCGTGCGGCGGCGATCCTTCGGGCTTCCCCATCGCAAGCGCGGCGGGACTGGCGCTCAGCGCGAGCGCGCCGACGACAACGGCGATCTTGGTCTGGAACCTCATCATCCTGCCTCCTTCGGCGTCGTTTTCGCGCAGGCCGCGCCCCGCGAGCTGTCCTCGTCGGTTGAACGGAATGCCGTGCCGATCGTCAGGGGAGACCGGCTTCCGCGGGCCGAATTCCTGGACGGATGATCTACTTGGGGGGCGAGGTCTGCCCGGGGGCAGGTGGCGCGGCTTTCGGCGCCGAGCTTGTCTCGGGCACGGGAGGTTTGACCGGCGCCGGGGGTGCCGGCGGCTGCCCGGCCGGCGGAGCGCCGGGACCGCCCGGCGACGGCGCGTTTTCGGACTGTGGCGGCATCGCCGGTTTATCGGGCGCGCCGGCATCCCCCGGCGGCCCGGGAGGCGAGGCCGGTTTGCGCTCGGTTGCAGTTTCCTGCCCGCCCGAAGCCGCGCCGGGCAGCTGTTCGGGGCCTCCCCGTTGTTCGGCGGTGGGGCTTCCGTCGCCTCCGTCGGGCGGGCTCCCGTCACCGGCTGGCAATTCGCCACTCTCGCCGGGTGCCGCCTCGGTGGCTCGCGCGGCAGGGCCGCTGTCGAAACCGGTCGAGCCCGCGCCGGCGTTTGCCGGTTCGTCGGCGTGCCCCCCTTCCTGGCCGACCTCGCCGCCGCCCGCCGCGGCCGGGAGATTTCCGCTTTCGTCGCCGGCGAGCCTGTGCGCATCGCGCCCCGCGGTCTCCCCGCTCGAGCTGGGAGCGGCATCGACGCTCTGGGCCGTCCCGGAATGGCCGCCGCCGGAGGGGGCGGGAAGGTCGACCAGGCCGGTCCTGTCCCCAGCCACGATGGCGAGCACGGCCGCGGCGGCCACGGCGCCGGACTTGATCGCGGCCGACGTCGCCAGGGTCTGGCCCGCCCCCGCGCCGAGAGTGGCCGCGATGCCTGCTCCGCCGCCGCCCGCCGCCCCCGCGCCCGGCCCGCCGAACTGACCCAGCACGTCGCGCAGCACGCCCGCCGAGACCGCGAGCGGAAGCGGCGCGACCGCGCCGAGGCTCTGCCGGCGCGCGGCGATTTCGTCGCCGAAGGCGCGGCAGCCGGGACAGCTGCGCAGGTGAGCCCGGGTCCTGCGACGGCGGATCACGCGCCCGTCGGCATCGGAGAGCTCGCGGCGCACCTCCGCGCAGGCCCGCCCGCGCCCCTCCTCGAGCGCCCGCAGGTTGAGGCGCGCCTCGTAGAGCGCCTGCCTCACCGCTCCCTCCGACGTCTCGTAGGCGGCGCCGATCTCGGAGAACTCGAGGCCGGACAGCTCGCGCATCAGCAGCACGGCGCGCTGCCGCTCCGGCAGCTGATCGAGGTCTGCGAGCAGCGTGCGCAGGCGCTCCCGCACCTCGGCCGTGTCGGAGACGGCGCCCTCTGTCAGGTGCTCCACGTCGAGCTCCTCGTTCTTGTGGCGCTTGCGTTGAACTTCGATCGCCTCATTGCGCGCGATCTGGAACAGCCAGGGCTTCAGCTTGATCTGGCGTTCCTCGCCGGGCAGCGCCCGCAGCACCTTGACCATGGTGTTCTGCAGCGCGTCCTGGGCGTCCTGGGGGTTTGCGGTCATCGCAAGGCAGAAGCGGAAGAGCTTCTGGTGGTAGCGCAGGTAGATCGCCTCGAAGGCCTGGGCGTCGCCCTGCGCCGCGCGGCGGGCGAGCCGCTCGTCGGAGAGCAGCCGTCGAGTGATCGACGTCGATTCCGGCGCGGAGGTCGGCAATGCGGCTTCGGTCATGGCCCGCTCTGATCGGCATTGTCCCGCATTCGCTCAACCGCGGCCGCACAGCCATGCATTCAGTCAACGGCGCAGCCCGCCGATCGTCAGCGCGGGCCGCGTCCGCCCCTTAGGCTTCGTGGCCGATGAGAGCGGCCCAGATACGCGACACCTTCCTCGAGTTCTTCGCCGAGCGCGAGCACCGGATCGTGCCCTCGGCGTCGCTCGTCCCGTCCGTCCACGACCCCTCGGTGCTGCTCACCACCGCCGGCATGCAGCCGTTCAAGCCCTACTTCCTCGGCCGCGAGCGCCCGCCCGCGCCGCGCCTTGCCGACGTGCAGAAATGCTTCCGCACGACCGACATCGAGGAGGTCGGCAACACCGCCCGCCACCTGACCTTCTTCGAGATGCTCGGCAACTGGAGCTTCGGCGACTACTTCAAGGCGGAGTCGATCCCCTGGGGCTGGGAGCTGGCGACGCAGGGCTTCGGCATGGACCCGGAGCGGATCTGGGCGACCGTCTTCGGCGGCGACGAGGAGCTCGGCCTCGGCCCGGACGAGGAGGCGATCGAGATCTGGAAGGGCGTCGGCATGCCCGACGAGCGGATCGTGCTGCTCGGCCGCGAGGACAACTTCTGGCAGGCGGGCCCGTCGGGGCCGTGCGGTCCCTGCTCGGAGCTCTACCTCGACCGCGGCGAGAGCTTCGGCGCCGCCGAGGAGCGGCCGGGCGACGACACCGACCGCTTCCTCGAGTTCTGGAATCACGTCTTCATGACCTACGACCTCTCGCCCGAGGGGGTGCTGAGCGAGTTGCCGATGCGCAACATCGACACCGGCATGGGCCTCGACCGGATGGCGGCGATCCTCCAGGACGTCCCCTCGGTATTCGAGACGGACCTGATCCGCCCCCTCGTCGACCTCGCCGAGCAGCTCTCGGGCCGCTCCTACGACGAGGGTGGGGCCGTGACCAGGGCGATGCGGATCGTCGCCGACCACTCGCGTGGCGCCGCCTTCCTGATCGCCGACGGGGTCGTCCCCTCCAACGAGGACCGTGGCTACATCCTGCGCCGGATCATGCGCCGGGCGATACAGCAGGGCCGCACGCTGGGGCTCGAGGCGCCCTGGCTGGGGCGCTTCGCCGAGCGCACGATCGAGATCATGGGCGACGCCTACCCCGAGCTCGCGGCCGAGCGGGAGACGATCTCCCGCTGGGTCGGCGACGAGGAGGAGAGCTTCGGGCGCACGCTGGAGCGCGGCACCGAGCTGCTCGAGCGCCTGATCGCCGAGGCGCAGGGCGCCGGCACTTCCTGGATCGACGCCGCCGACGCCTTCAAGCTGCACGACACCTACGGCTTCCCCTACGACCTGACCAAGGAGCTGCTCGCCGAGCAGGGCCTCTCGGTCGACGACGGCGGCTTCGAGGAGCTGATGGAGGAGCAGCGCCAGCGCGCCCGCATGGGTACGGCCACGGCACATGGTTCGGAGGATTCACACGAATGGGCGATTAGGGTGGCAGCGGAGGCGCCCCCAACCCGCTTCGTCGGATACGAAACTCTTCGCACGACCACCGGCATATCGGTCGTAGATAGCGAGATCAAGCCGGTTGCGGCATCTGCGCAGGAGATCCTCTATGGAGAGCCGACCGGGACGCTTCGTACCGGTCCGATTCTCTTGAAGCTCGAGGAGAGTCCGTTCTACGCAGAGGGCGGAGGGCAGGTTGCGGACAGCGGGGTCCTCCAGCAAAATGGCCGAGAAATCCAGGTGCTTGACGTATACCGCGTGGGCGACGACCAGGTCATCAAGGTTGCTGACGGGATCGAAAAGGGCGTCGCGGTCGAGGCCCTGGTCGACCACGAGAGCCGTCACGCGACGATGCGCAACCACACCGCCACCCACCTCCTGCACGCGGCGCTGCGCGAGCGCCTCGGCGACCACGTGCGCCAGGCCGGCTCGGCCGTGCGCCCCGACAAGCTGCGCTTCGACTTCACCCACGGTCAGGCGCTCTCGGCCGAGGACGTGAGCGCGGTCGAGGAGCGGGTCAACGGCTGGATCAAGGCGAGCCGGCCGGTGCGCTGGCTGGAGATGGAGCGCCCCGAGGCGGAAGCGCTGGGCGCGATGGCGCTGTTCGGCGAGAAATACGGCGAGTGGGTGCGCGTGGTCGAGGTCGAGGGCGTCTCGCGCGAGCTCTGCGGCGGCACGCACGTCGCCAACACGGCCGAGGTCGGCATCTTCAAGGTCGCTTCCGAGGGCTCCTCCGCCGCCAACGTGCGGCGGGTCGAGGCGCTCACCGGCCCGGCCGCGATCGACTGGTTCCGCGACGAGGAGCGCCGCCTGCGCGAGGTCGGCGAGCTGCTCGGCTCGCCGCAGGACCCGCTGGCCGGCGCCCGCCGCGCCGCCGAGCGCCTCGAGCAGGCCGGCGCGGGAGAGAAGCGGGCGGCAAAGGAGATGCTGGGCGAGGAGGCGGAGCGCCTCGCCGGCGAGGCCGAGGAGGTGGCCGGCATCGGCATCGTCGCCGCCGGCGCTCCCACCGCCGACCAGAAGCAGCTGCTGGAGCTGGCCAACCGGGTGCAGTCGAAGCTCGGCGGCGAGTCGGCGATCGCGCTCGGCGGCGCCGCGGACGGCAAGGTCGGGCTGGTCGTCCTGGTCTCCAAGGGCGCCGTGGAGAGCGGCGTATCGGCAGCCGGCGTAGTGCGCGAGGCGGCCGGCGTCGTCGGCGGCGGAGGCGGCGGGCGCGACGACATGGCCCAGGCCGGGGGGAAGGACGCTTCGAAGCTCGAGCAGGCGCTGGCGACGGCGCGGCGGGCGATCGAGCAGGGACTGGCATGAAGGCGCCCGCCTGATGCGCGTGCTGGCGCTCGACCACGGCACGGCGCGGATCGGCTGCGCGATCTCAGATCCGAGCGGCACGCTCGCCACGCCCCTGCCGACGATCGAACCGCCCTCGGCCGGCGAGGTGGCCGACCTGGTCGCCGAGCATGGGGTCGAGCGGGTCGTCGTCGGCCTGCCGCTGCACCTGAGCGGCGAGGAAGGCTCGCAGGCGGCGCTCGCGCGCAGCTTCTGCGCCGAACTGGATGCGCTGCTGGAGGTCCCGGTCGAGACCTACGACGAGCGGCTGACGACGCGCATGGCCGAAGCGAGCAGGCGCGAAGGCGCGGCGGCCCCGCCGGACTCGCTGGCCGCCGCGCACCTGTTGCAGGCATACCTCGCCGGCCAGGCGGCGATCGAGGGCAGCGACGGGGATGAGTGAGGAGGCCGCCCCGCGCCGCGAGCGGCGCCGGGCCGATCAGCGCGCGCGGGCCAGGCGGCGCCGTCTGCTCGCGGGCGGCCTCGCCGTCGCGGCGCTCGCCGTGCTCGCCACGAGCGCGCTGGCCTACCGGCACTTCCACAACCCGGCACCGCCGCCCGAACCGGAGCTGAAGACGATCTCGCTGACGATCCCCGAGGGCTACAGCCGCGCCCAGACCGCCGAGCTCGCCCGCGAAGCGGGGCTGACGGGCAGCTACATGAAGGCGAGCAAGGGCCACGAGGGCTTCCTCTTCCCGGACACCTTCGAGTTGGAGAAGGGCGCCCCCGCCTCCGAGCTGGTCAAGCTGCAGCTGGAAGACTTCAAGCGCCGGATCGCCGGCGTCTCGATGCGCTACGCGCGCTCGAAGAACCTGACCACGCGCGACGTGGTCACGATCGCCTCGATGATCGAGCGCGAGGCGATGGTGGAGAAGGAGCGCCCGCTGATCGCCGCGGTGATCTACAACCGGCTGCACGAAGGGATCCCGCTCGGGATCGACGCGACCACGCGTTTCGCCACCGGCAACTACGACAAGCCGCTGAGCGAATCCGAACTGGCTGTCGACTCCCCCTACAACACCCGCACCAACGCCGGCCTGCCGCCGGGGCCGATCGGCAGCCCCGGCCTGGCCTCGATCGAAGCGGCCGCGCACCCGGCCAAGGTCGGCTACCTCTACTACGTGGTCAAGCCGGGCGCCTGCGGCGAACACTCCTTCTCGACCAGCGCGGCGGAATTCGAAGCCGACGTGGCCCGCTACGACGAAGCCCGCGAAGCCGCCGGCGGCAACTCGCCGGACAGCTGCGGAGAATGAAGCGGCTCGCCGTCCTCGGCCACCCCGTCGCCCACTCGCGCTCGCCGGCGATGCACAATGCGGCGCTTGCCGAGCTGGGGCTGGCCGGGGAGTGGAGCTATGAGGCAATCGACCTCGCCCCGGACGAGCTCGAGTCGCGGGTGCGGGCGATGGAGGGGGAGGGGTTCGTCGGCGCCAACGTCACCGTGCCGCACAAGGGCGCGGCGCTGTCGCTCGCCGACACCCTCTCGGAGACGGCTCGGGAGATCGGCGCCGCCAACACCCTCAGCTTCGCCGCCGGCGAGGTCCGCGCCGACAACACCGACGCCCAGGGCCTGCTCGACGCGCTGCCCGCATCGCCCCGCGGTCAGCGCGCGCTTGTGCTCGGTGCCGGCGGCGCGGCTCGCGCGGCCGTCTGGGCGCTGCTGCGCGAGGGAGCGGAGGTGGACCTCTGGAACCGGACCGCCCTGCGCGCCGAGCGCCTCTGTGCGGAGCTCGGCGGCCGGCCGGTCGCCACCCCGGAGGCCGGCGCCTACGAGCTGACGGTGAACACCACCGCTGTCGGCCTGCGCGGCGAGGACCCGTTCGCCGAGCTGCCGCTCGAGTCCGCCGGCTTCGCCGCCGGACAGACCGTCGTCGACCTCGTCTACGGCGATCGTCCCAGCCTCCTGCTTGCCGTCGCCGGCGAGGCGGGGGCGGCGGTCGTCGACGGGATCGAGGTCCTCGTGCGCCAGGGAGCGCTCTCGTTGGAAACGTGGACTGGGATGAGTGCACCGCTGGACACCATGCGCACGGCCGCCCGCAAATAGACGCATCCAAGGTTGACCCACCCAGGGTGTGGTCAATCTTGGATGCGCTTTCGGCTATAGCCTTGCGTCCGTGAGCACGCGCTTCAGATTCACCACCGCGGGGGAGTCGCACGGGCCGGGCCTGGTCGCGATCGTCGAGGGCTTGCCGGCCGGGCTCGAGCTCGACCGCGAGGCGCTCGACCGCGACATGGCGCGGCGCCAGCTCGGCCACGGCCGCGGCGGGCGGATGAAGATCGAGAGCGACTCGGTCGAGATCCGCTCCGGCGTGCGCCACGGCCGCACGCTCGGCAGCCCGATCGCGGTGCTGGTCGCCAACCGCGACTACGCGAACTGGGAGGAGCGGATGAACCCCTGGCCGGTTGAGGGGTTCGCGCCCGAAGAGGTCCACCTGCCCCGTCCGGGCCACGCCGACCTGGTCGGCGCCCAGAAGTACGGGCACGGCGACATCCGCAACGTGCTCGAGCGCGCCAGCGCCCGCGAGACCGCCGCCCGCGTCGCCGCCGGCTCGCTCGCGCGCGGCTTCCTCGCCGCGCTCGGCGTCAGCGTGCACAGCCACGTCACCCAGATCGCCTCGGTGCGGGCGCCGGAGCGCCCCGACCTGATGCCCGGCGACTTCGTCTCGGTCGACGAGGACCCGGTGCGCTGCCTCGACCCGGAGGCGAGCGCGGCGATGGTCGAGGAGATCAACCGCCTGCGCAAGGCCAACGAGAGCCTCGGCGGCAGCTTTGAGGTGCGCGTCTTCGGCCTCGTCCCAGGGCTCGGCTCGCACATCTCCTGGGAGGAGCGCCTCGACGGCCGCCTCGCCGGCGCCGTCGCCTCGATCCAGTCGATCAAGGGCGTGGCGATCGGCGAAGCCTGGGACGTCGCCGGACGGCCCGGCTCGGAGGCGCACGACGAGATCTTCTGGTCGCCCGAGCGCGGCTACCATCGCGAGACGAACCACGCCGGTGGGCTCGAGGGGGGGATGACCAACGGGCTGCCGCTCTCGGTCCGCGCCGCGATCAAGCCGATCTCGACCCTGACCAAGCCGCTGCGCTCGGTCGACACCGAGAGCAAGGAGCCGGCGCAGGCGCTGCGCGAGCGCACCGACTCGACCGTGGTGCCGGCGGCCGCGGTCGTCGGCGAGGCGATGGTCTGCCTGACGCTCGCCTCCTGCTACCGGGAAAAGTTCGGCGGCGACCACATCGACGACGTGCTCGCCGCCGTCGACGCATATAAGAAGCGCATCGACTGGCGGGGTTAGTGGCCCTTCTCGCGCCCTTCGCCGTCGCTGGCGGCCTCAGATGCCGCCATACTGCGTCCTCAGTCGGCCGAATAGCGCTGCTATTCGGCCTCCCTGCGTCCTTGTCTGACGACATCTGAGCCTC
>Ga0210111_1000071_pt1 | contig 23367 bp, 17 predicted proteins | sample China_Galinas_PW_6_FD_185520 | JGI IMG/M metagenome (GOLD analysis project Ga0210111, IMG submission 185520) | Wetland microbial communities from San Francisco Bay, California, USA, that impact long-term carbon sequestration - China_Galinas_PWC_D2... | ecosystem: Environmental > Aquatic > Marine... | reverse complement strand
GTCCTCGGTGCAGGCGGCGAGGTAGGCTTCTGCCCGATTGAGAAAATCGTACGTGGTGCCGGCGGCCAGGCTGTCGAGTAGGCCGCGGCGATACGTGTCAACCGTTGAAGTTGTCAATTCTGCGTAGCCTCCACGGCAATTCGGATTCGGTTCTTTTCCGCGCATACGGAGACCTACGTCACCGTTGTTATGGGTCTATCGGTGGAATCAGTACGATATCTTGTCCTGATCTCCGGCCATCGGGATCGGACCGGGGAAACCGCCGAACACGCCCTCCATGCTCATTCGAAATCGGCGGCGACAAGCTCAATCGTCAGTTCATGCGCCATGGATGAGCTCCAACCTCTCATGCTATCGGAGGTGCCATGTTCTAGGCGGTCAAACCAGAAATATTCTACCGAGAATTGAACCTGTATTTGATAATTCATTGCAGGAATGTCTACGAAGGAGTACAGGTCCCATGAGTGGTGCGCCGGGGTTCGTCAAAGTTTCAACAGCAGCCGTTCGGGCGTTGGCGCTCAAAGAACAGGCGGATTTCGAGGTGTTTCTCCCAGGCACGCACGGCGAGGCACCTGTGCTGTATCGGGGCGCACAAACCGATCTCGTCGACCCGGAATTCACGCGAGTCTCGGAGGCGGGTGTCTCTGAACTGTACCTGCGCGCGGCGGACTACCCGGAATGCCAGAGAGCACTGGAAAAACGCTTTCGGGACATCTTGCGCGACCCGTCCGTGGGACCCACGGACAAGGCTGCCATCATACAAACGACCGCGACCGCCGTGGCCGACGATTATGTTCGTCAGCCGGTCTCCGAGGTGGGCACGGAGCGAGCGTCCACCATGGTTGACGGCATGGTCGAATCCGTGCTCGAAGATCCGCTGGTTGCGGCATATTTGGTGCAGATGGCCGGACATGAGCGATCGACGGCGAGTCATATGTTTGCCGTGTCGACGCTTGCCATCGTACTCGGGTCCAGGGTCTACGGACCGGACGCGGATATGTTGCGCATGTTGGCGTTCGCCGGACTCTTCCACGATCTTGGTAAACTCTCCATCGACCCCGAGATTCTCAATAAACAAACGCCGTTGACACGTCCCGAGGTGGAGATCATCCATCAACATCCGATCGAGTCGGTGCGATTGATCGGGGACGCGCCACATATACTTCAACCAACCAGGCAGATGATCCTGCAACATCACGAGCGCATCGACGGGCGTGGCTATCCGCTGGGCATCGGCGGAACGGGTATCCTCCTCGGCACGCGCATTCTCTCCATTGTGGATTCATTCCACGCGATGATCGGGCCGCGGTCGTATCGCGCAGCCCTGGATCCACCCGAGGCCAACGCGGTTCTCGCGACACAGGCCGGTCGCCAATTCGACAGCGACTTGCTGAACATCTGGATGGATCTGTTCGATCGCTGCTGGAATGAAGAAGGGCTGGGGCTCAACAAGACCTGCTCCGCGGAAGAGGATGAACTCTCCACACGGCATGAACATAGGCCCAAGCCGCCGGTGCCCAAGATCGTCCATCAGCGGTCCACGCGTTTCGCATGTCGGGGCCATACGATCGTACAGTGTGTCTATGCGGGGCGGCTATCCAACGTGACCGCCGCACCGAACGAGTTTGGGGCGCCGGTGTTCGATGTGTCGCGCACGGGCTTGTGCATTCATGCGGCCCACCCGATGTACCGCGGTGAGATCATTCACGTACGCATCAACCTGCAAGGTGAAGTGGTTTGGGTGCGCGGTCAGGTGGCCTGGTGTCGACAGGACAGTGTTGACACCTATCGAATCGGTGTCCGCTTTACGGGTCGGATTTCCGACAACGAAAAAGACGCCCCGACCGAGGTGGCGAATCTAATAGAGCTTTCGCGACCGCTCGGTGTGAAGGTCAAGAAAGACGGAAAGGACCCCACCAAGACGGCGAATCCGGTGTTGCATAACCGGGAACCCGTGACGGATAAGAATGAATCTGCCATGAAGACGCTGGCGGGCATCGCATCGATGCGACGCCCGAATGTCGAGGCACAGCGCAAGGCGGTTATTCTGGCTATGTCGGGCGATTCCAAGGTCCGTCTCAAGGCGGTGGACGTGCTGCTCGGCATCAACACCAGAACCACCAGGGAAGCCATGGTGGCGCTGCTGAAAGACCCCAATCCACAAGTCAGGGAGGCGGTTGTGCAGGCCGTCGGAACCGCGAACATGACCGAGGCGATCGGCGCCCTGCAGGACCTTCTACGTGACGAGGTGGACTCGATCGGGCTCTCGGCTGCGGGGGCGCTCGGCAAATTGGGGGACGAGAGCGGGATGCGGTTGGTGGCTGAGAGACTCCATGAGGACGGCCCCGTCGCACGCCTGGCGGCCAGAGCGCTTAGCGATATTACCGGTCACCGGTTTCCGGCCAATCGTGAAGGAATCAAGGCGGCGCGCCGCTACCTGGAAGCCAGCAAACTGATCAAGCGCAAGAAGGGTAAGCATTCGGTCACTTCCCCGTGATCGAATCGGCACGGGACGGCGTGGACAAGAGAATCAGCATGCCGGACTCCAACGCCAGCGGCCCTACGTCGCGTCCGCGTCTATTTATCCGCGCTCGTCCTCCACAGTTGGATCGTGCGGTGCCCGAGCAATGAACTCCTGCCGTGGAGGCAGGCGCGTTGGTCGTGAGTGAGTTCGGGGCACTCGACGACCTCGGGCCGCATTCCGACATCTGGCAGTATGCGCTGTACTGCTAGTTTCCTCGTTTTTCCTCACGCTTGTCCTGTTTTTCCTTCGCCTGCCGCCGCTTCCTTGATCATCTATGGGCACTGCTCTTGCGAGCGTCGAGGAACCTGTATGGCATCGAGGCCCGGGAAGCTGCCGGTTGGTCTGAGACATTTCTGTTAGATTGTATTGCCACGCGTGGCGGTCGACGCTACAACTGCCGCCCTTGATCGCAGGGGGTGGTAGGCCGTTTGTAACCAAGCCGCGGAGCGGCGATCGGTTCGTAGCCCGCGACGGCAACTGTGGGATACGGGTCCGATTGTCCCTAGAGCCCCAGTAGGGGCGACACTTGATCATAGATTGCCGTGGAGGTACCGCCCCTACCGGGGCTCACCGGGACCGGGGCGAACAAGTCCTCATGGCTGACGCCATGGGCTATGAACCGGACGCTCCTAACGGAGCTTGCTAGAGTATCCTCACGGGCCACGAAAGCCCAGCCTGTTAGTCGTACCGGGAATCAACAACGTGAAGAACACAACGATTCGCAACATCGCCATTATCGCCCACGTCGATCACGGCAAGACCACGCTGGTCGACCAGATGCTCCGGCAGTGCGGTCAATTCCGCGAGTCGCAGGTGTCAGAGGAGCGAATCCTCGATTCCAACGACATCGAACGCGAGCGCGGCATCACCATCCTCTCGAAGAACATCGCCATCAACTACAAGGATACGAAAATCAACTTGATCGACACGCCGGGGCACGCTGATTTCGGCGGCGAGGTGGAGCGCGTGTTGAAGATGGCCGACGGCTGCTTGCTGCTGGTCGATGCCTTCGAGGGGCCCATGCCGCAGACGCGGTTTGTGTTACGTAAGGCCTTCGAAAACGGACTGCGCCCCGTCGTGGTGATCAACAAGATCGACCGGCCGGACGCCCGGCCCGACGACGTCCTCGACGAGGTGCTCGATCTGTTCATCGAGCTCGGCGCCGACAACGAGGCCCTCGAATTCCCCACGGTCTACTCGTCGGCCACCCAGGGCTACGCATCCTCCGACCCGGAGCAGAGGCCGGACAACATCTTCCACCTGTTCGACACCATCATCGACCACGTGCCGCCGCCTGACGTCAGACCGGATGCGCCCTTGCAGTTGTTGATCACCACGCTCGATTACAGCGACTATGTGGGTCGCATCGGTATCGGCCGCGTGTTCGCCGGCACGATTTACGCCGGGCGCGACGTCATCCTGATCCATCGTGACGGCACGCAGAGCAAGGAGCGGATCGGCGAACTGTTCGTCTTCGACGGGTTGGGTCGCAAGAAGGTTTCGGAAGTGAGAGCCGGAGACATCTGTGCGGTCGTCGGACTCGAATCCGTCGACATCGGCAACACCATCGCCTGCCCGGACAAGCCCGCGCCGTTGCCCATTATCCGCATTGACGAGCCGACACTACACATGACTTTCCGCGTGAACGATTCCCCGTTCGCGGGGCGCTCGGGGAGCTATCTCACGTCGCGTCACCTGCGCGACCGGCTCGAGAAGGAGATGCAGAGCAACGTTGCCCTTCGCGTCGAACCCGGTACCACGCCCGAGGAGTTTCACGTGTTTGGCCGCGGCATGCTGCACCTTTCCGTGTTGATCGAGAACATACGGCGGGAGGGCTTCGAACTGGGCGTCGGCAAACCGAAGGTGATCTACCGTCAACTATCTGGCAAGAAGACGGAGCCGATCGAGCTTTGCGTCATCGACGTGCCGTCGCAACACGTCGGCACCGTGATGGAGCTGATGGGCAGTCGGCGCGGCATTTGCAGGACGATGGAATCGCGCGGCGAGTCGTCGCTGATTGAGTTCACCATACCGGCACGGGGCTTGATCGGTTTGCGTAACCGTATGCTGACGGCCACCAACGGCATGGCCATCATGCACCACAACTTCTACGAATACGAGTTCTTCCGCGGTGACATTCCGCACCGGCAGAACGGCGTGATGATCGCCAACGAGCCGGGTCAGATTACCGGGTATGCCGTCAACAATCTTGCCGACCGTGGCGAGTTTTTCCTGGCGCCCGGCGCGCAAGTCTACGCGGGGCAGATCGTCGGCGAGCACTGCCGCGATAACGACATCGAAGTCAACGCCTGCCGCGCCAAGAAAATGACCAACATCAGGGCGGCCTCATCCGACAAGACCGTCGTGCTCAAGCCGCCGCGCGAAATGCCGCTGGAGATGGCGCTGGAGTTCATCGAGGACGACGAACTCGTCGAGATCACGCCGGCCGAGATCCGCATGCGCAAACGATTTCTAAAGGAGATCGACCGCCGCCGCGCGACGCGCAAACAGGGATAGCGAAAGCGATGCAGCGAATTCGAAACTCGCTTGACTCCCAAGGGCGGATCAACGCTTACGGGCATGTCGCGGCGCGGCGCTGATCGTAAGTTGTGCCCCCACAGACGTCATGGGTGGGCGGTGCCCACCCTACCGCCCTCGTAAGAGTCGCGAACATGCGAACTCTTCTGGTGTGGCGACGCTATCTCTTCCAAAAATGGAAGAATTTCTTTCTATTGTTCTTTGTGCCTTTGTGTTTTTGTGGTGAGCCTCATTCCCCTACATCACTGCGTCGCTCAGTCGCTCGCGCCATTCATCGCGTGCGCCCTAGAACGGAATAGAAGACCGGAAGCACGAGCAGCGTGAGCGCCGTGGATGTGATCACGCAGCCGATAACCACGGTCGCCAGTGGGCGTTGCACTTCGGCGCCGACGCCGGTGTTGAAGGCCATCGGTATGAACCCGAGACTCGCCACCAGGCCGGTCATGAGAACGGGACGCAGTCTGGTGATGGCGGCCTCGCGCACGGCGTCGCGCAGATTCTTGCCCCGCTCCAGTAGATCCCGCAGGAACGAGACGAACACCATATCCCCGAGGACCGACACGCCCGACATGGCCACGAACCCCACCCCGGCCGACACGCTGAAAGGCATGTCACGAAGATACAGGGCCACGATACCGCCGATGGCCGCCAGCGGCAGCGTCATGAAAATGCGGATGACGTCTGCGACCCGACCGTATGTCAGGTACAGCAACAGGAATACCATCAACAGCGCAAGGGGTGCCACGACGAGCAACCGTTGGCTTGCACGTTCTAAGTGTTCGAATTGTCCACCGAAGCGTACGAAATATCCCGGCGGAAGCTTGACGTCGGACGCCAGACGTTGCTGGACCTCGGCCACCAGACTCCCCATGTCGCGACCGCGTGCATTGCACTGCACGACGATACGACGCTTGCTCCACTCGCGGTTGATGGTGGACGGTCCCTCCACGATCTTCAGATCGGCGAGGCGATAGAGGGGCAGCCGCTGCCCGGACGATGTGGGAATCAGCAGATTGCCGACGGCTTCGGGGTCCGTGCGATACTTGCTTGGCAGGCGGACCGTGAGCGGGAAACGAATCTGGCCCTGCCGAATCTCACCCACTTGAACGTTTCCGATCGACGCGACAAAGTCCAATACGTCCCCCGCGGCGATCCCGTAACGCGCCAACTGGTCTTGCCGCGCGCGCACTTCCAGAAGCGGCTGGCCGGTGATCTGCTCGACTGTGACGTCGCCGGCGCCGGGAATGCGTTGCAGAATCGTTTCCACTTCATCCGCCAGTGACTTGAGTGTCTCAAAGTCGTCACCGAAGATCTTGATACCCAGGTCACTGCGAATGCCGGCGACCATCTCGTTGACGCGCATTTCGATCGGTTGCGTGAAGATCGTCCGCATACCGGGCATGCCGGCCAGTTCGATCTGCATCAGCTCGACCAGTTCGCCTTGTGTGGCAGCGCGTGTCCACCGACTGCGCGGCGTGAGTGTCGTAAAAATGTCCGTCAGTTCGAGTCCCATGGGGTCGGTGGCCACCTCGGGCGCTCCGGTACGAGACCATATCTCTTCGATCTCATCCGGAAACTCGTTGAGCAGGAGACGTTCGATCTGCGTGCCGTAGCGAACCGATTCGTCGACGGCAACACCGGCCAGACGCACGGTGTTAATCACCACGGCCCCCTCCGACAATCGCGGAATAAAAACGGTACCAAGGCGCGACGCCAGCACCACACCAAGTACAAGCGCCGCCGCGACCGTCGTGAGGATCAACGCCCGCTGGTGCAAGACAAACTCCAGCACCGGCGCGTAAAAGTGTTTTGCGGCGCGGACGATCCACGGTTCGCGGTTCTTTAGCTTGCGTGGAAGCAGCAGACTAGCGAGCACAGGCATGAGCGTGAGCGAGAGTACCAAGGATCCCAACAGGGCAAACACAACCGTCAGTGCCATGGGGCGAAAGAGCTTTCCTTCAATCCCTTCGAGCGTAAGGATCGGAAGATAGACGATCATGATGATGAGTTCGCCGAACAGGGTGGGTTTGCGGACTTCGATCGCGGCGTCGCGGATCACGTCGATGCGCGAGCGCTCGCCCGTGTCCTGCCCCAGTTGCCGCATGCTGTTTTCGATCTGGATGACGGAGCTGTCGACGATCAGGCCGAAGTCAATCGCTCCCAGGCTCATCAGACTCCCGGCGATGCCGACCTGTAGCATGCAGTTGGCCGCAAACAGCATGGACAACGGAATGGCGGACGCGACGATCAAACCGGCGCGAACGTTGCCGAGAAAGACGAAGAGGACCGCGATGACCAGCAGCGCGCCCTCGAACAAATTGACCTCTACCGTGTGCAGGACCTGATCGACGAGCGCCGTTCGATCGTATACCTCCGTGACTTCCACGCCTTTCGGCAGCGAGGGCCTGATCTCCTCCATGCGCTGCTTCATGCGTTCCGTGACATCTCTGGGGTTCTCGCCCATCAGCATGAAACCGAGCCCCAGAACCGCCTCGCCGGCGCCGCCGTAGGTGACGGCGCCGCGGCGGATCTCGTAACCGTCGATCACATTGCCGACCTGATGAATGTAGACGGGCACGCCATCCTCGGACTTGATCACGACATTTTTGATCTGTTCGAGTGATTCCAAACGCCCGATGCCCTGCACGAGAAGCGACTCGCCGGATCGCGTGATGGTGCCCCCACCGACGTTCATGTTGTTGCGCGTCAACACATCAAAGACGTCAAACAGCGTCAGGCCGTACTTGAGCAGGCGTGACGGATCGACGACGACCTGATACTGCCGTTCTCGCCCGCCCCAGGTATTGACCTCCGCTACGCCCGCGACGCTGCGAAGCTGGGGTTTGATGATCCAATCCTGAATCGTACGCAGATCACTCAGGCTGTGCGTGGGGCTGGTAAGGATGTAGTGATAGACCTCACCCAACCCGGTCGCGACGGGGCCCATCTTGGGGCTGGGCGACCCCTCGGGAAGATCGACGGTTCCCAGACGCTCCATGACAAGTTGCCGCGCCAAATAGACATCGATGCCGTCTTCGAAGGCGACTGTCACCTGAGACAAGCCGAACTTCGAGAGTGAGCGCACCTCCTTCAACCCTTTTAGGCCGCTGATGCCCTGTTCGACCGGGAATGTGATCTGCTGTTCGATCTCCAACGGTGTCAGCGCCGCGGCCACCGTGTTGATCTGCACCTGCACGGGCGTCGTATCCGGAAAGGCGTCGACCGGCAGGTGCGCCGCGGAGTACGTACCGGTGATGATCAAGAGGAGCGTCAGCGCAATGATCAGGAAACGGTAGCGCAGCGACCACGTGATGACGGCGTTCAGCATGGCATTCTACCTTCCAGGATCGACTTCGCAGCAACCGGCGCCGAGCTTGCGCTTGAGAATCTCCGTCTTCATCAGGAAACTCCCGGTGCTCGCGACGACTTCACCTTCCTGCAATCCCTTGAGTACCTCGACAAACCCGTTGGCGCTTGCCCCCAGGACCACCTTGCGCGGCTGAAAGACCGTGTCAGACTCGCGGACGAAAACGAGCTGACAGCAACCATCGGTCTGTACGGCGCCGATCGGAGCACTGACCACTTCCTCGTTGTCGTGCAGGACGATGCGGGCGCGTCCAAACATCTGCGCCCGCAGAAGGCCGTCCGGGTTGGGCAGCACCGCACGCAGCGGCACGGTCCGTGTTCGTTCGTTCACCTGGCTGCTGATCCAAGTGACGCGTCCTTCGAAGCTCACACCAGGCATGGCGTCAACGGTGAAGTGTACGGACAGCCCCTCGCTCAATTGCATCAGATCGCGCTCGTACACGTCGGCGGCGAGCCACATGTCGGATGTGTCCGCCACGACAAACAGTACGTCGTTCGTTTCCACGGATTCGCCTACCGTGGCCGCAAGATCGACCAACCGCCCGGCGATCGGACTGCGCAACTCGAACCGGGACAATTGTTCATCCGTCTCGTGTCCGATGGCGTCTACCTGCGCCTCGCTGAGGCCGAGAATGTGCAACCTTCGCTCCGCCGCATCGAGCGCGCTTTTCGCCACCTCGACCGCCCTCGCGGCGTCCAGTCGTTGGCGCTCTGTGCTGAAGGCGATTTCTTCGCGGAGCGCGACGAAATCCGCTTCCGCCGCGGCCAGTGCACCCTGTACGGATTGGTAATCGCCCTGACTGGTCAAACGCTTTTCCAGTAGTGTGGCCTCGCGCGCCGCTTCCGTTCGTGCGAGCTGAAGCGCCGCCTGGGCACGCAGCAATTTCGCCTTGGCGTCACCCACCGGCGAACCGGCTAAGGCTTCCCGAATTTCCTTGGCCGACGCTTGGGGTGTGCAAACTTCGAGCATCTGCCCGACACCGTGAGCGATCGTTTTTGTGCGTTGGAGATCGGCCTCGGCGAGCCGCGCATGCTGCAGGCGTTCGATAAACAGGCTCTTCGCCTCTCCGAGCACGGGACTGTCCACGATCGCGAGGAGCTCATGTGCGTTCACGGAATCGCCGACGTGGACGACCACTTCTCTGACCACGCCGGCGACGCGCGGTGTGACGCGTGTGCGCCGCGTGGCGTTGAACTCGACTTCGGCGGGCACCTCGATGGTTGCGGACATCGCCCGGCGTTGCACACGCTCTACTTCGATGCCGGCCTTGCGAACGATGCTCGGATCGATGAACCGAACACGTAGCGTGTCTACCTGGCACAGCGGGTCGGTTGCGCCGGTGACCAGTCGCGGTGATCGCTCCAAGCGGAGACCCAGCAATGGGGTGTCCGAGGCCGGGTCCGGTTTGGGATCGCCAGGGCGTGCCGCCGGATTGAGTTTTTGCCACTCGGCTTCGACGTCCGGATTGCAGATCGTACATTGCGACTCGGGCAAGCCGTGCGCGCCACACCAGTCGCCGGCTTCTTTGAATTTAGGGATCAAGGAGTCATCGCAGCGCGTGCACACGGATTCCGGAACGCCGTGTCCGCCGCACCACCCTTCGTCCAACGTTGGCTCGATGGCGCTTTTCGCCGGACCGGACGCCGGCGCCGGTGCGTGACTCGTTTTGAAGGAGGTTTCGCTCCCCGGCTTGAGCGGATCCTCTTTCTTGCAACTTGATATACCAATCAGCAAGACGGCGCACAGCACGATGCCGGTGCCTGGTAGTTTCCACCTCGTCAACATCTAGTATCCCTTCGAATGATCTTGATTGCTGAATGTAGCGCCCACGGTCGGCAGGGTTTCGCTCTATGCAGTGCCCGCGCAAACCTCCAGCGCGCTCACACACTGAGCGGTCGGAACTTGATTCATTGATGGAAATCAGATGAGAAGCGGGACATCGCTCGGTGGGAAGGGCGCCATTCGTAGAAGCCGCAGTCGTGCGAAATCGTGACCTGTGCGCTGTGGGGGCGGTGATTCCTCGCCGGCGTCATCAGAAAGAACCGCCCAATCGACTAGATACGCGTCGGTCGAGTCGTCGGAGGGCTTGGCAACACCGTTGCAGACCCCCGCACAGTCTCCGCACTCTCGCGGAGCCCGTGGCGTCGGAGATTCGCGTTCACTTTCGCCGTGGTGGTCCTCGTCGCAGCACGACGGGATGGCGGCGGTTGGCGAAGACTCTGCGGGATCGTGCGCGCAGCATTGCACGAGCAACTCCGCGCGACAGAGAGCGGGCGGTCCGACCAGAAGCCATGCCATCAGCAATTTGCCTGAATTCGATACCATTATCCGCATTCTACACGTTCCAACGCCGACATCCAAATCTGTCTGGATCGAGCCGCCGAGTCTGTGTCCAGGCCCTCCACCTATGCAGCAGGACGCCCGGCGTACATTTGACATCGGCGGGCGATAATCGCAGCGTTATCGCCGTAGAGTCGGCAGCGACCCGCCAACTCAGCCGGATGGGAAGGTCCGCATTTTCGTCGTGCTGCGCGAAGGCTTGGCGCTCTACGATGAGCTGGAGCTGAACGACAGCATTACCATTTCATTCCGACAACCGTTTTTGGCGCCATTTCTTGTGCGACCGCGCTATCGTCGCTACCAGGCAAGAATGAAGGTATCCGGTGACACTGAACAATACTCGTGCGCGCGTCCAAACAAGAAATGACATGCTTACACTTTTTCGCGCCCGAATCGCTGTAAGTAGTTGTCACTAGCGGTCCACGCCGCCTCCGCAACTTCTTCCATGCGGTACAATAGAGGTACCGACGGTACGAAAGGACAATCATGCTCGCCACCAACGATCGGCAACGTCGCCAGTTTCTCGCTATCGGAGCAGCCCTTTGCACCCTTGGGTCGCTGGGAGTTGTTTTGCCACTGATCCTAGGCATGCCCAATGTGCCCGATCAGCTGGCATTCCCGATCGGTTTTATCTTCGGCATTGCCACGGGTCTTGGCGCAGGCTTGTCGCTTGTAAACCTGAGGCCGCGCTGACAAGCGATTGTAGCGAACCACTCCAGTATGAATTCGACCAACGTCCAACCGGTTTGTGCCACTGCTCTCGAGCAGTGAACTCCACGGCTCTTACTCGCTGACGAATGCTCTGCGCAGCTTCAAAACAGCGGCACCCATCTCAACCTTGGCGTCTCCGGTCAGTTCACTGGTGACGTGGCAACTGGGCGTATTCAAGGCAAGGGAGGCGTCACCTGGCGGTCGCGTGACACCCGGCTTTGTGCGTGCTGAGATCTCCTGTTGCGGAACCGAGTCCGGCGCGGAGAATGGGTGGTCGACACCCGCAGGGAGAAGACCCGTTGGCGAAAAAAGGGATCAAAATCAAGGATCTTGCGAACGAACTCGGCGTGACCGCGCGGCAGCTCATCGAACGGTGTCGCGCCGAGGGACTCTGGGTGCAGAACTGCGTCACCAAGCTACCGCCGGCCGACGAACGCCGCGTCCGCGCCTGGTACACGACGACTGACGCGCAGTCGCGCACCGACACCTCGGAGTAAGTTTGGTGCAGTCATTGCGCCATCACGTCTGCCACAGGGCTGTCATCATATTCCAGCGTCTCGCACCAAGTACGGAACGTGAAATACTCCCCGACCTGCCATCCATCGCTGCCGATTCGACCCGAACCAGGCTTGTCCGGCGCCGGCGTGAACGCGCTACGATTCTGCGGTAAACCCGTACAAGTCCCGGCGGCGATCGCGAAACACGGCCATATGGGCGCGAACCGCATCGATTGGCTCGCGCTTCACCTCGCCCATGAGCAACGCCTCGTCCGATACGTCCGCGGCCGCCACGCAGCCGCCCGACGGATCGAGGATAACGCTGTTGCCTCCGAGTGGGACCGGTCTATCCTTTCCGCACAGGTTGGCCGCGGCCACGTATGCCTGATTCTCGATCGCCCGCGCCGCGAGCAGAGTCCGCCAGTGCCCCACGCGAACCTCAGGCCAAGCCGCCGATACCAAGAAGACATCGACACCACCCAACGCCAGCGCCCGCGCCATCTCCGGGAAACGAATATCGTAGCAGATCATCAAGCCGATCTTGAAATCGCCGATTTGCGCCGTGACCAGCTTGTCGCCGGCGCGCAGGAACCGTTCTTCATTCACCGGCTCGGCATTAAAGAGATGTGCCTTGCGATAGTGTCCGATCAACGATCCGTCCGAATCGACAAGGACCTGACTGTTGTAGATCGCGTCTTCGACTCGCTCGGAAACGCCGCAGCAGACGGCAATGCCACACTTGGCCGCAAATTCCCGAATCCTGACCACCGGCCCCGAATCCCACGCGGCGGCCTTCTCGAGAATCGCATCTTTCTCGTAGCCTGTATCGACCATCTCCGGAAGCAGAACGAGGTCGCACGAATGATGGGCGGCCTCTTCGATCTGCGACGCGATCTTCGCCACGTTGGCATCCACGTCACCCACACGACAGTTGATTTGAGCCACTGCGATTTTCATGAACCCTCGCGCTCCGATGTCTTGAAATTTGCATTATCGTGTGGGCTACCGTACTCGCCACCATTCGCCGGTGCAATTCCACGGGCGGGCGGCAAGCGATGACCGCGTGTGTGACAAACTCGGCGGATGCGATAAAGCATGGGGTAGGTGAACCTCCCCGGCCGAGCCGGGAGAACCACCTGCCCTACCTCGAGCCCAGCCCAAGTGTCATGCACGCGCGTTGACCTTGCGATTGCCTCATCATCGCTTCCGGGTACGCTAGAGCATCATGACCGGCGAACAGATGCGGAACAACCGTCCTCTCGAAGTGGAGGCCCAAGCGCCAGATGAGTCAGCCACCACGACACCACGCAAACGCCGCCGCGTATGGCGATGGCTTGTCGCGTGCGTGATCCTGTTGGTCGGAGGGTCGCTCTACTTTCATGCGTTCTGCCACCGATCGCTACACTCGGACGATTGGTTGCGTGAACGGGCGGGCGGCGCGATCACCAAAGGGCTCGACTATCTCTACGAAACTGGCACGTTTGCCAAACCTGCGGAGAACGGTGGCGAGTCACCCCCGCATCATTTCTTTCTCGAATTGGTACTCAATCGGCACGAACATGTCGGACTGCGCCGCCAGATGGATGAGGCCAAGCTCGTCAATATGGACAACTGGCAGTGGCGCGCGTTCTTCGGTATGCCCGGCTGGCCCCGATACAAGCTGACGGCCGATGACCGCCGCGACATCCGCAATGCCGTGATGACCAGCAAGAAAAACTACTACGCCGAGTGGCTGCTGTACGGGCTCTATCCGGATTGGACCGAACTGCGCCCCGCGGAGCGTAGGCGACTCCTTGAAGACACTTCACGTTTGAAGCACAGCTACCAGTTGACGCACGCCCTGGTGGCCTACCTCTGGATGAAGGAGACCAACCCGGCGGCGGCGGAAAAATACGATGTGGATCGACTCGTGCGGGAAGTCTGCGAGCGGATCGAAGACGCACACAAGTGGGACCCGGCCACCAGCGACATTTACAACGAACGCGTCGCGTTTCTGCTCTACGCCGGGCAAGACCAACGCGTCCGACGCCGCTGGATCGAGCGCATCATCCTATCCCAAAACACAGACGGCGGCTGGAGCTATGACAAATCCATCACCCGCACCATCGCCCAGTTCATTGGCCTCGATGCCGGCAAAGTCAAGAGCGACACCCACGCCACGTTCCTGGCACTCTATGCACTGTCGGAGTACACCGGCCGCATGTAGCGCACCCACACCGTCTGCCGATCGTAATCGCGTATACGGAATCGCGCCGGCCGTCAGCCAAGGGCGAGTGGCACGTTCGGTGGACTCCATGAAGGGCAGGTGGTTCTCCCGGCTATGCCGGGAGGTTCACCTGCCTTGCCAAATCGGCAGGTCAACGCTCCGCTGAGGCGGAGCAACGACCTGCCCTACCGCTTTTCGCGTCCGCCGATTCTGACACGCACCCAGGCTCTGTTGCGCGGCACAAATCGACTTGACTGGGTTCGCCTGTTCTTGTTAGACTCCCCGCTGTCCCATCAATCTCCAGAGCCGAACGGCACCTGTCTCTTGCATATAGCCTGTCTGGAGGAGACTTGAATTGGTGCTGCCCTGGAGAAGCGTTGCTCGGTATGACTCGTAGTGTTCTTGGCACTCATTGTGAGTGCAGTCTTTGTTTGCACGAAACGGAGTCGATCATGCATGCAAATCTCGGACCCGCAGCGCCGATCTCACGCGTTCCCGCCCTGGCCGGCTGGTTCACCTTTCTAGCCTGCGTCATCGCGATTCCCTCTCTCGCGGCGGCACAGAACGAACCGGACAACCCCCTGAGCCAAATCGACTGGCAGACGCACCCGGAGAAAGGAAAGCTCGGGAGGATCGCCGAAGTCGCCATACCCGAGGGCTTCCTCTTCGCCGGTGCACGCGACACGCGGAAACTGATGGAGATGATGCAAAATCCCACCAACGGCTCGGAACTGGGTTTCCTCGCCCCGGAGGACATCTCCTGGTTCATCGTGTTCGAGTTCGACGATGTGGGCTACGTCAAAGACGACGAGAAGGACGACCTCGACGCCGATGCCATGCTGAAGGCCATACGCGCCGGCACGAAGGCGGGCAACAAGGAGCGCCGCAAACGCGGGTGGCCCGAGATGACGATTCTCGGCTGGGAGGAACAGCCGCACTACGATCCCGTCACCCAAAACCTGGTTTGGGCGATTCGTGCCGAGTCGGAGGGCGAAGAGGGGCTCAACTACAATACCCGGCGTTTAGGCCGCAAGGGTGTCATGTCCATCGCGTTGGTGCTCGGACCGGAAGGGCTGGCGTCCACCCTGGACGGATTCAACGCTGCGATGAAAGGATTCACTTTCGTCCCCGGCGAGACCTACGCAGAGTTTCGCTCCGGCGACAAAATTGCCCAATACGGATTGACCGCACTGGTGACCGGCGGTGCCGTCGCTGTGGCCGCGAAGACCGGTCTGCTCAAGTGGCTTTGGAAGGGCATCGTGCTTGTGGTGATTGCGATTGGGGCTTTCTTCAAGCGTCTGTTCGGCGGCGGTAGCAGAACCACGTCCTGACGCGGGGGCGGCACATCGCATGACACCATCGCAAGAGTTGTTTGCTGTCGCCATTGCGCTCTACTTAATCGAGTGTATCGCCGCTGTCCCCCGGCGCGCCATCGTATTTCGGTCACTCTGGCGTCACCGCACACGGGCCAAAGACGTGACTGCGTACCCCGGTAGCGATACGAAGGCACTGGTCTTGAAGATGCCGCTGCCGCCGCTGGGTACGTTCTACGAGACGCAATTCTGCCCCATCTCCCTTTCCCCCGCGGGAATTTGCAATCAACCGGCCCACTACCTGCACACGTCGCCCACAGGCGCCTGGGACGAAGGTCTGATTCTTTTTGAGAATATCGGTCATGTGGAGGCACGGGGACGCATGCTGTGGGTCAACGGCTGCGGGATTGCCGATTGCGGTACGGATGCCGCGGCCGACCAACTGACGCGCTTCATTCTTAGATTGCGGAATCTGTCTCCGCCAAAGCGTCACCGGCGTATCGAGGCAGCCATCCGAAGAAGCCTGGACACGGACCGAGTCGCGCGTGCCTATAAGAAGAGCTTGGACGTGACCAGCTCTCTGCGAACCTCCTGCAATTTTCTTTGCGTTTATCTCTTCGTATTGTGTCCGCTGATTGTATGGCTCCGCGGGTTGTCTGCCGTCTGGTGGGTGTTGCTCGCTGCCATGGTGCCGTTTTGTTTGGTGGCGGTGTTCGATTTTGTGCAGGCTCACCGACGGCTCTTTCCGAAGCGCACCACGAATCGCCGCCAACAGGCTGCGCTGTTCGGTCTCATGCCGCTGGCACTGATTCGCGCGCGCGACATGCTCACGCGCCATGCGCTTGTCGGATACCACCCGCTCGCAGTCTCGGCGGCGCTTGGTGAGGCCGGTGCGTACAAGAAACTGGCCAAGCCGGTGTGGGCGGATCTTGTTTTTCCCATAAGCGGCGGCAACGACACCAAGTCCGTTCCCATGGAACAGACAAAGCAGTGGATGCGCGAGAGAATCCGCGAGGCCGTCGAGCGCAACCTGCGATCGGCCGGGCTCGAACCGGACGACTTGCTCGCTCCACCGGTTGTTGATGACGCAAGTGCTCTCTCGTACTGCCCTCGCTGCACCATGCAGTTCGAGACGCCCGGCGGCACGTGCCCGTATTGTCCCGGCGTAACGCTGAAGGAAATGGGAGTCGCGGAAGATGGAGCGGCGAAGTTGAGCGACTCGAACGCCGAGATCGACGGATGCCTTTCTGCCTCTGAAGCTGTTCCGCTGTCGTCACGAGATCGGTCCTGACAAGACACGAAAGTCGACGGGCGTCAGTTTGGAGAACGAATCATGCTGGCAAGCGGCAATTTGGTGGCACTCGCCGGTCTGCTCCTGATCGCGATCGTCGGATATTTTGTGGTCGGCTGGATGTACGACCGATTCGTGAACAAAAACAGTGCTGCCCCGGACGGGGGTCTATGTCCGGATCCGAATTGTCGCCACTTCAACGAGCCGAACACGGAATACTGCGCACGCTGCGGCCGCCCTTTGGCGAAGTCCTCGATGTTCCGCAGATAACGTCGCCTGTAAGGGAAGGCGACAGGGCGCCTTGACATGCCCACCGGGAATGAGAATCGGCGACCCGGCGTGCATTCACACCCACATATTGCATAAATGCGAAACCCATACGACGCGGTTTCGGGAGATTTCTCGTGGCGACGAGATTGTTTCGTCGCTCCGTCGCTCTCGCCACACAATCCGCGTACCGACGTTCCTCGGCATCGGCAAACCTGGCACAGGATGGTATGGTATAGTACGTGCGTACGAGCGTGGCTTTGGGGTGCGCGGCGTCACCGCGACGCGTCGGCGCGAGGAGAAGGCAAGTGTACAGACTCGGTGATTTGTTCGCACGGCTGACCCGGCGCGTGCTGCCCGATCCGATGGTGATCGCCTGCCTATTGACTCTGTTGACGGCGGGTTTGGCACTGACCTGGCCAAAGAGTGACGACCTTGTGGCGCTGGGCATGGGCGCAAGGGCCGTGCGGGTCTGTCGCATCTGGTTCGACGGGGTGTGGAACCCGGGGTTCCTCGTATTCGCGCTGCAGATGTGCGTGGTGTTACTCACGGGGTTCGGATTGGCCAAGGCACCACCGGCGACGAGATTCCTGCGATTCCTGGCCTCTCGCGTAAGTTCGGACCGCTCCGCCGTCATCATGGTGGCGGCGGTATCGTGCGTCGGGTGCTGGATCAACTGGGGGTTCGGCCTGATCGCCGCGGGTGTGCTGGCCGTTCAGGTCCGCTCCGAGTTTGTCGCCCGAGGACGGAAGTGCCGTTATGCCCTCATCGTCGCAGCGGCGTATTCGGGCATGATGATCTGGCACGGAGGGATGTCGGGGTCGGCACCGCTTCGAGTGGCTAAGGAGGGCGTTCGGATCGCCACAAGTGCCAACACCGCGACAGCCGCCGAGAACCTCCCGCCGATTTCTGTGACACGTACGATCTTCTCACCGGCGAATCTAGGCCTGACCGCAGTGATGATCCTCGGCGTGCCGTTCTTGCTTGCCACGATGTCCGGTACGGGCAAAACCAATGGCCGGACGGACGACGATGACCCCGTATCGCCCGACAAACACGCGGCAAGTCCGACGCCTAGTGCCCCCGACGCCGTAAAAATCGCGGAGTCCGACGTCTCACTGGCTGATCGAATTAACCGCTCGCGCGCGATTCCTCTACTCATCGCCCTCGGCTTCGCCGTCGTGATCGTCGATCAACTGCGGGAATCGGGGGTCGCCGCGATCGGGTTGAACTTCGTCAACACGGTCTTTCTGACTCTGGGATTGGCCCTGCACCGGAATCTCAGCGCCTACGTCGCAGCCGTGGCTGAAGGCGGGCGGGCGGTGACCGGCATCGTCCTGCAGTTTCCACTTTACAGCGGCATCCAGGGGATCATGTTCGGCGCCGGCCTCGCCGCAGCCATGTCACATTGGTTCGTTGATGCAGCCGCCACGTCGGGCGCCTGGTTGCACGTCTCATCGAGCCACACCTTCCCCATCGCGACGTTTTTGAGCGCCGGCCTGGTCAACTTCTTCGTACCGTCGGGCGGGGGACAGTGGATCGTGCAAGGACCGATCATGTGTGGAGCTGCGACCGCCCTCGGCTCGCCGATCGAGCAAACGGTGCTGGCGGTCAGCTACGGCGATCAGTGGACGAACATGATCCAGCCGTTCTGGGCGATCCCGCTCATGGGCCTGACAGGCGTAAATGTTCGGCGTTTCATGGGCTATTGTACGCTGCTGATGCTCCTGTCCGCCCCGGTGTTCGTCATCGCGTTGTTGATCTAGTGGATGCAGGAACGGTGGCAGGCCGGTCAGCGCTACGGATTGGATCTTTTTGCCACGGCTGTACCCGCGCCCCAGTTCTGGGAACAGGAGGCTGGTGCGAGAATCCCTTCCCGCACGGCGTCGAACGAGTAGAATGCCCCCATCTAAATCACCGTGCGTGATGAGGCGCCACATTGGGTGGCATGGGCAAGCGGCAGCTTGCCCGTGGATCATGAGGCATAGCACGGGCAAACGAGTTTGCCCATGCCACCCGGGATGCGTGGCGCGTAGTCATGCACTCTGATTCAGGCAGGGAGACAGCTGGCGCGAGAATTGCTTCTCAAATCCACCGTCGCTGGATTCCCTCTCCGTGAGTCGCAGGATTGGGATTCTGCTGAGAGTGGGGACGAGACGGCGGTCTCGTCACGGCGTAAATGTCCGTATCGAGATACGGAGCCTCGATCGTGGACCGTTGAGCGGAGCTTCGTTTCTTGGGAACGACTGGCAGTGGCTAAGGAGGTCATATGAATAAGGTAGTCGGTTCAGCGCGAGAAGCGTTGGTCAAGGCCGGCCTGCAGGATGGGGCGACCATCATGGCTGGCGGCTTTGGACTTTGCGGTATCCCGGAAAACTGCATCACCGCCATCCACGACATGGGCATCAAGGACCTGACCGTCATCTCCAACAACTGCGGCGTGGACGACTTCGGCTTGGGGATTCTGCTCCAAACGAAACAGGTCAAGAAGATGATCTCGTCTTATGTGGGAGAGAACGCGGAGTTCGAGCGTCAGTATCTTTCCGGCGAGCTGGAAGTTCAGCTTGTGCCGCAAGGCACGCTGGCCGAGCGATGTCGCGCGGGCGGGGCGGGGATTCCGGCGTTTTTTACGCCCACCGGATACGGGACTGTGGTGACGGAAGGGTATGAGACGCGCGAGTTCGATGGCAAGATGTATGTCATGGAGGAATGGCTCAAGGCCGATGTGTCCATCGTCAAAGCTCATCGTGGCGATCACTCCGGTAACTTGGTCTATCGCAAGACGGCGCGGAACTTTAACCCCATGATGGCCCAGGCGGGGAAGATCACCATCGCCGAGGTCGAAGAGCTTGTACCCATCGGTGAGCTGGAGCCTGATCACGTGCACACCCCCGGTGTGTATGTCCAGTACATCTTCCAGGGCACCAATTACGAGAAACGGATCGAACAACTTACGCTGACGCCGAGATAACTCAGGGCACAAGACTGAGCGGAGCACGAATATGACGGACTTATCACCCAGAGATCGAATCGTTCAACGGGCAGCCAAAGAGTTGCAGGACGGGTTCTACGTGAACCTGGGAATCGGCATGCCGACGCTGGTGGCCAATCACATTCCGCCGGGAGTCGATATCGTACTCCAGTCGGAAAACGGGATGTTGGGGATCGGACCGTTTCCCTTCGAAGGCGACGAGGATGCAGATCTCATCAACGCCGGCAAGCAGACGATCACGGAACTGCCCGGCACGAGCTACTTCTCCAGTTCCGAGTCCTTCGAGATCATTCGTGGCGGCCACGTCGATCTCACGATCATGGGAGCCATGGAGGTGTCACAGGAGGGAGACCTGGCCAACTGGATGATCCCCAAGAAGATGGTCAAGGGGATGGGCGGCGGCATGGATCTGGTCGCTTCTGCGAAGCGCGTTGTCATCACCATGACACACACGAGCAAGAGCGGTGCCCCCAAGCTGTTGAAGAAATGCAGCCTGCCGCTCACCAGTCAGAAATGCGTCGACAGGGTCATCACGGAGATGGCCGTCTTTGATATTGACAACGGACGTATGACACTCCGTGAGACGGCTCCCGGTCTGACCGTCGACGATATCCGTAAAGTCACTGAGGCCGAGTTTGAGGTAGCCGACAAACTGGAAGTTATGTAGCGATGTAGAGTGCATCTCGATGCACCCTGAGAGCGACGAAGTGACGTCGGCGGGTGCCTTATCCCTCGTGACAGCGAAGGGTGGAGGATGTCCGATTCGTTCCACGACATCGATGCCTACCGTGACTTTCGGCATGCAAATCGATTTCCGGAAAGTCTTTTGACCAGCCCCTTGAGTTGCAGTGAGGTCAGCGCGGTCGACACCGTTCCGGACGGCAGTCCAGTGACGGCGCAGATGTCGTCGGCGAGTTCGGCGCCCTTGCGGATGGCCTCTAGGACCGACCGCGCCGGTTCATCCATCGTGCCGGCATTCGACGAGGACTCTTTCGAGTCGGCGTTCTTTTGACCGTTCTCTGCTTCCAGATCCCGCCCCATGATTCGGCCCACGGCATCCAGTTCGTCCAGGATATCATCAAGGCAAGTCACCAGCTTGGCCTGCCCGTCGCGGATGATCGCGTTGGTGCCGGCCGACCAGTCGGGATAGTCGATTCGTCCCGGTATCGCGAAGACTTCGCGGTTCATCTCGTGCGCCAGGCGTGCCGTGATGAGCGCACCGCTACGTTTGCCGGCCTCCACGACCAGCACGCCTAACGACAACCCCACGATAATGCGGTTTCTGCGCGGAAAGTTCTCCGGCGTGGGGCTAATGGTCATCGGGTACTCGCTCACCAACGCGCCTGCCTTCGCGATGTCGTCGGCCAGCGATGCATGCTCCGGCGGATAGATGGACGCGAGCCCGTTTCCCAGCACCGCCACGGTTCGTCCGCCGGCGCGCAACGCGCCCTGGTGGGCATAGCCGTCGATGCCGCGCGCCAGCCCCGACACGATGGTGAATCCCGCCTGCGCCAGCAACTCGCCGAACCGCACGGCTTGTTCCGCGCCGTAGTGCGAGTTTCGCCGTGTACCGACAATGCTGACGGCCACCGCATCCGTCGGCCTTAATGTCCCTCTTACGTAGAGGCAAATCGGGGGATCGTACATCTGCCACAGCAAGGGGGGGTAATCGGCGTCCTGCTGGCAGATAATCCTCACGCCCGCCTCCCGCGCGCGTTCGATTTCTTCCTCGACCGATTCACTTTCGCGTGATCGAAAGATGGCGTCGGCGATCTTGTCGGAAATCCGTGGTACCCGCGCAAGTTCGGCGCGCGAGGCACCCAGCACGGCACCGGGCGTGCCGAACCGCTCGAGCAGATTCCTCATGCGAACCGGCCCCAGCTTGGGCACCAGGTGAAGCCGCAGGTATTTCCGCGCCGTATCCGAAAGGACCTTTGTGTCGTCTGCATTGACTGTCATGGGCCGTCCTCATGGGACCGCATTGACAGTCTAGTCAAATAACGTATGAAACACCAGACCTGCACTTCTTTCAGTGAGCAGAAATGGGAAGGTTTGGCGCAATATCGACATGGTGTGCAAGTGGCGAGTCCGGCTCCACCGTTTGTCCAGATGCCTGCTTCGCGCCCATCCACTTGGCTGCGGTGGCAATGAGCGTCTGACGCAGTACCGGCTTGGGCAGAAAGTCGGCGAAGCCGGCGGCGGCACATTTGGCCTGCAGTCCATCCTGGGTTTCGGCCGTAAGCGCCACGATGGGCGTTGGACAACCGGTGGACAGAAGCGCCGCAAGGGCCTGATACCCGTCCATCACCGGCATTTGCAGGTCCATCAGAATGAGATCAAACGGCTTTCGTCGATCGTTGGCGTGCGCGATTTGCTCAACACCCAGTCTACCGTTGGCCGCCGTTGTGACCAAGGCACCGGCCTCGGACAGAAAATGCTCGAACAATCTCCTGCTGTCTTCGGCGTCCTCCACGAGGAGAATGCGCCCGTTCAGGCTCGGGCATTGATCCCGAGCAGGCGCGCTCTGCGAAAGCTCCGCGGTCTGGTCAAACGAGAAAACCCTGGAATCACTGACGTGGTGCCCGGTGGAGACGCGGAGCCGGAACGTGCTGCCCTCCTTCGGTGCGCTAGTCACGCAGATTGAGCCTCCGAGTTGTTCCGCGATGAAGCGGCTGATGGAGAGGCCCAATCCCGTCCCGCCGTACCGGCGCGTGGTGGAACCGTCCGCCTGGGCAAACGGCTCGAAGATCGTTTGCACCTGCTCGTCCGTCAATCCGATACCGGTGTCGATTACGTCGAAGACTATTTGATCCGACGGCTGATCCTGGGACATGCGAATCGTAATTCGACCGGTTTGCGTGAACTTGATGGCGTTGGATACCAGGTTGACCAACGCTTGCTTCAGGCGAAAGGGATCGCTTTCGATTGTCGCAGGCACTTCCCCGGTCATCTCGAGCGCCAAGGCAAGACCTTTCCTCTCCGCCTGCCTGGAGAGCATCTCGCCGACCTCCACCACGATACGAGCCGGCGAACACGGAATGCTCTCGAATTTCATCTCTCCTGCCCGGATTTTCGACTCATCGAGAATGTCGTTGATGAGTGAAAGGAGGTGCTGACCGTTTCGCCGGATAATCTCGATCGTGGCGGCTCTTTCGGCTGCCGAAACCTGTGGATCATCCAGTTTCTCCGTAAACCCGAGTATGGCGGTCATGGGCGTGCGAATTTCATGGGTCACCCGCGCCAGAAAATCTTGGCCGGCAGAAGACACTTCCGTCGCATTCCCTTTCCCGTCAGAATCCTCGTAAATGCCGGCATGCGAAA
>Ga0210111_1000069_pt1 | contig 23543 bp, 18 predicted proteins | sample China_Galinas_PW_6_FD_185520 | JGI IMG/M metagenome (GOLD analysis project Ga0210111, IMG submission 185520) | Wetland microbial communities from San Francisco Bay, California, USA, that impact long-term carbon sequestration - China_Galinas_PWC_D2... | ecosystem: Environmental > Aquatic > Marine... | reverse complement strand
ATAGCCTGCGCACGTGGTCCATGGGCTCGCGCCCTTGTTGTTCTACACAACCGTCGCGCTGCGAACAAACGACGCACTTGGTCAGACTCACCCCTGAAAGGGGGCAACATGTCAGCCCAGGGCACCGCCCTGGGTAGGCAATGCGCAAAACGCCCGAGCCCTGTAGGGGCGGCACAATCTACCGCGATAGCCGGACTCCGTTTTTCAGACCGTTCATGTGTGCCACCCGATTCCACGATAAAGACCATCGTATGTCTCGCGCTCGGTTCTGGCGCCCTTTCAGGACTCGCGTCTTCTCTCCTTGGTCACCCAGGGCGATGCCCTGGGCTTTCATGTCAATGCCCCGTTGGGGCGAGAATCAACCGGACGCGATTTGTGTAGAACAACGAGGGCTCGCGCCCATGGCTCTGACAGACTCCGGTCGGTGCTTCGACGCCCCGTCAGCAGTGTTGGAATTTCGCGTAGCGTGATCGGTACTATCAGTATTTCCAACGATATGAGCCTATCTCAGAATCGGACGACGTTCCCAAGTCGGCACTGGCGGACAAGCCGCCAGTGGCACCCGTCTGGCGTTTCTGGGATAGGCTCAATAGCGCGATCGGACGCTCAGGCGCACGTCACCTATTTTTCACCTGCGAGACCGAGGAACTGTTGCTCGTCGAGCGTTTCGACGCCCAGTTGATTTGCTTTGTCTAGCTTGGAGCCGGGCGAGTCGCCGTAGACTACGTAGTCGGTTTTCTTGCTGACGCTGCTCGCGGTCTTTCCGCCGAGCTTTTTGATCAAGTCCTGCGCATCTTTGCGTCCCATGGACGACAGGGTGCCGGTGACGACGACCATCTTGCCGGCGAAGGGAGAGTCGGCGACGGTTTGCTGCTTGGGCTGGCGCATGTTGACGCCGATGTCTTGTAGCCGCGAGATTGTCTTCTTGCCGGCTTCGCTGCTGAAGAAGCGGGCGATGCTCGCCGCCAATTCGGGGCCGACGCCCTCTACCTCCGTGAGCTCCTCTTCCGACGCGCGTTCGAGTGTTTCCATGTTCCCGAAATGGTCGGCCAGGCACTCGGCGGTGCTGGCGCCGACGTGACGGATGTTCAGTGCCGCCAGCAGGCGGCTGAGTGGCTTCTTCTTACTACGCTCGACGCCCGCCAGCAGGTTGTCGATGCTCTTCTCGCCCTGTCGCTCGAGTGCCAGAAGCTCGTCACGACGATCGTGGAGGTGATAGAGATCGGCGTAGTCGTGGATCAAGCCGCTTTCGACCAGTGCGACGATCAGCTTCTCGCCCGCGCCTTCGATGTCCATCTGGTTGCGACCTGCAAAGTGGGTGAGACGCTCCTTGAGCTGCGCCGGACAGGCGGGGTTGATGCATCGGATGTACACGCCGCCTTCGTCCTGCTCTACGTCGCCCTTGCACACGGGACATTCCTTCGGGCGACGAATGGGCTTGGACTTCTTGGGCCGCTTCACTTTGACGACGCTGACGACCTGCGGGATGATCTCTCCCGCCTTTTCGACGACGACTGTGTCACCAATCCTGACGTCCAGCCGATCGACCTGGTCGAAATTGTGCAGCGATGCGTGGCGGACGGTGGTGCCGGAAAGCTGCATGGGCTCCATGACGGCACGCGGGGTGATCGTCCCCAACTTCCCCACCTGAAAATCGACACTCAGCAGAACGCTCTCCGCCCGTTCTGCCGCGAATTTGTAGGCGATGCACCAGCGCGGATAGCGGCTCGTAGTGCCCAGCTCGTCACGTTGCGCGAAGGAGTCCACCTTGATCACCAGGCCGTCGGTTTGATACGGAAGTTCTTTCCGCAACGCGTCCCACTCGTCGAGCGACGAAATGATGTCATCCATCTTCTCGCATGGCCGCCGATAGGGGCTGATCGGGATGCCCCAACCGGTCAATAGCTCGAACAGGGCGGAATCCGAATCAGCCGGCATGGGCTCGATGCGCCCGAAGCCGTGGGCGACGAATTGCAGTCCGCGATTGGCAATCTTCTTCGCGTCGAGTTGCTTCAACGTGCCGGTCGTGGCGTTGCGCGGGTTGGCGAACGTCGGCTCCCCGGCGGCTTCGCGCTCTCGGTTGAACGCCTGAAAGGCATCATTCGGCCAGACGACCTCGCCCCGCACTTCGACCTGCGGCGGCACGGACATACCATCGAGCCGCAAAGGTACGGAATGAATGGTCCGTACGTTCTGGGTGATGTCGTCGCCCACGGTCCCGTCCCCTCGCGTCACGCCGCGTGCAAGCGTGCCGTTTTCGTAGATCAGCGCTACGGCTACGCCGTCGATCTTAGGATCGACGACGTACCGGTAGTCATCGTGCCCCAGGCCCTTAGCCACACGCTTGTCGAATTCGCGCAGTTGCTTCTCGTCATACGTGTTGTCGACGGACAGCATGGGGATCGAGTGGGTGACGTGCACGAAGCCTTCGAGCGGTGTCTCGCCCACGCGCTGCGTAGGCGAATCGGGCGTGACGAGGTCCGGATTCTCCTTCTCCAGACGCCCAAGTTCGGCGAGCAATTCGTCGTATTGCCGGTCCGAGATGACCGGCTTTCCGAGGACGTAATACGAGTGATCGTGGCGCCGGATTTTCGCGCGCAACGAGTCGATCTGTTTTGCGATGTTGCTGCTCATGGCCGGATTATCGGGCCGAGAGACCCAGTTTGGCAACACACCCTGCGTCGAGCACGACTCTTCGTCCCCCACCCTTCGCCTGCGCGAAGGATGGGGCACCCACGTCCGGCAACGATCGAGACCGATCGGACAGGTGAGCCTCCCGGCAGAGCCGAGAAAACCACCTGCCCTACCGTTCGCCGCGTCGCCGATCCGCCAATTAACTATAAGACGATGGATAAATGGTCGAAATATTGCACTTCCGGCGGATCTGGGTTACAATGAGATCGTTCGGAGTGGTTTGTTTCGAGTGTGCAGGGCAAATTTGAGATGAGCTGTCGGCGGACGCGTCTTTTCTATTGCTTCGCAGATCGGAGTCTTAAAAGATGGATGCGAATCTTCCTCTGGTGGATACGGACCGCCTTAGCGGTCGTGTGGAATCGGCCGCCGAGTGGCGGGCTCCCCTGGCCATCATCACGATGGCCGGCCTCACGTACCTTACGCTCACCGGTCTTCTCATATACCTCGCCTCCTTCAGCGTATTTAACCAATACGGCGTGCTGATCCACACGGCGATCGGCGTGGTGTGGACGCCGCTTTTCGTCTGGTATTCCATCCGGCACTGGTGGCTGCGCTTTCGCGGCAAGTTTAACCATGTGCAGCTATTGGGATACGTGGGCTTCGCACTGATCGCCCTCTGCGTCATCAGCGGTGTGGTGCTGGGCCTGCAGGCCGCGTTCGCCACGCGCATCAACTACACGTGGGATCTTATCCACATCATCACGGGCATCGTGCTGGCGTTCGTGGTGGTGGCTCACCTGCTGGTGGTCTGGCTGCGGCGCGTCAATGCGCCGGCCACCCTCGTGCCGCTTCGCGCCGCCAAGCGCAGCTTCCTCATGTGGCTTGTCGTTGGCACGGCGCTGCCGGTCATCGGACACGCCGCCCTGGCGTCGCTGCACAAATCGCCGGAATTGAAGAACGATTTTCCGGACGACTACAGTTGGAAGTTCGGCAAAGACCGCCCCTTTGCGCCGAGCCTGGTGCGTACGGTCTCGAACTGGGCATACGACTCGAAGTCGCTGGCCGGGTCGGCAGGCTGCGGCACCAGCGGCTGCCACAGCGACATTCTCGAGGAATGGCAGCCCAGCGCCCATCGCTATGCATCCTCCGACGTCGCCTTCCAGGCCGTACAACGGATCATGCTCGACGACGCGGGCGCCGAGGCCACACGCTACTGCGCCGGGTGCCATGACCCGATCGCCTTGCTCTCCGGCAGCAAGAACGTCAACGTCGAAGGTCTGACATCGCCCGGCGCCGACGAAGGCGTGTCATGTGTGTCCTGTCACTCGATTGTCCAAACCGACGTACGCGGCAACGCGGATTACACCGTCACGCAAGTGGAACGGTATATCGGTGAGACGTCCGAGGGCAAACTCAACAAATGGGTCAGCGATTTTCTGATTCGCGCCTATCCGCGTCATCACCAGGCCAGTTTTCAGCGTGATATGTACAAAACGGCCGAGTACTGCGGCGCGTGCCACAAGCAATTCATCGACGAGGAAGTCAACCAGATTGGCTGGGTGCAGTTGCAGAATCAATACGACAACTGGCGAAAGAGCCGATGGTATCATGGTGACGATGAGGAGGGGAGGAAAAAGACCATCACATGTCGCGAATGCCACATGCCACTCGTCGACACCGCTGATCCGGCGTCGGGCGATACCCAGGATTACAACCGGTCGAGCGACGACGGCAAGCACCGATCGCACCGATTCCTGGCGGCCAATCAGGTCATGCCGCTCCTCATGAAGCTGCCTGGCGCAATGGAGCATGTTGAAAAGACGGAGGAGTGGCTCCGCGGGGAGATCGAGATACCGGAAATTGCGGACAAATGGACGTCCGGTCCGGTCATTCGCGTTGACCTCGAGGGGCCTGAGAAGGTGAAGTCCGGTGACAAGGTCGACTTGCAGGTCATTCTGACCAACAACAAGACGGGACACGGTTTCCCTACGGGACCGCTGGATATCATTCGCAGTTGGGTCGACCTGATTGTGAAGAACGAGGCTGGCGAGGTGGTGTATCAGTCGGGCGGACTTGACGAACACGGGCAGATCCCCGAGGGCACACTGGTCCTCAAGGCCGAAGGGATCGACCGCTACGGCAAGGTGATCGACCGGCACAACCTTTGGGAAATGGTTGGCGCACGATTCAAGCGCACCCTGTTCCCTGGCATGAGCGACACGACAACGTATTCCTTCGCCTGTCCGGGCTTCAGCGCCCCGCCGGTCGAGCAAGCGGATGCACAGAAGGAAGCGCATACCTTCAGCGCCCCGGCTAAGGGTGAGACACTCACCGTGACGGCGCTCTTGAATTATCAGAAGGCCGACGCCATTTTTCTGGATCGCCTGTTTGGCGAAGACGCGGGCATTCGTACGCCGATTACGCGGATCTCGGAAGACTCGATTCAGATTCAGGTCGTGCCGTAATCCCAGAAACGTCGATCGGCTTGTACGCCCGCCCCGCTGCTGATTTCGCATGGGCCGGCAAGAAGGCCATGGCGCCGGTGCGTACGGTGAAAGCGGAAGGCGAAGCCTTCGAGGTCGTCGCGCGATTCAAGTCAGTCAGGACCCCTCAAGGGTGGACGCTTCTGGTGAAAGTCTGTCGCCCGCTGATACGCATGGGCGACGGCCAACACCGTATCATCGCCGTGGAGGCTCCCCGTAAACGTGATGCTCGTCGGCGTGCCGTCTTCCGGTCGGAAGCCGTGCGGCACGACCACACTGGGATGTCCGGTGAGATTGGTCAATAGCAGGTTACTCCCGCCGTACGTCGGTGACACGTAGACGTCTACTCCCTCCATCATCTTGCCCATCTCTTCCATTAATAGAGTGCGGATGCGATTCGCACGAAGATACTCAACCGCGGGAATCAGTTGTCCCTGGCGAAACTCGTTCGGCCAGGCGTTGACCTCCTGCCGTACGAGTTCGTCGTCGGTGTACTCCAGCCCGGCGATCCATTCGGCCTGCTTGTTCATATCCGGCGTGACGGTCTGACCCTCCGCCGTCATGGAAGCCAACGCCCGACGAAACACGACCGTTCCCACGCCCGTGACCGCGAGCGCCTGCAGCACGCGCCGCCGCGAAACAACCGTACCCACCATCGTGTTGTTCACCTCTGGCCTGCTATGTCTTCGGGATACACTTGCAACTCGTCATAATCTCCTCGTCGGCGTACTTCCAGGCCTCTTCGTACTGCGCGCGGACCTTGGATGCCTCGGCCATCTTATCCTGGCCCTCAAGCGCCCGCATGAGGCCGTACAGCGACCAGCCGTTGTTCGGCCACTTCTTCAGGTCAGCACGGTACACGCGCTCCGCATCGACGTAGCGTCCGTCTTTGAGAAGGACCGCACCGAGCGTATGCCGGACGGGCTGTATCCATTCCGGCGGTTCCATGTACACCAGCGAATCTTCGATCTCCACGCCTTTTTCCAGCTCATCGGCTGCGCGGTTCAAGTCGCCCTTTTGCAGTGCGATCTCACCGGTGACGAGATGATCGGCGACGGTCATCACTTTGTGTGCCGGGTTGATGACCATGACGAGGTCTTCGGGCATGCGCGCGACCACGCGGCGAAACTCCTCGTGCTCCAACTCGGCGCTGATGAAGTCTTTCTTTGCGGCGTAGGCGATGGCCCGGTTGGCGCGCCACATGGCCGTCGAGATGGGCAGGAACGGCGCCGGCGGAGCCTCCGCGAGGAGATCATCCCACCTGCCGAATCGTTTCTCCACGTCGTACACGGCGCACATCATGTAGTCGAGAAAGCCGGCAAATTCGTGAACCGCTTCGTCCGGGACATCTTCTAGAATGGATCGTGCCGAGTGGAGTGCTTCGCGCTCCCGCCCACTCATCATCGCGGCGAAGGCCAGCATGTGGGAGTTGTGCGACATGTAGAGATGCTGAAACTCCTGCGGAGGTGCGATGGCGCGATAGTGTTCATCCGACCGCATCGCTTTGCGGTTCTGGACAATTGCCTCATGCCACTGCCCCACCAGCACGTCGATGTGCGACGGCATGTGCAGAAGATGGCCGCTGGCGTGGACCATGTCGCGCAGCCGATCCGCGGCCGGCAATGCACGCTCGGGTGTGTTGCCCGGTTCGACGGCATGGATGTAGAGATGGTTCGCCCCGGGGTTGTGGGGGTCGAGTTTCATGACGTCTTCGAGTAGCAGGACGATCTTCTCCGTGCCTTCGCGTGGTTCACGTTTTTGCGTGTAAAGGTTCCACGGATTCAAGTCCATGAGTGATTCAGCATAGAACGTGCCGACATCGGAATCGCCTGGATACTGTGCATAAACATCAGCCATCGCGTCCGCGTAGGCCTTGTCGTATGTCGTGCGGTCCTTGGGCCAGGGCTTGTCGTAACGCTTCCCCAACGCGTGGATCAGATCGCGCTCGACGGGCGTCGTGTTGTCGATGTGCTGCATCGCCTGCTGCAATGCCATCCACGCCGCCTCGGACTGCTCATCAGACATCACAGGGTTGTTGATGTGCGGTCCGTTCACCAGGGCGACGCCCCAGTAGGCCATGGCACAGTCGGGATCAAGCTCGGCGGCCCGCCCGAATGAACGAGTGGCCTCGTCGTAGTTGAAGGCGTACGCCCAGGTGAGACCCTGGTCGAAGTATTGCTGGGCTTCCGGCGAGTTGGTGGTGATCGTTCGCCGATGCGGACCCAACTTCGAGAAGTGCTGGGCACCGTTGGCGGCGGTCTGCGGTTTGGCGTTGATCTGACTGCAGCCGGCCAGCAGAATCAGCGCGGCAAGCAGCAAACAAAGCATCGTCCTCTTCAACATGGTACATCTCCCACGTCTGTTTTGTCCTTGGAACTCAATTCGGGCCCGAAACCCTGATCGTACCCAGGGTCGCCCGGCCAGTCCATTCCAGGCGACAGAATGAGCCGGTTGTTCACGGGAAAAGTAAGAATCATTCCGTGGTCCCCGGCGATCGTGTTACGGAACCCGTATACCGATCGGCGTCGGCACACGGGGCGGCGCACCAAGAGCAGGCAGGGATGCCTGCGGTACGGTGGAACGCCGCACGGGCGTGATCGGTTTTCGAACCCGGGTTCGGCATTCTCTCGTACACTGGTAGCGCCGGGCGGGGGCTTCCTGGCGGAATCGACAGTCGGCAGGTGTCTGGTGAATGTGCCGAATCTATCCGCGATGAGGCACGGTGCGTGGGAGCCGGCCCTCATGAGAAGAAATAAGCCGTTAAAATGGCTTCGATTTAAGTGAAAACTGATCGGCACCGGCGGCTGTTTGGGCGTGCGCCATGATTGGATCGCGAAATCGGGTTTATTACTCTCGCGGCCGGCCGGGGATTGAAGTGAGACTTGCAAATGGGTTTGTTTCGTAGAATTTTTTTTCGTGAGTGCCACCGGTTTGTCATCCTTAGTAGCGGTGGCAGATGTACGTACCGGATGAATCTGCAGATGAAGGGAACGGTAGGATCGGCAACGGTGGTTCGAGGCAGCGACGGTCGGGAGCGCGGGCGGCGCCGCACAGCGTGGCCAGCGATTCCGTTGCACTACATTGTGACTTGTGAATGGGTTCATTTTCAAGAAACACTCCGCTGGTGCGCCCTCGCGGTTTGCGGCAGCCCGCGCAGAGCGATCCCGCAGACAATAACGTCGCAGGTGATCGGTAGCGCAACAGCGATCGAGTGGGCGCATTCTGCGTTGGGGCGCGTGGTGGCGGGTAGGACGCGCCCTTCGGGTCATCAGACGTGGGTTGTCGATTGTCGATCATGAAGGCTCATTCACATCCCGCCTGGTTGGGAGTCACAATCTACCGTCCCGAATCGCGAACCCACCTCGCGACGAGGTGGGCCACCCGTCCCGGCCGGGTTCATGGTTCGTATGACGTGTTGTCCTGGGACTCGTGTCCATGACTGCGCGCTGACCTCCTCGAGGTGGGCTTATAGACTCTTCGCGACTTTGTAATTGGGGTGCATGCCGCTGCGCTGTAGGCTTTATTGGCCATTGCGAGGGCTGGGCAAAGCCCCCGAGGCAAAGGAGGAATGTGGATATGATGGTGACGAGTTTTCTAGTTGTGGCGGCGGTCCTGGTCGTACTCGGATTGCTCAAGTGGATGGCGTCGGACTAAACGGGCGGTGACCCACCTCGGTCATCCAGAGGTGGGCCAGCCGTGCCGGAAAAGAACAGGTAGAGTGTATCGTGCTTTTCATCGAACGTATGGCGTCGGCGCTGTTCTTTGTACCATTTGCATTGGTGCTCGGTCTCATACTACTGCGTCTGAGCCGATGGCAAAAGGCTCGGTGGGCGCGGGTCCTGGAAGCCGTGTGTTTCGTCGGGGCCGCGTCAATCCTCGTACTGACGTTATCGAGCCTGAAGTTGGTGAACGCGAAACTGTGGAGCGAGCTGTTAGAGCGAAAGACTGCGCCGGTTTTGGTTTTCCAGAACGGCCGCCGCACGGTGACGGTTACGGAGCAACGTGAGATCGAGAGGTTCTTTGCGTCGTTGCAGGAGTCGCGCAAGGTGTCCGCCCATCATAGCCATCCGATGACGGGAATCCGCCTGACGATTGGCGAAGACAAATATCGTTATTCGATTGCCGCAGATTCCGACCGCGAGAATGAATTCTGGATTCAAGACTTGAGCTGCGATAACTGTGATGAAAGAAGACCGATCGCACAAGTTGCGTCGAAAGGGCTGTCAGAGTACCTGCGCAGTTTGCAGATGATCGAGCCGCTACCGGCTTCTTAATATTGTCTCCAGCCGCCGGATCATGATGTCGGCATCCGAATCGCGAGCCCACTTCCAGACATAGTCGGGCGCCCGTTCACACCGGAGCGAGTCGAGCGAACCCGAGCAAGCGCCGGTCCGCGTGCCACGCATTCGAGTGGTGTGTGTTCCATCAACCGCCGTGTGGCGTCTATCAAAGTTGCGGCGGGCGGATCGCGCGCAGCAAAGTTGATACTCGGATTCCATTTCGGGATCTCCTGTCAAAATATGTCAGGCAGGTTGCACCGATTGGCTCGCCGGCCGTCCCAAGAGCAGACGGCCCGTCGGCACTTATGCGGGCAGCGGCGCCCGGGCGCGGGTCCGTCGAATCGACCACATCGCGATTGCCAAGAATGGATTATCCCGTGCTTCCGTCCGGGAGATGCTTTTCCGCCAAATCTTGTGAGGAATCCGTCCTTCGGACGACCAATAGCGGGCAAAGTGAGCGATCTGGTCGCTACGAGATGCGGCTTCAGGATCGAATGACGGGGAATGCAGGGTTAGCCCATTTTGAGCGAGGTGTATCACTGGAGGCAATCCTCAAACCGCCAATCCCGGGTGGCATGGTCTGACCCGACGGGGCGGACCATGGCTACTACAAATTCCACGGCCTGGCTGCGCCAGACCGTGCCACCCTGAGAATTCGTATTGGGATCGCCTCTGCACAAATGCATCTCACACTGAGGTAGATCGGGCTTCAATAGTCCATTTGACAAGGAGGCAAACAATGTCGCGAAACATGATGATGACGCTGATGGCAGCAGTATTGAGCTTGGCGGTGGTCTCGCCGGTTCCGGCGGCCGCACCCGCCGCAGGCACCGTCGTCGAAGGTCAGAGCGTGCCGGGCGTCGATCTGGGGTTCTTGCGCGCCGAGGTCGAGGCGGCCTATGGGGTACCGGATTCGTGCCAAGACCTCGCGTACTATGACGGCCGGCGCGGAATTGACGGCATATGTGATTTCGACGTGAACGGGGGCGGTCAGGTGACCATCTACTTTCGAGATATCGATGGTAACCCCGCGACAGGTTCGCCGGACGATGTTGTCTTTTTCATCCGCTGGTCGGAGGCGGCGAGTGGCTGGACAACGACTGCGGGCGTCAACACAACGCTAGGCAAGGAGGACCCGGAGGCTGCCGCAGCCGCATACCCGGGTGCCGAGGTCACCCGTAACCAGTGGGGCACCATCGTACGCATCAAGGATTACGAACAGGGAATCGAGATCCAACGGTCCATTGATTTCTACAGCGGGAAGGTCAGCGTCTCCATGGCGATCTTTGTCCCGGGACCACCCCCGCCACCGCGAGTCAAAGAAACGCACGTGGTCGCGATCGATCTATCGACATCCAGGCGTAACGTGAACGCAGTCGTGCGGGTTGAGGATGACCTGGCGCGGGCCGTCTCGGGGGCGCATGTCGAGGCGACCTGGACACTGCCCGACAACAGCACCCGAACGGTCAGTGCGACGACCTCTGGTTTTGGTTTGACTTCCTTTGAATTGAAGAAAGCCCGCCGTGGCACCTACACGCTGACCATCGACAACGTCGTTCTGGACGGCTACGCCTTCGATTCGGAAAACAGCGTCTTAACTGCCAGTATCCTGAAATCTAAATAGCTTTGCCAATAATCGTCGTAGCGACCCCAAGAGTGTGCGAACCATGGGTTGGCACGCTCTTGGGGTTTGTGCTGGGTTTTCAGACTCCGGTTACACCCTGCGCTTACGACGGTCTCACCGTTGACGAAGTCTCGGCAGACGACGTCGTGCGTCCACGACGCGCCCCACCGAGGTCGCATTGGGTTGTGTATCCGTCCGCATCGGGTATGAAGAACCTCGAACAAAACGAGTTGCGTGCGCCCTTCGCCGCCGCGCGATCGCGCAGGCTGAAGCCTGCGGCTCAGTTATGCTGAACGGTCCAAGGTGCTCGCCGGGGATCGTCGACTGGTGGGCGGCGTCCCGGGGACGTACTTACGGACGCGTTTGCAACGTGGTCGCGCGTGAGCGTGAGGAGACACAATTGCCGGAAAGAACCGGTATGACCCGAAGCGAATGGCTCGACTCAGCGTGAAAGACGCGGCAAGCGAATGACATCCACCCATCAGGCGGTCCGAGGAGGAATCACGATGACTAGACTGGCAGTTTCTGTTGCAGGGTTATTGGTCCTGTTTGGATGCGCGCTGCGGCCGACTTCCACCGCCACGCATACCTATTTCGACAACACGGGTCACGCCGATGTGCTCAGCGGCGGCGTTGGCATGATTCCCGTCCAGACGCCGGCGGGTACGTACCAGGTGTGGACCAAACGAATCGGCAACAATCCGGACGTGAAGGTCCTGCTGCTTCACGGAGGTCCGGGCTGCACGCACGAGTACCTCGAAGCCTGTGACAGCTATTTCCCGGCGGCCGGCGTCGAGTATTACTACTACGACCAGCTCGGCTCGTACTACAGCGACCAACCGGACGACCCCAGTCTGTGGACGCTCGCCCGCTTTGTGGAAGAGGTCGAGCAGGTTCGTCGCGCCCTTGGACTGGATCGCGACAACTTCTTTCTCTACGGTCACTCCTGGGGTGGAATCCTCGCCATGGAATACGCCCTCAAATATCAGCAGCATCTCAAGGGGTTGATCATCTCCAACATGATGGCAAGCTGCCCGGCCTACGACGATTACGCCGAGACCGTGCTGGCGCCGGCAATGGACCAAGACGTCCTGGTCGAAATCCGCCGCATCGAGGCGGCTGGGGATTACGACAACCCTCGGTACATGGAACTGCTGATCCCACATCATTACGAGCACCACGTGTTGCGCATGCCGGTGTCCGAGTGGCCTGATCCGGTGAACCGAACATTCAAACACCTGAATGCGGGCGTTTACGTTCCGATGCAGGGGCCGAGCGAGTTGGGGATCAGCGGCACACTGGCAGACTGGGATCGCGGGGCCGATCTGAGCAAGATCGTCGTGCCCACGTTGGTCATCGGAGCCCGATACGACACCATGGACTCTGACCATATGAAGTGGATGGCCGGTGCCTTCAGAAACGGTCGCTACCTCCACTGTCCCAAAGGAAGCCACCTCGCCATGTACGATGACCAGCAGGTGTACTTCAAAGGTTTGATTCAATTCATCCGCGACGTGCGGGCAGGGCGGTTTCCGCGGTAGGCGAGCAACCCGCGCGACGCACCCTGCCAACTTCGAAGTCATTGGCGGACGCCGAGGGAGTAGGGTGCGGCATTGCCGCACCATCGTCTATTATGTTCATGTGAAACCAACTGGTGCGTCTTCGACGCACCCTACGAAGCTTCAAGGGCATCATTCAATTCATCCGCGATGTTCAAGCGGGGCGGTTTCCGCTGTGAGCGAGCAACCTGCGCGACGTACCTTGCCGCCTTCGAAGTCATTGGCGGACGCCGAAGGCGTAGGGTGCGGCATTGCCGCACCAACGCGGATCGTACCACCGGAAGATCAACAGGGGCGTCTGGGACGCAGCTTGTAGTTTTCGTGTCCGATGGCAATTATCGCCCACAAGACAAGTGGCGACCGCTGACCAAACCGATTGTCGGGAGCGTCGTTAGTTTTCCGAGTCTTTGTCTTCCCAGTCCTTGTGGTCGTCTTCCGCTCTGTTCATTGCTAAGCACATAACGATCCAAATGACCAGAATCCACCACGGGCTCGGGCATCCCAGTATGAGCCATAATACGATTCCCCCTATCATGACTTTGATGCTCAGGTTCATCACTTACGCCTTGTTTTTCTGTTATTCACCTTGCTTGATTCTTGACCATTCGGCGTCTACTACGTGCTGCGCCGCGAGTACAACTTCTTGGCAGGCGTTCGCAAGTGAATCGGCCGGCTCTTCACAGCGTGCGATGCTCAATGACTCCGACATTGCAGTCCACAATCGTTTATGGTCTGTATTGTCCATCCGTAGCATTATCGAAATGCGAAAATTAAGTAGAGTCAGTTGATAGAGCTGCGTGGAAGATAATGACGACGACTCATCCGAAAGTAATTGGATCAGTCCAAGATACTCCGACACCATTTCCGTCAGGGAGTCTACCCACTGTTGACGACTCGCCGATACCGTTGTGGCTCGTATCTGCCGCGTTGCTGTCACATAGGCGATCCAAAGAGCCAGAAGTCCGACAAGTGTGGGACCGAGTCGTTCGATAAACTCAAGCCACGTCATCGTGTGTTCCATCATTGCATTGCGTCTTCTGAATCGCGATGAATCCTACAGCATTGGTGAAGTCGGTCCGGCGTCGCTTCGTCGCTGAACGCTACTACAGCTTTTCGCCTACGATCTGCAAAATCTCCTTCTCAAGTGCAATAGCCTTATCCTGGATCTCCGCGCCGCGTTTGAGGAGGTCTTCGATCCAGGCTTTGTCTTCGACGCCGGCGGCGTTGATCTTGACATTCAAATAGGCGCCCATGACGGCCGATCGGGCGGCGAGGGCGCCTACGCCTGCGTCCGAGACGGAATTGGGGTTTCCTGTTTGGGCCATGGCTTTGCACACCTCCATGGCTCGCAGGGAGACTTCCATACAACGGAAGGGGACTTCGATGGCGCCTTTGGTGGCGCCCTGGATGGCTTTGTTCTTGGCGGTCTTCTCCTCCTCCGTGCCGGCCGGCAGGCCGAAGGCGGTCATGATGTCGTTGAAGGCGTCGGTGTCTTCGTCGATGATGCGGAGTAGCTCGTCGTGGCAGGCCTTGCCCTTCTCCGCCCAGTCGGAGAACTCCTCCCAGCGATCGTCCCAGCCGCGTTTGTGCGACGAGAGATTGGCGACCATCGTCCCGAGTGCCGCGGCCATCGCCCCCATCGAGGCGGAGATCGAGCCGCCGCCCGGCGCGGGCGACTCGGAGGCCGTCTCGTGCACGAACCCCTCGATCGTCATGTCCACCAGGCGCTTCTTCTCCGGCGCCCTTGCGGCGATGGCGTATTCGATGATCTTCTCTTCCGGCTTGAACGGGGCGAGGTCGTCGAGTCCGAGGGACTTGACGGCGATCTTGATCAGCTCCTTGTCCGACACACCCGTCGATCGCTTCTGCTTGCGAAGGAAGTAGCGACCCGCGTCGAGCATGCCCTGCAGCGGGATCAGGCCGACCAGCTCCGAGCCGGTGACGCGGATGCCGCGGGCCTGGGCCTTCTTGCAGCATTCGTTGAAAGCGACGTGAACAGGCGTCACACTAATGTTCGTCAGATTGATAGAGATCTGCGCGACGCCGTATTCGTCGATAAACCAGCCGATGGCCTTGCAGCAGGTAAGCGAGCCGGGGATCCACACGGGCTCGCCGTTTTTGTCTAAGACGGGGGTACCCGTGACCGGATGACCCTCTCGCTTCTGGCGACCCTTCTCGCGGATGTCGAAGGCGATGGCGTTGGCGCGGCGCGTCGAGGTGGTGTTGAGGTTGACGTTGTACGCGACGAGGAAGTCGCGGGCGCTGACGGCCGTCGCCCCTGATCGGGCGTTGAACTTCGCCGGTCCGAAGTCGGGCTTCCATTCGGGCTTTTTCAGCCTCTCGGCGAGCCCTTCGTATTCGCCGGCGCGGACGGTGGCCAGGTTGCGGCGATCGTCCTTGGTGGCGGCGTTTTCGTAGCAGTAGATGGTGAGGCCGACCTCCTCGCCGAGACGCTTGGCCAGCGTGTGCGCGTGCTTGACCGTTTGCTCCATGGTGATGTTGGAGACGGGGACGAGCGGACAGACGTCCATGCAGCCGAAGCGGGGGTGTTCGCCGTGGTGTTTGGACATGTCGATGAGCTCGGCGGATTTCCGGCCCGCGCGGACCGCGGCCTCTACACAATCGTCGGGGGCACCGACGAAGGTGACGACGGTACGGTTGGTGGCCTTGCCGGGATCGACGTCCAGCAGGGTGACGCCGTCGACGGATTCGATGGCGTCGGTGATCTGCTTCATTACGGCCATATCGTTCCCCTCGCTGAAGTTGGGGACGCATTCGATAAGTTGGTTGGGCATTTTGTTCGGTCCTTCAAAATCGTCGTCATGTTCGTAGGGTGGGCATTGCCCACCAATGTTGCTGTGAGCCGTCAGCCTTCAGCGATCAGCCTTCAGCCTGTCCCGCTCATTCGCTCTCCTTACCCTGTCGCACGAATCACTCGGGGCTCTGATGTTGCCCTCGTTCATGCTCCCTCATCGGTCGCCTTCACCTCCGTCGCTTTTGTTGCAGGCATGGATGCCTGCGGTACGGGGAACCACCTTCGTCACTCCGCTGCCAGGATGGTGCGTCCGGGACGCACCCTGCGCTACCAGCGTCCGGGACGCACCCTACACATTATGCTTCCACCTATTATGCAGACAAACTCATTGCTCGCAAAACTCCTGGACGATCTCGTCCAGCAATTCGCCTGCGCGGACGAACTCGGATTTCGGCAGGAACTCGTTCGGCTTGTGCGCGACCTCGATATTGCCCGGGCCGAAGAGGACGCAATCTAGACCTAGCTGAGAGAGCGGACCTGCGTCGCTGGCGTAGGACTTGCCAACCGTCCGACTCTGTCCGACGAGGCTGCAGAGGTAGCGGTTTATCGGTGCATCTTCCTCAGTTAGCAACGGCGGGCTGTAGCCTACGATTTCGAGTTCGTGGTCGCCGAGATCGTTCGCCGCGGCGAGTGTCTCACGGACGCGTTGGATGAACGGCTCGTCACTCATACCTGGCATGGTACGGATTCCGAAGGAGACCTCACAACGATCGGGCACGATGTTGGTGGCCGTCCCGCCTTGGATGACAGTGACACTCAGGGCGACGAATGGCGTCTCCGGAAAGTGCTCGCCATACGGCGACGGCTCCTCGCGCAATTGTCTGCCGAGCTGGTTCAGGGCGATGATCGCCTTGGCGGCCGGATCGATCGCGTTGATGCCCAGATCCGGATAGCCGGTGTGCGCCGTTTTTCCCTTGAAGACAAGCCGCATGCTGAGCTGCCCTTTGTGCATGCGGACAACTTCCAGCGAGGTGGGCTCGCCAATGATGGCGTTCTTTGGAAGAGGAATCGGTGCGGTCCAGGCATTGGCAAGATGTTGCGCACCACGCGTGCCGAGTTCTTCATCACAGGTCAGAATCAGGACGAGCGGCGCGGCGAGGTGTCGGTCCATGGCGCGACGAGCCTGGTTGACGGCCAGCGCGATGAAGCCCTTCATATCACAGGCGCCTCGGCCGAGGAAGGCATCGTCCGATTCCGCGAGTTGGAAGGGGTCCGTCGTCCATTCGGGTTCTTTCGCGGGTACGACGTCCATGTGTCCCGAGAGGATCAGGCCCGCGTGGTCGTTGGGCGGTTCCTTCGCCGGCTTGATGCGGATGACGAGGTTGGTCTTACCGTCCTCTGGATACGGCGAACGGAGGATCTCCGACGATTCTCCCTCAAGATAATCGTAGATAAAGTCGGCCACCGGCAGGTTGCTGTTGGCGCTGGTCGAATCGAACGCAATGAGTCGCGCGAGAAGCTCGGCGTCGGAGAGAATCGTCGTCATAACAGCGCATGGTAGCGGTGCATGCAGCGGCTGTCATGTGCGATCTGAATGGTGTCCGGGACACACCCGATGGATACTGCTCACCCTACTCCATCCATCGTCCATTCGACGGTGGCACGGTCTGGCGGACCCAGGCCGTGGGGCTTCGAAACCAACATGGCCGGGCTATCGCTCGACCATGCCACCCATGTTTAGGCGCGTGATAGAATGCGAGGGCACTTTGACACGGTTACAACATGGCCATCATCGTCGCTTGCATGCAGGCCACTGGTTTGCGAGTCTCTTCGGTAACGGCGTAGACCGTGCCGGTGCAGACGGAGATCGTCCGGCCGGACTTGAGCGTTGTACCGACGGCCTCGACCGTGTCGCCAACAGCCGGCGACATGAAATTCACTTTGATCTCGACGGCCAACACGCGCGCGGCGGACGGCATGAGCGTCAGCGCCGATAGCCCGCACGCCGTGTCGATGAGCGTGGTCACGATACCCGCATGCAGAAAGCCGTCTTGCTGGGTGAGGTCTTTGCGAAACGGCATCACGATTACCACGTGGCCGGGCTCTATGGTCGCAAGCCTGGCGTCGATCGTGTACAGGAACGGTTGGCGCTCAAACGCGTCGCGCACATGGGACTGATAGTCGGGATTCATTGGTTTGAAGTTCATTGATTGCGTTCTCAGTTGTCAGTTGTGGCCATCGGCCTTCCGCTTGCAGCTTTCCGCAGCCTCGTGGTGAGTAACACCCACTCTACACGGCGCGATTTCCTGGTGCGCGGTGCCCACCCTACATCGATGCTTACGCTACATACATGCAAGAAGAACCGGGTAGTTGCAACAAGAAAAGGCAACGACGAATCCTACGAATCAGATTTACGCTGACCTCGCAACTTGGGCAGGAAGCGTCCGGTGCGCTGCATGTACGCCCGGTATTCGTCACCGAATCTTTCGATGAGCTGCCGTTCTTCGATCGGCGAACGCACGAGACCAACCGTGCAAATGATTATGATGGCCGGCACGCCGGCGAGCCAGTTGGCGGACAAAAGAAACAACACGACGCCCGCCAGCGGAAACACCGCGTTCATCGGATGGCGCACGAAACGGTATGGACCGTGCGTGATGAGGGTGTGGTTAGGGTGCAGCCCCATCGTCCCACGATAGTTGCTACCTAGCGCCAGCATGGTCCACCACATGAGCACCACGACAACGACCGCCAGCGCAACGCCAGCCCAGCGTACCCAAAGCGGAAAACTCAAAAACGCCCACGGAAACCAGTTTGCCCCGCACAGCCAGTCGATCAGGCCGGCATAGGCCGGGATCGCCAGCGATCCACGGACCCACAGCAGCGGTTTGTATTCGTTCGCCGCCTGGGCGAACCGGGACCGATGCTCTCGCCGCGCTTTGTGTTGCGCGTAGCCAATGGCACCTAATAGCAGGACCGCAAAGATGCCGAATGCAATTTTGAATACCGTTTCCGCCTGCATCACTATTACTTGCTACGCGGCCACTCTCCTGGAGTCTTGCCGGTGCGCAGTGCCTACCCTACAGATGCTTCAGCTATCAGCCGTCAGCTGGACCCGCTCGCTCGCGCTCGGGGCTCTGATTCATTTCCCTTCGTCGCTCCGTCGCTCCGTCGTTTCGTCGCCAGGACTCTGCTTCCCGACTGCACCCTACGCTTTCATGGTAGATTGTATTCTCATGCCTTGAACTTCCTTCGTAGCTCGGTGATTCGTGCCAAATGATAGTCATCGTGTTCAGCCGCAAAGTGACACAGGTCGACGAGGCGCATCGGCACTTGCAAACGCGGGTGCAGGGCGCCGCTACCCATCTGCTCGACGGTCAGCGATTCCAGACGATCCATCAACGTCGCGCGCACCTCACGGACGGACGCCAGTACCTCCGCCATCGACCGGTTGTTGTGCCCCGCCTTGGCGGTCTTGGAATTGCTCAGATCTGCCGGCCGCATCGTATCCTTGCCGGCCAGGACGTCGTCGATTCGCCCGAGCCATAGCGCCTCGGTGTCCGCAATGTGACCGACGTTTTCTTGGATCGACCAGGCGTCACCGTCTCGCCGCACGCAGACGTCGGGTGAAAGGCCCCGCACGCGTTCTTCCAGTCGCAGGGGCGTGCCGCGGAGGCGTTCGAGAATGTCAGGATACTTTGTCGGCGGGAAGCTGAAGTCGAATTTGCGTTCGAACCAGGGCCAGGCTGCAGGCATCGGAAACTCCTTTCGCAAGACGAAACAGCATTCGAAACATGCATAGGCAGGCCGATACTACGGCGCGCCCCGCAGTTCGTATACGCGTCACGGTGCATTGGCTTGTAAGAAATTGCGGCGTGTGGCGGACAAACGAGTGGTGTACGAACGGGTGTTGAAGAACTCGATGTCCACAACATGAATCGATCACCAACTGGTGGGCATTTCGTCCCACTCTTTCGTTCGTGTCGGTTGAGTGCGCAGTGGTATTTCGGTGCTCGGCGGGATCATAGGACGACAGGCCTCGGTCCGACAAGCACGCTATTGGGCGCGCGTATTTCCATTCGTTGGGCGCGTATTTGCGGTCGTTGACGGTGCACCCACATTGGAGTGGCGCGACGGTGATCAGTCGTCGGCCCGTTCACTGAGCGATTGCACAACTCTGGCTTGCTTTCCTATCTGTTCGGAAACGAACGGTCAGGCTGGGAGGTCAGGGGCTGTGGACTTTTCTCGTCTGGATCTGTGATGAATTCATGGTAACCGGCGAATTCGGGTCCGATTGGCAAGGAATAAATTCCTCCCAAATCGTGGTGGCCGGGCAGATTTCTGTGGTTTGGCGGACGTCAATTTGATAGAATGCGGTTTAGTGCGGGCTCGAACAACAGAGTTGCTACGACGAAGGAGGTATGTGCGATGAAGCAGCGAATCTCGATTGTGGTAACCCTGGTGGTTGCGCTATACGGCGGCGAAACGAGCTGGGCGGGTTCTCACCTTTGGACCGTCAACGAGTTATTCAGCAACGCGGATGGCACGATTCAATTCGTTGAAATGCACTGCCCCTTAGGGGCCAACTCCGAAGTCTTCGTCAACGGCAAGAACTTCACGAGCCAGGCGACAGGCGGCGATTTCACCGTGACGGGGCTGAGTTTGTCCAATACCAGCGACAAACATCTCCTGTTCGCGACTGCAGACTTCGCCGCATTACCGAATGCCCCTACACCCGATTTCATCATCCCGCCCGGCAGCGTGCCATTCATCGGGATCGGCGTGAATGAGACAATCCATTACTGTCCCGCTTGCGGTTACGATTCGTTAAGCTTTTCGGCCGGTGCGCTTCCCACGGATGGAGTCAACTCGCTCAATTTCGATCTTACGACGGGCACGAACTCGCCGACGAATTTCGCCGGTGACACAGGTACCGTGAACGCAAACCCTGTGCCTACCGTGTCCACGTGGGGATTGGTCGTGTTAGCGCTGTTGGTGTTGGCGTCGGGTAGCGCGGTTTTGGCTCACGGTCGCGCGCGTCGCGCACCTTGTCCCGCGTAACCGTCGATTTTATTCTGCTTTTTGTACGTTCGAGACCACTTTGCCATCCTTGTAGGTCTTGTTGCACTTGGTGCATCTACCGTCCGACATCAGGGCCACTGCGCACATCTCACAGCGATCCAGCATTTGCACCGCGTCGAGCAAGCGCCGGTAGGCCGTTAGGGCGTGGTCAAAATCCGTCTTGTCTGTGATCGCCACGTTCCCGACCATACCGACACGACACTTCTCACACCAACCGCCCTTGGCCGCGTCGTTTCTGCAGGCTGCGCATTTAATATCGGAGAGAATTCTTGGTTCTCCTTTGGTTAGATGATAAGTGAGCCGCGACATGTAGAGCTTGTTGTCAATCCAGCCTCTCCGGCACTTCTCACAGAAGCCGTTCGACTTTCTGGCCTCCTTGCAGCTATCGCACCGGATGGCGCTCGGATCGATGTCGTGTCCGTGGGCATCTAGTACTTCGAAGAGGAATTCCGACTTGATCCGTACGCCGGCGAGGTAACCCGCTTCACACTTGGCACACCAGCCGCCCTTGACCTTGTTGACATCGCAGGTGCACTCGGCGGCGACGGCTGGAACCGCCCACATGACAAAGGCGAGTGTTAGCGCCGTTCGACGTGTCACGTAACCCGTTTCCTCCCCTGCCGGCGGACTTTGCGGCGCCCGTTGCATTTCTCTACCGGTCCAGCCGCGTATTCTACACCCCAGCCGGGGAGAACAACATATTGCCGAAATCGATATTACGGCGCAAACAGCGCCGCAAAAGGCTCGAAATCGTCTAAATCAGCGTCGTCATCGGCATCGTAGTCGGCGCACTCGCAGCCGGTTGCCACCGGTCCGTGGTCCGGACCGGTGAAGCACTCGTAGAATGCCGCAATGTCCCTCAGGTTGATGGCCTCGTTCACATCGAAATCGCCGAAGGTTTCGCAATGGCAGATGTTTGGACAGTAGTCGAATGCTTTTCGGTAGCACGTGACGTCCCAATGGTCGTCACAGCAGTATGCGTCGAGTCCACAAACGATCTCGCAGCAATTCACGCGATCGCATCCTGCACCTGCCACCCGAGGTGCGCAACAGTCTCCTTCGGCGTCAGGTGGACATACGGAAGGCGGCGGCTCCTCGCAGACGTCGCAGATCTGATTCGCGAGGTCGGCGCAAGTGTTAGACCAAATGGCCTCGCAGCATGACGGCGTGTTGGTGCACACAAGGTCACAACACAGGGCGTCTTCGCAGCCCCCACCAGTGTGCGATTGGCAGCAGGCGCCTTCAGCGGGACAGGATCCGGCACACGTGTCTCCACACAGTGCTTCCGCCAGTGATACGCAGCTCTCTGACCAGCCGATCAGGCAACACAGACTGTCCGCGGCGCAGACCGTATTACAACAACTCGCGTCCACGCAGCCCTGCTCGCCGTGTGCCACACAGCAGCTTCCGGCGCTGAAACAGCCGCCGCCACCGGCCTCGCCGCTTTGGGTCTCGACGACGGTCGAAGCTCCGCGCACGGAAGGTCCGCTGTCTTCCGTACCGGCAACGGCCACCGGTTCGACGACAATCGGCCAGCACATCAAACATACCAAATAGATTGCCATCTTACCGCCTCCGACGACCGTGGGGATGTGAACCGGCCTATTGTACCACAAGTGGCACCGCGTGTAAACCGGCAGCGGCAGAGCCACCCACGGGAGTAGCCGTAGTACGCCATCACGCATGATGCGATGGGTGGCGTGGTCCGCGAAACCTTGGCCACGTCTGTATCGCATGCCTCACGGCCTGGCTTTGCCAGACCATGCCACGCACCCATTGACATTTGGCAGCATAGTAGGATGGCACCGCCTGCCAGGCGGGTCTTCACCTTCCAAAGCCCGGAATGTATCGTTAACCAGGCGATGGCGGCGCCGATGTCCGCAGTTTATCTCGCGTCGGGTCCACCTACCCCGGCCGGTAGATCCAGTGCACATTGCACTCGCTGCAGTTCCACAAGAACGCGACGAGATCGATCGTTCCACCGATACCCACCGACGGGACCACAAAACTATAGGACGTGGACGCGTCCTTTCCGAAATCCGGGCTGTTGGGATTCCAGGGGTAGTACTGGTACGCGAATTGGGGTTCGAGGTCGATTCCATTACGCCGGTATTGGAATTGTACGCCGGGGTTGAAGGCCTGCCATGTGCCGCTGTGCGTGAACGTCACGTCCAACACGACCGTTTCCCCCGGGATCAACTCCGAAGGCGGCGTCGGGAAACTGGATACGATCGTGATGTTGTAGTTCTCGAAGCCGTTGTCCACATCACGATTGACAAACGTGATGCTGTTCGCCGTTTCGGTGTAGGTGACCACCGTCCCCGCGAAGCGGCCGTCGGCAACGTTGACATCGTTGCTGAAATTGTCTGGGCTAACCAAGGTCTCCGATAGCACCCATTTCGTGGGTTGAAACGGCGCGCAAGTGATGTTCGCACAGGTCGTGCCGCGCGCATCGTCGACACCGCTTTGCGCGGTACATTCGTCCACAGTCAAACCGTCCTTGCAGGTGCCATCAGGCAGGCAGCAGGCGATACGGCAGAGATCGAAGCCGCTTCCCTCACAATTCGGCAGGGGATCGCCGCCGGAATTCAGGCACTCCGTCTCTGTCTGCGTGAAGCACGTCAGCGTGTCGTCGAAGCAGCAGCCGCCGGGGCAGGTGTCCGGATCGCAGACAACGCCCAGACCCTGATAGGTGCCGTTGTCCGCGTCGCACTCTGCCAGCGTCAACTCCTCACAGGACCCATCGGGTTTGCAGCAAGCGCCCTGGCACGAAGTGCGGCAAATTGATGTGGGCCCCGCGGGTGTACCGCCGGACAACGCACAGGCATCCTGTGCGGTGGGGTCGGCGCACGTGCCGTCGTCGAAGCAGCACGCCTGCGGGCAGGGGTCGGGCGTGCAAGTCGTACCGAGCGACTGTGGGTCACCACCTGCGGCTACACAAAAGTCGAATGAGGTCAGGTTGCAGGTGTGCCCGAACCTGTAGTTCGGAGGGAAGCAGCAGGCATAATAGGGCCCGATGTCAATTGGCGGCTGCGGGCAAGGGTTGGGAACGCAATCCACGGCGAACCCCAGATACTCAGCGTTGATCGCGTCACAGAACTCGAGCGTCCTCACTTCGCAAGAGCC
>Ga0210111_1000067_pt1 | contig 23726 bp, 16 predicted proteins | sample China_Galinas_PW_6_FD_185520 | JGI IMG/M metagenome (GOLD analysis project Ga0210111, IMG submission 185520) | Wetland microbial communities from San Francisco Bay, California, USA, that impact long-term carbon sequestration - China_Galinas_PWC_D2... | ecosystem: Environmental > Aquatic > Marine... | reverse complement strand
AGCTACCTGGTCTGTCAAGCCCCTCTGAGTCTTCCACCCCATGTTTTCCTCGACAATCGGGTGATCGCTTGCGGTGTTTGGCTGGCTGTCGTGGCGTTATTTGCTTTGCGGGCCGCCCGCAAGGGAGACGCATCCACCATTTCGGCACGCACGCTGCGGACGGTCTTCGTCCGGCTCTGGTACGTCTGGGTTTTTGCACTGTTATTGTCTGGTTCGTATTGCTTTTACTATTTCGCGCAGTGGCATTTCTGGCGCTACCTGACACCGGTCACGATCGTCTTGCTGCTGCCGTCGGCGGTATTGGTCGACCGGATCCTGGCGCGGGCAAGTTCAGGCATGGCAGGATGGAAGGTGGTGGCGGCGCTCGTGAGCATCAGCATCGTGACTGCAAGCGGCAGAGCGCACGCCGAGCTGTTCGGTGCCGTGGATGAGACGGGAATCGCCTACCGTCTCTATCACGACGCGATTCAGATGAGAAGCGCGTTCACACCGGACGCCCGGATCGGCAGTTTCGAGAGTGGAACGCTCGACTACTTTCTCGACCGCGACGTCTTCAATCTAGATGGCAAGACGAATAGGAGGGCCTACCAGGCGCTGCTTGATGGCCGCATGGACCGGCTGGTGAAGCATCTCGGACTCGACTACGTGGTGTCGAGCCCTTGGCTTGTGCGCGACCTGCTCTACCGCCGGGGCCGATGGGCGCCGGGCGAACTCGAAGCCGTCGGACGCCTGTCGCACAACGTCATCATTGCCGTTAACAGGATTGAGGCGCAGTCGGAAGATGCGGCCTCCGATGACGAGCCTGGATGAGCGGGCGATGTCCGATTGGTGCTTGCCAAAGTGTTGCTGATTCCATCTCTTGCTGCGGACACCAAGAGAACTCGACAATCAGATTGTTATTCCCTGGTGCGTCCGGGACGCACCCTACGGCTTGCGGGCGAAGACCTTGGCGCTCCAGACCTTGCCGACGAGGGACTCGGCGATTCGTTTGGCCAGCGGAGCATCGTTGTCGCTGCCGCCGCAGCAGGCGCCGAGGGCTTCTTTATTGCCCGGCAGTTCTGAGGCGATGAAGCCTTCGAGTTGGAGGGCGTCGTAGTGGATGCGCTCGCGCACCTCGACGTCCGTCAGCCCGGCTTGGCGCAGGCCTTCGAGGTATTCCTCCTCGTTGACGGCGCCCGATACGCAGGAGTTGTACAGCGCCTGGCTCTTCTTGATTTCGTCGGGAAGATCGCGGACGACAATGTCGGAGACCAGCATGCGGCCGCCGGGTTTCAAGACGCGGGCGATTTCGGCGAAGACGCGCGGTTTTTCCGGTGACAAATTAATGACACAATTGGATATCACCCAATCCACGCTGTTCGAGTCGACCGGCAGTTTCTCGATGATGCCCTTGCGGATTTCGATGTTATCCATGCCCGACGCGGCGATGTTTTCCTGCGCCTTGGCGATCATCTCATCGGTCATGTCGACGCCGATGGCCCGGCCGTTGGGTCCGACCTTCTTGGCCGCCAGCAGCACGTCGATGCCGGCGCCGGACCCGAGATCGAGCACCGTTTCGCCGTCCTTGATCTCACTGAAGGCCAGCGGATTCCCGCATCCGAAGGAATTGACCACGGCCTCGGTCGGCAGGGCGGCCAGCTCGTCCTGGGTATACCCCGCGAGCTTGACGACCACACCCTTCTGTACCGGTGCACAACAGGGGCCTCCCTCCTCGGATGGGGTGCACACGGCCTTGGCATAGGCGTCGGATACGGATTCTCTAATCTGGCTTTGATCACTCATGCATCGGTCCTCTCGTCGTCGTGTTATCGAACGGCACACTTCATCGTCAAGGTAGCCACGTCGGAGGTTTTTGCAAAGATGTCGTGCCTCCTTGCCTTCTTTTACGTACGCATGCAGAGCGTGGCAAATTCAGAAGGGGCGTGTGGCAGCCACAGTCACCGGTCGGCGAATCCGCGGCGATCGCTATTGATCGCCCACCGGCTCGGCGGCTTCTACCAATGACCGGAGGCGCGCGATTTGATCGCTTGCGTAGACGCTTGCCGGGTCTTTCAGGAGGAGTTTCTCGTAAGCGGAAATGGCCTCCTCCGTCTGACCGGTTTCCGCGAGCCCGTCGGCGTATGCCTTCAGGATTTCCTTCGAGGCCTTGTCGCCCAACTGCTCCACGGCCTTTCGCAGTACCTGTACTTCGTCCAGTCTAGATGCTCGCAAAGCGTAGTCGGCGCGCTTGCGCAGGAGCCGGGCTGACAGTACATAACCAATTTCCTTGTCGGGTTCGTTGGCCACAAGCCCGGCGGCGGCGTCCATCGCGAGCGCCAGTTCTCCATCGACCTGATAGAGGTAGGCGCGGCGATCATCACTTTGCGCCAGCTTCCGTTCGACCATCGCCACTGCCTGTTCGGCGGTGCGCACCGCCTGCTCCCATTGGCCTTTTTGTTGAAAGATCTGCGCGAGGAAGTGCGTGTAGGAGACGGTGTCCTGGGTATCGGCGACGATGGCTCTGGTGACGTAGTCGACGGCGGCGTCCAGTTCGCCGCGGGTAGCCATGCACCGCGCGAGCCCGAAGAGGACCGACGGTTCATCGTCCTTCAATGCCTCGGCCCTGTGGTAGCTGGCATACGCCAGCCGTGGGTAGCGGTTCACCAGTAGATCGCCCAGAAGCCGGTGGGCGCGCCAGTAGTTACGTCCATCGCGTGTCTTCAGAAACGACTCAATGTTCTGGATCGCGTCGCCCGGGCGCCCTGACACCGCGTGAACGTAGGCGTTGACGTACTCGATCCAGGGGCTTGGGGGCTCCAGATTCCCTGCGGTTTCGAGAAGCTCCGCGATGCGCTGCACCAGCGCCGGCCGTGCGCCGGCGTCGGTCGTTTCCAGGGCTTCAGCAGAGGCGATGGCCATGCGCAGCGCATCATCGGCGGTGAGCGGGTTCCCGCTGTCATCACCTGTTGCGGGGTCGATCGCGACGCCGGGTTCAGGTTTCGGTTGTTGCGCCGAAGTCGAAGCACTAGCGACAACAACGTGACACACGACGATCGCTAACAACTGCGAAGTTGCGATGCTCCTTCGAACCATGATGAGTGACGACTCCTTGGAATTCGATTCGCGAGCGGCACGGCGTCGATAACGACTATAGCGTGTCGGTGGAAACAGACAACCGGTGATGCGGTCCGATGACGGGGCGACGGTTTGTGGGAAGCAAGGGTGTTGCGTGTCCCCCACACCGCGAAGAACGCTCAACCCTCGACGCTAAGGCTGCCATCCGCCACCAGCGGCTCAAGTGTGGAATCCTCGTCGCCGCACGACTCCTGCTGGCGTGTTTTGTTGACCTTGTCCACGAGAATCTGCCAGGTCTCGCGCTCGATGCGAAGCACCTTCACGGCGTCGTCGATGTCCTCGACGCGGCGGTTCACGTTGGCGTTGATGAGCGTGCGGTAAATGAAGTTATAGACGGCGGCGACGCGCTCGCACAATTCGCGGTTGATCTCGTAATTCAGCGCAGCTTGCATTTCCGCGATGATGTTTTGGGCTCTGGTGAGCTTTTCGTACGAGGTGGAAAAGTCTTTCTCGACAATGGCGTCTCGTGCCTGCAGCGCATAGCGGATAGCCCCGTCATAGAGCATGAGTTGGAGTTGCTCCGGCGTGGCCGTGAGTACCGCATCGCGAAGGTAGGGGTTCTCCGTCGTCTCGCTCATGATGCCGGTAGTATCGGTTGTTTCCGGGGGGCGGATAACTCTTAATTACGGCTCTCGGCTGCGTTTTCCCCCCCCCCCGGTGGGCTGCGATCAGGCGCTGACGCTGTTTGCGATTTGCGCCAGGATGTTCAGCGACGTCTGCTGTCCCTGAAGTACCGCCAGCGACGATTCCAACCCAACGAATTGAGACTCCAGACGTGCCCGCCTGGCGTCCAGCAGGACGTTCAGTCGATCGATGCGGTCGTTGAGCAGTTCCTGCTGATCGTCGAGAAGCTGGCTTTTCCGCGAGATCACGCTGTCGAAATCACCCGCCAGGTTTTGCAGGGTCTCGTCGATCAAGGCCCCGAAGCCGGTCTCCTTGGCCGTGAAGAGCTGCTCGACCAGCTCCGGCGACTGCTCATACGTCTCGCGGAATCTGGCTTCATTGAATTCGAGGTGGTTGTTGCTGGTCGGCCGAATGCCGATGGCGCTGAGCCTGGAAACGGAGGGGTCGGTGCCCGCGAACGAGCCCGTCACGGAACGGAACAGGCGGCTACGAATCTGTGAAATCGTGCCGTCACCCAGCAGGGGACCTCGCTCGAGCGTGTCGGTGTCGAAGCTGGTGGCCTCGTCGATCGTATCCTGTACGTCGTTGTAGAGTTCCACGAACCGTTTCATGTCCTCGACGATCGTGTCGAGGTCCTGATCGACCCTAATGGTCACGGGGTCGTCACTGACGGCCAGCAGGTTGAGCGTCACGCCGTCGATGACATTCTCGAGCGTATTGGTGGGACTGGCGATGACCGCCGATTGGGCGAACTCACCCTCGCCGGTCGAGATCAACGCATCTTGTCCCTTCGTCATGGTACGAAAACCGAGGTCCAGGCCTCCCTCATCGAAGAGTAGTTCGCCCCGCCGACCGGATGCCGTGGCGGTGACGGTCAGGCTGTAGGGATTGATCGTGCTGCCGTCGTCGAGGACCGAGGCCGAGGCGATGCCTCCGGCCTCGTTGATCTTCCGTGCCACTTCGTCAAGCGTGTCCGTGGGACCGATCTCGATCTTCGTTTGGAACGAGCCGTCGATCACCGATTCGCCTACCTTCGCACTGCCCACCAGGCGCAGGCTCTTTGCGGCTTGGCCCCCGTCGATATCTTCGATGGTCAGTGTGCCCTCGCCGCCCGCGATATCGTGTATGGCGATACCGTCACCGGTGTCGTTGATTCGCGCCTCGATTCGGCCCGGCGCGGCTCGGTTTATTTGATCGATCAATGCGCCGACCGTGGTGATGGAAGAGTTGTCGGCAAGCTGCACGGTAAAGACTCCGCCCGCCGAATCGGTCACCTGAAAATCGCCGAGCGTCACACCCAAGCCAGCGTTGAGATCCGAAAGCGCGGTCTGCCGAGCTACGTATTGCCGATGCAGATGGCCGCCGTCGATGCGGTCGCCGGCAACTTCGCCGAACGGGCGGGCGATGCCCAGGTCGGCGGCCAGCGTGCCGCCGTTGAGGTCCGTGATCACGATGAAACCGCCGAGATTGTCATCCGGTGTTTCGTCGTGGATTTCGATGCCGGTGCCGGCGGCGTTGATCGAACCCACGAGCGATGTGTTCCCGTCGGCGTTGATGGCGTCGATCACATCTTGCAGCGTCTTGGGTTGAATAGCCGGATCACCGAAGTCAATTGTCGTCGTACGGTTCGCTCTGTCTGTCAATTGAATGGCACCGGCCTCGATACCTTGTCCCCCGTTGAGCGTCTGGAGCAGCACGGCATTCAGCCCGCCGACAAGCCGGCGCGAATCGAAGACGCCGTCGGGTGTGATCACGGCGTCTAACAAGCCTAGATCCTGGGCGGCGGTCGAGTTTTCTGCGGCGCTCACGGTGATCGTGCTGCCGAACTCCAGCGCCTCCAGCCGAATGCCCTTTCCATCATCGGAAAGGCTCGCGCGGACGATCGCGTCCTGGTTGCCCGGCGCGAAATTGATGGCGTTGATGACGTCGCCGATGGACGAGACCCGGTAGATGTCGCGTCCCTGAATGTCGGCGTCCGCAGCGTCGCCGAGAATGCCAAGATCGGCGGCCAGCGACCCCGACACGTCCTCGACGATCAGGTTTCCGACCTCCTCGCCCTGCAGCCCTGTGCCGTCGAGCACCTGGAGGTGCGAGTTGACCAACCCCAAACTGATCTTGACGCCTGCGGCCTGGGCTTCCTGTTCGACGCGGTCGGTAATGTCCTGGATCGTCGCCCCGGCCGCCAGGTTGAGGTCGGAAAAGTCCACTTCGACGCTCGCTCCGCTTCTGTCGGTCAATCGAATGACCGACGGCCCATCCAAGCGCACAGACGCACCGCTGTTTAACGCCCGCAAGTCGGTGTCGTACTTGAGCAGGTTGGCGAGGGACACGTTGAACGTTTCGTTGGTGCTGCCGCCCTTGACGAATACCAGATCGTCGAAAGAGAGACCGGCTATGCCGATTCCGTTACCGTCATTGAGCTGTGCCAGCGATGTCGAAGGAGAGAGTCGCAGCAGATCGTGCCCGTCTACGCGGTTCTCGGCGGTATCCGCGACGATTCCCAGGTCGGTCGCCGTTGTGCCGATGCCCTTGTCCGCAATGACCAGGTTGTGCATGACGTCGGCGTCGGCGGTCAGGTCCTCGATCACGATACGATCGCCGGCGCCGCCGTTGTCGGCGAGTCCGGTCGTCCGTGCCCTGACGTTGACGGTTTCGTTATGATTGATGGCGTCCAGGATGTCCTGTACGGTGAACGCCCGTGACAGGTCAATGTCAGCCGAAGCGCCGGTTCGATCCGTGATGGTGATGACGCCGCGCCCCACGCCATGTCCACCGTTGAGTGCGCTCAGTTCGGTGCCCTGGTTGACGCGGCTTTGCGCCTCCGAAATGGTCAGTGTTCCGGTACCCAGCGGCGTCTGGTCGGGGTCATTGAAGCCGCGGCTGAGTACGGCGTGGTTCGTCGCCAGCGCACTTACGCGAAACGTGTGAACACCCGGCTGGGCGAATTCGCTTGCCAGCGCCGTCAACACATTCTCGTTGGTGGAGGATGTGCCGAACTGGCGAAAGAACGACAACTCGTCAAACCGTCTTGCAGCGTTTTGCAGGGCGAGGATCTTCGCCGATAAGCCGAGAAAGGCGGCGCGCTGGACGTCCACGGCCCCCACGCGCGCTTCGAGGGTACGCACCGGCCTGGCCTCAATCTCCATCAGTTGATCGATCAGAGCCGACTGATCGATCCCGGAAATGAGTCCGATGCCACTTGAAATGCCACTCATGATCACCGTCCCTTGACCGATTCCACCGGTCGGTACCCGGCCGTCGGCCGGTACGACCTCTGCACGACACGCGGGAAAAACGGTTCGCCGTCAGCGCAGACCGGCTACGCCTACATTTATCGGCAGCGCAGGTGATCGGACTCGACAGCGGAGCGGACCACTCGTGTAATAAAAATGGCACAGTGGGGTGCCGCCGCCGCGCGCGGCACCTGACCTCGGCAGCCGTGACCAGCGTCCGTTCGCTTATTTCAGTAGTGCCAGTACGGATTGCGGTACCTGGTTGGCGATTTGAAGCGTCGCCTGGGTGCTCTGCACCAGGATCTGAGCGCGCGTGAGGGCGGATATTTCTTTGGCCATTTCGGCATCTCTGATCACGGACTCAGACGCCGTTACGTTCTCCAGCGCGATACGCTGGCTGTTGATGTTGGTGTCGATGTGATTCCGCTGGACGCTCCCCAGGCGACCGCGCAAGGACGCCACTTGGTTGATAGCCTCCTCCACGATCGTTTGCGCCGTCGGGAAGTTCTTGGTGAATAGGTCGTTCTCGAGTCCGCTGCGCAGCGTATGGAGCAGCCCGACATCCGTGTTGCCAAGCTTCGTCGTCACCAGCGAAGACAGTCCGACGAAGACCTGCCCGTTTGGGCTGACCTCCGGTGTGATCTGAAACAACGCCCCGCCGCCCGTGACGTGAAACGTCGAGGTGCCGATCGTTTGGGAACGAGCAGGAGACAGGTAAATACGGGCATCGAGTAAGGGGCTGCGTACATCGGCACGGCGGCCCTTTACATTCGCAATCTGGCCGTTGATCAAAACACCGGCGTCCACACCCACGTCTCGAAGCGTCGTGCCGGCGTTTCCGGATTCGACGAAGTTGCCGTCAAGCGGCTCCACGGAAACAAACGCGTCGGACCCCACCGTCAGGCTGGTGAGCACGACGGCGCTGGCCCCCACGCCCGCGGCAGAGAGGACGGCGGAAACACCGGTTATGTCACGTGAGGCGTTGATGGCCGTACGCACGTCCGCGAGCGTTGCCCCATCCGCGAAACTGAGCACCTGCCGGCCGAGTGCCCCTTTCACTTCAATGGTTGCCGCGGAAAGGAACGACTGTCCACCCGGATTCGCACCCACGAACTCGAGTCGCGCGGTTTGAGCGGATTGCGTGACCTGAATGGTGATCTCTCGTGTGGCTCCAAGCGAGACGTTGGTGGAATAGACTTCGACCGAAGCGAGTTCATCCGGGACCACGCCGGACAGGGTATAGCTCAGTGTGCCGTCGAGCAGACGTTTGCCGGCAAACTCGGTGGTGGCGGCAATCCGATCGATGCTGTCGAGCAGCGCATCCATCTCGAGTTGATTGGCCTCAACCTCTCCCCTCGTCAGACCGGCTTCGTTGGCCGTCTGGACCACGAGGGCCTGCAGATCGAGAAGGAGAGCGGAAAGCTCGTTCATCGCCCCCTCAGCCGTAGAGATGACGTTGTTCGCGCGCGTCGAGTTGTCAATCGCCTGTTGGGTTGTGCGGATGTCTGAACGAAGTAATTCGGAGACGATCAGACCGGCCGGGTCGTCGCGCCCGCGATTGATTTGTAGCCCCGTAGCGAGCCGCTCAAGGCGCAGCTCGAGATCGGACTGGTTGGCGGCCATCCGGTTGATGGTCCGAATCGCGGGAATATTGGTGTTGATGCGCGTCATCACGTCGTCCCTGACGTTCTTCCGTCGGGTTTGCTCACCCCGACTCCCGCACACAACCATGTGTGCACGCGTACGCACGCACGCTCAAGCGCTGGTGGCCGCTCATAGGCGGGACATCGCCTCTTGCGGTGGCTCAGGCGGCGGCATGCATCTGCTCATCGGCTTTTCGGCGTGTTTGAGGGGTGACTTTAGCGGACGCTGCGGTGATTCTCGGCGAAGGAATGCCGTTACGGCGGTGGTCCGGAGACAAAAAAACCGGTGGACGGCGCTTGATGCCGCGCCGACCACCGGTTCGTTGTCTTTGCATCAGCCAGAAGTACTTCGGGCGCTAACCGAGCAACGCCAAGGCGTTTTGCGGCTGGCTGTTGGCGATCTGCAGAATGGCCGTCGACGAGTTCACGAGGATCTGGGCCCTCGTCAGACTCGATGTCTCCGCTGCGAAGTCCGCATCTCGAATGGCGCTTTCCGCGGCCGTTATGTTCTCTCGTGCCACCTGCAGCGAGTTGATCGTGCTCGACAGCGTGTCTTTCTGGAATCCGCCGAGCCGTCCGCGTAGGGTGGCCACCTGGTTGATGGCACCCCGAACAATGCGCTGTGCCTTCGTGAAATTCTTGCTCGAGAGATCGTTGGCCAAGCCGGATCTCAGCGTGCCGACGACGTCGGAGGTTGAGGTACCTAGTTTCGAGGCGGACACTTCGCCGATGCCGATCGATTCGAGCCCGGAGAGTCCGACGGTCGGTGAGATGGAGAAAACCGCTCCGCCGCCGGTAATTTCGAATGTCGTGGTGGCCGTCGGGTTGCCCAATCCGTCGACGCTCGTACCACCGCCGAAGGAATCGGAGAGCGCTACATCCAGGGACAGATCGCCGGCACGTGCACTGATGTTCAATCCGTCGACAATGGCTTGTGTGCCGTTGATGGTGAAGCTTCCATCCACGCCCGATACGCGATTCGCAGCCGTTCCGGTCCCGACGCCGATGGCATCACCGACCGCCGTGCCGTTGTTCTCCAATACGTCGACGGATACAAACGCGTCTGCACCGTATTCCGTGCTGAAGAAGGTGACGGATGCGGGATCGGTACCGGTCGCCCCAAGATAAGCCGATGCGGCGACACCGGTCAGATCCGATCGGTCGTTGATGGCCGTGACGATATCCGCGGCTGCCGTACCCGAGGCGAAACTCAGTAGTTCCGCCCCGTAGTTGCCTCGAATCTGAAGCGTGGTCGCCGCCCCGAGGGTGCCGTTGCGATCCGTGGTCGAGGCTGCGGTCGTGCCACCCAACACGGCGCTGAGCTTTGCGACCTCTGACTCCGCTAACCTTGTGACGTTCACCTGTCGGTAAGAGCCGGCCGCGATCTTTGCGGCATTGACCTGGAGACTGTTCACGTGGTCGACCGCGCCGCCGTTGGGTGAATCAATATTTAGGGCCGACGTGGTGAATCCAAAATCGCCGTTCAGCAGCTTGCGGTCACCGAACGCGGTCGACTCCGCAAGTCTATCGATCGACTGCAGGATCGAATCGATCTGCAGTTGATTGGCTGCGATTTCCCCATCGGTCAATCCGGCTTCGTTGGCCGTTTGGTCGATCAGGTTTTCGAGATCCAGCAGGAGCGAACTGACTTCCTGCAATCCGCCCTCGGCCACCGCGACGATCGTGTCCGCACGATTGGCATTGCCGATTGCGGTGTCGACGGCGCGGATGGACGCCCGTAACGTCTCGGACGCGATCAAGCCGGCGGGATCGTCCCGACCCGAGTTGATGCGAAGGCCCGTGCTAAGCCGCTGCAAGGACCGGTTCAGCGAGATGTTGTTCACGTCGAGGTTTCGCCGGGCTATCAAAGACTGAACGTTGGTATTGATCCGAGTCATAACTCGTTCGTGCCTCCCATCGTGCCACCAAAGCCGCGCCGCCCATGGCTGCAGTTGGCTGGGCTGTGCTTCGACTTCTTCAGGACCGATTCGCCGGAGTTTCCGTGCGAAGGGCTGGTTGCCTACATCGGCAACTGTTACTCAAAACCAAGCGGGCCGGACTACGCTTTGCCTACTCCGACCTGCACCCAATAACTTGCTCGGCGACCGACCACCTCTGTCACAAGTTCTTGCACATAAGCGATCGCAGGAGCGGCCCAATAACCGACCGCTTCACAATGCAAACAATCGTCGCGCCGATACCGGTCCTTTAGTACAATCGGACCGCAGAATCGGACGGTATGTGGCGACTTGCCGCTCTGGCACTGGTGGCACCGCCGATAACTGTAAGTGTGGGCTTCTGCATGCCGGTCCGCCTCATCTTTACCGGACACCGTTCAAGCGGCGTTTTCTGCATTCTTTGATATTTTTGTTGCCGCACGTTGATTTGAATAGTAGGTGCGGTGCCTCATACGATCGCAAACGCGCTGCGGCGAGACCAGGCGCCGCGGGCGGCCGGAAACCATTGGCCACAATAAACCAAGATGGGTGTTGGAGCGCCAGGCCGGCGCGCACCATGTCCGATTCCGTGATGCCGTCATCCTGATGTGACGCACACCACATGGTGCCTGTGAACGGCAATCGGAATGGGAGGCCATACGCCTGAGACGGCGCACGCTGAACGAAACGCCGCGAAGGGATATGGGGCTGGGTAATCCCTACACGGACACGAGTTTGGCCTGAACGGCGCCTGCGATTTGTGCGTACACTTTACTCGGAATGACGTCGATTTTCAGGACCTGCGCGAGTTCCTCGATGTCGGATTCCATGCGCGGTAGTTGTGCGACGAGTGTTTCCAGGCTCACGCCGGCAATCGTCACGGCCTTGATGCAGGTATCCGCTGCTTCTTCCGAGTCGGGGACTTCACAAAGGACGCGACCGATCGAATCGGCTGCATAGAGGATCTTGGCCAGTTGGGCGGGCTCACTATCCCCTGGGCACTCGGACTGGTGCAGGTTTACCGCGGTGGCCACCAGGTCCGGCAGCGACCAATGCGACAGCACCATGGCGGACACGTCGCCGTGGGTCAGATCGACGGCTCTTAATTCCTCCTCCGGGCCGAAGGGCTTTCCACGCGGCACGTATCTCTTGGCGAAAACGCCATAGGATTCGGGCACAGCCTCCGCGAGAATCGCGATCCCGACGTCGGCCAGAAGGGCGCCGATGAAAATCTCGTCTCGATACTTCGGTCGTGCTTTCTCGGCGAGCCGAGATGCGACGACCGACGCCGTAAGCGAGCGGCGCCAAAAGTAGGTCATGTCGAGGCCCGGCACCTTTCGTTTCGACATGGAATCCACCAGATATCGCCCCAAGAGCAATGACCGCGTACGCATTGGCCCCAGCAGTGTCAAAGCCTGACGCAGCGCGACAATCTTGTGCCGCACGCCGAACAATGCCGAATTGACCAGGCGAAGGATCTCACTCACGGTGCCCGGGTCGGCCGAGAGAATGCGCACCAGGTCGTCGTAGCTGAAGTCCGGATTCTGCATGATCTCCAGGAATCGCGTAACGACCTTGGGCACCGACGGCACGGCCGCCGATTGCTTGATGGCTTCGAGAACCTTTGCGTTCACGATTAAATCTCCCGTTTGGCGGCACCGGCTTCGCGTGCTGGCGCTGGCCGATCCACCCCCTCTCCGAGGAGAGGATGCTACGAATTGAGACGAAGTCCCTACGCTAGCCTCCGTTCTCATCGGCGTTTGCCGGAGCCCATATAAGCTGCCATAAAAGATCGGTCGTTCGGGTGTTTCGGTGCGTTCCGTGCCGTTCCGTGCCGTTCCGTGCCGACCGGCGGCGCTTACGGGTGCATTGACGATGCCGGCAGGCTCGACTACAACACGGTAGTCGCTAGGTGTGTCCGCCGAGGGCGGACTGAGAGAAAGCCTTGGAACCTGATCAGTGCTGGGCGGCGGGCGGCATCGCCCCACGCCCTCTTCGACCTGCGTAGGGAAGCGACGCCAGTCTTCGAGCGGGTGTGCCCCTGATTCCACACGACTACTCGATCCGCTGGTACGACTCTCGCGCACAGGCAGGAGTATGAAGATGGCCGCGCGAAACAATCCAGAAGGCTCGACCCAGGACGTCGACTTGCCAACTTCCACAGACGGAAACGGCCGCAAGACGCGGCGGGACTTCGTGTCGCAGGCGGGCAATCCGGTCGATGCGTTGCCGGCCTCCCGGAAGATCTACGTCACTGGCCAAATCCACCCGTCCGTCCGCGTTCCGATGCGTGAAATCAGTCAAGCGCCATCCGTACGCCTGTTCGGTGCACAATCGGCAGGCGAGTCGATCCAAAACCCTTCCGTGACCGTGTACGATACCTCTGGGCCCTACACCGATCCCGACGCGAAGATCGACCTGCACCGGGGGCTGGCACCGTTACGTTTGCCCTGGATCGAGGCGCGCGGCAACACAGAGCCCTACGACGGCAGAACGGTCCGGCCCGAAGACAACGGCCGGACGCGCGTGGACCCGACATCACACGTCGAGCGATTTCCCGATGGTTCGCGTCGGAAGCCGCGCCGTGCCTTGGCGGGACGAAATGTGTCGCAGATGCATTACGCGCGGAAGGGCATCATCACGCCGGAGATGGAATTTATCGCCGTCCGCGAGAACCAACGCCGCGAGACAATGGCCGAAATCAGCGAGCAGCACCCGGGAGAGTCCTTCGGCGCCGCCATCCCCCGGCAGATCACCCCCGAGTTTGTGCGCGATGAAGTGGCTCGCGGACGGGCCATCATCCCGGCCAACATCAATCATCCGGAACTGGAGCCGGTGATTATCGGTCGCAACTTCCTGGTGAAGATCAACGCCAACATCGGCAATTCGGCCGTCGTCTCCTCCGTCGAGGAGGAAGTCAACAAGATGATCTGGGCCATTCGCTGGGGCAGCGATACGGTCATGGACCTCTCCACCGGCAACGACATTCACGACACGCGCGAGTGGATCATCCGCAATTCGCCGGTGCCGATCGGCACGGTGCCGATCTACCAGGCGCTCGAAAAAGTGGACGGCAAGGCCGAGGAACTTACCTGGGAGCTGTTCCGCGACACGTTGATCGAGCAGGCCGAGCAGGGAGTCGACTACTTCACAATCCACGCAGGCGTCCTGCTGCGCTACGTGCCGCTGACGGCCAAGCGCGTGACGGGCATCGTCTCGCGCGGCGGGTCGATCATGGCCAAGTGGTGTCTGGCGCATCACCAGGAGAGCTTCCTCTACACGAACTTCGAGGAAATGTGCGAGATCATGAAGGCGTACGACATCTCCTTCTCGCTGGGTGACGGGCTGAGGCCGGGGTCGATCGCGGATGCCAACGATGCGGCACAATTCGCCGAATTGGATACGCTGGGCGAGCTGACCCAGATCGCCTGGAAGCACGACGTGCAGGTGATGATCGAGGGGCCGGGCCACATCCCCATGCACATGATCAAGGAGAACATGGACAAGCAGTTGGCGGTCTGCGATGAGGCACCGTTTTATACGCTGGGGCCGCTGACCACGGACATCGCACCGGGCTACGACCACATCACCAGCGCCATCGGGGCGGCCATGATCGGCTGGTACGGCTGCGCCATGCTCTGCTATGTGACGCCCAAGGAGCATCTGGGACTGCCGGATCGCAAAGATGTCAAGGACGGCGTCATCGCCTACAAAATCGCCGCCCACGCCGCTGACTTGGCGAAGGGGCATCCGGGCGCGCAGTACCGCGACGACGCCTTATCCAAGGCCCGTTTCGAGTTCCGCTGGGATGACCAGTTCAACCTGTCGCTCGACCCGGAGACGGCCCGCGAGTTCCACGACGAGACCCTGCCGCAGGACGGCGCCAAGACGGCCCACTTCTGCTCGATGTGCGGCCCGAACTTCTGCTCGATGAAGATCACCCAGGACGTACGCGACTACGCAGCGAAGAAGGGCGTTGCCGAGTCGGAAGCGGTCCAGATCGGCATGGCGGAAAAGGCCGAAGAATTCACAGCCTCGGGCGGTGAGGTGTACAGATAGGTCGTTACAGAAATGTTGTTGAAAAGAAAACAAGCAGGCTGATATCATTGTATACTGAGCGAGGTCGGCGCCTTGGCGGTGGGATGCGTGCCGCCCGACACAAGACGTTGGTCCAAACGGTGCAAATGATCGCGAGCCAGGGATGAGAAACGAGCCGCTGCCGTCTTTTGACCGGCCCCCCGTCATTGAAACGGTCCTGGGGGTCCAATTCAATCCGATTGGCGGTTTTTCAAATGCACATCTCGGCGCCTTTTGGGAGAAGCTGTCCGCAAAATGGCCCGACGTCGTCGATGCCCCGCCTCTCGATCCGGTGTTTGAGCAGTTTGCGGAACAGCAAGCCTGGATTGGGAGAGGCATGCAGCTTAGTTTTTCGAAGACCCGCCCCGCGCGGTTCCAGATTCGCAATGCACACAAAGATCGAATGATTCAGATTCAGAATGGTCGATTTCACTATAACTGGCTGCTGAGCCAAGGAACGGAATACCCTCGTTATTCCCGCGTTCGGTCAGAGTTTGATCAACACCTGAATGACCTTCGGCTTTACTTGGAAGATAAGTCACTTGGAGCTATTGATCCCAATCAGTGGGAAGTGACCTACGTAAACCACATTCCGAAAGATACAGTTTGGAGTAAGCCGGAAGATTGGGGAGGGCTCTTTCCCACCCTGCCGATGCAAGCCGCAAGGACGAGTGCGGCAAGTCTTGAGAGCTTTTCGGGACAATGGCATTTCATGATTGCCCCGGAGCGAGGGCGCCTGCACGTCGAGATCAGGCATGGGCGGCAGCAATCAGATGAGCCTTCAGAATTACTGATCATGACACTTACAGCTCGTGGGCCGGTCTCGACTGATGGGCTGGACTTGAATCAGGGACTTGATCTTGGACGTGAGACAATCGTTCGGGCATTCGCAGATCTGACGTCTGAGAAGGCGCACAAACAATGGAAACGAAACGATGTTGAATGCTAGCACCTTGGAGACACTCTCGCCGCCAATCCGTACCTTCATGACGACGGGAGCTTCAGAGGATCGGGTATTGACATACGATGACCGGCACAGAGAGAAGAACCAGGCGCTTTGGCAGCAACTCATCGATAATCACCTGATCGAATGGGGGAAGGCCCCTGGGTCACTTGTGGACGAAGACTTGATGCCACCGCTGGCCGAAATCCTAAATAAGGCATGCGACTTTGCGCGCAAATCGCGAGATAAAAATTATCCCGCACCGATTCGCGTTGTCCCTGATGGCGAGGGTGGCGTGGCATTCGAGTGGCAGGCTGGAAGGCTCTTCATAATGCTGCACCTGCGGGCCGACCGAGTTGTTACCAAGGACATTTTTCACGACTGCAAACTCATCGCGACGGACTCCGTCGTGTTGCAGGCGTGGGATGAGTAGCGCTCGATCAATCTTCTAATCTTCAGTGGAAGCCGAGTTGTTCGGATGGCTGACGGCACTGAACCGATCGACGACGATGAAATCCTCTATCGCCGCATTCCGGCTCTACCCAATTATTATAATCCCGAGGATTTGCCTCCAGTTGCAGTTCTTGCATTCCATCCCCGCAAGGAAGACGAGACTGGGCTATCAATCTATCGTGCGAAGTACAAGAACATCGGAGAAGTCGCCCAAAATCCATATGGAAAGAAGTATTATGTTGCCGTCATGCGAGCCGGCGACCTACGTGAAACGGCAATCGAAGTCGTACCTCGCCCGATTTTGCCTGATGACCCCGGTCATGCCGAAATCCCAAGCCTGAATTTCGCCGACAGGTATTCGCAGCGCGCTAAGGAGCAGAAAAAGAGGCTGGCACACGAGCTATGTGCTGTCGAAGGCCCGTATCCGTAACCGGCCAGCGGTCGGCGCTTCCAAGCTCATAAATCGCCTTCTCTCTCCAGCGTGGCGACCTTGCGAAGGCGGAACTACAATACTGGGTCCGCGTCCAACAGACGTGATTCGCTGCGCGGCGTTTAGGAAGACGGGCCAGACGATGAAATCGAAATCCACAAGACCCGAGACAGCCAAGTCGATTCTCGTCTACGACGGAGAATGTTCGTTCTGTCGCAGGTCGGTGAAGAGAATCGCTGCGCGGGACCGGGGCAAGACGATCGAGTTCGTGGCGAGGCAGACGGAAGGTCTGACCAAACGGTTCCCGGCACTTGACGAGGCTGATTTCAATAAGGGCATGCGCCTGATCACACCCGACGACGTCATCTACGTCGGCGCGGACGCTGCGCATCAGGTGGCCAAACAACTGCCGTATTGGCGTCGCATGGCATGGCTGTATCGTGTACCCGGCGTCCGGCAACTGGCCCGCGCAGGGTACGTATGGATCGCCGCCAATCGACAATCGCTGGGCGGCAGATGTGACAACGGCACTTGCGAGATCAAGTAACCATCCTCCTGTTGCTAACACACGGGCGTTTCGTACCTACCTGATGGCAGTAGTTCATGAGTCTACGAGAAATCACCGCTGATGATCTGGCAAAACTCGACTGGATCGATCTGCCCGAGGACGAACTGCGACGCGTGGACTTTGAAGGCACGGGCACGGGCTGGTGGCGGATTGTGGCCGAAATGGTGTGCGATTCGTGCGGCGCCTTCCAGGCCGTCGACTCCGACCCGACAAATGACAAGAATGTGGCGACAACCCTGGCCGTCAGACTGTTCAACGGAGCCGGTTGGCGCGTGAATGAAAACGGCGAGGTCTGTTGCGCAGAATGCACGACGACATCGATGCACCCTGGCGAGAACGCATAGCGCACACCGGTCAAACGAGACGATCACGGCAGGGCAAACCGTCATCCCCTTCGTCCGGCATGGCCCACGCTCAAGACATCCTCGCCATGACGCGTTAGTGAGTTCCCCCGGCGAGAAATATGGGCGCCCGATATCGGCCATGCGATAATTGGTATTAGGGGCGCCGATCGCCACACTTTCCGCCCTCAGAGTCCGTTGTTTCGCAGAGATGCACATTGGACGCACAGTCCCCTTTTTTCAATGTTCGCATTTTGTTTGTGGGCAATACAGTCTACTTGCATGGCCGCCGGCCCTGGTGACAATACGATGTGGGCCGGAACCCAATCGAAAACGAATCAGTCGTTTTGTTACCCGAAACGAATTGCGTTCGGGTGCGTACACATCAGACACCGTCGACTTGAGGGAGCTCACAGTCATGCCGCGATTATCAAGTCCTTTAGACCAACTGAATGACAAATATGAGGTCGTTGTCGTGGGGTCGGGGTATGGTGGCGGAATCGCTGCCTCGCGACTGAGCCGCGCCGGGTTCGAAGTCTGCCTGCTCGAACGGGGCAAGGAGAAGCAGCCCGGCGAGTACCCCGACACCGTGGTTGAGGCCACGGAGGAAATGCAGATTGATACGCCGGACATCAAAGTTGGGTCCAAGACCGGCATGTTCAATTTCCACGTCAACAAGGAAATGAACGTCCTGGTGGGGTGCGGACTGGGCGGCACGTCCTTGATCAATGCCAATGTGTCGCTCAAAGCCGAACCGCGCGTATTCGACGATCCACGGTGGCCCGACGATTTTCGGGAATCAACGGAAAATGGCGGCGGTACGGGGGGCGGCGTCTTAATCGAAAAATGCTACGAGCAGGTCATGCGCATGCTCAAGCCGACACCGTATCCGGAAGACTTCCCTGCGTTGGACAAGTTGAACGCCAACGAAGCGTCGGCAAACGGAATGGGCGAGAAGTTCTACCGTCCGCCACTCAACGTGACGTTTCAGGATCCGCCGGGCGGCGTCAACCACGTGGGAGTCGAGCAGAAGGCGTGCGTTAACTGTGGTGACTGTGTCACCGGGTGCAATCATAAAGCCAAGAACACGACGCTGATGAACTATCTGCCCGACGCGTTCAATCACGGCGCCAAGATCTTCACCGAAATAAGCGTCCGGTATCTCGAACGCGACGGAGACAGGTGGCGCGTGCATTGCGAGATCCTGGGCGCCGGGCGCCCGACATTCAACGCGCCTGACTTCATCATCACCGCGGGCATGGTCGTGATCGCAGCCGGCACGCTTGGTTCGACGGAAATCATGTTGCGCTCCCGGGACAAGGGCGGCGTGTCCGTATCCAACATGCTCGGCAAGCGGTTTACGGGCAACGGCGACGTGCTGGGTTTTGCGTACAACAACGATCGGGTGATCAACGGTATTGGCTTTGGACATCACAACCCGAAGGGCAGGAAGCCGGTGGGGCCGACGATCACGAGTATTATCGACATGCGCGAGCAACCAAAACTCGCCGAAGGATGCGTGGTCGAAGAAGGTGCAGTGCCCGGAGCGCTTTCGCCCATGTTACCTGCGTTCCTGAGCGTTGCCGCGGGGCTCGGCGGAACGGACACCGACCACGGCTTCATCGATGCGGTGAACGAGAAAATGCGCGTATGGGATAGCACCGTTCGCGGCGCCTATCAGGGTGCGGTGCACAATACGCAGACCTTTCTCGTGATGGGTCACGACAGCGCAAGCGGCGTCATGAGTCTCGATGCGAGTGATCGGCTGACCATTGATTGGCCTGGCGTCGGAGATGAACCGACCTACGTGCGGGCCAACCAAAAACTGTACGAGGCGACGGTCCCACTGGGCGGTACCTTCGTCAAAAACCCGATCTGGTCCAAGCTGTTCAAGCAAAGCCTTGTGACCGTGCACCCCCTCGGCGGCTGTGTCATGGGCAGAAGCGCGGTAGAGGGCGTGGTGAATCATAAGAATCAGGTATTTAGCGGCGCAAACGGACAGGACGTTTACGACAATCTCTATGTTTGTGATGGCGCAGCGATCCCATGCCCCGTGGGGGTCAATCCGCTCCTGACGATTTCTGCGGTGGCGGAGCGCGCCTGTATCTATATGGCGAAGGACCGCAACAAGTCGTTCAACTACGACTTGCCCTCTGCGCCACCGAGCCCGCCACCGCCCGCGAAGCCCGGCATCCGTTTCACCGAGACGATGACCGGCTATTGGACGCGCGGGGCCTCGGACTTCAAGCAAGGTTTCGAGGACGGGAAACGGAACGAGTCGCTTTGCGAATTCACGCTGACCATCACCACCAACGATCTCGCCGACATGATCGATAGCCCCGAGCATCAGGCCGAACTCACCGGGACGTTGCTGATTCCGGTGCTTTCGGCCGACCCCATGTCCGTGACCGACGGCGTCTTCAATTTGTTCACCGAAGATTCGGCCAACGTCGACGCGCGAAACATGTTCTATCGTATGCGCATACGTAGTGACGACGGCACGCCGTACTTTTTCAAGGGCTACAAGGTGGTCAAGGACCGACCGACCTGGGACGCCTGGCAGGATACCACGACCCTCTTCGTCACGTTGTACGAAGGAGATGACGACAAGGGCAAGGAAGTCGGTCGCGGCATTCTGCACATCAAGTTCGGTGATTTCCTGAAACAGTTGACCACCATGGACGTCTTCGGTGTCGACGGCGTACAAGAGCGCCTGACCTGGAGTGCCAGGTTCGGAAAGTTCTTTGCGGGCATCGTGTTCGACCACTACGGTGGAATCTTCATGAAGGACACGGAATTTGCATCCGGTATGCCGGCACGAAAGAAACGTCCGCTACGATGCGGTCCGCCCGAGGTGCATCCCGTGAAAACGGAGGATGGATTCGACATTCTCCTCACGCGCTATCGAGGAGGTGACAAAGGCCCCGTCGTTCTAGTCCACGGACTCGGTGTCTCCAGCCTCATCTTCAGCATCGATACGATCGAAACAAATCTATTGGAGTTCCTCTACGCCCACGGCTACGACGTGTGGCTTGCCGATCTTCGCTTCAGCATTGCGCTTCCGGCATCCAAGCGGCAAACGACTGGCGATGAGAGCGCCCAATATGACTATCCGGCGGTCATCCAAGAAGTGCAGCGCGTGACCGGTGCCCAGACGGCGCAGATGGTGGTCCATTGCTGGGGTTCGAGCACGTTCTTCATGTCCATGCTGGGTGGGCTTACCGGGGTGCGGTCGATCGTCTGCTCGCAGATCGCAACCGACGCGGTGGCACCGACACTGACGAAGTTCAAGACGGGATTGCACATTCCCTCGGTGCTGGAGTCTCTCGGGATCAAGACCCTGTCGGCGGTCCCCGGAGAGAAGTGGTATGAAAAGCTGTTTGATGCGAGCCTGAGGCTCCAGCCGACGCCGTTTGACGAACTCTGCAAGAGTCCGGTCTGCCACCGCATCACGTTCCTATATGGTTTGCTCTACGAGCACGAGCAGCTCAACCAGGCCACTCATGACGCGTTACACGAAATGTTCGGCGCCGGCAACATCGAGACGTTCGAGCAGTTGGCTCGCATTGTCCGCACGGGGCATTCGGTGGCCGCCGACGGTTCGGAGGCGTACATGCCGCACTTCGACCGGCTCGGACTTCCAATCGCCTTCATACACGGCGGGTTGAACAGTTGCTACCTACCGGAGAGCACGCAGATTACCTACGACCGGCTCCGCGCCATGGCGGACCCGAAACTCTACGACCGCATTGTCGTGCCGGGATACGGCCATATCGACTGCATCTTCGGTAAGAATGCCGTCGACGACGTCTACCCGTTTATCGTCAGGCATCTGGATGCGCACCAAGTGTAGCCCTGGCAACGGCTCGTGCGGAATTGCGCACCGCCCGGGGGGAAAGAGACACGTGTGTGCCACCGAGGCTATGCCAGAGGCAACGCTGCGGCCAAGTCGTTGGCGATGTTGAGGTACACTTGCTTGATACGCGTTTCGAGTTCCGCGGGCCAGACGTTCTGTGCCAGCTCGGAAAGATCCCACCAGCCCAGTAGATTGAGGTGATCCGCATCCAAGACCGGCTCGACAAAGTACTCGGTTTTCCACCGTGCCGACTTGACCGACACAAGCCCGTCATTATCACCTTCAATCGGCTTGATGATCCCCCAGGCGATCTTCAGCGGATTGAAGATATGAAGGACATTCTGCGCACCGGCATACGTGCGAAACCTCACGCCGCAGTTGGACTCCCACGCGTCCGCTGTGTCGTGAAACGACCGGCATGCCTCGGTCGTCAGGTCTTGCACCCCCTCGATCGGCAGACCAAACTGCGAGACGAGGTTGCCCATGTTTCGCACCAAGAAGTCCGCCACCGGCGATCCGAAGTGCGGCGTGCCGAGTGTTGTCAGGGAGGCCACCCGCTTGTAGAGCCCATCGTTTCTTGAATCGAAGAGCATGCGGCGCGTGTCCAGCCCTCCCATGCTGTGCGCGATGATGTGTACCTTCTCGGCGTGCTCTTCAGCCAGAATTCGCTCGACCTCCCTCCGCAACGTTTTCGATCGTACGTCCAGGCCGCGCGCCCACTCGACGTGCGAGTGCTGCACGGTGAAATCGTGTTCCTGCAAGTGCGTGCGTATGTAGCGAAAGTAGTGCAGCCCGTCGTCACCGTCTTGGTTGTCGATCTTGAAAACCCGATTGGTGAGTGCATCGAACCGCGCGATGCCGTGTGCGAGCACAATGGGATGGGTCTTTGCCATTGAGGTTACTCCGCGTCCAGGGGCGCATCATACGTGAACGGCAATTGCGAAACGAGCATCGCTCTCCGGTACGCACCAACCATTATCGTGGCTGTCATCATTTTGAGGGGCACGCACGTCCGCGCCATGTTGTCCCCCAATGCACCAACCGCCCGGCTTCCTGGACAGGGTCGTCATGTCGGTTCTTGCCGCCGCAAGGGCTCTCCCATCGCCCAGACATGCCCCGCCTGCGTGTCGGCGCAATTTCCACTTTAGTATTTCAAGCGAGGTCTTCCGAGAATGAGAAGCTGGAAACCTCCAAATCAAGCAAGCCCGTAAAAGTACCTTTCTCCCGAAATTGAGAAACTTGAAAAAGGCCGGTTGCCTGGCGGAATGGGTGCCACTAGCATACTCGATCAAGTGGTTCGGGCTTTCGATTATCGAAATCAATTAGTTTCTCGAACGTTTGGGTGCTCTCCCCGGGGAGCGGGGCGCATATCTATTTGTTCTGGCACCGGTTTAGGAGGACGTAACGTGAAACGTAGGTTAAGTCTGATGTTAGGGGTGGTGTGTCTGCTCGGCGCCGCCGCGGTGGTGAATGCCACCACGGTCGTCCGAATGGACACGCCGGAGCTTGTCGCCCGAGCGCAGCTCGTGGTGCAAGGTACCGTCGTCGCCAACGAGGTCGTGTACGAGGACGGGCCGAACGGACCGGCCAATGTTCGTACGGTCACGACCATAGAGGTCACCGAGTCGTTCAAAGGCGACGCAGGGACCACGGTGAAGGTCGCGGGTTTTGGCGGCCAGGTGGGTGATCTCATCTATAAGGTGCCGGGCACACCGACGTTCAACGTCGGGGATGAGGCCATTCTGATGCTCTCGAAGCCGGCCCCGAATCAGCCCAACATGAAGTCTTTCTTCGCGCCCTTGGGACAAGATGGATCGCTTATGGTCACCGGTTTTTCGCAGGGTCATCTTAGGATCGAGGACGGCGCACGGGGCAAGACCGTCGTGCGCAGCGACGAAGGCCTCGAATTCGCGGGTGCGGCGACCGTGGATACGCAGACGCCACGGCGTTCATTGAGCGACGCGGTGAATGAGATTCGGACGATTGTTGAAGTGCAGCGCGCCGCAGCGGAGAACGCGGGAGGTGGCAAATGAAGACAACCACAAGGATTGTAGCCTTGACGGCCATCATCGGCGTCGCCTGCTTTGTCGCGCCGGTCTATCCGGGTGGCCAACTGAACGACGAGAACGGAAGCGGTAACCTGATCGGCGAGCACTGGGAACTCGGGGCCGCGCTGTCGAACCGGACGCCGGGCGACGGGCGGACGCTGATCATTTATTTTGCTCAGGGGACGGCGTCGGCCAGGATTGCCGCCATTCAGAATGCCCACGCATCATGGGCGAATGTCGTGGCGATTGACTATGACGATGTCGGGCACACGCTTCCGCACGCACCGTCCAACGGTGCCGGCGGTGGAACACCTGACGGGTACAATACGCACTCGTTCGAGTTCACGCTCGGCTGTGGCGGAACGCTCGGCGTGACGCCGACGGTCATCAACGCCAACACGGGTCAGATCGTCGAGGCGGACACCTTCTACGAGGGAAACCGTTGTGTCCGGTGGAGCA
>Ga0210111_1000066_pt1 | contig 23843 bp, 12 predicted proteins | sample China_Galinas_PW_6_FD_185520 | JGI IMG/M metagenome (GOLD analysis project Ga0210111, IMG submission 185520) | Wetland microbial communities from San Francisco Bay, California, USA, that impact long-term carbon sequestration - China_Galinas_PWC_D2... | ecosystem: Environmental > Aquatic > Marine... | reverse complement strand
GGCGTAAGTCCGACGTGGACAGGTTTGACCAGCCCGGGGACAGGCAGAATTATTCGTCTCCGGTGTATGTGTGTCCCGAACGGGCAGACTGGGTGGATGAGCGTAACGGGGCGTACGGCTACAACTATCAGTTCCTCGGCAACGCGCGGTTAGGGGACAGCAGTAACATCAGATCCTACAAAAACTGGCCAATCCGTTTCTCGAAGGTCAAATCTCCGGTGGAGTGTGTGGTGGTCGGAGATAGTGCCGGTACGGCCGCCTCCTTCGATTCCTACCGGCGATTGGACTACGAGGACAACCTTCCGAGGGACAGCGCAAGTGGTCGCACCGTCAGGGCGTGGGGTAACGAGGGATTCAATCTCGACCCGCCGCGGGTGGATCCGGAGGCCGGCGAGATGGCGGATCTTGACGGCGACGAGCCGTCCAGAGCGGCCGTCCACGAACGTCACGCTAAGAAGGCCGTCGTCTTGTGGCTGGATGGTCACGCCACCGATCAAACCGCTGAATCACTGGGATACAAGCTCGACGAGAAAAAGTGCGTGTTGTTCGATGGCAATAATCGCTTTTTCCACATCAAGAATCGCGACGAGGCCTGGGTCGATCGGTGAGCGGGCTCCAGTGGGCTGTTGAATCACGTAGCCGTCGATCCCCGCTGCAAACTCCTCGCGGCGTATGTCCAAGATCGCCGATTGACGCTGCCGACAATGTGCGGGTAGAGTTGCGTTCTCGCTCGAGGGCAACCACACTTGCATAAGGAGACGGAGCATGAGTGATATCTCGCTTGCCCAGGCACAGTCCGCCGTGGCGGCGGCCGTGGAGAAGTCGACGGAAATCGGTGTCAAGATGGATATCGCCGTGGTCGATGTCGGGGCCAATCTGAAAGCCTTCGTGAGAATGGACGATGCCTGGCTCGGGTCGATCGACATCGCGATCAAGAAAGCGAAGACGGCACGTTTCTTCGACATGAATACGGGCGACATCGGGCAGCTCTCGCAACCCGGCGGTGCATTATTCAATATTGAACACTCCAACGGCGGATTGATCAGCTTCCCGGGCGGTGTGCCGCTCAGAAACGATGCTGGCGAGATCGTCGGCGCAATCGGCGTATCCGGCAGCACCGTCGAGCACGACCACCAGGTGGCCGAAGCCGGCGCCGCGACATTGAAGTAGAAACAGCGTGTGCTCGGGTCAGGCATTGGGTGGCATGGGCAAACTCGTTTGCCCGTGTATTCTCCACGTCCGCCAGGGGCAAGCTACCGATTGCACGTGCCACCCGAGCGAAGAGGGTTGAGGGAACACTGGCACCGTGTTCAAAAGGTACCACGACTACCTGAGCCGCGGGCTTCAGCCCGCGCGGCATCGCCGGACTCAGAGAGCTCTCCGGCATTTGCAGCACCGCGCAAGCTGAAGCTCGCGGCTCGGGAATGGGGGTGATAGTCATACGACTTTTGAAACGCGATACAAGGGAGTGATAAATGCCTCGGCGTGCCTTTTTCCTCGTAGTATCCGCGGCCTGTGCGGTCGTCTTCAATCCGGCAATCGGTGATGACACGCCGTCGGCAAAGCCGCAGGTGAAGTCCATTTCCGACGATACCGCCCGGGTCGTGCTGCTGGGGACGGGAACCCCGAATGCCGATCCCACACGATCGGGTCCGGCGCTGGCGATCGTCGTGAAGGGGCGCGTGTATCTGGTGGACTGCGGTCCGGGCGTAGTCCGCCGCGCGGCTGCGGCCTACTTGAACGGCGTTGAAGCGCTGGCCATGGAACGGCTGACGCACGTGTTCATCACCCACCTGCACTCGGATCACACGCTCGGCTACCCGGATCTGATCTTTTCGCCGTGGACGCTAGGGCGAAACGTGCCGCTCGAGGCGTACGGTCCGCCCGGACTGAAGGACATGACGAGGCATATCAGCGAGGCCTATCGGGAAGATATTAAGATTCGCACAGGCGGTCTGGAGCCCGCCTTGGCGGACGGATACCTGGTCAACGTACACGAGTTTTCGGCGGGGCTCGTATACCAGGATGACAACGTGCGTGTCATCGCCTTTCCCGTGAAGCACGGATCGTGGAAGCATGCGTTCGGCTTTCGCTTCGAGACGGCCGATCGAACGATCGTCGTCTCCGGCGATACGGCGCCGAGTGAAGAGCTGATCCGACAGGCGAAGGGGTGTGACGTCCTCGTTCACGAGGTGTATTCGCAGCGCGGCTTTACCACGCGCCCGCCGGAATGGCAGCGTTATCATGCCAGCTTCCACACATCGTCCACCGAACTGGCCGCCATTGCCAATGAGGTCAAGCCCAGGCTGCTTGTGCTCACGCACCTGCTTCTCTGGGGTTCGACGCCGGCAGAGCTACTCGCCGAAATCAGGCGCGATTACGACGGCGAGGTGCGGTGCGGCGCTGATCTAGACGTGTATTGAGCCCATCGCCACGACGCTGTCGGGTGGAAATCGCCCACCAAGTATGCTTATTGATGCATCATCTTGTGCGGCACTGGCGGGCGAGCCGCCAGTGGCACACGGCGCTACCAGCAATCTCGCCTACGCCAACCGCTTCTTGATGATCTCCAGATGATGGATCGCATGCCCGACCAGACAATAGGCGATGGCGCGGACTGACATCACATTACCGTCGGCGGTGCCCGTTCGACTCCAGGCAGTTTCCGGAATTCGTCTCAAGAAAGAGCAGTTGCTTCGCCGTGCGTGCTCCATCTCGACGACCAAGTCGCCGAGCAATGGCGATTCGTAATCGAGGCTGTCCACAAAGTCGTTTTGCTCCATGCCAAGTATCGGCCGGAGATCATCGCACGCAAACCGGTGCGCCCGATACCCAAATACCCTCTCCACATCGATCATATGACCGACGACTTGTTTGATCGTCCACGTGTACGGATCATGAAGCACGCCGGCTTGCTCTTCGGACGCTGCGCCCAGCACACAGGTGAATTCATCAATTTGATTTTGCAGCAAATCGATAATGTCGCCGTTCGGGACACGATCAATATACCGTCCGTAATACTCGGCATACTCTGCCGTCGAAGGCCTTGTCGATGTACGTACCGTCACGATTCGCTCCTCCTCTTATCTCGTCAATTCGCGAAGACTCACTCGCTCGATCCTTCCTTCGGCAGCTTGGCGCGCCATTCAGCGGCTTTCGCGTCGTAGCCCTGGTCCGCCTGGGCCTTGTTCCACACAATGTAGAGATCGACAAGGGCATGCAAGGAGTCGCGGGTGTCTTTGGGGAACGGTCCGGGAGCCTTGGCGAAGTTGGCGTGGGCTTCGAGCAAGTTGGCCTCCGCGGAGGCGAAGTCGGCATCCGTCTTCGCCAGCCCCGCGCGGGCCTTGCCCAGGTTCATTAGTAAGCGCGCAAGTTTATACGCGTTGCCGCCGGTGAACACCTCGCGGGCCTTACCCTCGATGGGAACCAGAAGCGCTAGGGCCTCTTCAAAGTTTCCCAGCGCGACACGAAAGCCGCCCATGCGGGTGATCGAGACCAGCGTGTCAGGGTGCTCCTTGCCCAGCAGGCGTTCCCTCATCTCCAACGATTCGCGGAAGAGCGGTTTTGCGCTCTCGAGGTCGCCGCGCTCCTGCAGCAGGCTCGCCAGAAAGGCGAGCCCCCTCGCCACGTCGGGATGGTCGCCTGGGGTTAGGCGCTTAAAAATGTCCAACGATTCGCGGTAGAGCGGCTCGGCGCCGGTCAAATCACCACGGGCGTGCAGGAGGCGCGCCTGATTGGAAAGTGCAAATGCTAGCGGCACGGAAAGAGGGCCGGCCAGCCTGCACTTTTCCAGCGCTTCACGGAACAGCGGTTCGGCCTCCGCCAGGTTGCCGCGGCAATGGAGCACAAATCCGAGGTTCATGAGGTTGATCGCCACGTGTGGTGAGTTGAGGCGTTTGGCCATCTCCAGGGCCTCGCGCTTGAGGCGCTCGGCCTCCGCCAATTCGCCGCGTTCGATGAGTAGGGTCGAAAAGGTGTCGAGGCCGGCTACCACTGCATAAGAGTCGCCCGGGTTGAGGCGTTTCGTCGTCTCCAGTGATTGGCGGAACAGGGGCTCGGCTCCTTCCAGGTCGCCGGTGGCCTGGAGGAGGGATGCCAGGGGTTGGAGAATCCACGCTGTCTTCGGATCGTCCCCGGGATTGATCTGGCGGGCAAGCGCCAGCGCAGGCTTCAGGATTTTTCGGGCCGCGTCGAACTCGGCCAGGTCATGGTACGTGCCTCCGATCATCATGCGCAGGGTCAACTCACCTTCGGGAGCGGACTTGAGGACACCCTCTTCGATCTTCGTTGCGGCGAAGTCCAACATATCCTTGAGCGTGGTAAGCCCTTTGGGCGCCCCGTGGGCCGCGCCAATGAAAATCATGCCCAGGAACTGCGACACCTTCTCCGCCTTATCGCGCTGAGTCTCCGCATCCTTCTGCGCCGCGACCGCCGAGTCGCGTTCCCGGTCGGCATCGAGCTTGGCCTTCGCTTCCGCCTCGGCAGCGACGATGGCCTTGGCTCTCTCTGCATCGGCAAGTGTCTTCTCCTTCAGCGCCCACATCATGCCCATGGTGGTGCCGATCACCCCCAGCACCAGCGCCGCGGCCACGAGGCCGCCCGCGATCACCTGTGCACGGTTGCGCCTCACGAACTTCCGCAGTTTGTAACCCGCGCTGGGTGCACCCGCCGTGACGGGTTCGTCATTGAGATGCCGCTTGATGTCCGCGGCCAGGCCGTTGGCCGTCTCGTAGCGACGCGTGCGATCCTTCTCCAGGCACTTCATGACGATCCAGTCCAGGTCGCCTTTGAGGGTCTGGCTGAGCTTCTTCGGGTCGACCGCGCGCCGCTGCTGGGCGGTGCGTGTGCCGGTGGCGCCCAGACTGGAGAGCCGAGTCGATGGCTTGTGCGGCTCCACCTCGCGGATGATCCGCATCATCTCCGCGAACCCCTTGCTGGTGAGTTCCCTGGTGTCAAACGGCGTCGTGCCCGTGAGCAACTCATAGAGCAGCACGCCCAGCGAGTAGATGTCGCTGCGCGTGTCGATGTCCAGCCCGCTCATCTCCGCTTGTTCCGGCGACATGTACGCCGGTGTCCCGATCATCTGCCGGTGCTCCGTGAACAGCGTCCTGGTTGTAAGCTCCGCACTGGTCGCCTTGGCGATCCCGAAGTCGATCACCTTCGGGACCGGCACGCCGTCGTGCATCGTGACCAGCACGTTGTTGGGCTTGATGTCGCGGTGGATGATCCCCTTCTGGTGAGCATGTTGAATCGCGTTACAGACCTGGCTGAACAATTCCAGGCGCGCCTTGGTGTCCAGCTTGTCGGTGTCGCAGTACTCGAGGATCGGCACGCCTTTGATGTACTCCATCACGAAGTACGGCCGCCCGGCCTCCGTCGCTCCCGCATCCAGCACCTTGGCGATGTTGGGATGGTCCATCATCGCCAGCGCCTGCCGCTCGGCCTCGAACCGCGCGATTACCTGCCGCGTGTCCATACCCAGTTTGATGACCTTGAGCGCCACGCGCCGCTTGACCGGCTCGCGTTGCTCGGCCATCCAGACCGTGCCGAAACCGCCCTCGCCGATTTGTTGCAGCAGCTTGTAGCGGCCGATGCGCGCCCCCGCCTGCTCGCGCGGTCGGGAGGTGATGGTCGCGGCGGATTCGGGAGAGGACGGCGCGGCGCGATCCGGGGAGGCGACGCCACGGCCCGATTGCGGAATCGTGGCATCCGTATCACTACCCTGTGTGACTTCCTTGAGAAACTTGCCCGCGTCGGCGTCGGCCTTCAGAAGCGCTTCGACCTTGGCGCGGAGGGACAAGTCGTTTCCACAGGCACCGTCGAGAAAGCCGACCCGTTCCGCTGGATCGGACTTCTCGCGCGCGGCATGGAAAACCTCTTCGACGGTGAGTCGATTGTTCATCGTTGCAGCCTCGGGCCCGTTTCCTGCCAGTCACCTTCGCTACGTTACCGCCTGTTGGGGCTGTTGTTAACTGGCAGGGGTACCCCGTCCGCCCGATCCCGCGTCTACGGCGAGACCTCGGACACAGCACATTCTGTATCAGGGCCGCGACAACACGCTCTGTAGCTCCAATCAAGGCGCGAAGGCGACCAGAAACGCGGTGCAGTCGGCGAGATCGACGTCGCCGTCGAAATCGAAGTCGAACGCCGCGAGACAGGTGCTCGCGCAGGCCGCGACCGGTGGATTCGGCGTCGCCCCAGGACCAGCGAGGCAGGCCACCAAGCCCAGGTAGTCGCCCAGCCCCACGATCCCATCGGCATTGTAATCTCCGCCGGTGACTGTCCCGGAGAGTTCGAGGCTCAGCGACCACGAAGTCCAACTGCCGTTGTCGCCGCTCTCCGTATCAGTCACGGTCATGGTCCACTCGCCCGACGCCTCCATGCCGTCGAAGGCCGAGAGCGGGCTAAACGGCTGAAACGTGCCCACGTGCCCGGACGTGCAGGCGATCGTTTCGCCGGCCTCGTCATCCCAGACCGTGCCGCTGAAGTTGTTCTCGCCTCCGCACTGATGACTGAAGAGCGTCACCGTGGTGTCACCATGGGAGACCGTGATGACCACGTCGCTCACCCAGGAGTGATCCAGGGTCATGCCCACGTTCACGTCCTGTACGATGCCGGTCTCACCCATCAGGAACGTGTCCATGGCAGGTGGCAATGTGTTGGCAACCGGCAGTGACGGACTCACCGGCATGCTGTAACTGATCAGTCTGGTCAGCTCGAGCTCGTCGGGCGTGCCGTTGGCATTGCAGTCGTTGTCCGCGAGATCGCACTCGTCGGGCGTACCGTTGCCGTTCTGGTCGTCACTGGTCCCGGCTGCGATGTCGCATTCGTCGGGTGTGCCGTTGTCGTTGCAGTCCGGCTCGCACTCGTCCGGCGTGCCATTGGCGTTGCAGTCGTCGCTGGTCACATCGGCGATGTCGCAGTCGTCAGGCGTACCATTGCCATTGCAGTCCGGCTCGCATTCGTCCGGCCTTTCGTTGAAGTTGCAGTCGTTGCTGGCTCCGGCGGCGGTGTCGCAGTCGTCGGGCGTGCCGTTGGCGTTGCAGTCACCCAGGATTTCGATGTCCAGCGACCACGCGCTCAGGCTCCCGTCGTCGCCGCTCTCCGTATCCACAACGGTCATGGTCCAATCACCGGCCGCCTCCGTGCCGTCAAAGGCCGACAGCGGTGCAAGCGGAACAAAAATGCCCTTGTGGCCGGAGATGCATTCGATCGGCCCGTCGCCCTCGTCGTCCCAGACCGTGCCGGCGAAGTTGTTCTCGCTTCCGCACTGATGACTAAAGAGCGTCACCGAGGTGCCGCCGTGGGAGATGGTGATCACCAGGTCGCTCACCCAGGTGTGCGTCATGGTGATACCGACATCCACGTCCAGTACGGCGCCGGCGTCAGGCACGATGAAGGTGTAGGTGGCCGGGAGCGAGGTGTCGGTCACCGGCAGCGAAGGATTCACGGGAATGCTATAACTGGTCGGCCCGTTCAACTGGCACTCGTCGGGCTTACCGTCGGCGTTGCAGTCGTCGCTGGTCCCGGCAGCGATGTCGGTCGCGTCGTCGATGCCGTTGGCGTTGCAGTCAGCCAGGGGCACCTCGACGATCCCCGGGCGAGATTCTGATTCGTTCGAATCATTCCATTGGCCCGTTGAATGAAGGTAAGCCGCGTTTTCGTCTCCTGTAGAGTCGCTCGGCTCGCCGGGCGCCCAGTTGGTGTACGTCACCGGTTCACCGCTGGTCCAGACGAAGGTCCCCTCGCTGTCGCGGTCGTTGAGTCCGATCCACGTTTCGCCTCCGGCGAATGCCGACACCAGGAAGATGTTCTCGGCCTCGTCGTTGATAGTCGCCAGGTGACCGCCCAGCGACACCGCGAAGGCTTCCGCCGCATTCCAGTCGCGATCCGTGATGACAAAGTAGGTGTGCCCGTCTCGAACGATCCGCGGAGATACTTCGCCCGCAAGCAGTCCGCTGGTGCAGGCGCTGACGAGCACGGCCGAAATCGCAAACCGATTCCGTGAACTCGAGTTATGTATAAACATCATCGCCTCCTCTTGCGATTGCCTGACCAGTCACGTTATTTCGACGCCGGCGCCTCGTACGCGCCCATGTCCACGGCCACGACTCCGTCGCCGTTGCCGTCCACGAGGCGCGGGTTGCCGAAAAGGTCGAACTCCGGCAACTGTTGCCATCCGGGAACAAGTGGTTCAAGATCGACGACCTTGTTGCCGCGATCGACGACCGGGGATTGATCGCCCAGGCTCAGATCACCAAGCGCCAGATCGCTCAACGACGGGTCGGCGTTGATGTTGTTGTTTCTGTTGCTGAAGGTTGTTGTCCCGCCTCCGTTGAAGCAGCTGTTTCGAACGGTTACGATCGCCCCAGGGACATACCAATCGTTCCAAATCTGCTGGGTCTCAATCGGTGGGTTGTCAGCGTCGAAGTCCGGTATCTCGCCCGTGCCCGCATAGTTTTGGACCGCGATTGTGTTCTCGATCGCAACGTTGGACAAAACTGAACTCGCAAAGATACCGCCGCCCAAGAAATCTGTGTTTGGATATGTGACCCTGTTGTACGCCAGGGTGCAGTTGGTGATGGCGACACGGTGGGGAATTTGGCCTGTTCCGTCCCCGTTGACCACCGCGATTCCGCCCCCAGCGATGTAGGCGCGGTTGTCCCAGAATACGCTGTTAGATACGCTGCCGTCCGCGTCCAGGTCCATACCACCGCCGATAAATTGCCAATTACAGCGATCGCACAGGTTGCCCGTGGCCGAGTTGCTGAAAAAGCGGCACGAGTCCACGCGAACATAGGGTGTCCCGTACGCCCCCCCCGGCTGGGATGTGCCTCCGCTGGCGGAGATGCCCCCGCCCCGGCTCCACGCCTGATTGCCGGTGAACACGCAGCGAAAGAAGTCCACGACGCTCGAGGCAAGCGTGACGTCGACGACAGGAACTATCGGGCTCACAATGGCCACGCCCCCCCCGCGGGACACCAAGTCGTTTGCCCCAATGGTTTTGGCTTCGTTGTTCGAAAACTCGCAATCCTCGAATACGACTCGGTCGTAGTCCGATGGAACTTTGCTCGGAGCCGAATTGATGAAGGCTCCCCCGCCCCTGTTGGCCAAGTTTCCGGCGATAATGCAGTATTTGAACACCGGGGTACCGGTCCCATTGGCCGGCGCAATATCCTGTGTAATGATATTTCTGGTGACCACGCCGCCACCGCTGCCCTGATTTGCGTTCCTTGTGATCAGGCAGTTCTGAATCGTCGGCGATCCGACCAGGTTGAGCGCACCGCCGAATTCGTCCGTTGACTTCGCAAAGGCGCCGGTGATCATGAAACCGTCCAGCACCGCCGACCTGCCCACTGAGAAGTCGGCGGACACAAGCACCGGGCAATTGTCGTTGATTGTCGTTGGCGGATTTATCAGAGTAATGGCGCCGGTGTCGTCGCTGCCTAGATCGCCGGTAATGACGCAGCCGTTGCTGAAAGGGTTGGCGTTTCGCTGGCCGCGCTTCGTTTCGCCGGCAACCCCCGGGCTCGGGGGGCCGCTAAATCCGCCGTAGATGGCGACGTTGCCCTCCAACTCGATCGGCATGTCCCGGGCGTCCGGCTTATATTCGCCCTGGGCCACCCAGATTTGCGACACATCGTCAAACGGATCTGCGTGCGGATTTCCGGCTGCGTCAGCAAGCGCCTGCTGAATCGTCGTGTAGGCCATATACCAATTGCGCCCGTCGCCGCCGGGTGTCGCGTCGGCCTTGACGAAGCGAATCCCCGCCCGGCGGGTCGGAAGCGGGTCCACGCCGTCGAGCAGGCCGTCGCCGTCGGTATCGGGGTCAAAAGGATCGCTGCGATAGATCGTGTCGTCACCGCGGAAATTGCGGTGATTGAACTCGTGCCAATCGTCCAGCCCATCACCGTCGCTGTCCGCCCGGGTGGGGGAGGGATAGACGCGGAAGTTTGCAAACCCGTCCGGATGCGGGGCGTCGGGATCGGCCGGATTTTCGAACGCGATCCAGCCTTGGCTGATTTCGAACTCGTCGGTCAGGCCATCGCCGTCGGCGTCCGGGCCCGGCGCCAGCTGATCGGTGCCGGCGAACTTCTCGACCGTATTGGTCACGCGGTCGCAGTCGTCATCGCGCTGGTACATCAAGTGCAGGAACTCGCCGGCACGTAACACAATGTCGTTCAGATCGAAATCCACGTTGTCCGGGTTGGGGGTCACGACGGTCCAGTATTGAAGTACCTCTCCTTCGGGGCATTGTGCGCCTCCAGGGCTTTGGACATACCCGAGACCGAGTAGTGAATCCAGCCTCTGATGCCCATCATTCGCAAGCCGTGTGGTCCAGCCCTCTTGCGCGTCATCGGGTATCAGGCCGAGGACATCCTTGAATACGCGTTCCACCGTGATCCCGCGATACGTGCCGTCGGGGTTGCGGTCCACGTTCGTGGCGACGTTGTAGCTGCGCACCTCGCCGTCGCCGAAGTCGATGGTGATGTTGGCCGTCTGGGCGACGGTGAACTGACGGACATAATCAAAGTCGAGCCCCGTTTCGTCCTGGAAATTCAGGGACGCGGTTCCGAGCAGGAGCGAATTGGGGTCATTGAGCAATTCCTTGATCACCTGCGCGTTCACTTCAGTTGCGGACACTTCAAACGGACCGGCGACCTCACCCGGGGCCAGCGTGATCGAGTCGAAGAGGGGCGATTGGAGACTGAGGGTCCCGATGGTCTTGGGTTCCCTGTTCGGTGGTGCGGATGGATCCTCCATCTCGCGCGTGGCGCGCAACTGTGCCAGAATGCCGAGGCCGGTCAGGGTAAACGTCGAGTTTCCCCGATTCCGCAGCAGGATCGCCGTGGCGATCTCGCCGTCCGCGGCGGTTTCCGTAAACTCGCGGGAGTCGGTTTGCACCCTTGACGACTCCCTGCTGGACTCCACGGAGGATTCGGTCGAGTTGGTCCAGGTATATTCGCCGTGAACGCCGGCAGAAAAAGAGAGTGTTGTTTCAAGAGATGGCTGAGGATAGAGACCCCCCGCCTCGACCCCCACGCTTGTCGATACGCCAATCTCCACACTCCAGCCGACCGTGTTGCTGAAGCTGCTGGCCACCGTGTTCGTTTCCGACTTCGTCAGGGTGACGCCATATTCCTTGGACTCGCCGATGGTTTCGGCGTACTCGACGTTCAGCCGCACGTCCACGTCACCCACCAGCTCGTAATCCAGCCGCGGCAGGTCGGCGAGAACGCTGTTGCGGACGGTGCTGTCGAACTCGTCAAAATCGCTGACGCCGTCGCCATCGGTGTCATCCAACGTGGGCGAGGTGGCCCGCGCCTTGACGATACGCGACGGGTCATCTGGCGGAAGCCGCAACGTGTCCGGGTCGAACAATTCCAGGCCGTCGAAGAGCGCCTGGTTCGGTGCGAGCTGAGCGTCGGCGTCACCACGGGCGTCGCCGTCGGTGTCGACGCTGGTGGGGCTGGTCAGCCACCGGTTCCATTCCTCCTCATCCCACAGGCCGTCGTCGTCGCTGTCAACCTTGCGCGGATCGCTCTTGATGAGGAATTCGACGTCGTCCGTAAGTCCGTCGTCGTCGGTGTCATCGTCGTTCGGATCACTCGTCACGGCGTAGTGAAAGGTCGTGAGGTAATTGTCCGCGCCGAAGGCCTGACTGAACACATCGATCCAGACCTCCCAGCCGGTCAGCTCTTGCAGGTCGGTCAGGCCATCACCGTCGGAGTCCGTGCCGTCGTCGAAAATCGGGCCGTAGTGGAATCCGCCCACCAGGGTGTCCTTGGTACCTTCGGACAACACCTGGACATCCACCGCCCCGGTTGCGTGGGGCGGCGTGACAGCTGTGAGGACCTGCGAGTTGAGGACGGAGATCGTGTTCGCCACGATGCCGTCGAACCTCACCACCGTGTCGGGCGAAAAATTCTCGCCGTCGATCGTGACTAGCGTGCCGCCGTCGATCACACCCAGCGCCGGCGCGATGGCGATGATGTCCACCTGCGCCGGATCCGTGCGAGCGGCGAGGTTGTCCACCCGCTCCGCATCCATGTAGGTGAACGCACCCAGAACGGTGACCTGGCCGGCGTCGGTGATCACGGTTACGTCCACAACGCCCGCAGCCTGCGGTGGGGCGAATGCCGTGATCATGCGCGAGTTGACCACGATCGGGTCCACGGCCGCATGGGCGCCGAAAAGAACGCCGATCTGGTCTACATTCTGGTCGTCATAAAAAGGTCCACCGGTGATGGTGACGCGTGTGCCGCCGGCGGCGGGCCCCTGGTTGGGCGTGATGGTGTCCACCTTCGGGACCAGACGGGCTGTTGTATCCGAATTGCCCGCAACGTCGGCATTCTCGCCGCTTTCTCGCACACCTTGCCCACATCCGCTGCAAAGCAGCCCCAATAGCGGCACTGTGACCGCGAACCGCAGACTTTTCGCTCGGACTCTCATTTCTAGCTCCCCACACGATTGACCATGCTTGACGCTAAGACCTCACCGGCCTCCAGCGTGCCAAGCTCCTTGCGGCTCCAAGATTCCATGGGCCTTCTCTCGTTTGAGATTCGCCCGACTCTGAATCACCCGAACACAGCGTTTATCACGCAGGCGCGCATCGTAAGATGCCGCGTTGAAGACTCGCGATCGTCGATCGCACGCCGCTTGTTGGCGCAGACTCCGCGCCTGTGCGCTGCCACAAAAACGAATTGCGATCGCGGCAGCGCGCATCGATTCATGACCAAGAACTTCGGTCAATAAAGATCAGGCTGGGTGCGACGCACGCCGAACCGCGTGGCGCACTACTGAATCGCGTTCTGGAGGAATGCGGTCCAGCCCGAAGACCGCAAACTGACTACCCAAAACGCGGGGAAGGAACAAAGCATGCTAGTGAACCTCGGCTAGGATGGCCCACAGATTCCTTCGCGATTACTCCTTCCGTCTTATCACCGAAGGGCCTACGGATTGACGGCCCTGGCCCGATGTTGGCTGGTTACCGATCTGAGCGTGCCGGCCCTGCTCGTCACACTCGCGCTTCACGCCCGGATCAACGTGGAACTGGCGGTCGATCCGCCCACTTCAATTCTCAATGCGGAATCCGCCCGCCGCCGGCCTCAGCGGGTCCGAATTTTTTTCTTATCTAATTCCGTGGGCCCAGCACGCTTGTGCTATCACTGAAGGATCGACCGATCGGTACGCGCCTTGGTCGAACGCAGGCTTATTCGCGAGACATTTCTTGGTAGAGCCAGGCCCTGGCGTACGACCAGTGGCGGTCCGCGGTTGCGGGAGAGATATCCAGGATTCGGGCCGCCTCCTCCATTGTAAGCCCGGCAAAGAAACGCAGTTTGACGAGTTCGGCCTTGGTCGGATCCTCTGCGGCTAGCTTCGTAAGCGCACCGTCGAGGTCGAGCAACTCGGCCGACAGATCGTCGCGTGCCAGAGGATCCTGATCGAGTTGCAATCGGCGAAAGTCTCCGCCGCGCTTCAGCGCGCCCTTGGCGCGGGCCCGATCGATCAGAATGCGCCGCATGGCCTCAGCCGCGGCGGCGAAGAAATGCCCCCGGCTGTCCCACCGACCGACCTGGTTATCGTCTGAGCCGACCAGCCGCATGTATGCCTCGTGCACCAGCGCCGTCGCCTGTAGCGTCTGTCCGGCGGATTCGTTTGCCAGCCGCTGCGCTGCAAGTTTGCGCAGTTCGTCATACACGAGCGGCAGCAATGCCTCCGAGGCGCCAGGATCGCCGTGGTCGATGGCTGTCAGGATCTGAGTTACGTCGGAGCGCATGAGTACGTGAATGATACTCCGCTCCGAACAAAAAGGTAGACCCGCAGTCAAACACCGGCTCGCGTTGCTCGGCCATCCAGACCGCGCCGAAGCCGCCCTCGCCGTTTTTTGGCGGCAACTTGTAGCGGCCGATCTGCGCTCCCGCCTACTCGCGCGGTGGTGAGGTGATCGTCGCCGCTGATTCGAGCGATGACGTATCGTCGGGCGTGGGGTCGCCGGGTCCGGGCTCGGGGTCAGTCATGGTTTGTAATCTGGGGTCCAGCACCGCAAATCTACTCGTCGTTGCAAGTCATCACTTACCATCTTTCGTTTGAGGTGTGGCTTGCACCGCCACGCCGCAGCGCCAAGCGCGAAGCGATGCCCGCGCGCATGAGCTTGACGGCCACCGTGCGCCGGGGCTTCTCTTGAAGCGCCTCGTAGACCGTTCCCATCCCGCCCGAGGCGATCGCCCGTTTGATGCGGTACTGCCCGATGCGCTTGGGCACGCCGGCTCCGCTTGGCGCCGGCGTGTGCTCAAACGTCTCCGTGGGTGGTGCGACAGTGTCATCGCCGGGTGCAGGGCGGCGATCGACTGGTGCACTGCGATCACCTTTATCGCGGTGCAGATCCTCATTTGGCATAAGAAGACTCCGGCATCTTACCACCTCTACACGCCGACATGATAAAGACATGAGCATGCCGGCATCCTGGCCCGTGCAACTTCCAGTATACGTCAACTTCGTACGGTTTGCATCGGGTTCCGTAACACTTTCGGCGGTCTTGGTGTCGGGCAGGTGGTTCTCCCGGCTATGCCGGGAGGTTCACCTGCCTTGCCAAATCGGCAGGTCAACGCTCCGCTGAGGCGGAGCAACGACCTGCCCTGCGCCTTTTCGCGTCCGCCGATTCTGTCACGCACCCTTTGCATCGTACGTCGTGCCAGGCGGCTTGACCCGTAGCGTGCTGCCGCGACAATCGGCTCTGACACCCTTCACGGATGAAGGGGCGCGGCGACGGCTCCGGTGATTCGATGCACGTAGCCTATATTCATCAGCATTTCTCGACCAAGCGTGGCGCCACGGGCACGCGATCCTATGAAATGAGCCGGCATCTGATCGAGGCCGGTCATCGGGTTACGATGATCTGCGGGGCCTACGCGGTGGGGGATGCCGGCGACGAGGGTGGCGGACGAGTTTCCGAACAGGACGTGGATGGGATTCACGTTCTCCGTGTGAACGAGCGGTATGGCAACGAAATGGGATTCGCGAAGAGGGTTCTTGCCTTTGGGCGCTTCGCTCGTACCGCGGGGAGGCTTGTCAGTCGGCTGGCCGCGGACCTCGTCTTCGCGACGTCTACGCCGCTGACGGTGGGCATCCCCGGGATGAAAGGGGCGCGGCGGCTCGGCGTACCCTTCGTCTTCGAGGTGCGCGACCGATGGCCGGAACTGCCCATCGCGCTGGGCATCATTAAGAACCCCGTGCTTATCTGGTACCTGAAACGAATGGAGTGCCGCATCTATCGTGCGGCCGACCGGGTCATTGCGTTGTCGCCGGGCCTCAGGGACGGCGTGTGCAGCACCGGCTATCCGCCCGAACGGGTGGCCATGATTCCCAACGGCTGCGATCTCGATCTGTTTCGACCGGACGACGGCCCGCTCCAGGACGAGCGGTTCGGTGCGCCGGATGAGTTTCGACTGGTATTCACCGGGGCCCACGGACTGGCCAACGGTCTGGACGCGGTGCTGGATGCGGTAATCGAGCTCAAGCAAAGAGGCGTGGTGGGGATCCGTTTTGTGTTCATTGGTCAGGGCAACCAGCGGGACAGGCTGGTGGCACGCAGCCGAGACGAGGGCACCGACAAGATGATCGCATGGGTCCCTTCCATCCCGAAGGCTGAACTCGCGCAGGTTCTTCCCCACATGGATACGGGTATGATGATCCTGAAGAACGTCCCCGCCTTCTACTACGGCACCTCGCCCAACAAGTTTTTCGACTATATTGCGAGCGGGCTTCCCGTGTTAAACAACTATCCGGGGTGGCTTGCGGGGATGATCGAGGAGCATCGTTGCGGCGTTGTCGTTCGCCCGGACGATCCGCGCGCGTTTGCCGACGCCGTGCTGTGGATGCGCGACCACCGCGACGAGCTAAAGGAGATGGGGCGCAAAGGACGCGCGCTGGCGGAGGCACAATTCTCGCGTAAATTACTCGCGGAGCGGTTCATTCGGACACTCGAGGAGGCGCAGGCCTCTAGGGATGTGCGTTAGATTCCTGCGGCCGGGGCTGCGGCGTGGGCATTTCCAAGCCGTGCGGATCGAGGAGAATCTGGTCGGTCGCGCGCGACGGCTTGGCAAGATCCACGATCCACCGCTCATCGCCGCCCCGGATTTCCCACCGTTGGAATTCATCGGACTGCTCAAGGAAGGAAGCACGCGCGGCGGAACCCGGACCTAATACCGTGATGAGGCGTTTCGTGTGGATAAAAGAAACTTCCATCTCGAGAGCAGGTATGGCCTCGCAGCGCCCGTAGAACGGCGCCGCAAACCCCTGCACGGCGTTCTTCGAATCTCGACCCCAGACGACCTCGAACCGGTCAGAGGAGGCTGGGCGGCCGACGGCGCAGACGGTGAACGGGCCCTTTGGTGTGGACAACGTGACCGAATGGGCGTCCTCGTCCACTTCGAACGGTGCGTCTATGAGATGCCACCGAAGTGTCGCCACATGACTTCCCGTACCCATGAGGTCATCGACCACAAACCAGACGTCGCGCGTCAGACCGACCACGGCGCGACGGTGCAGGACCGAAATCGGCGAACGGTCATAGGATTCATGTTGCCCTTCGAAGAAGATCGCGGCCACCGCGCGCGGTTGATAGCGGCGTGTCGAGGCGCGCAACCAGGGGAGCCATAGAAAGCGTGAGACCAATGCCATGGGCGATTCCCCGTCGATTTGCACCGTGTTGTGCGCCGCGATCGATTTGAAATAGTGTTCGCGGTCTGGGCGTGCGGCGTCGTAATATCGGAACGTGCCGCAGTCGCGGACGATATTTTGCCCGTTCCACCAAAGGTCTACTTGCAGCGGGTCGCATTGGCTCGGGCGGTCACGATACGTATGGCAGCGAATCATGGCCCAACTCTTCGGTCGCCGTAGCGTGTAGTAGCCGCCGTCGGGAAAGCCGGTCGATTTCGGCTGTCTTGCCTCCTCGATTTCGGCCGCAGGGGCGTTTTCGCCGAACAGCCATATCAGCGATTCATCCCACGGCCCGAGCGGCAGCAGTCGTTTGCCGTGCGCGAGGAAATGCGACTCCTGTACGACCGGGCGAAAATCATCGGCCGCACACTCGCTGAGCGGTAGTACCAGCGCGCCATCGTTGTGACCGTAGTCGGGCACTTTGCCGGTGTCCGCATCCATCATTTGAAAGAGAAACTCGCTGCCCCGCCCGATGCGTTCGTACAAATCGTCCGGGAACGGTTCCTCGCCGAGTTCGGCGAGTCGCATGGCGAGCATCGACACGTGCAGCATCACGCGGTGGTAGTTCATCGAGTGTTGGATGTAGCTGCCGTCGTCATACACCTGGCGTCTCAACTCGGTTTTGATGATGCTGCGACCGGTGCGGCGCCATTTTGCCGACGCTCTGAATTCCGGAAACAGGTGGCCGATCAGCATCAGTCCGCAGGCCTCCGACAGCGCGTGGTTGTTTTTTTGCGACACCGCGTACCGTATATGGTGTGCGATGCGATAACCTGTCGCCCACGCCAACCTCGCAAACTGCGTCCAGCGCTGAGGTGCCGTGACCTTGTCCTTGGCGCAGCTCCAGAAGGCCACCGTCAACGCGATGAGGCGAACGGTGCTCTCCTGCCCGCACTTCCACTGAAACCCGGAAAACGGTGGGTTGGCGTCCATCCACGAATCCAGCCAGCGATAAAGCAAACCACCGGCGTCAACGTCGAGTTGTTGGGCGCGTGCCCGCGCGATGTCATACGCCCATGCGGCGCGCGAGGGTTCCCAAAGCGTGCGCGGGTCGCCCTGTGTGGGGTAGAAGGTTGGAAGGTCGCACCAAGCGGTCGCGGGATCGGAGGCCCTTTTTTCGAGCGCGTTGCGATGCCAGTCGATTGGCTCGGGCGATGTCTGGTCGAAAAAGTAAATGCAACGGTCCTCGTCCAACAACGACAACCTCTCCCGCAACGGGATCGACGTGCCGGGTGTCGCATTCAGAATCTTATTGGGAATGACGGGCGGTTGGCCCAGTGGAAAAAGAAAGGGCGGTGGCGACTCGGACTTGAACGCGGCATACGCCTGGGGATCAGCCGGTGTCCCCGTGCTTGTGACGGTCGCCAGCTCGATCCCGTCCCAGGGTCGCGGGCGAAACCTGCGGCGCGTCAGCCCGAGCGTCTGACGCATGGCGACGCCCAGTCGCAGGGCCACCACGCGAGGGCCGAGCAATCGCAGGGCGTGATAGTATTTGCCAAGAGAATTCATGCGACCCCGTCGGAACCCATGGGCTGATGGACGATACGCGACTTCAGTCAGACCCGCCCACTGCCAATCGTACGATACAGCCTTCCTGCGCTGCGTGTACCGCCCCAAACGACGCGGCGGTCACCATATCCAGGTCGTGAAAAGGTATCGCTGGTGCGCCGCCGCTTCGCACACGCTCCAGGAACGCCGCCACCTCGGCGTGATGCCCCTTGTTCTGTCTCATCTTCATAGCACTGGCACCGGGCCAATCGTAGGAAACGATGCGACGCCAGTTGTCGATCGTGGCCACGCGCCCTTCACTAAAGACTTCGATCCGTTCCTTCGGAAACGACTTGGGTCCGTTTGCGAGATAGTGAATGGTGGCGATCGAGCCGTCCGCAAAGGACAGGCTGATGGTCGTTTTGTCATCGCGCCGTCCACCGGTGTCGGGTCCGAACATAACCGCCTGCACCGAAGTGATCGCCTCCCCGACAAGATACATCGCGAGATCGATGAAATGGCATCCTTCCCCCACGATGCGACCTCCACCGACTTCCGGATCGTGCAGCCAATGGTTCGAGGGCAGGTCGCCCGCGTTCACGGTCATGACAACCGCCATCGGATCTGAGCGGTTTTCGAGCAAGCGCCGCACGGCGACAGCGTGTGGAGCGAATCGCCGGTTGAAGCCGACCATCAGATGCAGACCCGGATGCGCAGCATGCGCCTCGCGCACCTGGTTCAGCCCTGTTTCGTCGATGGCCAACGGCTTCTCGACGAATACGTGTTTGCCTGCCGCCAGCGCCTCGCTCACCATGGCGGCGTGAGTGTTGTGCCGCGTGGCGATGAACACCGCGGTGATGGCAGCCGAATCGATGATCGTACGATAATCTGTTGCGCTCTGCGCAACGTTGAATTTGCCGGCCAGGTGCGCCGCTGTCACGCCGCCGGAACTGGCGATGCAGCGGACGTCCGCCCCGGCAGCCTGGATCGCGGGCATCAGCACCAGCTTGGCGAAGTTGCCCGCGCCGATCAAACCGACTACTGGTGCGGTTGCCTTCGCCGTTTTTGTCTCCGTTCGTTTCGTGTCGATCGTACGTTCTGTGGGCGGAGCCTGTTGTGGATAGGTGAGCACCAGCCCGAGCACGTTGGCGTTGTTGACCACCCGTTCATATGCTCTCGCCGCCTCGGCGTGTTCGATGCGGTCCGAAATCAGTGGCTGGGCGTCCACGCTCTGCTGTGCCATGGCCGCAAGCACCGCTTCGAAGTTTCGCGCTACAGGCCAACGCACGTACGGCAGGGGGTAGTCCTGCGTGCGCTGTTCGTACTGTGTATCGTATCGTCCCGGCCCGTACGAGCATGACACCTGAAAGGACAGCTCTTTTTCGTAAAAATCGCTTCTACGAAGGTTGAGTCCGACCACACCGACCAGCACGATGCGACCGCGCTTGCGGCACATCTGGGCGGCCTGGTGTACGATGTCATCGCTCTTGGCGGATGCCGTAATCAGAACGCCGTCGATACCATGGCCCTTTGAGAGCGCCGCGGCGGCCTTGATCGGATCACCGCCATCGGACGGTGTCACCGTCCGGCAACCGAATGACTCCGCCATTTTGCAGCGATCCGGATTAATATCGATGCCAAGCACGCTGCACCCATGTGCCCGCAGCAGTTGCACTGTGAGCAACCCGAGCAATCCCAAGCCTGTGACGGCGAAAGTTTCCCCGAATGTGGGTTGGGCGAGACGGATGCCTTGCAGGGCGATAGCGCCGAGCACCGTGAAGCTCGCTTCGTCATCCGTTACGCCCTCGGGGATGCGCGCCGCGAGCGTCTGGGGCACACAGACCATTTCTGCGTGCGGGCCGTTCGACGCGACGCGGTCACCGACTGAGAAGCCGTCGACGCCGCGCCCGACCTCGACCACCGTGCCCACGTTGCAGTATCCCAGTGGAAGCGGTTCATCCAGCCGGCTGAACACCGCCTCCATGGTCGGCAGCAGCCCGTCCGTTTTGATTTTCTGAAGTACCTGTTTGACCTTGTCCGGCTGCGCCCGCGCCTTCCCCAACAGACCCGCCTGGCTGAATTCGACGAGCGATCGCTCGGTGCCTGCTGAAATCAGGCTGCGCGTCGTCTGTACGAGGAGATGTCCGGGGCGACAGACGGGGCACGGGACCTGCGCGATCTCCACCTCGCCGCTTCGTAGATGTTGCAAAACCTGGTGCACGGACCGCTCTCCCTGACCGCCGGTTGGGTCCGCTTCCGTACCCCTCCCTGTGGCGGTCAACGTACCGGAGCCGGGACTGTTTGCCAACCGGGCCGGCGTTTGCCAAGCAAATGGGGTGCATCCCAAGTCAGGCGGCAGCCGGGTGGCATGGCCACGCTTGCGTGGCCATGGGCCAAGGGGTTGTCGAATTATGCCCACGTCAACGCGGACATGCCACCCATAATGAGATTCCCTCAAGTGTATGTACTATCGGAACAATCAGCGATCACGTGCGGCGTTTTGCTTTGAGTGGGCCTGGGTGCCGAAGCGGCCTCCTCGCCCTGATGCGGTTGACGTGATCGACCGATATCTGTGGACTGATGTCTTGTCCGTCAGTCTTTCAGACCTTAGCGGACGTAGGAATACCTGGATATGACCAAGCCATCCACTCGCGACGATGCCTCCGTTCGGACAGCCGATCTGAGGCGCCACCCGAAACTGCGCTCACCATGGGCTGCGAGCCGAATGTGGCTGGCGGCCACGATCGGTTTTCTACCTGTGTCCGCGAAGGCGGCGGACAACGTCGCCTTGGGAAAGCCTTATCGGCTCGATCCCGCGCCCAACTACAAGGCCTGTACCGACCCCGGCGATGCCGTCCAATTAACCGACGGCGTCAAGAAATCGAGCCATTGGCTGCATCTCTCTACGGTGGGCTGGAAGGACTCGGCGATCGCGCCGTCGGTCCGCATCGATCTTGGATCGGTCGTGCCGATTGAGGAAATACGAGTTCACACCGTGGGAGGTGGTCATGCCGGCGTTTACCTTCCCGCGCTGATCCTGGTTACGGTGAGTGACGACGGCGAGACGTTTCACGTCGCCGATGTTTTGGATCGTTCGGGGGATGTGCGCCCGATCGGAAGCCCTCGACGCGTGCCTGAGGTTCTCCGAATCGACGGCTTGCGCACACGCGGCCGGTTCGTGCATATTACGTTTATCGCATTCAAGCGGTATGTCTTTCTCGACGAGATCGAGGTGTTCGATGGCACGCACGACGCAAGCGGCGTGACGTTTGCGGATTCAAATCGTTTTCGCACCGATCAAGTGCAGGAGATTCTCAAATCGGTTCGTTCCTATCGCCGGTTGGGCGAGCAGATCCAGAGGCTTCATGACGCCGCGGCCGGCGTCGAAACTTCGTCAGCGCTACGAGACGAAATTGCGGAACTGGCAACAGCACACGAATCCACGCCCTCGTACCTGGAAAAGCAAGTCACGAATCTTGATGCCCGTGTGAAGGCCACCCGGGGTCGATGGCTGGGGCAGCGATGGTCCAAGGGGCTCAGTTGGCACCGCGCCAACCCGATGGTTCAGCACAAGTCCGAAGCTGTGTTCGAGGAGCCTGCGCACCATGGGGAACGCCTGTTGATTGAGGGATGGCGAGGCGAGTACGAAACAGCCGCCATCGACGTGGTCAACGCATCCGCTCAGAATGCCCAGGTGACGGTCTCTGTTTCGCCGCTACGGTCGGCTTCCGGGCGCATGGAGATGTGGGGTGATCGCTTGGAAATGCGCTTGGCGACCGACGTCGAGACGCCCGGCGCCGGTGTCATCGGTGACGCACTGGTCCGTATGACCAACGGACGCTGTACCATCGAGGCGGGAAGCGCCGCACAACTCTGGCTGACGATTCATCTTCGCGACCTTGATCCAGGTGACTACGAGTTCGCCTTCCGTCTTGACCGATTTGCACCCTCAGCGGCCGGCGAGACGATCACGATTCCCGCGCGCGTAACCGTCCATGCGCCGGCGTTTCCGCCGCAGACTTCACTGCACTCATTCAATTGGGCCTATCTCAGCCGTCTTGGTTTCGAGGGCGACGCGTTGCGCCGCGTCGTGCGCGATCTGGAAATGCACCACACCAACGTGTATGTGGTGCCCGGTACGGAATTGCCTCAGGGGAAGCGCACGGTCGGCGGGGCGCTGCAGGTGGATTTCGGGCGGTTCGATCGCGCGCTGGATCGCTACCCCCACGCGCGGCGTTACCTGTTCTGGTGGGGCTACAAGGAGGGACGCGTCGGGCGACACGCATTCGGCCCCTTTATGAGCGCAGAGTGGCAGGCGTCGATGCGCGAGTATCTGGCGGCCTGGGTCGACCATTTGCAGGCACGTGGCTTGTCGTACGACCGGTTCGCCATGTACCCGTTCGACGAGAGCCTGTGCGATGAATTCCTCCAGCTCGCCCGCTTCATCAAACAGGTCGATCCGAAAATCGCCGTGTTTGCGAACAGCGTGGGGAACGGGGAGATTTCCCGGATCGACCAGTTCTCGCCGTTTGTCGACATCTGGTGCCTGCCGGAACCCAACTCGCGTTCCAGCGCGGTGCGCGAACATCTTCGACAAACGACGAAAGCCGAGATTTGGCGCTACAATGCAACGGGTGATGCGAAATCACTATCCCCGTACGGGAATTACCGGCTACAACCCTGGCGTGCGTGGGCCGCACGCGACACCGGCTGTGCGTTCTGGTTCTACGCGACCGGGCGCGATCGACAGTCGTGCAACGGCTGGGACGATTTCACGTGTGGTCGGGGGCGGTGGGCGGTGGTCTACGACGGTGCGGATGCGCCGGTGGACACCGGCGGTGAGCCTCTTGTCCCCAGTCGGCGCTGGGAGGCGTGGCGCGAGGGCGTCGAAGACTATGAATATCTGCGCACGCTTTTCAGCCTTATCCAGGCTGCCGAAAAAGAAGGCTTACCCGTGGCCACCTGCGCACATCTACGCGCTGTCCTTTCAGAAATCGTCGCCGAAGTGCTCGCCAATCCTGAGGACGCCGATAAAGTGTACGAGGCGCGGCGGCGGCTGACGGCCGAGATCGTTCGATTACAGGAAAGATCACACGATCGCGGCACGGAGCGTTAATGCTGCATCAAACGTGAATTGATGGGTGGCGTTGGGCCTCAGACGGGTGCCACTGCTTTTTGCAGTGCTCAGCCCCGGCGATCGAGCGAAGTTCGTCAGATTGCCGCTTGAGAGCCATGGCGCACCTGCCCGGCTGTATCAGGCTGACCAAACATGGAGCGCGTGACGGGACCTTACGCATGAGTGGCATCGCGATGATGGCACAAGCCGATGTCGACTTGCAGGGTCGTGTGACGGCTTTTGTCGACGTGTACGGCGTGGGTGGTGTGGGGCTGCTCGTCATCGTCGCGGTCGGCATTGTCGCCATCCAGCTCGTGAAGGGGCCGGGACTGTCGCTTCTCCTGCTCGTGTGCTCGTATTCGCTTGTCTTTGTGGACGTGAACGCCGTCAACATCGCGGCGTTTTTCATGCGCACGCTGGCACTGTTTACCTTGATCCTAAGCTTGGTGCGGCGTTTTGAAGTTCCGGGATGGGCGTTCTACGGCATGTTTCTGTATGCGCTGATCGGTCTCGCCTG
>Ga0210111_1000065_pt1 | contig 24107 bp, 22 predicted proteins | sample China_Galinas_PW_6_FD_185520 | JGI IMG/M metagenome (GOLD analysis project Ga0210111, IMG submission 185520) | Wetland microbial communities from San Francisco Bay, California, USA, that impact long-term carbon sequestration - China_Galinas_PWC_D2... | ecosystem: Environmental > Aquatic > Marine... | reverse complement strand
CGCACGTGCCAATGAGGCGCTTCAGCGACGGACGGCGGAAGATGCACTTGACCGTGCAGAAACCGCGGAGCAATCCTCCCGGCTGGACGCCGCTACCGCCGACCAGATCAGTCGTTTCCTGCAAGACATGTTTCGTTTCATCGATCCGGCATTCGCGGAGGGACAAGATACCGTGCTGCTTCGACAGATCCTGGACGACGCGGCGCGGCGCGTGGCGACTGAGCTTGCCGATCAGCCGGCGGTGCGTGCGACCATTCAACGCACCATCGGCGAGGCATACGGCGGTATCGCTCTATATGAAGAGGCGGAACGACATCTGCGAGATGCGTTGGCCCTACAAAGAGCCGATGCGGCGGTCCGCGATTCGGAAAGGGCACGCACGCTGACGAGCCTGGCGAGGGTGCTTAATTTGAAGGGAAATTACGAAGAGGCCGGACCGCTCTTCGAGGAAGCGCTCGCCCTCCACAAAACCGCGTACGGCGAAGAGGCCTTGCCGTATGCCGCATGTCTCGGTGACTACGCGTGGCTTTTGGTCAACAGGGGACGGTATGCCGAAGGTGAGACCGCGTTACGCCGGTCCCTTGCGATTCAAGAGTCGCTACCGGACCCAGACCTGACTTTCCTGGCGAAATCGACGAACGACCTGGCAGGGAATAGATACTACGCAGGGGACTACCAGGAGGCGGAGGCGCTTTACCGAGAGGCACTGGCCATGCGGCAAACGTTTCTTCCAGAGGCGCATCCGTACATCGCCACGAATCTGAACAATCTGGCATCGGTGCTGCTGGCCCAGGGTAAGTACGGCGAGGCCGAACCTCTCTATCGCCAGGCGCTGGTTATCGGCAGGCGTCTCAATGGCGACGCACATCCCGATACGGCCAATACGCTAAACAACCTTGCCGTCGTCTTGCAGCACCTCGGTCGATTCGACGAAGCGGAAGAGGCTTTTCGAGAAGGACTGGCCATCTTTCGCGTCGTATACGGGGACAGACACCGCACCGTGGCCGCCGCCTTGACCAATCTTGGCGTCTTCCTGAAGCGAATCGGAAAACTCGACGACGCCGAGCCAGTGCTTCGCGAGGCACTCGAGATGCGTCGCGAAATACTCGGGAATGAGCACCCGGACGTCGCCTACACACTCCTTGCCATTGGTGAACTCCGCATGGCGGTGGGCGATCCCGCCGGGGCCGAGCCGTTACTCCGCGAAGCCCTCCGAATTCGCGAAGCGACCCTTTCCGAAAAACACTGGCTGGTGCCCTATACGCGAAGCGTCCTCGGCGAAGACCTCGTCCTTCTCGGGCGGCCTGAAGAGGCCGAGGCCCTGCTGCTCGACGGCTACGAAGCACTAGCGGAGATTCGCGGCCCGGAAGATCGCTATACGCAACTCTGCGTACGTAGACTCGTGTCACTCAACGAAAGCATGGGCAACGGCGAACGAGCCGCGCTGTACCGCGATCTACTTGTCGCACCAGATGTCAACACGTTGCGTGCGGACCCTTCGGCAAAGTGAATACGCGCACACTGAACAGTCGGCCTAAGACATGGTTGAATCGGATTACGGCATGATGGCCTCGCACGCGCAGTGGAGTCGCCTGGACTGACACTGTTTATCGGGACTTTGTGTGTCCGAGATCGTTCACCATCGCAGGTACCGGTGCCGCCGTGGCGCGCGTGCCCTGGTCAGAGCACCGACCGCAAGCCCGGTGACGCATTGGCTTGCGGGTCCGTGGGCTCGCGCCGACGGCTCTGATCCACCACGTCTTCGGCAGTGCGGCGTCACGCACGAGATCGCAGTTCCTCCACCATCGCCCGGGCGGCATTGGTGCGGTAGGCGGAAAGGTGCCACGCCACGGCAATCGTGCGCGTCGGGGCGGCAATCGCGGCGACCAACCACTACCGCAACTTGCGGGAGGAGTCCACGGGCGGCGCCCCGGATATGAGTGACATTCCGTGCATACGCTATGAGGCGCTGCTTTCGTCTCTTGACGGTCACAGCGCGCCCGTTCAAGTCGGCGACGATCGGCTGCTGTACACGCTAACCGACGAGCGGATCAGACAAGAGGTCCCCGCGCAGCATGTGATCATGCGCCCCGCGCAAAACAGTATTCGGCTGCTGGTACCTCGAAGATTGATGAGCAATGGAATGAGTCCGACTCCATAGGCGCTAAAAGGCTTGGTAAAGTGGTCGGTCAATGAGCTGAGAAGATCCCAGCCGTGGCACACACTTGAGCACAGGTGACGAGCATCGTATCATGTTTGTTGCTCATCCGCCTGCATCAAATAGACACAGCGGCGAGCATAATATACAGAATCCTCGCAACGTGCACTTGGATAGCTTCAATCTACAGTAGGAATTACGGCAATGGACGCAACTTCAAAAGCACTACGCATACTGACGGGTATTTTCTTGCTCGTGCCCTCTGTCGCAGCGCCCGCCCAAGATGGCACAAGTGAAGAGACCACAATTCGCCGATTAGTAGATGCACTGAATGACGAAAGCCCACACGTTCGCCGTTCGGCCGTCATTCGATTGGGTGAAATGGGACCAGAGGCCCATCAAGCCGTTCCCGCCTTGCTTCAGGAGTTGCCTAGCGAAGACGCCGCGTTGCGTGTGGCTGTCATCCGTGCACTCTCGCAAATCGATGGGCAGTCGGAATCGGTTGCAATTGCGTTGGTCGCGGCGCTGAAGGATGACGACGAGAGCGTACGGCAAGGTGCCGTGCGAGCCCTTGGCAAATTAGAGAGACCACCTCTATGTACTGTCGAATCGCTGGGAAGTGCCCTGATCGAGGGAGACCCGTTCGCGCGCATTACCATCTTGAAGCTTCTGCATACATTGGGGCCGGATGCCCAGGCGGCCGTTCCGGGTGTCATTCATGCGATAATCGATGAGAACGAACGCACAGGAGTGCGCGTTGAGGCCGCACAAACCTTAGTCGACATCAATTCCGACCAGGAACAATCGTGCGAAGTTCTGTGTCACGCCCTAAGACACGGACCCTCCAAACTCATCGTTGGTGCTGCAAACGCTCTCGGGAGAATTCCACCCAACACACACGGTCTGATACCGGCACTAATTGATGCCTTGGACGACGAAGACAATGAAGTCGTTTTTGAAGCAACGAAACTGGTGTCCAGGATAGGGCCGAGTGCGCAAGCCGCTATTCCCGCATTACGAAAAAACCTCGGCGGGGACGAATGGGTTAACGCAGTCACACTTTTTGCATTGATTGCGATCGGACCTGCCTCGATTCCGAGTTTGGTCGATGCCATGAAGAGCGAGAATCAAGTGGTCCGAGTTCTAGGATACAAGGGCCTGCGGGGCATCGGGAATCCCGCAGTACCGGCGCTGGTCGAAGCGCTTCGTGATGAGCGCCCAGTCGTGCGTGTTTTGGCCGCACGGGCGTTGGGCGATCAGGATTCGAACGCCAAAAACGCCGTACCGGCCCTGATCCGTTCGTTGGAGGACGAAGATGACGAGGTTCGCGCAAGCGCGGCGAAATCGCTGGGTTTGATCGGCTCAGATGCGAAGATCGCGATTCCTGCGTTGATTCGGAGCCTTCGCGACCCAGTACCCGAGGTTCGACGAAAATCCGCGTTTGCCTTCAAACGGATTCACGCCGAAGCTGAGACAGCCGTTCCGGCTCTCATGGAAGCGATGAATGATGACCACAAGTGGGTACGTCTGGACGCCGTTGAGGCGCTCGAAGCTTATGGGCCACAGGCCGCTTCGGCAGTTCCTATCCTACTCGACGTGCTGAATCACGGCGATGACGAATGGATTCGTCGTGAAGCTGCTTCAAAGACACTCGGGAAAATAGGGGTCACCGCGCTGCCTCAACTCATGGAAGTTATGAAAAGTGACGATCTGGTCGCGAGGCGAATGGCGGCGCAGGCCATCGGCATCTTGGGGCCGGCCGCCGAAGAGGCAATTCCTATCCTTATCGATGTCCTGAAGGACGAGAATGATGAAGCACGATTGGTCGTGGTGAGGGCGCTAGGACGGATCGGTTCCAGCGCATCGCCGGCAGTGCCGGCGTTGGCCGAACTGATGGACGATGATTCCCTTTTTGTGCGTCAAGAGGTTGCCGAGGTAATTGGGATGATCGATCCAGATGCTCCGACAGCCCGTACCGCGCTAATACATGCGCTGAACGACGAGTCCGGCAGCGTGCGCGGTGTAGCGCTGAGGGCGCTGGGAAAGGGCACGCTCGGCGATCGCCGACTTGTCGCCATCTATACGGACGCGCTGCAAGATACTGATTCTTCCGTACGCAGCCATGCCATATTTATGCTGGGCAATATGGGATCGAAGGCGAGTGCGGCAATCCCAGCCTTACAAGAACTGCGGTCAGATGATCTTGTGGCGCGGTCGGTCAATGAGGCCTTGCGCAAGATAGAATCCGATGCAGATTAGCAGCTTGATATAAGACTAGCAATGCACATGAACGCATGGTGGCCATTCGTATGGCACGATCTTCGTTGATGATTGCCGCGTGAAAGCAATCGCCCCAAAACTGAGATAGGGAAGGATCAGATGAACGAAAGTATCGCGGACAGAAGACCAACACGATCTCCGCAGCGCGCCTCGCGGTCACAAGTTCTGCATATCCGCGCGGCACGAAAGGAAGTTTTCTCCCTCCTGTGCCCTGTGCGTGAGGCAGAGTATCTCAGCGGTTGGAAAGCCGATATCCTGTATTCGGAATCGGGCGTGGCCGAGGAAGGATGCGTGTTTCGCACGCAACGGCCCGGCATGGCGCCGAGCATTTGGACCATTACCAAACACGACGCGAATGCCGGTCGCATCGAGTTTGTGGTCGTGACACCGGAGTCGCATGTGACGTTCTTACACTTGGATCTGGTCGCGACGCCCGGCAACGCGTGCGACGTCACCTTTACCTACACGCACCGCGCTATCAGCGACGTGGGTTGCTCGTTCATCGCCGAATTCACGGACGATCGATTTCGCAAACAAATGAACGGTATCGAGGAGTCCCTCAACGCCTACCTATCACGCTGAATCAGGCGTCCCCCCCTCATGGCTGTGCCATGAATGGGGCACCCGCGCCTTCTGCCGCCGCAGGCGGCATAACAGGCCAGCCGTTTCACGGCTGGTCTACGGATGGATCCGCCGCATGTCATTGACGCGATGAACATCGGTCCCGGCGTGCCGGGATCCGACACTGTAGGCGTGAGCGATTTGGTTCTACGATGGCGTTGGGTTGTGCGGAGAGTAGTCGAGGAATTCCCACCGGAGCCCGGCGTGGGTTTCCGATTCGCGCCAGCGGTTTACCCTGAAATCCCAGACACGCTGCGCTCCGCCGGTCCGACCGGCAGTGTCTTCCCGATCCCACAGGATCTCCGTACTCCCGGTGAGTTGTAGCGTCCGGTTCCGCTCGAAGTCGAGGAACACGAGCCCGGCGCGCGGGTTGACCGCCAGGTTGCCGAGCGTGTTGAACATGCCGTTGCCCGCATAATCCGGGATCCGAAGCGTACACTCATCGACCACCTCGACGAAGCCCGGAGGCCCGCCGCGGTGTGACACGTCCACGCCGCGCTCGGCATGGGCGCTGGCGACGAAGAAGGTATCCGATGCTCGAATCAAAGCAGTCTGTTCGCGGTGGAGCGTTTCTCCGTCCATGGCGGACGGAGCGTTCTCCGATCGTTTGACATTCTCCAACTGAATGTGCCGCCGCTGGATGTACTTGGGGCAGTTCGGATAGCACACCTCGACGTCGAGTAGAAGTCGATCAGCGGACAAGCGGGAGATCTTGCCGTTAATCCGAAGCCGGCGGCGGGTGGCCAGTTCGAGAAAGAGGCTGGCGATCCGCGGATTGTGCTGAATGTTGTTCCAGAACGGATCGTGTTCATTGATACTTGCGTCCGACAAATCGAACTCGACCGTGCGCTCGTTGGGCGCAGTCACGAACCCCGGTGGGCCGAACAGCACGGACGCCCAGAGGTTTCGCTCGTCATCAACGCTACCCAATACCACCATCGGCTGTTGGGAGATGAACTTCAGAGCCCCTGGCATGATCGAATCTGCGAGCACGCGACCATTCCGTCGCCCTTCCTCCACTTCGCCGGCGCGCTCCTGCACCTGAAGCTCGCCTTCGTGGAATGGGTCTTCGATCCGCATCGTGAACTCTCCGGCCGTTAAGGTTGCGCGTAGGTACGCTTTAGGGCGCGTTCTCGAAATCAGTCACTCGACAGCGCGCCGCCGAGAACCGTGAACAACGTCAAAGCTAACGTGACAACAACAATAGCTTGTCCGGGAATCATAGTGGTGCTCCTTAGAGATCAAAACGGAATGCCCGAGGCGGCCACGACACGATCGGATGAACAATCCACCGAAACCTGTCGTATGGCACGCGAACGCCGCACCAATGCCCGCCACACCGGAGAGGACGAGACTGTATAGTCTCGCCATTTCCGGTGGATGCGGTCAAAAGGTCAATATCGTGTAGCCGTCCGTCACCAGCTTCTGCAGGCTGGGCAGGCCTGAGGTGCCGGGTACGGGGTTGTCCTTGATTAACTCGAATCCCGAACTCTCAGCCTCTTTCGCCCCGCCGAAGACGTCGGCGCACCCGCAGGAGATGCCGGCCACCGTGTCCTTCACCGCCTCGAAGAGCCCGTTCGCCGGGTGCTCCGTTTTGCCGAGTTCGCCGATCCACCTTGTACCGGCGCCCTGGAATTGCAGCGTTACCTCATCGCCTCGCTGCTTGAAGTCATGCGCCGCCGCAAGCGCGTTGAATACGCGCCCCAAGGATTCCTCTGATCCTGACTTGGGATCCGATAGCACAACGATGGCAGCTTTCATGGTCTCTCTCCTTTGTGTTGCAATCCGAACGATACGATGGATGCGCTGACAGAATCGACTGTCCTACTCGCCACTCGCGCCCGTCGATTCATCAGTTATTCTCCGGGTTCACCCAACGGTCCAGCCGTTTGATCAATTCGCCCTTTGGTACGGCGCCCTGAACTTGATCGACGACCTTGCCATTCTTGAAGAAGAGCAGTGCCGGGATGGAGGCGATGGAGAACCGCGATGCGAGGGCTGGGTTCTGATCGACATCGACCTTGCCCACCGTGGCCCTTCCTTCGTACTCCACGGCGAGGTCGTCAATGACCGGCGCGATGGCCTTGCACGGCGGGCACCAGGTCGCCCAGAAGTCGACGAGCACGGGCTCCTTACTCTTCAGAACATTCTCCTCGAAACTCGACTCGTCAAATGCGCGTACGTTCTTCGCTGTCGTTTGCATGGCACTAATATCCTTGTCTTGTTGCCGTCAGTGAATCACATGCCGACGGCGTGTCCGGCCTTCCCCGTTCTCTCGTCCGTCATCCACACCCGCACGAGGCGCTCTGGGACAGTTTCTCCACTTCCGGAAAATCGATTTCCGTTTCCGCCACGTGGTTGAAGTAGTTCGTGAACAAGTTCAGCCCGACGCTGGCGACGATCTCGACGATCTCACCATCGCCGTAGCCGACCTCTCGAAGCCCGGCGACGTCGCCGTCGCTGACGAAGCCGCGCTCCGTGACGACCTTGCGGGCGAACTGAAGACCGGCCTCCGTCTTACGGTCCGGCGATGTACCGCGCCGGCTATCCGTGATTTCCTCATTGCCGAGCCCGACCATCTTTCCCACCGCGCTGTGCGCCGCGAGGCAGTATTGACAGCCGTTTAGCTCGCCTACCGTCAATGCGATCTGCTCACGCAGTTTCGGTGATAGTTGGCCCTTCCCGAGCGCACCGCTGAATGCCAGGTAACCCTCCAGCACAACGGGTGAATGGGCGAAGGTCCGCATGATGTTGGGCGACAAACCGAGCTTCTGTTGCACACCCTCGAGCAACTTTTTCGCTTGCGGATCTGCGTTCGACGGTTCAATGGCTTCCAGCCTTGGCATTTCTACTCTCCTTCTGTTTTGGTCCATGTCAGATCTTCTCGAACTTCGTTGCCACCCATTGAAGCAGCGACCGTGCCAATCGCCGAATAAGATCTAAATCATTTTCTCGTAAAGAGTTATGCCGATTTATTCCAACCAAGCGATACGACGCAATTGCGTTATTAACGAAATTGCGTTGCGAAATCTCGTCATACTGCATAGGATTCGGTTATGACGACTCTCGGCGACCAGATGTCCGTGTCGGATCCACTGAAGGCCCTGCTTTTGGAGGTGGGGCAGCAACGCTCACTTGACGCGGTGTTACGCGTGGTGGTCGATCGACTGGCGGCGCAGGACCATGTCGCGTTGGCGCGGATCTGGCTTCTTCGGCCGGGTGACATCTGTACGTCATGCCCGATGCGCAAAGACTGTCCGGATCAAACGCGCTGCCTGCACCTGGTCGCCAGCGCCGGTCAGTCGAAGGATACCCGTGTGCCGCCGTGGACGCGTATCGATGGGCACTTTCGGCGGATGCCCTTGGGGGCACGCAAGGTGGGGCGTATCGCGGCCACCGGTAAGTGCGTCTCCGTGCTCGACGTCCAGAAGAACCCTGAATGGATCGCACGCCCTGAGTGGACGCAGGAGGAAGGTATCCGCGGCTTCGCCGGGCAGCCGCTCATCTTCAAGGGCGAGATTCTGGGTGTGGTCGGGCTCTTCACGCTGACGACGCTCAGTCAGCCCTGCCTCGACTGGCTGCGCATGATCGCCGACCTCGCCGCGGCGTCGATCGCCAACGCTCACGCTTTCGAGGAGATTCAGCGCCTGCGCACGCAGCTCGAAATGGAAAACGCCTACCTGCGCGAGGAAGTCTCGGAGGCCAAGGCCTACGGCGACATTGTGGGACAAAGCCCGCCGATTCAGAATATCATCAAGCAGATCGAACTGGTGGCGCCGACAGACGCCGGCGTGCTGATCCTGGGCGAATCGGGCACGGGCAAGGAGTTGGTGGCGCAGGAAATCCACCGTAGAAGCGAGCGGCAGGGCAGGGCCATGGTCCGTGTCAACTGCGCGTCAGTCCCACGCGAACTCTACGAGAGCGAGTTCTTCGGACACGCCAAGGGCGCGTTTACAGGTGCGGTGCGCGATCGCGTAGGGCGGTTCGAGTTGGCCAACGGCGGCACACTCCTTTTGGACGAAGTCGGCGAGATCCCACTCGAATTGCAGAGCAAACTTCTCCGCGTGTTGCAGGAAGGCACGTACGAGCGGATCGGGGAGGACAAGACGCGCGAGGCGAACGTCCGACTGATCGCCGCCACCAATCGCGACCTGCGTGCGGAGGTGGAGGTTGGGCGGTTTCGGCAGGACCTCTTCTACCGTCTCAACGTGTTCCCTATCGAGGTGCCGCCTCTTCGCAAACGCAAGGAGGACATCCCGCTCTTGGCGGAACTCTTTCTGCAACAGGCGTCGCGGCGGTTTCGACGTCCCGTCAAGGGATTGAGCCAGGCCAACCTCATGACCCTGCAAGCCTACGATTGGCCGGGAAACGTGCGTGAACTGCTGAACGTGATCGAGCGTGCCGTCATCACGACACGCACAGGCGCGCTGCGATTCGAACTGCCGCAGTTCCTCGCCAAGAAATCGCGAAACGGAGACCGTACATTGCAGATAAACACATCTGTCGTGACCGATGACGAGATGAAACGCCGCGAACGGGAGAACATCGTGGCCGCCCTGGATCAAACGGACTGGCGCGTGCATGGCCCCGGCGGTGCGGCCGAACTCCTCGCCGTCAGACCGACGACGCTGGCGTCCCGGATCAAACGAATGGGACTGGCGAAGGCGACGTAGTACGCAGAGAGCGCCTTGATGCGACCGGTCTCTATGGCCAGAAACTGACCATTGATGCCTGTGTACAACGACGAGGCGTGGTGAACTCTCTCAGGGCCGGTGTATGGAGATGAGCCCATCGACGGAGGTCAACTTGCCGAAATGTCTGGGGTTTCGTACGACCGGGGAGGAACGCCGCACTACGGCAGCGCCGCGCGATCCCAGGTCCCCGCGACGGGGACGACATGTCCACCCGCGCGGAAGCCGGGAGGGGGGTTGCGGTAGGAGGTGGCTTTGTAGTTGATCGTCGCAGTCCCTGCGACCGAGCCGCCGGTCGCGATGGACCCGCGCGCAATGATGGTACTTGCCGCTGCCACGTCCCGTATGGTGATGGTTCCATTCACGTATACAAGACCGAGAATCTCTGAGGGGTATGTATCGATCGTGTCCGCGTCCTCGATGCCGTTGTAGGGCGTGCCGGAGGGGTTGAAATTGACGCTCAATGCGGCCTCGTCCAGCGGCGCATTGCTGACCGACAATTCGCCCACGCCACCGTCCACCATGAGCACCGGATAATTAGGAACGGCCGGTTCCCAGCGGTTCGAGTTTTGAATCACCGAATTGACACCCGCGTTCATAAGCACAAGCGTGCCTACGATGCGCGCATTTTGGATCTCTAGATTATTGCCCATGCAATCGATCACATAAATACCCCGCCGATTCAAATCCGTGCCGAACGGATTGGACCGCGGACTCAGCACCGCATTACGGATGCAGGGGTGTCCCGACGGGCAAGTGTCGAGATCGGTGACCTCGATGCGCGTGCCGTTCTTGACGTAAAACTCGAATACGTACTGCGAATCCGGCATCTGCTTGGGCTGCGCACCTTCGGTGACGGTGCCCGTAATGGTTCCCTGGTTGTTAAAACTCCCTGCCGTCTCCAGATCTCCATCAATTGTACCGCTGGATGCAGCGTTCCCATTGGATGTCACCGGCGCTCCGCTTGCCACGATGCTGTCGCTCGCGTTATTCACCAAGAACTGACCACCGGCATGCACCGCCGACGCCAGACAGTCGAGCGGCGCGCCTTCGGGCTCGAGTTGCACGCGGTACACCCGCCGAGATTCGTTCACGATTCCGATGCCGTAAAGGGTCAGTGGATCGCTGTCGTCGTCGCTCAGGTCGCCGTCGGGGTCTTCCAGCATCCACTGCATCGTGCCGCGACCCAGCGATACACCGGGCTGCATTTGGCCGGACACGATGGTGTCGCGCCATGTCGGGACGTCTGCGATCGTCTGCGCCGCAAGCTGCGCCATACCATATTCGGTGGCGGAGAAGGCCAGAATGCCCGCCTCGCGCGCGTCGGCATCGCCGACCGATGACCGTAAGCCGAGCCGGCTCTCCGCCACGACGGACAGTCCGATGACAGCCAGCAGCATCGCCGTGCCCAGGGCCATGACATAGGCCGAGCCTCGACGAGCCAAGTGGTGGGCGGTGCCCACCCTACCGTTCGGGTAGCGAGAAACTGTAGGGTGGGCATGGCCCACCATGCGTTGTAAGCCATGCCGCGAAGCGGATCGCATTGTTGGATGGTGCGCGGTGCTCACCCTACCGGGGACAACCGTCTGGCACTCTTGATGTTCATGGCTCGCTGGCATCGATTCGATCCTATTCCGCAAGATTCATGGAACCCGCGCCACCGAGCACAGGATCGGCGGCACCGGCAGGCTGAAGCTCCATCCCGATCCAACTGACGTAATCCGATTGAATCGCCGGTGGTTGGTCGAAGGTGCCCGCGCTGGATCGTAGCGCCACCGCATGGTACTCCCGACCGTTCGGATCGGTCACCCAGGCGTAGATGCGCACGAGACCGGTCTCGCTGCCGTCCGGATTGTCTGGATTACTCAGATTCGCGTGTATGACGTTGACGGATCGCGTCCAGCCTTCGAACCCGGGGATGGTCGTCCCGTTCTTGGTCTGAGGCGGCGTGCTGGTCCACCCGTTGTAATCATCGATGTCGTCGAAGTTGCGCCGCGTGCCATCGGCTTCGTTCGCCTCCGTGCCGAAGACAGTTATCTGTTCACTGATCGGCGGAATGATTTCCACCACACCGCCGTCCAGATTGGTCACGGTCTGGTCGACGGCTACGTCGGGTTCACGATAGGAGGACGTGACCGCCTCCCAGAGCAGGTCGATTGCAAGGTGCTCAGCCAATCCCATCTTGGCGCGGGCGTAGCGCGCTTGGACCGCGCCCGCCAACAGATTCAATGATGCCACCAACATGCCGCCGGTGATCACGATGGCGCCCACGCTCTCGACCAGCGTGAAACCGCAGCGCGATCGTCGTCGTCGCCATCTCAATTCACGTGGTTTCGCAATCATGCACCATGTCTCCCCGGCGTCCCGGCTACGGGTTGAAGTCGCAAATCGTCCCATCAGCCTCGGCCGTCTCGAGGATGCCGTTTCCACAACAGTGATTTTCGGCCTTGGTCCCGGTGGCCACACCTTTGCAGTCGCCCGGACAATTGTGGCAGTCTTCGCCGGTGCTGCACACTACGTTGCCGCAGGTGCAGCCGAATTCCAGAAGGACGCAGTTGATGTCGGCACAGTCCGTCATGCCGTCGCAATCGTTGTCGAGGCCGTCCGTACAAGTGACACCCGGTTGCTCGGATGCGTCTGGCGCCCCGCAGTCATCCGGGCAGTCGCACGGGCCCTCGGGTGCTTCGCAGCGGTTGTCGCCGCACACTGTCGCGACGGGGACGCCGCTGTCGAAGCCCGCCGCCCACTCCACCGCGCGCCGCATCATGGTTTGTCCGTCGGTGGAGAGAGTGGTCGCGTCGAATCCCGTATTCCCCCACGGTAGCTGCACGCGCCGCCCGGGTGCCGGGGCGCCGCCTACGAGCGCGTCGCCGGTGTCTAATACAATGAGTGAGTCCTTACTGGAAAAAATGGTGGCGAGCACGCGTGCGCCCGCCGCCACACCCGAATCGGCAAAGACAAACTGCTGCACTGCATCGACTAAGGTGAGCGTCCCAGTACTGAACGGCAATGTAATGTAGTGTGTGTTGTTGATGATCGCACATGTAAGGGTCGTCACCGCAACGACCTGTCCAGAGGCGAATCCGAACGTCCCGATAAGCTGAGGGTTCTCGTTGACCACGCCGGCCCCCGTGCCGGCGATCTTCGATCCGAGATCGGCCGCGTTGACCTCCATAGAAACATAGGCAGCGTCAACATCTGCGATCGCGGTGTCGAAACTCGCTTGTGTGTCCAACGCCGATATCAATGTGACGCTGAATCCCCAGGCTTCGATCAACGCAATGCGTGCGGCCTCCTGTCCGCTGGGAATGAACTCGGGCGGCCCCTCCGGGATAGCGATTGCAGGGTCCGCTAAGATAAAGAGAACCGAACCGTGACGTGGGCAGGTCACCTGTGTGCAATCGGTCCCCTTCCCCATGGCCTCGCCTTCGGCCGCCGCACAGACTTCCATGGTCGCCTCACGACATGTGGCGTCCGGCATACAACAGGCCTGCGGCGGCGGAGTGATGGAGCGAACGAGGCTGGTCAACGCAAAACGATTGACCTTGTCGACGATGTTGACAGCAGGCCCGCCGTTGTATTCGCGTGTCAGCGGCTCTCCAGCGACTTGCGACCACGCGTAACGGATTTTCTCGGGTCGACCGTCACCATCCCGATCGGGAACACGGAATGCGACCGATGACACGGTGAGTTCGTCGAATTGGCGTGCGAAATTGATTTCCGCGCTGATCTCCGTCAGCACGCCGGCAGCTTCGGCCGTCAATACGCCCGGGTCGGTCCCGTCGTCGATGGCGCGGCTGGCCACGACGACCGCGGACGTCATACCGCCCAACACGATCACCATGAGGGCCATGCTGGTCACCATCTCGAGGAGCGTGAAGCCGCCGCGCCTGCCCGGCGCGCGAGGTGCGATACGGCTGCGTATGTTTGTCCTACCTGTGATCACGCCAAATGACCGTCTGTGCCGGTCCTCCAATCGCGAGTCGCCTCACCACGACGATGAGTGAGGTAACGTCTGCTAAATCACGGTTGGCACCACGCCATCATCCAACACCTTCGGAAGCGTCAACTTGGGAACCACCGGCGCCGCAACGGGTCGCGTCCGCGAGATCGACGCCTTACCGGAGAGTTCGTCCAGGGATACCCACCAGCGATAGTCGCCGCTTTCGAGGACCACCCATCCGCCGCTGTCCGGCTGCCCGTAGATGTCGAAGACGACCTGGGCATCACCCGGATCATCCGTCGCCGAAACGAACTCGGCGAAGGCGATCCGTACGCCGTACGGCTCGTCTTGCAGCTTGCAGACGTGGGCCCCCGTCGGCTTGAGTGGATTCGGCATGTTCTGGATGTAATAGTAGTTCCGTGCCTTGTCGAAGATGACGGTCTGCGTGCTATCGGTCTGCATGGCGCGTTTTCGAGCCAGCGTGAGATCGGCGGCCACACGTCGGGCGGCGCCTTCGATACGGCGGCGCACAATGCTCCCGCTGAACACCGGCACGGTGACCGCGGACAGCGCGCCGATGATGATGACGACCACGGTCAGCTCAAAGAGGGTGACCGCCCGCTTCTTGTAACGCTCTCCAGGCATTACATAGAACATACATTTCAACCCGGGAGAATTGCCAGTCTGGATTGAATTTCACTTGCCGAGTTGCCGTGTCACGCGAGGCCGATAAGTCCGGCGATCCGCTACCACGTGCTCATGTGGTACATCCGCATCGACGCGCACGGTGCGCGATCAGGCCGGCGTCCGATAGCGTCCGGCTTATCAAGGCATTCGATGGGCGGCCCTGGCACTTCATCACACGTGACTTGATGCGTGGCACGGTTTGGCGCAGCCAGGCCGTGGAGTCCGCAAGAACCGTGGTCTCCTCTTTGGGGCAGACCATGCCACCCATCATTCGAGGTGCAACGGAGCATTAGTGTCCGGAATTACTCGAGTCTGCGGCTGTGCGACTGCTCTCGCGCATAAGAATAGACCTCGTGGCCGTTCGGCATGGGCAAGTCGGCGATTCGGTGCGGGTCGTCGCCGGAGCCAAATGCTCCACTTGGAGCACCCATGTTGGGAATCTCCGAACGGGAAGCACCATCGGCGTACCGTGACCGCCGCATTCCCGCCTACGGCAAGCCCGAAGGGCCTCTCGCAGCGTGGTTCCGAGGGCCTGGGTGAACTTCCGAAGGGTCAGGATGGTCACGTTGTATTCGCCCCGCTCGATCAAGCCCACGTAGGTCCGGTGGACGCCGCACTTGAATGCGAACGCCTCCTGCGACCACCCGCGTTTCTCTCGGGCCTTCCGCAGGTTCTTGCCCAGCTTGAGCAGTATCTGGTTCCTGTCAGCCACATCGTCAAGATGGGCCTCCGCACAGTCAATATAGACAGAATATAACTGTCATTCAATTGACACGTTACGAGAGACTAAGCATGAAACGGTGGCTGGCAATCCTATCCGTTGTGACGGCGGGGTGTGGCTCCGGCGTCGGGACCCTGCCCTCTTCGATTGGTCCTGCCCTTACGCCTGGCACCTACGTGGGGACGACAACATGCCAGTGGACCGAGTCACACAACGGCCTCCTCGTTGACCAGGGCGGCGTCCAAGTGAGTACCACCGTTGTCATCGGCGAGTCCGGCCTTCCGAGCGGGGCAGTAGGCGAGGTCTCGACCAGCACAGCTGGGAACTTGGAAGTAAGTTCTCAAATAACCGACATAATCAGCACAGCGAACGGTGCGGCGGTATCGCTACAAGCCACGATCCAACTCGATTGTGGCGACACGTGCCTGTATGCCTTCGATGGAGAATGCGATGAGGTGCAGTACTGTGCATTGGCGACCGATTGCTCTGATTGTGGTCCCGTCGTCTTGACCGGCCCTGAGACGATTACGCTTCAAGTCGTGGACGAGAACCGGCTTCGCCGAACCCTGTCTCTTACGGTCCGTGAAGAAGACGCTGGTTTGGTCGATTTTGTCGAGCGGTGTGAGGGAATCCTGTCGCGGTGACGAACCTGTACTTATCGCCATTCATGTCAGGCTCATGCTGGTCACGCCACCGTTCAGACCGCTGGTTCGTGGAAAGCAGGATAGGACTCTTTCCCACAAACAATTAAACGGAAATTAGTTGCTGCCCTCGGCCGAAGCCGTCGTCGCTTCCAAACGAGCGAGGAAGCGGATGTTGGGGTACGTCTGGGAGTCTCGGGAGGCAGCCTGCCACCACGATAAGCTAGTGGCAAGCCGCCCGCCGAATGCGTGAGGTTGGCAACGTAGGTCCGAGGAGGGAACTTTGTTTATCGTAGTGATCGTGTAGAATCCGGAGGTATATGTCACATTCAAGTGACTCTACAGACCTTGGGGCTCTCGGGACGGTACCGGGAGCCCTTTGTTTTCCCCATCAATCACCTTCTTTAGTTCGGAATCTTGAAAGCTCTGCACAGAATAACGGAATCACTTCTGTCCGTTTCATTGTCCAGTGATGTAATCATCGGAGTCGGCATTTCCACCGAGGACGGCCGGAGGGTTCAGTTCATCGAACCCGACCCGACGCGGCCTGTCGTCAAGGACGCCGACCTCTTGCCGCTCATTGATTGAGTCGCCGTATCAAGTCTATTGCCGCACCCACTGCCAATCTCCGATGTTGTCAAGCACGCTTTCGGCAACTCCGATAGAAGACAGAGTGTAACGATCATCCGCAGACGGCTCCTCCAGTATGCGTTGAGTAGTTCAACACGTCCTACTCATCCTCTTGGCACACCGTGTCCCGGAAATTTGGAAACTCGGCAGGATCGAACTGGCTCCCAAGGCATGACAACTGCCGAGCGGAACTTGCCAGCCGTGTTAAATCGGTGGACTTCCTCGAAGTAGCGTCCTGTACCCTTGCAGTCGCACTCTCAATCGAAAAGCCTCCGGTCATTGTCCGGTCTTCTTGGTTTCCGAAGCGGCCTTCGCCTCCTGCCGTTCCTGAAAGGTCTCAAAGAGGAATACGCCGAGCGTCGAAGCCGCACCGACTGCGAGTCTGGCATGGCGGGGTGCCAGGCCTGCCGACCTCGCCGCCTTGCCGTGACCGCTCCCGTACCGATTCCGAAGTTCGGCAAGCCCCTTCGTAATGGTGGCCAAATTGCTCAGCAGCACCCGGATCGTCTGCGAGGCGGCAGCCGACTCGGGAATGTCGTTTGGCGTCAACTGAAGATGCGTCAGTGTCGCCTTTACAAGTTTCGGAAGGTCGTCGGAGGAAGGCAGAGTAGTACCACTCGTTAACAGAATAGTCTTGCACATCGTTTCGACGAACTCCTTCGCCGTTCCGATTGCCAGTTCGGGGTCGCTATGGATTGCCCCTTCCATTCTCGTGATCTGTTTCGTGACATACGTCGCGTCGAGTGACCGGGCCACCTGCCCCGCCTGCCGCACAGAGAACTTGGTGTCCGCCAATAGCCGTCGTGCGGAGAAGATTGGCCTGCCGGACATTTCACCGTAAGCTGCCAGTTCCCATCCGTCCTGAGCGAGATGACGATTCACGGTGGACAGGATTCGAGCAACTTCATTGCCGTCTGGCCGAACCACGGGATGAAGCATTTCGCACAAGAAACGCAAGAAGGATTCATCTGGCCCCTGAAGCAAACGAAACCGCTCGTCGAAGAACACCCAGTCGGTCGACCAATCATCGTTCAAAGCGGTGTGCTGTTGAATATCTGATAGTGCCGAAGCGAAACGGTGATCGTTGGACGGCATCGTGTCGAGCTGATAAAGACGTGACAGAAACTCGACGCCCCCCAGGCGACCGGACCATTCGACCTTGTCAGCGTTCAGATAGTCGATGATCTCACGACGAGTAACCTCTGATACGGAGCAACCGGCGGTATCCTGCGATTCCAACTTGTCAATCGACGTCAGACTTCCTCCGTCAAAGACGAATCCGTCACGACGCAGCCAGCCTAGCAGCTCTTCGATCTCCGATTGCCGACTGTCCCTCTCGCTCGATTGCAGGGATGGGTCTGCGGCGTCTCGGCTTGCGACGGTCAGAATGTTCTCGTATGCATGCAACAGTTTGGCCACGTCGTCGGGGTCGCGAAAATCCAACGAGTGGTAGTACTGCTCCACGAGAGACCTTCGCTGGCCCGAAACTTGTGGCTCAAAGTCTCTGGAGCACTCGATGCCTGCGGAATCGAACTCAAGTTCGATCGTGCCGAGAGTCCATCCGACAAGGAATTCCCGAAATGCGTTGCGAGTTCTCTTACTGATTGGCTTGGGTCTCATTTTGAACGCCCGACTGTTGCAGGCCTCCTCGGCGACCGCACTGGAGCGTCCAGGAATCCGCGATTTCGCTCCATGGTTCGTCCGAGCTTGCGTGGAGACGGTTGGCACACAGAGACGATCGGCACCCGCCAACCTGATCACCGTAGCGTCGTCCTCGCTTACGTGACCGTCTCCGGCCAAGTCCCGTATGTTACTGGCAAGTCCGTTGAGTCGTCGAATCCGGGCGATGATCCCGGCGGTGACTGAAAACGGGGTAACACGATTGTTCGAGGGCCGACCGGCGACCGAAATTCACAGCCTCGACGGCCTGCTCGCCCCCTTCCCCACTCAATTTCTTGTACCCTAGCTCCATCCGCTCTACAATGGGTGCCGGTAGCGACGATCGCCGTTTCGCCATTCCTACTGGCAACCCAGGACTCGGGAAGTCCAGCCAGAAAACGCCTGGAAGCATGGAGGCCAAGAACGTTGAGTGGGACGGTAGCCGACAGGAAACGGCTGTTTCGGGTTACGGCTGGGAACCTCCGCCAGAGCCACCTCTACGTCAACGGCCACTACGATTTCTTTCCTGCCGACTGTGTTGGGCCGCCCCGCAAGTCGGCCGTCGGGAACGGTGCCGGAATCGAAATCTACCTTGACGGCCTCAATGAGACCGTAACCACAGACATCGGAAGCGACGCGAAGACCGGAAAGCCCCGGAGTTTCCTACGCGGGCGGACATGGGTCCGCCAGTTCTACGAGCACCACGGAATCAAAACGGGCGATGTGCTCGCCCTGGAGCGGGTTGGGAAACGTCGTTACCGTCTGTACGCATTTGAGGCCAAGACCCACCGTGTCCACGATTGGCATGAGTTCTTGGACAAGCCACCCCCCGGACGAGGGCCGAGGGTCTTGGAGCTGTTCGCCGGATGCGGTGGCCTGTCTCTCGGATTCAAGCGGGCAGGGTTCAGAACCGTCCTCGCAAACGAGTGGGACGCGGCGGCCTGCGAGACTCTTCGCCGCAACATCACGGAACGAGTGGCCCAATGTGCGATTCAGGAGATCGACCGATTCCCCGAAGCTGATGTCGTTGCGGGTGGTCCTCCGTGTCAGGGCTTCAGCAACCTCGGCGAACGTGTCCCGAATGATCCGCGAAACCACCTCTGGCGGCATTTCATGCGTGCAGTCGAAGATGCTCACCCGAAGGCTTTCGTTATGGAGAACGTCCCCCCGTTGCTCTCGTCACAGGAGTACGTCGAGATCAAGAGGATGGCTGAGAGGATGGGCTACCTCGTTACGGGCCGCGTTCTGAATGCCGCTGACTACGGGGTCCCGCAGACGCGGAAAAGAGCCATCGTGATCGGACTTCTTGGGAAGGCTCCGACCCACCCTGATCCCACCCACGTTGACCCGAAGGCGGCAACCGACTTGTTCAATGCTTCACTCAAGCCGTGGCGGACAGTGCGGGACGCGATAGCAGACGTACCGTTAGAGCCAACGGAGGAGAACTGGCACATAGGTCGTAATCCGACCGCGATGTCCCTTGAGCGTTACCGATACATTCCACCGGGAGGCAACCGTTGGAACCTGCCATCGCACCTTATGCCAGAGTGTTGGAAGAAAAAGACGAAGGGCGGCACCGACCTATTCGGTCGCTTGTGGTGGGAACGGCCATCCGTCACGATCCGCACCGAGTTCTATAAGCCTGAGAAAGGGCGGTACTTGCACCCCGAAGCCGACCGACCCATTACGCATCGAGAGGCTGCGAGGCTCCAAGGCTTCCCGGACGACTTCGACTTTCAAGGACGCCGAATTCAGGTGGGCATCCAAATCGGGAACGCGGTGCCGCCGCCATTGGCCGAGGCAATCGCCCGGCACCTGGCCAAACTCATAAAATCGGTGCGTGCCTCTGGCCGACCAACTCGTTCAGCTCGCAGCAAGAAATCGAATGGCAAGAAGACGACGAAAAAGGTCGGTTGACTGGCTCATAAGTCAGGTCGACGAACTACTCACAGCATTCGGCAAAGAGCGGCACGGCCTGAGTCTTCGGGACAAGGTCCTTTCTCTCTGCGAAGTTTACGAGCACGTCAAGGACCTGGGGGTAAACGTTCTATACGAACACGGGTGGGATGCCAGAGCAGCGATCGAGCGAATCCGACTTTACTTTGTTGAATATGTCGGAGAAGTGTTGAGCGGCGTTGAAATCGCCGTTGTGTCCGGCATCTCGGAGTACGCAAGACGCATCCGACAACTCCGCGTCGAATCGGGGTACCAAATTGCATCGGGAGCGTCCCCGGACCCGGAGTGCGGAATCGATCTCAAGTCTGACCAGTACATGCTCGTCGATGCGGACCCTGACCTGGACGCGGCACGCAGATGGCACGTTGTCAATCGAATCCGAAAGAGCGGTGTGGGAAGTCAACAACGAGTTCTGCAATTCCTCAAAGAGAACGTCGGCAAAGTCGTCACGACCGAAGAACTCGCCTACGTTGCCCGAGAGGCAAAGGAATATGCACGCAGGGTACGGGAACTCAGGACCGAACACGGATACTCGATCGCAACAAGATTCACGGGCCGCCCGGACCTGCGAGTCGGACAATACGTGCTTCAGTCAGAGGAGCGGGTCTCGGAACCTCACGATCGGAGAATCCCGGAGGCAATCCAGAAGGCCGTTTACGCACGTGATGACAACACCTGTCGTGTTTGTAGATGGCACATCGAACGGTGGACGAAGGACGACCCTCGAATACTCGAACTCCACCACGTTGAACATCACGAAGACCGAGGACCGAACGTTGAAGAGAACCTCATTGTTATTTGTAGCAAGTGCCATGATGAGGTACATGCGGGCAAGCATGCTGCGTTGCTCCAGAAGATTAAGCGAACGCTATGACGGACCTCTTCACTCGTGAGAAACGCAGTACGATTATGCAGGCGATTCAGGGCAAGAACACTAAGCCCGAACTCGTCGTTCGCAAGACTCTCCACCGTTTAGGGTACCGATTCAGGCTTCATAGGCGTGATCTGCCCGGCAACCCGGATTTGGTGTTTCCGGGGCGACGAAAGGTGCTCTTTGTTCATGGATGCTTCTGGCACCGGCACGGCTGCCGCAAGGGGCAGTCGATGCCCAGTACACGCATTAGGTTCTGGCAGAAGAAGTTTGAGGCAAACAGGCTTCGAGATGCTGCAAGAAGACGTGAACTGAAGAAGTTGGGCTGGTCCGTCATGACCGTTTGGGAATGCCAACTCATCCCACGCAGACTTCCACGTACCACCGAGCGAATGATCGGTTTCCTGCAAGCAAACAGGTCGAAGGCCCGTGCTGTCTAGACCGGCACGTCCTGACGCTCAACCCGTTATGTCAGGCAAGAACAATGACCTGGCTCGGGCTGTTAGCTTCAAAACCTGCCTCGGACCCGTACTCGCAGACCGCCTCGTCCGAGAGGACGACGAGTTTGCCGTCCTGGCGGTGCTTCAGAACAAGGTAAATCCCTCCACCTGATTGCCGCGTTTGACGGCCCGGTGCAACGCCAATTTCGGGATCGCAGGAACGAGTCCGACGACCCGGAGTGGCAGCCGGATGCACGGACGCCGCATACTCTCCCGTGGCCAAACGGGGACGGGCTCAGCGGTCCTGCATGTGCGAGCCGATCAGGAAGAACGCCAGGAGTCCGACGAGACCCAAGCTGAGCAACCCGCTGAGTAGTGGAGACCGCAGTACAAACAGGATTGCGAACACCACGGCACACGCCGTCACGAATGCTCCAAGTTCCGATTGCTCGTTCATGGTGCTCCCCCTCGCTTACAGGAACCAAGATCAAGTTCGAGGCACACGTTTTTCGGTTTTCCCAATTGCCCGGACCAAGTGTTATCTCTCACTCCCCCGCCGGAAGTTCGGGTGTAGGGCATCAGCCATTGGGGGGAGCCACACGTCCTTTTCCAGCCGCCAAGTCCGACCGGTGCATTTGTCGATCCGCCATATCTGCTCGCTAGAACCACCCTTCAACCGGCGGACGCTCAACTCATAGCGATTGCTGGCGAGCGTCATCATGCCGATTCCTCCCGCAAACCCAAGTGTCAGAAGAACCACAGCCTGAAAGATTGACCGTTTCATCGTTGCTTCTCCTTGCATTCAACACGAAATCAGACCGCTCGGCGGACGATCCGACCGACCGCTTGGTGGGTCCATCGACTAGACTTGCCCGTCTTGGTCGGTACGCTTCGTTCCGTGAGCACGTCCGCGATCCGCTCCAGCGTTAAGCCACTGGCCCGCATCGCCTGAATGTCTCGGATAACGGCTTGCTCGGATTCGTTCGGCAGAGTGCCGCCCGCTACCGGCAGCATCAGGTGAAACCATGCACTCGCACCAATCGCCCTTTCTTGCTCTTGTGTGGCTGGAAGCGACTTATGGGACGCATTCGTGGCAGGCCGGCGATCATGACACTTCGTATGCTTGCTTCAGCCACGCGATGAGCGCCTTGTCCACCTCTTTCTTGTCGCTCACTCGGACGCGGTGGCTGACCATGGCGTTGAAGCTGCCGGAGGCTTCAAGACGATCGGTCGGCTGCGTGCCCTTGAGGTTGATGCCGACATCGACGCGTGTCTTGGTCGTCGGCTGAACAATGGCAAACTGCTTGTTGCGACGAAGGCTGACGTAGGCCTTCTTGGGCGACACCTCCACATCGCCGCCGAATTTGGTGACGGCTGCGATGACGGCGTCATATATGGGACGGAGCGGCGCCTTGTCGCCGGCGTATTGCGCGGCGACCAGCCCTGCGTCGCCGGCCGGCTCGGCGTCGCCTTGCAGCGTTTTCTGGGCGATGAGATTGGCGTAACCGTGCGTCACGCCGTGTTCGGTTTTGAGAAATTTGACCAGTTCGCCATGCTTGGCGAGCTTGCCGGATTTGGCGATCTTGATCCACTGGGGAAGTGTTTTGCCCGTCTTCTCCTCCAGGTTGCGTATCATCGATTCGAGCATCTCTTCCGGCGACTTGGCCATGGTGTTGTCCTCCTATTGCCAGCGGGCCATCTGCGTGCTTTTGGTTGAGCCGGCCTGCGCCGACGCCGGCGTCATCGCCCGCCAAGTGTGTTGTTGAAGCCGGTCCGGCAACCGCGGCCGGGCCACGAGCCCTGCCACGACCTGTGGATGGTGGTGCTTTGTGCAGGCAATCGGGGTGCGGGTTGTCTTCTTCGCCATTCCCAGCCCGTATGCCATCAGCCAAAACAAGCGTGATCCACTGAATATCGATGGTAGAGTTCTCGCTCCCGGTCGGCAAGGCGACGGTCGTTCCGGTTTGCGTGCGTGACACGTTCGGCGGGCTGCATGTGTAGGGCAGGTGGTTCTTCCGGCTATGCCGGGAGGTTCACCTGCCTTGCCCAATCGGCAGGTCAACGCTCCGCTGAGGCGGAGCAACGACCTGCCCATCTACGGCTTTTCGCGTCCGCCGATTCTGTCACGCACCCCTGGCCTGAGGCCACGCTGGTGTCCGCTTGCCGTGGCGGGAGAGCCGAATATAATGGCCCTTCTTTTCCAGTGCGCCCAAGCCCACGATCGATGCGGGTGGTGGTATGGTCCCTGGAGAGTTTGCCGGCGTAGCTCAGTTGGCTAGAGCGCCTGACTGTGGATCAGGAGGTCATGGGTTCAAGTCCCGTCGCCGGTAGTAGCGATCGCCATCCTTCTAGCAATCATTTGGAGCCTATGACGTGACTGACGCGGTGAAGCCTCGCTTGTTCCGTGGCCTTCGGGACCAATTGCCGGAGTCGATGGCCGCCAGGCAGTGGCTCATTGATACGATTCGAGGGGTGTACGAGCTGTACGGGTTCGTTCCCCTGGCGACCCCGGCCATCGAATACCTGGATGTCCTATCAGGGTCGGCGGGTACGGAAGCGCAAGAGTCGATTTTTGCGGTCAAGAATCCCGACGTACGCCGCGGCGACCGCGATGAACCTCTCGGGCTTCGCTTCGACTTGACCGTTCCTTTGGCGCGGGTCGTCGCACAATACCGCGACCTGCCCCGGCCATTCCGCCGATATCAGGTATCGTCGGTCTGGCGCGTAGACAAACCCGGTCCCGGGCGATTCCGTGAATTCACGCAGTTTGATCTTGATTCGGTCGGTGTCGCATCCGAGGTGGCGGACG
>Ga0210111_1000064_pt1 | contig 24113 bp, 19 predicted proteins | sample China_Galinas_PW_6_FD_185520 | JGI IMG/M metagenome (GOLD analysis project Ga0210111, IMG submission 185520) | Wetland microbial communities from San Francisco Bay, California, USA, that impact long-term carbon sequestration - China_Galinas_PWC_D2... | ecosystem: Environmental > Aquatic > Marine... | reverse complement strand
GCGCTTCGTCCAGTACAGCGACGTCAGCGCTGCCCCGACGATTCCGCCCAGCACGCCCGCCAGCACGACCGCAGTGATGGATACCCCCTCCGCCATCTTTCGCTCCACCCTCGTCATGGAGGACTCATGCCATCATTATACACCAACGAGTCATCTCTATTTGAGGCCGCCAAGGCTGTCATTATCGCCCCTAAGTCACTACCATGTGCTCTCAGACGAGGGACCGTTTCGGCGTAAACTGGAAGGACCTCGGCTGGCAACCGTTCACAACGACACGGTTCTCTCACAACCGATCGTGCGTTTACAGACGTTTCGACTGCGGCGGTAGTGGCCGCCGCCTCGTGGGGATGTCTCGATCATCAAACGGGGGCAACAGAGCTATGCAAACCAGTCTTGTCATCACCATGACACTCCTCGTACTACTTCTTCCGTTCGGCGCCGCGTCGTATGGCGGCGACCGGATCACCGGGCGCGGTTTCGTGACGCGCTCGGAAGTCATTGCGCAGCACGGTATGGCCGCTACCAGTCAGCCGCTTGCCACCCAGGTGGCCCTCGACATCCTCAAGAGGGGCGGAAGCGCCGTGGATGCCGCGATTGCGGCGAACGCCACGCTGGGTCTCATGGAGCCGACGGGAAGCGGCATCGGCGGCGACTTGTTCGCCATCGTGTGGGATGCCAAGGCGCAACGGCTTTTCGGACTCAACGCGAGCGGGCGCAGTCCCTACGGCCTCAGTCTGAAATACTTTCAAGACTTGGGCATGACCAGGATACCGCCCTACGGCCCCCTGCCGGTCACCGTACCGGGCTGTGTCGACGGCTGGTTCGAGTTGCACGAGCGTTTCGGGAAGCTGCCGATCAAGGACGTGCTCGCCCCTGCCATTCAGTACGCCCGCGAAGGATTCCCGTTGTCCGAATTGATCGCCTTTTATTGGGGACACGGCGGTCGTATCCTCAAGGACCAACCCAACTTTGCCGCCACGTATCTACCGGGAGGTAGCGCGCCGGACAAAGGCGACATATTCAAGAATCCGGATCTGGCGAATACACTCGAAATCATTGCAGCGAAGGGCCGCGATGCGTTCTACCGCGGCGAACTGACCAGCGTGATGGCCGCCTTCTGCGAGCGGGTCGGGTGCTTTCTACGTGAGAAGGACTTCGTAGATCATAGCTCGACCTGGGTCGAGCCGGTGTCGACGACCTACCGCGGGTACGACTTATGGGAACTGCCACCTAACGGGCAGGGAATCGCGGCGTTACAGATCCTCAACCTGATCGAACCTTACGACCTGAACGCCATGGGGCATAACTCGGCCGAGTACCTCCACACGCTGATCGAGGCAAAGAAAGTCGCATACGAGGACCGGGCCCGGTTTTACGCCGACATGGAATTCTCCAACGTCCCGGTGGCCGGGCTGATCTCGAAGGCCTACGCGGATTCGCGTCGCAAGCTCATAAACCCCGAACGGGCATCGAAGAGTCTGGAGCCCGGTGACCCGAAGCTTGCGCACGGCGACACCATCTACCTCACAGTGGCGGACAAGGATCGCAACATGGTCTCGCTGATCCAGAGCAACTACCGCGGCTTCGGATCGGGCCTCGTGCCCGACGGGCTGGGATTCGTCTTCCAGGACCGCGGCGAATTATTCTCTCTCGAGCGCGACCATCCGAACGTAATCGAGCCGCACAAGCGACCGTTCCACACCATCATCCCTGCGTTTGTCACCGAAGACGGCAAACCCTGGCTGAGCTTCGGCGTGATGGGCGGCGACATGCAGCCGCAGGGGCACGTGCAGGTTCTCTGCAACCTCATCGATTTCGATATGAATCTGCAGGAGGCGGGTGACGCTGCGCGTTTCCACCACATGGGCTCTTCCGAGCCGACGGGAGACAAGATGACCGACGGTGGCGTCGTAGCCCTGGAATCCGGCATCTCCATGGAGGCCAAGCGCGGGTTGCGGCAAAGGGGTCATCAGGTCATCGTCGACTCCGGTGGATTCGGCGGCTTCCAGGGCATCCGCTACGACACCGAACGAGACTTGTATATCGGTGCGTCGGAGTCTCGCAAGGACGGCCAGGCCGCCGGGTACTGAGCTGCATTTGGAATGGTCCGCCTCGTACCGCAGGCATCCTTGCCCGCACCCGCGTACCGCAGGCATCCTTGCCCGCACCCGCGTACCGCAGGCATCCTTGCCTGCTCCGGGCGCGTGATTCCGCCTCGCCGACACTACGGTACCCGGTGAAACCCGAGAAATATTGATTAGCGCGGCGTCGATGTTTGCGCCCTTGGTGACGAAGCGCGCTTGCGGGATGCAGGCAGGGATGCCTGCGGTACGCGATGATTCGTCCTCCGCGCACCCGACAAGACCGCGTTTCACGCTTCATTTTCGTTGACTTTTGACGGTCAATGCATACCCTCGTTCGCTTTGCAACGAGTGGCTTTTTGACGGGACCGTAGAGCGATGGCAAATGAGACTCAATCAGAAACCGTCTACAACCCACGGGAAGTGGAGACGGCAATCTACGCGGAATGGGAACGTTCGGGAGCGTTTCGCTCGCACCCGGCCGACACACCGCGTGACAGAACCTTCACCATTGTCATCCCACCGCCCAACGTTACCGGCGCACTGCACCTCGGTCATGCCCTGAACAACACGCTTCAGGACATGCTGATCCGCTACTACCGCATGCGCGGCTTCAACACGCTGTGGCAGCCGGGCACCGACCATGCGGGCATCGCAACGCAGGCGGTGGTCGAGCGGATGGTTCGCGAGCAGAAGGGAATGACCCGTCACGAACTTGGCCGGGAGGGATTGGTCAAGGAAATCTGGAGCTGGAAGGTCAAATTCGAGACCCGCATCATCGGTCAACTCAAAGAGATGGGTTGTTCGTGCGATTGGGAACGTACGCGTTTCACCCTGGACGACGGCCTCGCTCGAGCCGTGCGGCATCAGTTTTTCAACCTCTTCAAGGACGGGCTCATTTTTCGCGGCAAGCGGCTGGTCAATTGGGACACCGAACTGCAGACTGCCGTTGCCAACGACGAGGTCTATTACGAGACCGTCAAGGGACATTTTTGGCATATTAGGTACCCTGTGGTTCAAAGCGACGGAGCGACGGAGCGACGGAGCGACGAAGAGCCCGAATTCGTCATCATCGCGACCACGCGACCGGAGACGATGTTGGGAGACACGGCTGTGGCCGTCTGCCCGGACCCGGAGAAAGTGCTCGACGACCTGGCGCGGCAGACCAGCGAGGAATTGGAGAAAGCGACCGCGAAAGAGCGTCCGGCGTTGGAAAAGAAGCTTGAAGCGATCGCCGAGCGACGCAAGACGCACCTTCCTTTACTGATCAAGTTGGCGGCCATGGCCAAGGACGGGCGAAAGGTGCGTCTGCCACTCGTCGAGCGCGAGATTCCCCTGATCACGGATGACTGGGCCGACCCCAGCAAAGGCAGCGGATGCGTAAAGATCACGCCCGCGCACGATCCGAACGACTACGAAGTTGGCGTACGTCACAACCTGCCGATGATCAACGTGCTGACACCTGACGGAAGGGTGGCACCGATCGTCGAGGCCGACGGCTCGACCAATCGATTTAGCGGAAACTACGAGGGGCTGGAATTCACCGGCGTAGGCCGGGACAAGGTCGTCGCCGATCTCGAAGTACGCGGACTCATCGAATCGATCGAAGAACACGACCACGAAGTGGGTCACAGCGATCGAAGTAAGACGCCGATCGAGCCATTCTTGTCGGATCAATGGTTCGTCAGAACCGAAGATGTGTCGGCACCGACCGAGCCGCAGGCGTCAGCCTGCACGGCAATGCACGCCCCTGAGCCGCATGCTTCAGCTTGCGCGGCGCACCGATCGCCAGACCTCGCCCAAGGCGCGACGTTACTCACATGGACGACGTACGGCACATGGCTGCCGGGTGACGAGCGAGGCTTTGTGTCTCGTGTACCCGAAGACGACAAACATCCCCTGCACAATATCCCGGGCGAACCGTACGACTCAAACGAGACAGGCGTGTGGTGTGAGGCGGCAAACCGCATGCAAGGCACCCCGGTCCTGCTGAACGCAGATCAGGCAAAAGTGCTCCTCGGCACGATCGCCAAGTCGTGCGAGTGCCACGACATAGAACTGCTCGCTGTCGCCATCATGCCCAACCACACTCACGTTCTCTGCCAAGCCGAACAACATGGCAGCGAGCTCTTGCAGATCGTCAAGGGGCATGCGTCACGTACACTCAACAAGGCATTCAAACTCTCTTCGGCGCCGCGGTGGTGGACCAAGAGCGGTTCACGACGTCGAATCAAACGTGGGAGCGATCTGACGGCGGCAATCGAATACGTGAAGAATCAACACCGGCCTTTGTTGATCTGGTCATTTGATCTCGAATCTGGGGCGTCGCACAAGATCGTAGAAAAGGCACGGGCAGACGCCATCGCGTCAGGCACGACAGACGAGTCCGCGGGCACCGCGCAGGCTGAAGCCTGCGGCTCGGGTGGCGTCCGACTCGCCAATGGTCAGTGGGCATCCGGTCTTGCACAAGCAGCAATCGACGTCGTGAAGAACAACAAGATCCGCATTTTCCCTGATCGATACGCGAAGAGCTACCTCGACTGGCTCGGCGAGAAGCGCGACTGGTGCATCAGTCGACAGCTTTGGTGGGGACATCGGATTCCGGTTTGGACCATCCAATGCACGTATGGCGAGTGGCTGCACTGGAGCAGCGATAATGTCAACGGCACTTTTCTGCTCGGGAACGTATCCGACGGGAAAGTGACTGTGCGTGCGGAGTCACCAACTGGCGAGTCCTTTCTGGTGGCCGGTGTCGACACCACGTACAACAACTTGGGCGTGCTTCGCGACGCCATCACTGGGGGGCGAATCTCGAAGAGCGAACCACTGACATGGTACGTCACGATCAGCGACGAATCGTTCGAAGGCTATGACGAACAACAGAGGAAGTTCGCATCCTTCCAAGTTTGGCTGGAGAAGACCGGCCTCACACGTGATTCAGACGTCCTCGATACCTGGTTCAGCTCGGCGCTGTGGCCGTTCAGTACGTTGGGGTGGCCGGAGGAGACGGCGCATCTGAAGCAGTACTATCCCGGCAGCGTGCTCATTACCTCGCGCGACATTATTACGAACTGGGTCGCGCGGATGGTGATGTTCGGGCTTTACGCCATGGGCGACGTGCCTTTCGATCACGTCTACATCCACCCGAAGATTCTCGACGGGCGGGGTGAGACGATGAGCAAGTCGAAAGGCAACGGCGTGGACCCGGTGGACATCATTCACACCCACGGGGCCGACGCCCTCCGTTACACCATGGCCGACATGACCACGGAAACGCAGGACATCCGCATGCCGGTGGAGTACATCTGCCCGCACTGCGAGAAACTCGTCGATCAAGGCCTCGCCATCAAAGCAGAGACCCAGACGCGAAAGTCGCGCGGTGAGAAGCTCGAGCGCAAGCTGCAACCCTCCGACTGCAAACGCGTGAAGTGTACGCACAAGGAGTGCGGCAAGGAGTTCTGTACCCAGTGGGCCGACGAAGCGACCAAAGAGGCATTGCCCGTCGCGCGAGAGACGTCGGACAAGTTCGACATCGGCCGCAACTTCTGCAACAAGCTGTGGAACGCGGCACGGTTCGCGTTCGGCAACCTGGAGGGCACGCCCTGCGACGCGCTCGACATCGCCGCCCTTCCGCCGGAGGATCGCTGGATCCTGGCCAAACTGTCACAGACCGTGCGCAGCTACCATCGGCTTGTCCAGGCATACCAGTATTCCGCCTCCATCAAGGAATTGCGCGAGTTCTTCTGGGACTGCCTGTGCGACTGGTACATCGAGTTGACCAAGCCGCGTATGCGCGGTGACCGCGGCGACGAGGAACGTGCGACGGCACAGCAGGTGCTCGCCTTCTGCCTGGACCAGTCGCTACGGCTGTTTCACCCCACGATGCCCTTCATCACCGAGCGGCTCTGGTCGACGCTGAACGGCATCGCGCCAAAGCGAGGCTTCCCCGGCATCGCCGACCTGGTCTGTGATACGCAATTAGTCCTCGCCCCCTTCCCACCGGAGGACGGGTACACTTCGCTCGACGACGATGCCATGGTGGCGACGTTCGGCGGACTGCAGGACATCACCCGCGGCGTGCGCGAGCTGCGCAACGCGGCCAACCTGCCGCCCAGGGATATGGTCAACGTCACACTGGCCGTCCCGGCGCAGCATGCGGAGGCCATTGATCGCCAATCCCACGTGGTGCGGCACATGGCCAGGATCGACAAGTTGATGATCGATCCGAACGCCGCGCGACCCAAGAACTCGGGAAGCGTGAACATCCACGGCTTGCAGATCTACGTCCACGACATCAGCGACGACGCGGCGGAGCGCACGCGTACGAAGAAGACGCTCGAGCAACTCGAAAAGCAGATCGCGGGCAAACAGTCCAAGCTGGGCAACGAGAAGTTCCTCGCGAATGCAAAGCCCGATATTATCGAGGCGGAACGCAAACGGCTCGAAGAGCAGTTGCTCCAACAGCAGGCGCTGCAAGCACATCTCAGTGAACTCGACGAGTAGGCCGATCAACCCCTGATGGACCGATTCGCCAGGAATTGCGGGTACCTCGTGTTCTGCTACCGGTGTACTCGAATCAGAGCACCGGGCGCACGCTCGGAGACAATTTGGCTGCATGTGCGGCCAATGGGCTCGCGCCCACGGCTCTGACACGAGGAACACCCGCAGAATCAGGAGAATCGCGGCACTCGTACCCTGTGACGCATCAAATGATGGGTGGCATGGTCTGCCCTGAAGGGGCAGGCCATGATTCTTTCGGACGTCACGGCCTGGCTTCACCAGACCGTGGCACCCATAGATTAACGATCAAGGGAGCACTAGGTCCCGATCGGGCGACGGCCGCAGGCCGGCACTGGCGGACGAGCCGCCAGTGGCAGCCCACGCGATTGTTTTGGCGCCTTATGGAGAAAATGACAATGCAATGCCCATCATGCCGGCATTCATTACGGACGATCGATTACGAAGGGATCGCCATTGACCTGTGCGACGGCTGCCACGGCCAATGGCTCGACAGCGGCGAGCTGCGACACATCATCAAGGCGCGCGAAGTGCGGTTCGACGCAGAGTCGCGTCGTGCCGCGGTCGAGGCGACCAAAATGCAGGGTGTCGCATTGGAAGACATCGATCGGACGTTGATCTGCCCCAAGTGCGACATGGACATGACCCCTGTGAATTTCGGCGGCGACTCCAGCATCATCATTGATCGATGCCACTCGTGCCGAGGGGTCTGGCTGGAGCACGGCGAACTCGATGCGATTCAGATGGTCGCGGAATCGTGGGAGGACAACCTCCCAAACGATCTCGCACGCCACCGGGCCGCCCTGCGCAAGATCGAGGTCGAAACCGGAGCCGAAGTCGCGGCCACACCGTCGCGCTTCGGCTTCGTCAACGCGGCCATCAACGGCATCATCGACGCTTTCGGCTAGACCTGCTTTTGCCGGCGCCACGTCTCTCATGGCCGGGAAATCGCTAACCACAGTGACTCCAGCAATACTGGAAAACGCGGTTTCCAAAGCTGTATCCGATCCGTGCGCCCCCCACGGCTTGAGGGGACAGTCCCGCGCACTATGATAAAAACAGGATTCGCGGGCCGATACAGCCGATTTCACGGGTATTACGGCGTCTGCGGATGAGGGCTGCGCGGAACCTACGGGCAGATTGTCAGATACGCCGAATATGGACTGCGAAGTCCAGCTCGGAATAGAATCAGGAGGAGGCGATGCCATGAATGGCGATTCTCAATCGATACCGGAGCGATCACCGCGTGACTCGTCGCTCCTACCGACGTTTCTGCAAGCCGTGGGATTCATCGATCTGATCGCCACGCCGGTTGGCGTGTTGATCGTGCTCGCACTCCGCGTATACAACAACCAACCAGTTGATTCCTTGTTCGCGTCGCTCTTGATCGGCGCATTTCTGGTCGGCCTTACCTTTGGAGCCCTCCTGATCGGTTTGGCCGCGATGCTCCGTTCGGTTGCCGGAGACCAGGGTCCGGCCACGGATGAAGTCGCCATCCCCTATTACACAGACACCGGGCTGATCAACGCCCACACGGACGACTCCGCAGGTATGACTCGGATAGAGGCGCAACGCCTGATGACCACGCTTGCGGACCTCCGTGATGTGCATTTGCTGCCGGAGGAGGATCGAGCGCAGAGTACTGCTCGTCTTCGTGCCCAGGCCGAACACCGTGCCACGGAGGAGATCGTGGACGCCATCAACCGCAGGCAGCTTGGACGTGCGCGAGTCCTACTGAGAGGGGCGAAGGCCGTATACGGCGACACCGTTAAGTTCGAGAAGCTGGCGGACCGCATTGACACCGCCTCGAAGCGTAACGAAGCGCTGGATTACGCCCGAACCAAACGTCTCGTCGAGGATGCCATTCGCGAACATCGTTGGAGCGACGCGGAACCCTACGCACACACGCTTTACATGGACCATCCGGAAAGCGCGCGCAGCAAGCAGCTTTGGGAAGACACGCGGCGCGCCCGCCTCTACACGCATATTCAGGAATGCTCGCAACGCCATCACTGGGCCGAGGCCTTGGCGGCCACGGAGGAATTTCTCGGCCGATTCCCGATCGGACGCGAAGCGGAAGCCCTGCGGGCGCAAAAGGCGACGCTGGCGTCAAACGCCGAAATCGTGCAGCGCAAACATTACGAGGAGCGATTCAAGGAATTCCTTGGAGCCCAGCAGTTCGCCGACGCGCTTCGTATCGCGAAACATGTCATTGAGCACTTTCCACGATCGCCGCAGGCCGCGGCGTTGCGCGACCAGATTCCGGCCCTGGAGCAACGTGCGGCCGGTCAGTCAGCTTGAATCAAAGGCGTCCGCACAGCAAGATGTGAGTTTACTCGGCAAGTCTCTGGAACGACGCCACGTCGGCAAGATCGACGTCGCGATCATCATTGGCATCAAACACGGCCAAACACCGGTATGAGCATTCCGCTACGGCAGGATCGGGGGGGATCAAAGGACCCGCGAAGCATTGCACCAGCGCGGCAAGATCGGATAATCCCGGCATACCGTCTGCGTCAAAGTCCCCGAATGTGGAGCTATCGCACGCATCAACAAGCCCGTTTGCGTTGCAATCGGACTGGAGGGCGTCGAATTCATCGAGCACATAGACAGCGCCTGTCTCGAGCCCGGCACCGGGTTCCTGGTCGACACCTACCACAAGGACGCCGTTTGCCAGGGCGATCTCACCGCCACCGCGGGCAGTCGTTGCCGGAGGGAGCGTCAGTTTCAACGACTCCACCCATGTAGTGTTCAGCGGGCGATACACGTAAAGCGCACTGCCGCTCTGGTCGCTGACGACGACGGTGTCAGCCTCCGCAGTGACCGACTTGCCGAATGTACTGTGTCCCGGTTCGTAGTTCAGCAACTGTGAATTCGGCTCCCAAAGGGCACCGTTGGGACCGAGCACAAACGCCGTTCCATAGTGCATTTCGTAATGCCAGGTCCATGGCGAGCCGAACGCCGCGACACTCTCGGAAACCGCGACATCGACATCGTGCACATTGCACTCCGGGTCTTTGTATAAATCGTGCCGCCCAGCCAGTGACCAACTCGTGCCATCGTACGCAAAAAGATAGGAGACCGGCGCCTCACAGCCCAAGTCGGGGCGAAGATCGTGCTTTGCCGACACATGAATGATGTTCTCCGACAGGGCCACGCTTTCCCCGAATCCGTGAATATCGGCCTCTGTACCCGGGCTGAGCGCTGCTTCCGGCTGCCAGGCCACACCGTCGTAGCGAAAGACGAAGGCTTTTCCCTCGGAGGAATCGATCGTGAGCTTGGCACTCGGAGCTCCCACGACGAGCACGTTACCAGACAAATCCACGGCTCCGCCAATGCCACCGGTTTCAATGAGTTTGTCTTCTTGCTGCCACAGTTCGCCAGATCGCCGATAGACGTAGACCGCGCCACCGGCACCGACAACAGCCACATCGCCTGATACAGCCACTGATCGACCAAACCTGTACTGGCGAACCGTGGTCGCATCGCTTGCGATCAGCTTCTGCTTTTGCACCCAACCATCCGTGGTCCGGCCGAAGATATACGCCGATCCATTGTCCAACTCCAAGTCGTCGTCGCCTTGCGCCCCGACCAAAATCGTTTCGCCATCTGTGTCGACGGCGCGACCGAATTGGTCGGTGGCTCCTCCATCTTCAGCAAACAACTTATTCCATTGCGGCGTGATGGCGCAGTCCGCTTCGCAGGCATCCAGTCGGTAGTTCCCGTTGGCGTCAGATGCAGCGCCGTCCAAGAGTTCGCACTCGTCTACCAGGCCATTGCCATTGCAGTCCGAGCCATCACACTCGTCCGGCGTCTTATTGCTGTTGCAATCCTGGCTGGACCCGGTCGCGAGATCAATGGAATCGGCGGTGCCGTTGGCGTTACAATCCAATACCCAGTCATTCAGGTCGAGAAACGCGGGCAAATACGCAGCGTAATCATACGTGTAGCTCATGCCGAGAAAGAACGACCAGATCCCCAGGTCTCCGTATGCGTAGTCAAAGGAGTTCCCTGGCATAAGCGACTTTGCATGCCACGCCGGGCCCATCCGATAGTCCTGATTGGTGCCGGCTCGGAGAGACTCGCGAATCCTTTCCGCCAACAATCGAAACGTCTGCTCATCTTTGCTCAGGTGGTACGTATATCCCCACGGCCACAGGAACCGGGGCGATTCAACGTGCAGATCCAACTGCAGGCGCACCTCCGGATGGGCAGTGAGAAAATCCCGCATCGCAGCGGTCTCGGGTTCGGAAAACGGATAGGGTCCGCCGTGCGTGCCCAAGTCGCCCGCGGGCCCGCCCCAGTTCTCATTCAGGTCCACGGAATTCGCGTTCCAGAACAGAATCCCGTTGACGTATCCATCCGGATTTACAATGGGAACAAAGTACCACACGAGTCCGTCTACGAGTGCCGCGACGTCGGCATCGGAGCCATAGGAGTTGACGAGATGGTCGGCTACGAAAGCCACCATGCTGGCCGCTGGCTGTTCGTTACCGTGCTGCGCCCCCTGCAAGAGAACTGCATGTTTTCCTGTACCCGGGCCGGTGATCCGTAGCGCCCAAATCGTCCGCCCCTCCACAGAAGTGCCGATGGAGAACATGTCCGCGATGCTTGGGTGATCCGCCACGATATCCTGCATGAATTGAACGTGTTCGTCATAGGTGGCGACGGTATCGAAAAAACCTCGTGGCTGAGCGCGCAGGGAACTCGGTAGTTGGAAGAAAACGATGACGATTGAAAACCAACCAATTCGCGCTTGTGACATGACACAGCCCCCTGCGTCTGCATTGATGCAAACGGTAGCCGCCAATGGCTCTTGGCAGACACCCCCCCTATCCGGCTGACCTTCGCCATTTTAACAAGTCAGAGACGAGGGTCAAGCTCATTTCGCCATGCTGGTATTCGTGGGTGTGTGACAGAATCGGCGGACGCGAAAATCCGAAGGGCAGGTCGTTGCTCCGCCTCAGCGGAGCGTTGACCTGCCGATTTGGCAAGGCAGGTGAACCTCCCGGCATAGCCGGGAGAACCACCTGCCCTACAGGAAGCCCGCCGAAAGTGTCACGGACCCGGTATTCGTCGCCAAATCTCCCGGTCACGCCAATGGAAATGCCAAGGGCACCTTGATGCTTGGGTCATGCAGATTCACATATTGGACCCTGAGTATCGAGGGCCAGCCGACATCCGGCTGCCGTGTTCCCAGTCGGTTTCTGATGTTACCATGCGACTCGACCATGACGCACCTGATTGCCTCCATTCCAGTTGAGAGCGTCGCGGCGTTTCGAGAAAACGCCGATCACGCGTGGCGTGACGGCGCGACCGCGATCGAGCTGCGGATCGACGCCTATGACGGCGACCCACAGGAACTGAACGACTTTCTTGCGGCACACCGCGAGCGCACGTGGATCATCACGTGCCGCAGCGCCGAGGAAGGCGGTCATTTTCAGGGCGACACGATGGAGCGCGTATCGTTCCTTCTGGCCGTCGTTCGCGGCAATGACGTGTACGTCGATTTCGAATGGGCCGACTGGCAGCGATCCGCAAATATTCGGCAGAAGATCGGTTTGGGGGCGGCCGATTCCAAGGGCGGCCCGCCGCGACTCATTCTCTCGTCGCATGACTTCGAAAGATGTCCGGCAGACCTGGCGCAGACCGTCAGTGCGATCCGGGCCGATCGTCCCACCGCCGTTGTGAAATCCGCTTTCAAGGCCCGGGACATTAACGAGAGTTTCGCCGCGCTTGATCTGCTGCGCGCGGGCGGTGCAAACGTAATGAGCATCGCCATGGGTGAGGCCGGTCTTTGGACGCGTGTGTTGGCCAGGAAACTCGGCGCATTCGGATCATTCTGTGCACTTGACGACGACCAGGGCACGGCGCCGGGGCAGGCCACGCTCCGTGAGATGACCAGCTTGTACCGATGGTCCGACATCGGAGACAAAACGCGCATATTCGGCGTGATTGGAGATCCGGTCGCGCACTCCATGGGCCCCGCCCTGTTCAATCACTGGTTCACGGCCCATGATATCGATGCAGTTTACCTGCCGCTGCTTGTAAGTGGTGGCGACGATGCTCTTGGAGCGTTCCTTGATGCGTGCCGGAAACGTCCGTGGTTGGACGCCGGTGGATTCAGTGTCACGATTCCGCATAAGTGCGCAGCCTTGGAATGGATCGGCAACGGCGCGGATGCGCGAAGTCGTCGAATCGGCGCTATCAACACTTTGGCGTTCAAGGAAACCGGGGCTCGCGGTTGGAATACGGATTCCGTCGCGGCCATCGATTCGATGCTGCACGCCCTTGGCGCTACGCCCTCCGAATTAAAGGGCGTACATGTCGACGTTCTAGGTACCGGCGGCGCGGCAAGGGCGATCCTTGCCGGACTAGCCGATCTTGGCTGTCGAACCACGATTTACGGTCGGTCGGTGGATAAGACACGGCAACTTGCGCGTGATTTCGGTGCCGGTGCCTCGGAGTGGAATACTCGCGGCAATCGGACCGGTAGTCTGGTGATTAACTGCACCAGCCTCGGAATGTGGCCCATCGAGGACGAGACCCCGCTGCACGCGGCGCAACTCAGCGGATGCGATCTGGTGTTCGATATCATCTACAACCCGGTGAAGACCCGGTTGTTGCATGAGGCTGAACAGGTGGGTTCGAGAGTACTCGGCGGGCTCGACATGTTCGTGCGTCAGGCGGCGCTGCAACTCGAACGCTGGACCGGCGTTTCGCCAGACCGTGACGCAGCTTCAGCCCTGGTATCCAGCATGATTGAAGCAAAAAGAGCGCAACACGGATGACACCGCAAGGTCCAAACCGGATGGATAAATCGATCGCCCTCATCGGTTACCGCGGCAGCGGCAAGACGACCGTTGGGCGAGAGCTTGCCGCCATGCTGAATCTCCCATTCTTGGATACTGATGAAATGATCGTAAAGGCCGCGGGCAAGCCCATTGGTGAGATCTTCTCGGACGAAGGCGAGGAGCGATTTCGCGAGTTTGAGAAGAAGATCATCCATGGACTGGGAACCACAGCGCCATCTATTATCAGCGTCGGCGGCGGCGCGGTGATCAATCCGGAAAACGTCGCCGTGCTACGAAGCGTCGCAACCATCATATGGCTGACGGCGCCGGCAGATGTATTGGTCCATCGCACCCTGAGCGACACGAAGTCGCCCGAGACGCGTCCACCCCTTACGGACCAGAGCCTTAGCGAGGAAGTCGAGCAGATCCTACGTCATCGCATCCCGCTTTACGAGCAAGCGGCCGAACACTCCATCGATACGGAGGGCCGTACGGCGGCTGAAATTGCGGCCTCGATTCTCGGCTTTTTCCAAGCCGAGTAACACGTCGCGCGCACGATACTCCGCGCCATCAGGTCTTTAGTAACACATGTATTCCCCAGGTTGCACGGTGCGATGTCCCGGTCGCTGGCGCTCCGGGCGCTGATGCCCGATGAGCCGCACGAGCGAGGTACGACATCGAGGTCGTGTGCCTGCCAGGTCGGCCAAAATGGCCGACACCGGCAGCCTGGCGGAGGCGTGGCCAGTGTTCGTAAGTGCTTGTTTGACAACATGTTACGGTATATCCAGAGTGGCTGTCGGTGTGGCACAGACCCTGCACTCCTCTTGACGGCGGAGGCGCGGGCCTCCGGAGATACAAGCTTCTGAGATATTCAGAAGGAGGTGCAAAATGATCGTAGGCGGATTTCCATTCGCGAACCGCTTCGACGAACTGAGGCGGGAAATGGACCGGGTGTTGGACAACTTCGGAACGGGCAGAACACGTTGGCCGCACGCGCGCGCGACGGTGTTCCCAGCAATGAACGTCTGGGATGCAGGAGACACGGTCTGCGTCGAGGCGGAGATTCCGGGCGTCAGCAAGGACGATCTGGAGATCTTCGCGGTTGGCAAGGAATTGACCGTGAAGGGCATGCGGCCGCCGATGGAGGGTAAGCTGACCTACCACCGCCAGGAGCGCGGTACGGGCGAGTTCACGCGTGTGCTCACGCTGCCCGTCGAGATCAACGCAGACAAGATTGATGCGGTTCTGGACAATGGCGTGTTGACTGTGATTCTGCCCAAGGCCGAGGCCGCCAAGCGGAAGCAGATCACGGTCAAGACTAACTAACAGCAAACAAGATCGTGCCTATCTTTACCTCAGAAGGAGGTGACATCATGGCGAATCAGACGGACATCGAGAAACACGAGACGCAGGAACTACAGCGGGTTGAGCGTATTCGCGGCGGACGAACCTTCGTTCCCAGCGTGGACATCGTTGAGCGAGACAACGAGCTTTTACTCCTTGCGGATATGCCGGGCGTCAAGCCGGATGACCTGGACATCCGGTACGAGGGAGGAGAACTGGCCATCCACGGTAAGGTGCAGCCGCGCCAGGAGTCGGAGCGAACCAACTTTATGCTTCGCGAGTACGGAGTCGGCGATTTCTACCGTGTTTTTCAGGTCGGCGATTCGATCGATTCGAGCAAGATCGAGGCGGAGGTCAAGGACGGCGTGTTGACGCTGCACCTGCCCAAGACGGAGCAGGCCGTACCGCGGAAGATCGCGGTCCAGACGAAGTAGTGTCGTCTCCGGCCGATCGAGTCCACCATGTACAGTAGAAGGGAGGTCAATGATGAACCTGATACCCTGGCGACGAAAACGTGAGACTGGCGAGGAAGGCGAACCAGCCGAGACCTCGCTGGCGAACTTGCGCCACGACATGGATTCACTGTTCGAAAGGTTCTTCCGGGATCCCTGGGGTTGGGGCGATTCTGATTCGCCCTCTTCAGGACTGATGAGCGTGCCCCGGACGGACCTGGCGGATACCGAGAACGAGGTGACCGTGACGATGGAGCTGCCCGGTGTCGATCCGAACAACGTCGACATCAGCATCACGGGTGACGTGCTAACCGTTCGTGGTGAGAAGAAAGAAGAGAAGAAAGAGAAGAAGAGGAACTTCCACTACGTGGAGCGGCAGCATGGCAGCTTTCATCGGTCGGTTCAGTTACCCGGCACGGTCGATCCAAGCAAAGTCGATGCGGCATTCAAGGACGGCGTCTTGTCCATCAGCTTTGCGAAGAATCCTGAAGCCAAACCGAAGCGAATCACGGTACGACATGCTTAATCGACGGGGGAATCATGAATCCGCCATGCGGATTCACCGGCCTGGTGGAGGCCCGACCGATGCGGGCACCCGGGCCGGACCCCCGCCGCCCCTGGAGGGTGACCACACGCAATGAACCTATCGCGCACGAGGTCGTAGAGATGGCTACGGACACCGTACTCATCGTCGATGATGACCGTTCGTTTGTCGAAGCACTGGCGACATTTCTGGAGGACAACGGCTATCGTCCGCTCCGAGCGGTCAACGGTTGCGACGGACGCGAGGTTCTCAGGCAGGGCGAGGCGGATCTTGCCATCGTTGACGTTCACATGCCTGACCTCGACGGCGTGGACCTGCTGGTCGAGGCCTCTTGCCTCGCCAGGCCGGTGCCGGTGATCATGATCAGCAGCGACGACGGCAAAGAAACAGTGAATCGCTGCCATGGTGCCGGCGCGGTGATGTTCATGGCAAAACCGATTACTCCGGACGAATTGTTGGAGGCGATACCACGCGCGATCGAGAGGCGCGCTTCGTAGGTGATTGCGGAAGAACGGATCTGAGATGGCCAATCGGCATGCCCTCGGCAAAAAATTGGCGATCCTTGGCCTGATCAGCTTTGTGATTGTGGCCGCGGTTGTCGAGTCGGCATCACAGTTGTCGAAACGAAAGACCGACGCCGAGATCCATGCGCGTGTCCAGACCGATACGTTTCGTCTACTCGAGACGATTCGCGATCGCCTACTGCAAAGGGTCCGCGCGGCACCTGGGCTCCCGGCAAGGGCAATCGCGAACGCAAACGATTGGCTGGCACCCTTTCTGGCTTCGACTGTGATCGAGAACGAAACATACGTGTACGCCATGGTCGTTTCACACAGTGGGACGATTGTCGCCCACAGTGATGGCACGCAGATCAACACGCAGGTTCCCGAGCACATCCGCGAACAGATCACGGTCGCTAGAGGGCGAAAGCGGTGGGCCAGCGAGCTGGACGCGTGGTTCGGCGACGACCGGATTGTAAACTACGCCTTGCCGGTGATGGTTGACGGAGCCCTTGTCGCCACAGCTCACATCGGTGTTTCCGTGCCCGCCCTCGATCAGCAAAAGGCCGACGAGCGCTGGGAGGCCCGCAGGATGTTCTGGCTGGCCGCCACGGCTTGTATGCTCGTGGTCGCGACGGGATGTGGCATCGCGTGGCTGATGATCACCCGCGCGCGCAGGACGGATGAGGCGGAAGCACGGCGCAACCATCTGGCCGAGGTGGGCAAGCTCGCCGGCGGACTCGTACACGAGATTCGCAATCCGCTTAACGCCATGCGCATGCAGATTGCGGTCATGCGGGGCAAACTCAAACGCCTGCCGGGTGAGGAATCGGAGGCCGCCGCGCACCAACTATCGCGCCTCGAAAGCGAAGTGCTGCGGCTTCAGGATCTCGCCGCCAGTTTTCTGGCGTACGGTCGACCTCCCACCGACAAGCTCCAGGAATTGGACGCTGCGGAAATCCTGGGCGATGTGGCCGATTTTCTTCAAGCGGAGTTCGAGCAACGTGGGCTGGCCATCAAGCTTGAAATCGATCCACAGGTCAACGGCGCGACGATGGTGATGGATCGCGGGAAACTTCGCCAGGTATTACTGAATCTAGCCGATAACGCGCTACACGCCATGTCCGAAGGGGGGACGCTCACGTTGGGCGTGACCAGGGAAGCGAGTGGGCCGCTGAGCTTCACCGTCAAAGACACCGGGCGCGGCATACCGAAGGATCGTCTTGCGAGTGTCTTCGATGCATTCTTTTCCATGAAAGACGACGGTAATGGGCTGGGGCTATCCATCGTGAAGCAGATCGTCGAATCGTCCGGTGGGACGATTCGCGTGCAGTCAGAGATCGGTTGTGGCACCTGCTTTACCTTGTGTTTCCCGACCACGACCAAGGCACAGCGAAGGGAGTTGCGGATTGTGACACCGGCGCAGCCCAGTGAGGTCACCGCATGACAAGCACAGGTCCTACGAGAATACTGCTCGTCGATGATGACAAGTCGAGTCGCGAGTCGACGGGGATGTTTTTTGAAGCAGAAGGCTTCGAGGTGGTTACCGCAAGCAGCGGTACCGAGGCGATCGGCCACTTGACCGACGGTATCGCCGTCATCATTACGGATCTGGTCATGCCCGGCCTGGACGGTATGGAAGTGCTGCGGACGGCGCGCGACGAAGCGCCGCATGCGCCGGTGATCATGATGACAGGGAAAGGCAGCGAAACCGCCGCGGTGACGGCGCTCAAGGCCGGGGCATTCCACTACATCACGAAACCGGTAAACCCGGAAGACCTGGCGAATCTCGTACGGCAAGCCTGCGAGAAGCACAAGTTGGCCACCGAAATCGCATCGCTCCATCAACAGCTCCAGGAAAAGTACGGATTCGGCAATATCATCGGGACCAGCGAACCGATGCGGCATGTCTTCGAAAAGATTCGCATGGTGGCGGATACGCGGAGCACGGTATTGATCGAGGGTGAGAGCGGAACCGGCAAGGAGTTGGTGGCCCGTGCGCTGCATCTTCACAGCCCCCGGCGCCGGAAGCCGTTCATCGCGCTGAACATGGCCGCGCTGCCGGAGACGCTCGTGGAAAGCGAGCTATTCGGCCACGAGAAGGGAGCTTTTACGGGAGCGGCCGATCGCCGCACGGGCAAGTTCCAGGCGGCAGAAGGCGGAACGCTGCTCATTGACGAGATTGGCGATATGCCCCTCGATTTGCAGAGCAAGTTGCTACGTGCGATTGAGAGCCGGCAGATTACTCCTTTGGGCGGGAACCGTGAGATAGGAGTCGACGTTAGAATTGTGGCTTCGACGAATCATGAGCTGCAGAGCCTGGTCGATGAGGGCAAGTTCCGTGAGGATCTTTTCTACCGGCTGAACGTCGTCAACATCAAGCTCCCACCGCTCCGGGAGCGCCGAGAGGATGTGCCGCTTCTCACGCGAGCGTTTATCGACGAGATTGCCCCGGAGAACAACCGACCGGTCAAGGATATCGCACCTGACGCCCTCGCTCAACTGCAGAGCTTCGACTGGCCGGGGAACGTGCGACAACTTCGCAATGTACTGGAAAGCGTGATCGTCACTGCGACGCGCGACGTGATCGAAGTCGAGGACCTGCCGGAGCCCATCCGTACGACGCCGGCCAAGCGAACCATGAAGTCGATGATAAGGCCCGGCATGACGTTGGAGGAACTTGAGCGGGAAGCGATTCGAAACACCCTGCGACGTACCAGCGGAAACCGGACCGAGTGCAGCCAGCTACTCGGCATCAGCGTGCGGACCCTACAGCGCAAGCTCAAAGAGTACGGCCTGGACTAGGTCCGTCTCGTTTGCTTGGGCATGGCCGTGCGCCGTGTCACAGGAGGTGTGAACAATGTCCAAGCAGATTATTTTTCGTGACTGTCCCGAAGACGACAAGCAGGATATTCGAGACTACTGGGATGCAGAGTTGCCGAGATTCGAACGAATTCTAAGGCGTATTCCGTCCGACCAGCAGCACTTGCGTTTGAACGTTCGTTGCCGCCCCGGTGCCTGGGAAGTGCGCGCCGTCATGCTGTTGCCACACGACACGCTGGTGGCTGAGGAGGTCGCCGACAATTCGCACGCCGCGCTGGACCGCGTGTCGGACCGTCTTGTGTCTGAGATTCGAAAACACAAAAACCAGATGCGAAAGGACGATCTGCGGCGACACAGGCGCCGTCGGGAGCGCGAGTTCGCGGGCGCCAACGACTTCTTGTCGGAGCAAGTTCGACTTGACGATCGTCCCGCGTTTTTCGACTACGTTCGGCCGTTGCTGCGCAGGCTTCGCAGTCAGGCTCATCACGAAATCACTTTGGCCCAACTCGAAGGCAACCTGCATCCTGGCGAGCTGACCGTATCGGATCTGCTGGATGAAGCGATCGTCCGAGCTTGGGACGAGTTTGCGGTTCGTCCGGCGGGGGAGCCCATGGATCAGTGGTTGATCGGTTTGTTGCACGGCGTCATCGATGAATATAAGCAAAGGGCGGACATGGAGATGACCGTTGAGGCGGCATTTGAAGACAGCGCACCCTATGAGGTGGTCGATGGCTGGGTCGCGGAAGATGAGGCCTATTGGGGTGAACTCGACACGGTGACGCTTGACGAGATTTTGCCCGACCACGAAATGTCGGAGCCCTGGCATCATGCGGCCGACGACGAGCAGCGAAAGTGGATCATGCGACATCTACAGGGCATGCCTCGCAGGCAGCGACGTGCGTTCCTACTGCACGTACTCGAGGGGTGGAACGAAATGGACATCGCCAACCTCTTTGACTGCCAAGCTGACGACATTCGCGATGACATTCAGAAAACGAGGGCGCACCTTCGTGAGCAATTGGAAAAGGACCCACGATAGTATGAGGCGGCAGTAGCGCTGTGGAGGCGCCACGATCGTGCCTGATCTCATAGGGATTCCGGCGGAGACGGGCCCGGTGGCCGACCTCGTCGTTGGCGCGGTCTTCAGGGCGGCCCAGGGCTCGTTCCGCCGTCGTCATGTGTTTGCAAGGTCTACCGAAGACTAAGTGCCTCTGCCAAAACGAGTTGCACACGACCCCCAACGCTTCGCGTCCGCGCGGGCTGAAGCCCGCGGCTCAGTTATGTCAGAGGTTCTAAGTCTCTCTCTGTGTCCTACCCGCCCTGGGGGAACCCATGCCAAACTGTCGCCCCGCCCTGCCGCTGCGACATCCTGTCGCGCTTGCAACCTGAATGGAGTCACCCGAGAAAAACGTAACTTCTTGCCAAGATTAAACTTACGACGATGCTGAAGCGACTGGCACGTGGCACGCCGTTTGTCTCTCTTGTCAGTGAAGGCTGCGCCGGCTCCTAGGCGCATGCGTAAACGGATCCAAATTCGGAGGACGTGCCATGATGAACGTTTTGATAATTACGTGGACTTTCCTGGCCGCGTGTGCGTCATTCGTCATCGGCGTATGGATGATGTCATCAGCGGACGGCGCACGGTGGCCCGGTGTCATTCTCATGATCGCAGCAGTGCTTGTTACAGGGCTCGGTGTTCAGCTTTGCCGCGAACGGTTGGGCCGCGCACGACCGAGGGTAGTCGTCCATCACGAGTATGTGTACCAGTATCCTCGGCGAAGGCGGCGGCCGGTCAACGCAACTTCCAAGAAGCGGCAACTTTCGAAGACGGCTGCCGCGACAGGTAGTACGCGTGGGAAGAAGAAGGAAGGCTCGCAGGGCGCTAGCGTTCACCAAGCAGCGGCCTTTGCATGATCGCCATGCAAGTCCTTCTTGGGCGGTGGTGTGTGATGGCGCCCGCGGAACTCGGTGACTCGGACGAGATTGGCGTTGGTGACTGGGTGGTGGCCATGGGCAACCCGTTGGGTCTGTCACAGACGGTGACCGCCGGCATCGTGAGCGCTACCGGCCAGGCAAACATGGGAATTGCGGAGTACGAGGATTTCATCCAAACCGATGCGGCCATCAACCCCGGTAACAGTGGCGGCCCTATTGTGACCCTGGACGGAAAGATTGTGGGTAAGAAGGGCGTGCGGCTGCGCCTGAAGACTGAAGGCATGCAGCGATTTGTGTTCCTAAAGCGGTAGCTTCCAATGACGTGATTGGGGCGGTGTCTCCGAAGTCAAGAATTCCGTGTCGAAGCGTAGGTCCGTGCGGATACGCAAGAGTCGAGTTTGCGAATCCCTTCCGTGCAGGTTATGGTGATAATGTGCGGATCGAAGGCGTGACGCGTGAATCTGGCCGTTCGCGAAGGGTACACGAACGAGAGATGCCAAGAAGAGAAACGGTAAAGCCGAAGGGCGGACGGGCACAATTCATTCTGGAACGAATGAGCGCCGCGCTGGCACGCGGTCGCCACGCCGAAGCTAGCCGGCTGTTCAAGGAAGGTCAGTCCTGTCGTGCGATTCCCGCGGACGAGCATCTTTTCGATTGGCTTGGAAAGTCAGTGGGGAAAAGAGGCACAACGCTGTTGGTACGCGCCTTTGCGGAAACTCCGTGTTTTTTCTGCAGCAAGGGCAGGGAGTCTTGCGAGAGGTGTGACGCCAAGGGATATCTTGGCGCCGCGATGGTCTGCGAACCTTGCCTTGGTCTCGGTACCACACGATGTGCTTATTGCGACGGGTCGGGCTGGGTCGGAGTGGATTACGTACCCGCTGTCTTGAGGTTGCAGGTTCTGACGTTGCGCACCAAGGCTGCTATTGAACGATTGAAGGCGCTCGTCCGCCAACCATTGTCTGAACCAACGCGCCGGAATTGCAGGACATCATTGAAGCAGAACGGCGGTGCGCTCCTGGTCGCGAACTCCATTTTGGGCACTTTCGAGAATATCATCACGGCCATTCGACGATTCGATCAATTACCGCCCAAGGAGGAGTCACGCGCGAACACGCTGGTCGATACGTGCGTCCGCACGACGACGCGGGCTGACAGATATGTCCGTGAGACGCTCAAACGCATGGCCGTTGCGGTACGGTTCATGGCCCAACTCGCCGCCCGCGATTCCGACGAACAGCCGCTTGCCGCGAGTCGAGCCGAGTACTACGATCATCTGGTCGGCTCTGACCACTATTCCGGCACCTTCCTTGACCATCCGTTCCTTCGTGAGGCGGTGTCTCAGGCTCAGGAAGGCAAAGAGAAAAAGAGGGCCAGTGGATAGGGCGATTCAATTGGGTTGAGATGAAGGTCCACCGAAATGCCTTGCGGGAAGCGGTGACAAGGATCCCCCGCGAACAACGCCGCTACCTCCGTGACGGTGAATATGACGCCGGCCTTCATGACGACAACGGACGCCGGATGTACACTGGCGTGGATTCAAGAACGACTGCGCCGGTGGAATGCCCCAGTAAGGACACGACCGATGACTATCATCGACATGGTGGAACAAGCGCAGACCTGCCTGCACACCGGCTTCGGCGATCGTTGGCAGGCGCCGTATGCCGAGGGTAAGGCGCAAATGGTCGAGCTCGTGTACGGCGAGCTACAGGTTGCTCATGAGGAGGCCGTGGAGTTGATCGAGGCGCTCGAACGTGACGGCAGAATCCGATTCGTCGGTGTGCTGGGAATCCAGACGTCGACAGGGCCGAATGGGCCTCTTGATCCTGACGCACAGAATCCTCTAAGACCACACACCGATACGAGTGACGTTCAACCGGATGCGGTCCCTGAACGCCCTGTGTTGGGTGACTGGGTTTTCAGCGAGCCCGCAGGCCGTGGATGGCGGATCCCGCTTTGACATCAGTCGTTCGGAACGGAGGGTAACCATGGCGCGGAACGGCTATGCGGATCGCCACGGGCTCAGCGACGTTGGCAGAGTGCGCGAGGGCTAGAACGAATGGAGTCAGGGTCTTGAAGAACGACGAAGCCTTAGTCAATCGAATCAGGCAGGCGCTGTTGACTGACGAGCGCGTATCCGAGCGTCCTATCGATGTGGTCGTCACGAATGGTGTCGTGACCTTGAAGGGTACCGTACAGTCATACCGTCGCAAACTCGCGGCTCATGACATTGCTGCGGCCTTTGACGGGTGCCGAGACGTCATCAATGAACTGGTAGTCGAGCCGCCGCGCCGCCGGAGTGACGACGAGATCGGCAACTACGTCCGCGCGGCGCTTGGCGCTCACGCGGACATCACCAACGAGGTGATCGCAGTCACCGTAAGCGAAGGGTCGGTGACACTTGCCGGCCACGTGGCGAGCGATTGGGAATCGTCCATTGCCGAGGACGTCGCCATGTCCGCCCGTGGCGTTCGGTCGGTGCGCAATCTGCTCGTCGTAGACATGGCGCGAGAGATCGAGGACCAGGCGTTGAGCCACAACATCCGCGACGCACTGAGGTGGACGCGAGGACTTCGCGACGCCTCGATCGAGGTCGCGGTGACCGGCGACACGGCGGTCTTGTCCGGCGAAGTAGACCAGCTATGGCAAAAGGAAGCCGCTGCCATGGTGGTTCGCCGCTTTCGCATCTATAGAGTACGTAATGATCTCGTTGTCACCGGAGCCTGAGTTGCCCACGGAGTCGAGCATCGGGTCGGTAATCGCTGCCTGGCGAGCCTGAGTATGGGTTGACCCTTCGGTCGTCATGGAAAAAGTAGCGAGTCGCCAAAGCATGACCAAGCAAGCAACAGCAAAGGAGCTCTCCGAGGATCGTGAGGCCCGCAAGCTCGTCGAATCAGCCTTCGAGTTGGGGCGGGCACTCGGTATCTCGCGGCTGCTCGTGCACGCCGACGAACTACGTGATGTGCAGATCATTGAGACTCTTCGCACGTCCGAGCAAATCATTTGGCTCATCAATGATGGTTCCGAGTTGTCAGTCCCCCGGCAATCTCGGGATGTCCTGGTGCGAATCCCCGACTCGCAACTTCAGCGAATCAGCCAGATCAACATGGGATTCTTTCTGGCTT
>Ga0210111_1000063_pt1 | contig 24122 bp, 25 predicted proteins | sample China_Galinas_PW_6_FD_185520 | JGI IMG/M metagenome (GOLD analysis project Ga0210111, IMG submission 185520) | Wetland microbial communities from San Francisco Bay, California, USA, that impact long-term carbon sequestration - China_Galinas_PWC_D2... | ecosystem: Environmental > Aquatic > Marine... | reverse complement strand
CGCGGGCGCCGAAGACCGCCGCCTTGACCTCGAGGATGTCCTGCGCGGTCTCGATCATGATCAGGTCGGCGCCGCCCTCGACCAGGCCCTGCGCCTGCTCGGCGAAGACCTCGACCAGGCGGCCGAACGAGATGTCGCCCAGGGTCGGGTCGTCGGAGGCGGGCAGGAAGCCGGTAGGCCCGATCGAGCCGGCGACGAAGCGGTCCTCGCCCGCCGCCCTGCGAGCGATCTCGGCCGCGCCGCGGTTGACCGCGAGCGTCTCCTCGCCCAGCCCCCACTCTTCGAGCTTCAGCCGCGAGCCCTGGAAGCTGTCGGTCTCGACCACCTCGGCGCCGGCCTCGAGCATCGAGCTGTGCACGCCCTCGATCACGTCTGGGCGGTTGAGCACGAGCGCCTCGTGGCACTTGCCCTCCAGCCCGCCGTAATCGGCCTGACTGAGGTCGAACTGCTCCAGGGTCGCGCCCATGCCGCCGTCGAAGACGACGACGCGCTCCCTCGTCGCGGCTATGTAATCGCGTTCGGACATGCGTTCGACCACGTTAACGGGGATAGGCTGGGAACCTCGCGATGATCGATTCGCACACCCACCTTTTCCTCTGCGAGCGGCCCGAGGCGGAGCTGGTCGAGGCCGCCCTCGACGCCGGCGTCGGGCGCATGCTCAACGTCGGCCTCGGCGACGAGCAGAACGAGACCGCGATCGCGGCCGCGGAGCGCCACGAGGCGGTCTACGCCAGCGTCGGCCGCCACCCGACCGAGGCGACCGGGTTCGACGACGCCGAAGCCGAGCGGATCGAGCGCCTCGCGGCGCACGAGAAGGTGCGGGCGGTCGGCGAGACCGGGATCGACTACTACCACGAGACCGCGACCCCGGCCGACCAGCGACGCGCCTTCGAGGCGCAGGTCGCGATCGCGCGCCGCCTCGGCCTGCCGATCGTCATCCACGGTCGCGACAAGGACGGCGAGACCGCCGCGATCGACGAGATCTTCGCCGTGCTCGACGCCCAGGCCGGCGACACCCCGGTGATCCTGCACTGCTTCTCCGCCCCCTGGCGCGCCGCCGACGCCGCCGAGCGCGGCTGGTACTGCTCCTTCGCCGGCCACACGACCTACCCGGCTTCCGAGGAGCTGCGCGAGGCCGCGGCGACGCTGCCCGCCGAGCTGGTCCTGGTCGAGACCGACGCGCCCTACCTGGCGCCGCAGACCGTGCGCGGCAAGCCCAACGAGCCCGCCTACGTGGTCGACACGGCGCGCGTGGTGGCCGCGGCCCGCGGCATCGCTTACGAGGAGCTGGAGGCGATCGTCGAGGCCAACGCGCGCGCTCTCTTCGGCTGGTAGGCCGGATGGTCAGGCTCGGGCAGAACTTCCTCGTCGACACGAACCTGCTGGACGCGATCGTGCGCGACGCGGAGCTGGCGCCCGACGACGTCGTGCTCGAGGTCGGCGCCGGCGAAGGCCCGCTGACCGAGCGCCTCGCCGCCGCCGCGGGGCACGTCCACGCGATCGAGCTCGACCGCGGCCTCGAGCCGGCGCTGGCGCGGGTCGCGGCGCTGCCCAACGTCGACCTGCAATGGGGCGACGCGCTGCGGATCGATCTGACCGCGCTGGCGCCGGCGCCGACCCGGATCGTCTCCAACCTGCCCTACTCGATCGCGACGCCGCTGATCCTGCGCACGATCGAGCAGCTTCCCTCGCTGCGGCGCTGGACCGTGATGGTGCAGCGCGAGATCGCCGAGCGGCTGAGCGCGGAAGCGGGGCGCCGCGAGTACGGCGGCCCGAGCGTGCTCGTGCAGCTCGCCTGCGAGACCAAGATCCTGCGCGGCGTCAACCGCTCGGTCTTCAAGCCGCGACCCCAGGTGGACTCGACGGTGATCGAGCTGCGCCGGACCGGCCCGGGCGCCGACGCCGACACCCGCGATCTCGTCCGCACCGCCTTCGCCCACCGCCGCAAGACGCTGGTCCGCTCGCTCTCCCAGGCGCGACCGGGGATCCTCGGCAAGGCGCGGGCGATCCTTCCCGAGCTCGGCCTGCGGCCCGAGGTGCGGGCGGAGGAAATCGACCCGATCGAGTTCCTCGAGCTCGCCCGCGGCCTGCGCTGGGAGGCGTGATGAGGGTCACCGCCCCCGCCAAGCTCAACCTCTGCCTCTTCCTCGGCCCGCGCCGCGAGGACGGCCTGCACGAGCTCTGCTCGCTGTTCGAGCCGCTGGCATTGGCCGACTCGCTGGAGGTGACCGAGTCCGAGCGCGACGCGGTCCTCTGCCCCGGGGTCGAGGGCGAGAACCTCGCCGCGCGGGCGCTGGCGGCGCTGCGCGACGCCGGCTGGGAGGCGCCGCCGCTGCGGATCGCGATCGAGAAGCGAGTCCCTGTCGCCGCCGGCCTCGGCGGCGGCAGCGCCGACGCCGCGGCCGTGCTGCGGCTGGCGCGTGGCGACTTCTTCCCGCATAGCGGGAAGAACCCGCCAACCCCGGACCTGCCGGCGATCGCCGCGCGGCTCGGCGCCGACGTGCCTTCGCAACTCGACCCGGCGCCGGCGCTCGTGCGCGGCGCGGGCGAGCGGATCGAGCCGCTGCCGGCGCCGCCGCCCCACGCGGTCCTGCTGCTGCCGGAGGGCGGCGGGCTGAGCACGGCCGCCGTCTTCGCCGAGGCCGACCGGCTCGGGCTTGGACGCGACGCGGAAGAGCTCGCGGCGCTGGCGGGACGGCTGCGCGAGGCGGCCGGCGGCGGCGCTTCGCCGCTCGACTACGCCGAGCTGCTCGCCAACGACCTCGAGCCGGCGGCACGCTCGCTGCGCCCCGAGATCGGCGCGGCGCTCGACGCGCTGCGCGACGCCGGCGCCCCGCTCGCCTTGCTCACCGGCTCCGGCCCGACCGCGGTCGGGCTCTTCCCGGCGATCGGGGACGCGCGGATGGCCGCCGAGCGGATCGACCGCGACGACGCGATCGTCTGCGAGGCTGGCCGCGCGCCGTGAAATTCGAGCTGCCCGAGGACAAGCGCAAGCGCCGCCTGCTGATCGGCGCGATCGTCGCCGCGGTCGGGCTCGGCTACTACCTGCTCAGCCGGGTGATCCCGCACGACGAACTCCAGCAGCTGCTGGAAGACGTCTCCAACGCGCTCGGCGCCTGGACCTACCTGCTGGTCGGCGTCTTCGCCTTCGCCGAGACCGGCGCCTTCGTCGGCCTCGTCGTCCCGGGCGAGACCGTGATGCTGCTCGGCGGCGCCGTCGCCGGCCAGGGCGCGATCGACATCTACCTCTTGATCGCGATCGCCTGGTTCGCCGCCTGGCTCGGCGACACGACCAGCTTCTTCCTCGGCCGGCGGCTCGGGCGCGAGTTCGTGATGCGCCACGGGCCGCGCTTCGGGATCAGCCACGAGCGCTTCGAGAAAGTCGAGGACTACTTCGGCCGCCACGGCGGCAAGACGATCTTCATCGGCCGCTTCGTCAGCCTCGTGCGCGCCTTCGCCCCGTTCATCGCCGGCAGCTCGGGCATGCGCTATCGCGCCTTCGTCCCCTACAGCATCCTCGGCACCGGCCTCTGGGCCAGCGCCCACATCCTGATCGGCTACTTCTTCTCGCGCAGCATCGACACCGCCGCCAGGTACGCCGGCCGCGGCGCCTTCCTGCTGGGGACGCTGATCGTCGTCGTCGTCGGCACGGCGCTGCTGGTGCGCCACTTCCGCGTCGAGGCGAACCGGCGCGACGCGGTGCGCTGGATGGAGCGGCGGCGGGCGACCGCCTGGCTGGTGCGCCTGACTCGCCGCTTCCAGCCGCAGCTGCGCTTCCTCTGGGACCGGGTGACGCCCGGCGGCACCTTCGGGCTCGAATTCACCTCGCTGATGGCGAGCTTCGCCGTCGCCGCCTTCGTCCTCGTCGGCTACACCGTGGTCGTCGGCGGCGACCCGGGACCGACCCCCGGCGACGTGACCGCGATCGACATCGCCGAAAAGCTGCGCACGGAATGGCTCGTCGACGTCGCCAAGGCGCTGACCGACCTCGGCTCCCCCGCCCTCGTCTGGACGCTCTCGGCGATCGCCGCCGCGCTGCTCGCCGCGCGCCGCCGCTGGGCCGAGTTCTGGGTGCTCGTCGCCGGCATGGCGATCGTGATCCTCGGCGTGCACGAGCTGAAGAGCACCGTCGACCGGCCGCGGCCCGAAGGCTGGCTGGTCAACGTCTCCGGCTCGTCCTTCCCCAGCGCCCACGCCGCCTACTCGACCTTCTACGTCTGGCTGGCGGTGACGATCGTGATGCGGCTGCGGACCGGGATGACCCGCGGGGCGCTCGTCGTCGCCGCCGGGATCGCGCTGACCGCGCTGGTCGGTCTCAGCCGCGTTTACCTGAACGTCCACTACATGAGCGACGTCAACGCCGGCTGGGCGCTCGGCGCCGCGGCCTTCTCGCTCTGCGCCGCCGTCGCCCTGACCGCGACGACGATCCGGGCGATGCGCGCTTCGGACGGGTCGGTGCGCCAGAATGGGAGCCGTGCTGCTGCCGCTGGCCCTGCAGAAGATCGAAAATGAGTACCTGCTCTTCGGCGCGGCGGCGCTGATCAGCCTCGTCGCCTTCGTCGCCCTGATCCTCGTCCCCGCGGTCGGCTCCTACGGCCGGATCTGGGAGAAGGCCGCGGCCGGCTTCCTCTCCGTCTTCGTCCTGCTCGCCCTGGTCGTGGTCGGAGTGGTCGTGGGCCTGGCCGTTGTCTACTACTACAACGACATTGCAGAAATCATCGGCTGAATCGTCAGCTGCGGCTCGGAGTCTGTCGCACCCCGGAACTAGAGTCAGCCTCAGTGAGTCACCGTCGGCCACAAGAAGAGGAATCGATCCGCTCTTACTCCGAGCGGCTGGATGAGCTGCGCCGCCCAACCGCAGATTTGGCTCCGCTTGTCCTGGACCTGTTCGCCGGCTGCGGAGGCTTGGCGCTCGGCTTCGAGGCGGCCGGCTTCGCGACCCATGGATTTGAGATCGATCCAGATTGCGTCGCCACCTACCGCAGCAACTTGAGCGGCCCTTGCACCGAAATGCGACTGACCCCCGAGACTCGATTTCCGGGCGGGGCATCTGTCGTGATAGGCGGACCGCCGTGTCAACCGTTCAGCGTTGGCGGAAGTCAGGGGGGTCGCGACGATGATCGCAACGGGTTTCCGGCTTTTCTCGCAGCCGTCGACCAACTCGATCCCGACCTCGCCTTGATCGAGAACGTACGGGGGATGATGTATCGCAACCGCTCTTACCTTGATTCAGTAGCGGGCGAGCTGCGCGGAATGGGATATGAGGTCGACCTTGAGCTTTTGAACGCGAAGCACTTCGGCGTGCCCCAGAACCGTGAGCGCGTGATCATCGCCGCTCACCGAGGTTGCTGGCACTGGCCCGAAGGGGACAAGAATGGCGCAGTGACGGCAGGAGACGCCCTTGGAGAAATGGCGTTCGAGGCCCCCGAGGACTCACGCTTCCTGACGCCGAGCATGGACCGCTACATCGCCGCCTACGAGAAAAAATCGCAATGCGTGCGGCCCCGTGATCTACACCTGGATCGACCGGCCCGCACCCTTACCTGCCGCAACCTCGCAGGGGCAACCTCAGACATGCAGAGGATCCGCCTGTCGGACGGTCGGCGACGACGACTGAGATTGCGGGAGGCTGCCCGCCTGCAAAGCTTCCCCGACTGGTTCGAGTTCACAGGTGGTGAGCAGAGCGCCTTCTACCAAGTGGGCAATGCGGTGCCTCCGCTGTTCGCGCTGCGGCTCGCCGAGGCAGTCCGCAAATGTCTGGTTGTCGACGAAGCCGACAAAAAAAATGAGCCGGCCGCGGCATCCGCATAGCCTTCGAGCCGACACCGCGGACCGGTACGAAAGCTCCCCGAACTTCAGGAAGAAGAATCGGGCGGCACAGCAGCTCGTCAATCAAGCGCTGGACCAACTTCATTCATTCGGTATTCCGATGGACGACACCGGACGGCGCCGCGAGCGCATGGCAATGGCGTTCATCGCCGTCGCCGGAGTACGGCCCGGCGGGTCATGGGGCGAAGCAAGGGATTTCGAGCAAGGTCGCGCTGTGACGTCGAGGGAGATCATCGCATTCCGCAATACCCACCTCGACGAAGAAGTCTCCCCCGGCGGCTATGACGACGTGCGGCGCAAGGACCTGAAACCTTTGGTCGCCGCTGCCATCGTGGTCAACAGCCTACCTGGGAGTGCGCACAACGCGCCCAATCGCGGGTATGCCCTTCATCCCGAATTCGCGCGCGCGGTTCGCGCTTTCGGAACGAAAGCGTGGGAGGAGGAGCTCAAGCGCGTCTTCAGGAACTATGAGACGCTCAAAGAGCAGCTGAGCAGCGAGCGCAAGATGGAACGAGTTCCGATCAAACTTGCATCGGGAATCGATCTCGACTTCGGGCCTGGAGAGCACAACGAGCTCCAGAAAGAGATCGTCGAGGAGTTCCTTCCCCGCTATGGATTCGGTGCAGAGGTGCTCTATGTCGGCGACGCCGAGGACAAGAACGCCCACTACGACGAGAATCGATTGCATGCGATGGGCGTCTTCAGCCTCGATCACAGAGAGTTGCCCGATGTGATCGCCTTTTCGAAAGAAAAAGACTGGCTCTATGTCATTGAGGCGGTCACCAGCTTCGGACCTCTCGACGCCTATCGTCATGCGGCATTGCGGCGATTGCTCAAACCGGTGACCTGCGACGGAATCGTCTATGTCACCGCATTTCCAGACAGAGGGAGCGCGTTTCGCCGGTACGCCGGCGAAATTTCCTGGGAGACCGAGGTCTGGGTCGCGTCGGACCCCGACCACCTCATTCACTTCAATGGCGACCGTTTTTTCGGTCCCTACGATGTCGAGTCGTGAGCGATAGCTATCCATTTCCCAGCAGTTCCGCAGCAACGGCGACCGGCCGCGGGAACCGAAGACGGGATACCGGACCGGAGTTGCGGCTGGGCTCAATCCTTCACCGCGAGGGCTTGCGCTATCGCAGGGACTTTCCGGTGATCGCCCAGGGTGTTCGGGTTCGACCGGACTTTGTCTTTGCTCGCCAGCGTGTTGCTGTCTTCGTCGATGGATGCTTCTGGCATTGCTGCCCCGAGCACGGCCAGACACCCAAGGCAAACGCAGGTTATTGGCGCCCAAAGCTCGATAGAAATCGCCGCCGCGATCGGGATGTCACGCTGGCGCTGAAAAGCGACGGCTGGATCGTCGTGAGAGTATGGGAGCACGAGTCGCCGGCCGAGGCAGCAGCCAGAGTCAGAACGGCCCTCGAGCAGGCAAAGAAATAGCCCGGCTCGCGTCAGTCATGGGATCGGGATAATGGGTGCCGTGGCCGCTGGCTCGAAAGAGCAAAAAAGCCCTGCAAAACGGGCAGACGACGGAACTCTCGACGCGCTCGCGGAGGCGGTCGAGTCCGGTGCCGGGCTGCCGGCGGTGGCGCGGGCGGCGGCGCGGGTGCTCGATGCCAGCGTCGCCCTGATCGAGCGCTCCGGCGCGGTGCTCGCGGTCGCCGGGGCCTCCCCCGACCAGGAGGAGAAGCTGCTCGCCGGGGGCGAGCGGGTGACCACGGTCGAGCTGCGGGTCGCCGATGCGATCGTCGGCGAGCTGCGCTACCGCGCCAAGGCGGCCCCGGACGCCGCGATCGCGCGCATGGTCACCACCCTGCTGGCGCTCGAGCTGGAGCGCTCGCGGGCGCCCGACTGGCAGAGCGAGGAAGTCGCCGGAGCCTTCGTCTCGGCGGTACTTGCGCGCGAGGTGACCGACCGCGGCGACATCGCCGCTCGCGCGTCCGAGCTGGGCACCGAGCTCGAGAAGGGCGCCGGCGTGCTCGTCCTGCGGGTCGCCCCGCGCACCGCGCAGACGGGCGAGTGGCGGGCGCGGGTGCTGACCCTGGCGATGCGCACGCTGCGCTCGCTCGCCCCCGGCGCGCTCGCCGCGGTCGAGGAGGGCGAGGTGGCGACGGAGATCGCCGTGATCGTGCCCGCCGAGGACGAGGAGCGCCTCGACCGCGCCGCGGCCGGCCTCACGCGCGAGCTCGAGGACGCGCTCGCGGGCTTCCACCTGACGATCGGCGCCAGCCGCCGCGTCGCCGACCCGGTCGACCTCTACCGCGCCGGCAGCGAGGCGCGGCTCGCGGTCAACGTCGGCGAGGCCGAGGAAAAGCCGCTGCTCGCCTTCGAGGACACCGGCGCCTACCGCCTGCTGCTGCCAGCGATGAGCGAGGACCCGGGCGAGCTCGAGCGCTTCTTCGCCGAGACGATCGAGCCGCTCGCCGCCTACGACGACCAGTACGAGACCGAGCTCGTCGCCACGGTCGAGGCCTACCTGGGCAACGACGGCAACGTCGCCGCCACCGCCAAACAGCTCTTCACCCACCGCCACACGATCCGCTACCGGCTCGAGCGGGTGCGCGAGCTCTGCGGCCACGACGTCTCCGCCACCGAGGGCCGCGAGAAGCTCGGCCTCGGGCTGAAAGCGATGCGCGTGCTCGGCATCGCCTCGCCCCGCGGCCCGGCGCAGGAACCGGGCGCCGAAGGCGGCAAGGTGCCGCGCGGCGGCGAGGAGTAGCGAAAGGCCTCAGGCCTCGATACGTTCGCGAGTGTCGCGCTGCGGGGGGTGGGGCTTGAGCTGGACCGGGGCGGCGGAGAGGGCCTGGACGCGGAGGTCGCTCCAGGTGAGGCCCTCGCGGACGAGGGCGGGAAGGCCGAGCGTCACGGCGGTGGCGATCTCGACCGCCTGCAGGATCACGCCGTAGGCGAGCGCGTCGGCCGTGCCGATCCCCCAGCCGGTGTGCAGGACGCTGATCACGGCGAGCTGGAAGACGCCGATGTTCGAGGGCGTCGCCGGCACGACGGCGGTCACGTTGACGGCGAAGAGGACCGCCGCGGCGGCGCCGACACCGGCGTGGCCGCTGAGGCCGAGGGCGGCGAGCAGCGCCCAGCAGGCGGCGAGCTGGATCGCCCAGGCGCCGAGCTGGGCGCTGGTGGCGATCGCGCCGTAGCGGGGGCGGCGGAAGACGGCGAGGCCGGCGCGCACCTGCAGCAGCGCGCGGTGCAGGGTCGCCCCGATCCGGGCGAGACGGCCGTTGCCGTTGCGCCGCATCAGGGTGGGGGCGACGAGCACGACGAGGAGCAGCGCCAGCGGCACGAAGCTGAAGACGAAGAGCTTCTCGGTGCTCGAGTGGAAGAGGTCGGTGGTGGAGACGATGATCACCCCGAGCAGCGCCAGGGCGACGATGTTGAGCAGGGTCTGGGAGACGAGCGTTCCGAGCAGCACCGGGAAGGTCTCCCGCATGCGGCCGATACGCCGCGCCAGGGTCATCGCGCGCGCCGGCTCACCGAGGCGGGCGGGCAGCGTCGCCGACATCAGCACGCCGATCATCGTCGCCGAGGTGACGTCGCGGCGACGCACCGGGCGGTTGGGCAGCGCCGCGCGCACGATCCCGTACCAGGAGGCCGCGCGGAAGAAGAGCGAGAGGGCCATCAGGCCGCAGGCGACCAGAACCCAGGTGAGATCGGAGCGGACGATGCTGGCGATGACGTTGTCGACGCCGATCTTCTGCGCCGCCAGCGCGGTCAGGCCGGCGCCGAGGACGCCGGCGACGCCGAGTCCGATCCGGCGCGCGACGCGGCGCCTGCGGCTGCCGCTCTGCGCCAGCGGGGGGTCGAGCGAGGGCAGGCGCCGCGGCGGGCTCGGCGGGCCGCCGTCGGCCGGGCGGACGCCGATCCAGTGGGCGGCGCGCTCGCCCGCGGTCTGCGGACGCGGCGCCTCGATCGCCCGCTCGTAGACGCGGCTGACGCTGTCGGCGACGCGCGGCCAGGCGTAGCGCTCGGCGCTCTCGCGCGCCGCCTCGCCCATCGCCGCGAGCCGCTCGGGCTCGTGATGGGCGCGCTGCAGCTCCTCGGCGAGGCGCTGCGGGTCGCCGGGCGGCACGAGGATGCCGTCGGCCCCGTCTGTGACCACGTCGCTGTAGCCGGCGATCGCGGAGGCGATCGCCGGGGTGCCGGCGGCGAAGGCCTCGGTCAGGACCATGCCGAAGCTCTCGCCGGAGAGCGAGGGCGCGCAGAGCAGATCGGCATCGTGCAGGGCCGCCCACAGGCCCTCGCCGGAGACCCGCCCGCGCACGTCGATCCAGCGCATCGCCTCGCGGTCGGAGAGGTAGCGCAGAACGTCCTCGCGCTCGGCGCCGATCACGGTGAGGCGGCTGGGCACGTGCTCGACCAGCGCTTCGAAGGCGGTCAGGAGGACGGGCAGGCCCTTGCGCTCCTCGGGCCTGCCGACGAAGACCAGGCGCAACTCGCCGCCGGCGGGCTTCGGTCCCCGCGGCGCCGCGCTCGTGTCGACCCCGTTGGGGATCACCTCGTAGTGCCCGCCGAACCAGCGCCGGCCGGTCCAGGCCGCCGCCTGGGAGACGGCGATCCGCGCCGAGAGGCGGTTGAACATCCGCCGCGCGCCGAAAGCGGTGGCGATGTGGTTGGGCAGCGGCTTGGTCGAGTAGGCGTGGAAGGTGCCGACCGCCGGCGTGCGTGAGCCGAGCGCCGCGTTCCAGCCGACCAGCGGCACCAGCGGCTCGTGGATGTGGACGACGTCGTACTCGCCCTTGCGCAGCTCGCCGCGGATGCGGGCGAAGCCGCCGGCCGGCGAGACCGAGAGATTGGAGACGGCGCCGTTGGCGCCGATGCCGACGGTGCGCCCCAACGGAACCACGTAGTCGGGCAGCTCGCGGCGCTCGGCCGGCGCCCGATGCAGCGTGCGGCTGAGCCGATCGGGCGGATCGACAGGGGCCAGCACGCGGACATCCTCGCCACGACCGAGGAACTCCTCCGCGAGGGCCTCGACGTGCCGATTCACGCCGCCCTGGTAGCTCCAGGAATATGGCGAGACTAGGGCGATTCGCACGAATCACAGAGCGTAATGGATCGAGAGGAGGCGTTCGGGAAGGGACGTGCGCGACCTCAGTTGCTTCCTTCCGCCCAGGCAAAGCCCAGGAAGGCGAGCAGATAGGCGCCGCCGACCTCGAGCAGCAGGGCGCCGGAGTCGTTGGCGAGGGTGCCGACGCCGGTCGCGGCGAGGGCGCCGAGCAGGGCGGCGCGCACCGGCGGCCGGTCGCGCAGCCAGAAGGCGAGGCGGTCGCGCCGCAGCCAGGCGAGCGCGGCGGAGGCGATGACGATCGGGAAGCCGGCGATCAGGACGGGGCGAGCGAAGCTGCTGACCGTCTCGCTGATCCGGTGGCCGAAGACCGCGAGCACGTCGCCGCCGCTCTTCGCGTCGAGCACGGTCTTGGTCAGGTGTGCGTTGGCGCCGGTGACCAGGTCGGCGAGCGAGAGCGCGACCAGCACCGGGATCGGCAGCAGGAACGCGCACAGCGCCAGGTCGCGGCGGCCGGCGAGCAGCGCGGCGGCAACCGCGGCGCCGAGCGGCAGCGAGATCGCTGCCCCGACGTCGGCGCCGTAGCGCCCGTAGGCGAAGACGAAGGAGAAGACCAGGGCGACGACGAGGAACGCGGCCGGAGCGCGACTTCCCGCCGGCCGCTGTGGACCTTGACCGTGCCCTTGTACGGAAAAACTCGACAGCGCCGCTCCGGTCCCGACCAGGATCAGGACGACGAGAGCCGCCTCGAGCTCGTTGCCGATCCCGTAGTAGCGGTGCCCGGCGGCCGGGTTGGGGCCGACGATCGAGAGCTGGGTCAGGGCAGAGCCGCCGATCAGGTCGATCGCGTAGGCGAGCGCCGTCGCGGCGCAGGCGAAGGCCAGCGCGGCGTACCCGTCCAGCGCCGCCAGGGTCAGCGCCGCCAGGGCCGGCGAGCCGAGCATGACCAGCCAGCGTTCGGCGCCGACGCTCGGCTCCAGCGCCGCGCCCAGCAGGCAGACCAGCGGCAGGTAGACGAGCGAGAGCGCCAGCAGCCGCGCCGCGAAGCGGCCGGCGCGGGCACGGTCGGCCGCCATTGCCGCCCCGAAGACGGCGAGCCAGACGAGCAGCGTGACGCCGATCACCGGGCCGCGGCGGTCGGCGACTTCGAACAGGCGGCTGTCCGGCGCGGCGTCGCGCACGACCGCGAGCGGATCGCCCTGGAACCCCGCTCCGGCAGCGTGCAGGGCCAGCAGCAGCGCGACCGCCGCCGCCACGAGCGCCGCCGGCGCTATCGTGACGCCGATGGCCGACCGCACGTTCGCCAAGTTCACTTTCTTCAAGATCGACCCCGAGTGGCGCCGCCGCGACGCCGAGCTGCGCGCGGCCGACAAGCAGGAGTTCCTCGCGGCTTGCGAGGACTTCGCCCTCGACCGCTCTCTGCGCGCCTACTCAACCATAGGCACGCGCGGCGACGTCGACCTGGTGGTCCTCTCCCAGAGCGCCAACCTCGGCGATCTGCACACCTTCCACGTCGTGCTCGGCCAGAGCGGCCTGGCGAAGTGGGCGGAGACCCCGTACTCGTTCCTCTCGATGACCAAACGCTCTCCCTACAGCGACGAGCAGGCGCGGCCGGAGATCTGCGTCTCCGAGCGCAAGTACCTCTTCCTCTACCCGATGGTCAAGCAGCGCCGCTGGTACGGGCTGCCGGCGGAGGAGCGCCAGCGGATCATGAAGAGCCACATCGATATCGGCCGCCGCTACCCGGAGATCACGATCAACACCTCCTACTCGTTCGGGCTCGACGACCAGGAGTTCGTCGTCGCCTTCGAGGGCGACGACCCGGGGATGTTCCTCGACCTGGTCAACGAGCTGCGGCCGACCGAGTCGAGCGAGTACACCGAGCGCGAGACGCCGATCTTCACCTGTGTCGCGATGTCGGCCCGCAAGGCGCTCGACGCGCTCGACGGCACGGCCGGCGTCCCGGCCGGCTCCGTGCCGACCCTGGGCTGAGAAGAGTCCCAGTAATCCGTTATACGGTTTCAGGCGTATCCATATGTGACCTGTGGGCGATCGAACGCCATGACCGTTGAGTCGCTGAGCTACGCAATCGACGACCAGGACCGCCTGGTCCGGGTCGACGACGGCTTCTACCGCTTCGCGGCCGAAAACGGCTGGGACGGAGCCGGCGACACGCTCGGACGCTCGCTCTGGGACTTCGTCGCCGGCGACGACGTGAAGAAGCTGCAGCGACTGCTGCTGCGCCGGGTGCGCGAAGGCGTGCGCGAGATCCAGCTCCCCTTCCGCTGCGACGGGCCCGAGGTGACGCGCGAGATGGACATCCGCATCGCCGCCGACAGCACGGGCCGGGTCGTGCTCTTCTCCGCCCGCCTCGTCAACGAGTCCGAGCGCGAGGAGCCGCAGCCGCTGTTCGACCCCGGCGTCCCCCGCGACGACGAGGACTTCCTGCCGATGTGCGCCTGGTGCGACCGCTTCCTGGTCGGCGGCGAATGGGTCGAGGTCGAGGAGGCGGCGCGTCGCCTGGAGCTCTTCCGCCGCGCCCGGCTGCCGGCGCTCGACCACGGCATCTGCCCGCAGTGCAGCGGCCAGCTGCTCGCCGCGTAGGCGCGCGGCACGCCACTTTCCCTATCCTTGCCCGTCCGCTTGCCCAGCTCGCGGTATACACCTGCCTCATGAGCCAGATCGGAACCGAAGACACTCCCCTGCGCGTCGCGATCGTCGGCGCCGGCCCCTCGGGCTTCTACGCCGCCGAGCACATCCTCAAGGACGGCGACCTGCACGCTCAGGTCGACCTCTTCGACCGCCTGCCGACGCCCTTCGGCCTGGTCCGCGGCGGCGTCGCGCCCGACCACCCGAAGATCAAGTCGGTGATCCGCGTCTACGAGAAGACCGCGGCCCGCGACGGCTTCCGCTTCTTCGGCAACGTCAAGGTCGGGCACGACATCGAGGTCGAGGACCTCGAACGGCTCTACCACGCGATCGTCTTCACGGTCGGCTGCGAGACCGACCGCCAGCTCGGGATCCCCGGCGAAGACCTGCCCGGCAGCCACGCCGCCACCGCCTTCGTCGGCTGGTACAACGCCCACCCCGACTACGCCGACGACGACTTCGACCTCTCCTGCGAGCGCGCCGTCGTGATCGGCAACGGCAACGTGGCGATGGACGTCGCCCGGATGCTGGCGCTGACCGACCACGAGCTGCGCCAGACCGACACCGCCGACCACGCGATCGAGCTGCTCGACCGCAAGCAGATCCGCGAGATCGTCGTGCTCGGCCGTCGCGGCCCCGCCCAGGCGGCCTTCACCAACCCGGAGATCAAGGAGCTGGGCGAGATGGAGGACGCCGACGTCGTCGTCGACCCGGCCGAGGTCGAGCTCGACCCGGCGAGCGCCGCCTTCCTCGAATCCGACGAGGCCGACAAGACGACCAAAGTCAACGTCGAGACGCTGCGCGAGTTCTCCCAGCGCGAGCCCGAGGGCAAGCAGCAGCGGATCGTGCTGCGCTTCCTCGCCTCGCCGGTCGAGATCAAGGGCGACGGCAAGGTCGAATCGATCGTGATCGGCCGCAACGAGCTGGTCGAGGAGGGCGGCACCCTGCGGGCCAGGGACAGCGGCGAGCGCGAAGAGCTCGAGTGCGGCCTGGTGCTGCGCTCGGTCGGCTACACCGGCATCCCGATCGAGGGCGTCCCCTTCGACGAGAAGCGCGGCCTGATCCTCAACGAGGGCGGTCGCGTGCTCGACTCGCACGACGCCGGCCACAAGGTCGGCCACTACACCGCAGGCTGGATCAAGCGCGGCCCCTCGGGCGTGATCGGCACCAACAAGAAAGACGCGCTGGAGACCGTCCAGCACCTGTTCGCCGACGTCGAGTCGCAGGCGCTGCTCGAGCCCGAGCGCCCCGAGCCCACCGCGGTCGAGGAGCTGCTCGCCGAGCGCGGCGTGCGCTACGTCAGCTTCGAGGACTGGCAGGCGATCGACCAGGCCGAGGTCGGCCGCGGCGAGCCGCACGGCCGCCCGCGAGTCAAGTTCGTCCGGGTCGAGGAGATGCTCGAGACGCTGGGCGAGAAGGTCTCCGGCTAGCCGCCGTGGTCGACCTCGCCGAGCTGAAGACGATGATCGAGGCGGCGTTGCCGGGCGCCGAGGTCACGGTCGAGGACGAAGACGGCGGCGGTCAGCACCTGCGCGCGACCGTCAAGGCGCCCCAGTTCGAGGGGCTCTCGCGGATCGATCAGCACCGGCTGGTCAAGGCGGCGGTGCAGGAGCGCTTCGACGACGGCACCGTCCACGCGCTCTCGATAAGGACCGAGGTCGCCGGATAGCTACCCTGTGCCCATGGCCGATCCCCAGCTGAAGGAGAAAGTCGAGGAGCTGATCGCCGGCAACCCGGTGCTGCTCTTCATGAAAGGCACCCCGGAAATGCCGCGCTGCGGCTTCTCGATGCGGGTCGTGCAGGTGCTCGACCAGATGGATGTCGAGTACGGCGCGGTCGACGTGCTGCCGGCGCTGCAGCCGCTGCGCGAGGTGACCGCCGAGATCTCCGACTGGCAGACGTTCCCGCAGCTCTACGTCAACGGCGAGCTGCTCGGCGGCGCCGACATCGTCGAGGAGATGTTCTCCTCCGGCGAGCTCGCCGAGGCGCTCGGGGTCGAGCAGCCGGCGGAAGGGCCGCCCCCACAAGGGCAGACCCAACCGCCGCTGCAAATTGAATAGTCCCCGCGTTCACTGACCAAGCAGATCAAGGACGCAGGGAGCGTGGCGTGCTCCAGCACGCGAGCGACCGAGGACGCCGATATGCGCCGGTCAGCGGACGCGGGCGCGGAACTTGAGCCACTTCGAGGCGCAACGCGGGCTGCGCTTGCCCCGCAGCCGATCCTTGACGCGCAGCTGGCCGACGACGACCTTGCCGCGGACCGCTCCGCGGAAGAAGACTTCGTCGGTATTGCCGACCTGGACGTCGCTGAAACGGCCGCCCTTGAGCTGGGTCCGCTGGAAGCCGCTCTCGCCGACGATCAGCCTGGCGCCGTTGCGGCAGCGCAGCGCCGCGGTGAAGTGGCGCAACTTGATCGTGTTGCCGCTCTTGGTGATCCGCACGGGCCGCTTCTGAGCGGTCTTTCCCTTGTACAGGCGCTTCGGTGCTGCGCCGGCGAACGGGGCTCCCTCCGCTGCCAGTGCCAGGGCGCAGACCATCAGTGCTCCGACTGCGAGCCTAAAACGCATACCTCTCCCGCCTCCTCTGTGAATCGCTTACAGGGGTGCTACTACCCGCAACATGGCACGTAAACCTTTGTTGCGGGTCGGGCGAGATGCGCCGGTCAGACGGCGGCTGACTCGGCTGAATCCTCTTTCACCTGGAAGGAGGATCCGCAGCCGCAGGCGGCGACCACGTTCGGGTTGTTGACCTGGAAGCCGGCCCCCTGCAGACCTTCGACGTAATCCACCTCGGAGCCGAAGACGAACTGCATGCTGACCTTGTCGACGACGACGGCGACGCCGTCGACCTCGAAGACGTGATCGTCGTCCTTGGCCTGGTCGAAGGCGAGGGCGTACTGGAAGCCCGAGCAGCCGCCGCCGCGCACGGCGACGCGCAGCGCCTGGCCCTCCGAGTCGTCCTGGCCGCCGAGCAGCTCGGCGATCTTCTCGGCCGCCTTGGCGGTCAGCGCGATCGCCTCTTGCGGGGTGTCGGTGGCGGTGTCGGTCACTTCACAAAGTGTAGCGAGAGGTCCCCGCCCCACCCGCACGCCCTCCGGGCATGCGGCTGTCAAACTAGGACCGCCCGTGACCCCGACCCCCGCAACCGCCGTCGTCTGCGACAGCACGGCCTACCTCCCCACCGAGCTGCTCGCCGAGCGCGGCATCGACGTCGTCAGCCTCTACGTCTCGATCGACGGCGAGCAGCAGCGCGAGACCGACGTCGGGGACTACGCCGCCTTCTTCGAGCGCCTGCGCGCCTCCGAGGGCGGCGCGACCACCTCGCAGCCCTCCGTCGGCGATTTCACCGCCGTCTACGAGCCGCTGCTCGCGGCCGGCCGCGAGGTCGTCTCGATCCACATCTCGGCGGGGATATCCGGCACCTGCGAGGCGGCGAATCAGGCTCGGCAACGACTGATCGACGAGGGCAAGGGCGGCGAGCGGATCAGGGTCTTCGACTCGCGCTCCGCCGCCGGCGGGATGGGGCTCTGCACGCTCGGCGCCGCCGCGGCGGCCGCCTCCGGCGGCGACGGCGAGGCGGCGCTCGCCCGCGCGCAGCGCGTGCGCGAGGAGCTGAAGATGTGGTTTGCGATCGACACGCTCGAGTACCTGCGCCGCGGCGGCCGGATCGGCGGCGCCAGCGCCTTCATCGGCTCGGCGCTGAAGATCAAGCCGATCCTCACGCTGGAGGAGGAGATCACCCCGATCGAGCGCGTCCGCACCCGCGCCCGCTCGATCGAGCGCCTGCGCGAGTACGCCCGCGAGCGCCACGAATCGGGCTTCGACGCCTGGGTCGTCCAGCACATCCAGGACGACGAGACCGCCGCCGCCCTCGCCGACGACGCACGCGAGATCTTCGGTTGCGAGCCGGCCTTCGTCTCCGAGATCGGCGCCGTGCTCGGCGCCCACGTCGGCCCCGGCCTGCTCGGGATCGGCAGTATCAGCTGGGACGCGCTGAGCTAGGCGCGGCGCCTACGCCGGCGGCGCAGCATCATCAGGCCGCCGACGACGAAGCCGGCGACCGCGGCGCCGGCGATCAGCTGCTCGCGGTGCTCCTCGACCTGGCGGCGCCAGTCGGTGAGCTCGGTGACGCGGCCGCGCAGGGCTTCGACCGAGCGGCCGAGGTCGCGGCGCTGGACGTCGATGTCGCGGCGGATCTCGTCCGCGCTGCGCCCCGGCATCCCGGTGGTCGCGGGACGGGCCGGCTCAGGACTGCTCATCGCTCTCCCCTTCCAGCGTGCTCTTGATCTTCCTGCCCTCCTCGATCGCCTGCTCGGGCACCGGCGGCGCGCCGGCCTGCAGCGAGCGGAAGGCGAAGAGCCCGGCGGCGGCGGCGACCAGCAGGAAGAGGGCGGCCTCGACGAAGAAGCCGGGCCAGGCGTTGCCGTCGAAGACCTCTTCGGCCAGCAGCCAGGCGACGCCCTGCATGACCAGGATCAGGGCGAGGAAGGCGAAGGTGCCGGCGGCGATGCCGACGGCCGAGCCGCGCAGGATCTTGCCGACTTTCTCGCTGACCTCCGCCTTGGCCAGCTCGACCTCCTCGCGCACCAGCGAGGAGACCCGTTCGGAGACGTCGAAGACGAGCTCGGTTACCGAGCGCTCGTCGGAGTCGGGCGGTGGCGGGGTCTGCGTCGGGTCGGCGGCCACTGGCGCGCTACTCCGGCGGTTCCTCTTCGAACAGGCGCCGGTAGAGGATCCCGGCGGCGCGGGTGGCGAGGATGCTGGCCAGGGCGCCGAGCCCGGCGACCATGCCGCTCCAGACGAGGCGTTTGACGATCTCGTTCTCCATCTGGCCGCCGACCTTACCTATCGCGGCTCGAGTCCGTCGCAGATCGTCGCCGTGACAAGGGTCTTTGCCTGCTCGAAATCGGTGTCCGAGGCGGGGATCAGGGCGAAGATCCAGCCCGAGAGCAGCTGCTCGATCGCGCCGTAGAAGGACATCGAGACGAAGTCGGCGTCGATGTCGCCGCGGAAGGCGCCGGCGCGCTGGCCGTCGGCGACGATCTTGGCGATCGAGTCGTAGGCGCGGCGGATCTCCGCCAGGTGCGTGCGGCCGAAGGAGTTGGCGGCGCGGGTGACCTCGACGATGATCACCTTCATCAGCTCCGGGTCGTGGCGGTAGGACTCGAAGATGAAGCCGGCGACGGTTTCCAGCTTCGCCCGCGGGCTGAGCTCGCTGCGGTCGGCCTCGCCGATCGCGTCCAGCAGCAGCGACCAGCGCTCGCTGAAGAGCTCGTTGAGCACCTCGTCCTTCGACTTGAAGTAGTGGTAGACGAGGCCGTAGGCGACCCCCGCCTCGTCGGCGATGTCGGCGACCCGCGTCGCGTGGAAGCCCTGGCGGGCGAAGACGCGGATCGCCGCGTCGAGGATCTGGCGGCGCTTGTCCGCCGGGGGCGCCTTCGGGCTCGAGGCCATCAGGCGCGCGCCTCCTGCGGCTGCGGCCAGACGTAAGCCTGGGGCCGGCGGTTGGCGAGCGAGGGCAGCTTCGCGCGGATCCGCTCCTGCGCGGCGAGGTCGAGGTCGGCGCTGACGAAGCACTCCTCGTCGGCGGCGACGGCGAGCGTCACGCCCCAGGGGTCGACGATCGCCGAGCGGCCGTAGGAGCTGTAGTGCGGCGGCGCCTCGCCGAATTGGTTCGGGGCGACGACGAAGGCCTGGTTCTCGATCGCGCGGGCGCGCAGCAGCACCGTCCAGTGGTCGCCGCCGGTGGCCGCGGTGAAGGCCGCGGGGACGGCGAGCAGACGGGCGCCGCGCACGGCGAGGATCCGGTAGAGCTCGGGGAAGCGCAGGTCGTAGCAGACCGAGAGTCCCAGCTCGACCCCGTCGACCGGCGCCGAGACGATCTCCTCGCCAGGCTGCTCGTGGTCGGACTCGCGGTAGACGACGCCGCCCGCCTCGACGTCGAACATGTGGATCTTGCGGTAGACGGCGAGGTCGGCGCCGTCGGGACCGATCAGGACGGAGGTGTTGAACGCCTTCTCCTCACCCGGGTCGGCGCCGCGCTCGGCGACGCTGCCGGCGAGCAGGTGGACGCCGAGCTCGCGCGCCCAGGAGCGGGCGGCGCCGAGGCTGGGCCCGTCGAGCGTCTCGGCGGCGGCCGCCATCTCCTCGCCCGCGGCGAGGTGGTTCCACTTCTCGGGCAGGGCGACCAGCTCGGCGCCGCCCGCCGCGGCCTCGCGCACGAGGCGCTCGGCGACGGCAAGGTTCCGCGCCTTGTCACCATTGGAGTTGAGCTGCACCGCCGCTGCGCGCACTTCGAGTCCTCTCTCGGGGCCGCTGACTGACCAGTCAATCGGTTTCGGTCCGCGCCAGTATAGGTGGACTCGGAGCGTACGATTGGGCGAAGGTGTCCACTCCGGATCGCATCGAGGCAGACGGCGAGCGCAAGCAGGTCACCGTGCTCTTCGCCGACGTCAAGGGCTCGATGGACCTCGCCGAGCAGCAGGACCCGGAGGAGTGGCGCCAGATCATGCAGGGCTTCTTCTCGATCCTCGCCGACGAGGTGCGGCGCTTCGAGGGCACGGTGGACAAATTCACCGGCGACGGGATCATGGCCGTCTTCGGCGCCCCGGTCGCCCACGAGGACCACGCCCGCCGCGCCTGCCTGGCGGCGCTGCGGATGCTCGACGACATCGCCGAGTACGCGGCCGAGCTGCGGCGCAAGCACGGGCTCAACTTCTCCGCCCGGATCGGGATCAACTCCGGCGAGGTCGTCGCCGGCGCGATCGGACCGGGCGGCGACGGCGAGTACACCGCGATCGGCCACACGGTCGGGCTGGCGCAGCGGATGGAGGCGCTGGCCGAGCCCGGCAAGGCCTATCTGACCGAGGCCACCGCCGAACTCGCCCATGGCTTCCTCGAGCTCGAGGACCTCGGTGAGTTCGAGATCAAAGGCGCGAGCCGGCCGGTGCACGTCTTCGAGCTGGCCGGCGTTGGCGCGGCGCGCTCGCGCCTCGACCTCTCGGGCGAGCGCGGCTTCTCGCGCTTCGTCGGTCGCGACGAGGAGATGGCGGTGCTGAACGCGGGCCTCGAGCGGGCGCGCGCCGGCGAGGGGGCGGTGGTCGGGATCGTCGCCGAGCCCGGCGTCGGCAAGAGCCGCCTCTGCCGCGAGTTCGTCTCGCGGGCGCGGGGCGCCGGGGTCGAGGTCTTCGAGGCGCAGGCGCAGGCGCACGGGCAGGAGATCCCCTACATGCCGGTGCTGCAGATGCTGCGCGCCTACTTCGGCATCGGCGACGCCGAGCCAGAGCGCCAGGTGCGCGAGAAGATCGCCGGGCGGGCGCTGCTGCTCGACCCCGAGTTCGCCGACGACCTGCCGGTCCTCTTCGACTTCCTCGGCGTCCCCGATCCCGCCAGTCCCGCTCCGCAGCTCAGCGCCGAGGCGCGCGAACGGGCGCTGAAGGGGGTCGTCTGCCATCTCGTCCGCGCTCCCAAGCGCGAGGAGCCGGTGATCTGCGTGATCGAGGACCTGCACTGGCTGGACGAGGGCAGCGCCGCGATGCTGGGCGAGCTGTTCGCCGCGGTCGAGGGCACGCCGACGCTGATCGTGGTCAACTTCCGGCCGGAGTACGAGCGCGATTGGAGCGGGCCGCCCGACTACCACGAGATCGCGCTCGAACCGCTGGCGCCGGCCGACACGGCGGAGCTGCTGCGCGACCTCGCCGGCGAGGATCCCTCGCTCGACGGGCTGGCCGAGGCGATCCACGAGCGCACCGCCGGCAACCCCTTCTTCATCGAGGAGATCGTCCGCGACCTGGCCGAGTCGGGCGAGCTGGAAGGCGAGCGCGGGGCCTACCGGCTGGCCGGCTCCCTGTCCGACACCGGTGTGCCGAGCAGCGTGCAGACCGTGCTGGCGGCGCGAATCGACCGGCTGGGACCGGAGGCGAAGCTGCTCCTGCAGGCCGCCTCCGTCGTCGGCAAGGAGGTGCGCGAGCGGGCACTCGTGACGATCGCGGGGCGCGACGCCGAGGAGTGCGAGGAGCCGCTGCGGGAGCTGATCCGGGCCGGGTTCTTCTACGAGGCCGAGGCATACCCGGAGCGGGTGCTCGCCTTCCGCCACCCGCTGACCCGCGAGGTCGCATACGGGTCCCAGCTCGCCGCGCAGCGCTCGGCGACGCACGCCGCGGTCGCCCGCACGATGGTTGAGCTGAACCCCGAGCGCCAGGACGAGCTGGCGGCGCTGATCGCCAACCACTTCGAGTCGGGCGGCGAGACGCTGGAGGCGGCGCGCTGGTCGGCGCGGGCCGCCTACTGGGCCGGCAGCAGCCACCCGGTCGACGCGCTGCGCCTCTGGCGGCGGACGATGGAGCTCGCGGCCGAGCTGCCCGACGGCAAGGAGACGGCGGCGCTGGCGATCGCGTCCCGCCTGCTGCAGCTCCAGTTCGCCTGGCGGCTGGGGATGGACAGCACCGAGGAAGCGCGCCTCGCGGGCGAGGCGGAGGAGATCGCGCGGCGAACCGGCGACCTGCACTCGCTGGCGATGCTGCGGATGGCCACCTCGGCCAGGCCCGGGATCGAGCAGCACACCGACACCTGGGTCGCGGCGGTCGAGGAGGTCAACGGCCTGGCGGACGAATCGGGCGACCTGCCGCTGCGGATCGCTCTGCGCGCGGCCGGCTCGTACGCATACCTGTGCGCGGGCGATCTCGACGCTTTCGAACGCGAGCTCGACGAGGTGATCGAGCTGAGTGCCGGCGACCGCGCCCGCGGCGCCGGGATCGTGATCGGCAGCCCGGTCGCCTGGGCGATGATGGGCAAGGGCCTGGCCCAGCGCGAGCGCGGACGGCGCGAGGAAGCGGAAAGGCTGTTCGACACGGCGCTGACGATGGCGACCGAGGACGGCGACCCCGAGACCGCGAGCTGGACCCGCAGCAACGTCGCGCTGACGATGGCGATGCGCGGCGACGCCGCCGCGGCGGTGGCGATGGAGCGGCGCAACTGCGAGCTGACCGAACGCCTCGGCGATGTCTTCTCGCGCAGCGTGGCGCTCGCCGACCTGGCCGCCGCGCGGATCTACGCGGACGAACACGAGGCGGCGCTGCGCTCGATCGAGGAGTCGGAGCGGGTCTACCGCGAGGCGATGGGCAACGGCGGCGAGATGGAGGCCTGGCGCGCGGCGATCCGGGCGGAAGCGCTGCTCGGCGTCGGCCGCGCCGCCGAGGCGGCCGAGCTGGCGCGCTGGGCGAGCGACGTGGCGCGCGAGCGCGGCCTGCGCTGGTCGCAGCCGGCGGCGCTGCTGGCGCTCGGACGGGCTCGCGCCGCGGCGGGCATCGACGGGGTCGCCGAGGCGCTCGACGAGGGCGCCGCGGTCGCCGCCGCGACCGGCGCGCGGCTCAGCCTCGAGTCGATCGAAGAAGCGCGCGACGAGCTCGCCGCCGGCGCCCGCTGAGTCCCCCGGCCGCGGTCGAGCTTTTCGCCGGATAGCGGCGAAAACCTCGACCGCGATGGCGGTCAGATGCGGAGGAAGGTGGCGACGAGGCGGTCGAGGGCGCGATCGGGGAGCAGACGGCGGAGGAGGATCTGGCCCTGCGCGTCGAGGCCGACCCGGCGGCGGGTGCGGGGGCGGCGCGCGGTGAGGGCGTCGGCGATCGCCGCGGCGACCTTCTCCGGCGGGATCCCGCGCGCCTCGACCCTTTCCACGCCGCTGCGCAGGCCGGCGAGGCGCTCGCCGTAGAGCTCCTCCTGGGCAGGCGGCGCGTGCTTGGCGGCCTCCTCGTAGGAGCCGACCGCGCGTTCCCAGATCGGCGTCTTGATCGAACCGGGCTCGATCACGGTGACCTCGATCCCCCAGGGGCGCAGCTCCTGGCGCAGCGAGTCGGCCGCGCCCTCGAGCCCGAACTTGGCCGCGTGGTAGGGGCCGCCGAAGGGCAGCGCCATGCGGCCGCCGCCGGAGCTGATGAAGACGATCCGGCCCGTCGCCCGGCGGATCAGCGGCAGCAGCGCCTGCGTCACCGCGACCTGCCCGGTCAGGTTGACCTCGATCTGACGGCGGAAGTCCTCGATCGGCACCGTCTCCAGCGGTCCCATCACGCCGATGCCGGCGTTGTTGACCAGCCCGTCGAGCCCGGCCTCCCCCACCTCCTCGCCGACCCTCGCGGCCGCGGCGGCAATCTGCTCCGGCTCGGTCACGTCGAGGATCAGCGGCGACAACCGCTCCGACCCCGCCTCGCGCAGCGACTCCGCGTCCTCCTCCTTGCGCACCCCGGCGAACACCCGCCAGCCAAGCTCGTCCATATGCAGCGCCGCGGCCCGGCCGATGCCGGTGGAAGCCCCGGTGACGAGCACCGATCTCACCGCACCCAGGCTACAGACGAACCACCTTGGCAGCGCCCCCCAGCGTCAAGCGCGGCGGGCCCGGTGGCGCTCCAGCTCGGCGACGAGCAGCTTCGTGTGCAGGGCGGCGATCAGGTCCTGCAGGGGCTGGGCGCCGGCTTCGAGCATCTCGACCACACGCTCGGGTGGAACCTCCTCGGCGAGGCGGTCCATGACCATCTCGACCTCCTGGGCGACCAGCTCTTCGAGCGCCTTCTTGTAGCGCAGGGTGTCGTAGACGGTGAAGCCGATCTGCTCGTCGTAGCCGCCGGCGCGGA
>Ga0210111_1000062_pt1 | contig 24140 bp, 19 predicted proteins | sample China_Galinas_PW_6_FD_185520 | JGI IMG/M metagenome (GOLD analysis project Ga0210111, IMG submission 185520) | Wetland microbial communities from San Francisco Bay, California, USA, that impact long-term carbon sequestration - China_Galinas_PWC_D2... | ecosystem: Environmental > Aquatic > Marine... | reverse complement strand
ACTGCCTAATTATTTGTGATTTGCCGCTGCGCTGTGCGCGGTGGTAGAATTCAGTCGCCGGAAACTCGCATGATCTACGTGGCGGCTCTGAGGGGGGAAATGGTATGACACATAAGAACTCTCGTCTTCCACTCTTTGGCCTGGCATTCATGTTGGCTGTACCGACAACGGCGCTGGCGTGGCGCTCCGGGCCGCTGCCTGATCTGACCGGTAGCATCGCCAGCGGTGGAGCAACGTGCACGCAGTGTCACAGTGACGGCGGCGCCGGCTCGGGCGCCGTGGAGCTTATCGGGCTGCCGTTGGAGTATGAGGCCAATGCAATCTACGACCTCATCGTTCGCATTTCCGATCCGGTGCAAGCCGGCGCTGGTTTCGAAATCAGTGCAGAGGATGCCGCCGGGACGCACGTCGGCACGTTGAGTGTGACCGACGCGACCAACACGCAACTCAATACGTTCGATTCCAACTACGTCAACCACACGAGCACCGGCGTGGACAATGCGGTATCGAATTGGGCCGGGCTGGGCAACGCCGCGGAATACCCCGTGCGCTGGCAGGCACCGGCATCCGATATTGGCCCCATTACCATTTGGGCCGTGGGCAACGCGATCAACAACAACTTCAACAACACCGGCGATATCATTTATGCGACCAATCAGACAATGGAGTTCTCCGCCCCGGTCCCCACGGTGTCCGAATGGGGCATCGTGCTGATGGCGCTACTGATGATGGCGACCAGTTCCGTGGTGCTCCGGCGACAGTCGCTTCGCTCGCCACGATCGTAACACTGGCTTTTCTGAGCAGCGGCACGGCACCTGGCTTTCGACGGACCAATTTGTTTTCCTATTTGATTCAGTCTTACCTTAGCTCGACGATGCCCTGCGGTGTGCGAATGGTTGCGATCAGTGCGGGGACGGCACCCTCGGCGACAGGAAGGCCGAGACCCAGCCGCTCCAACTGCTTGCGAACATGTATCGCATTGGGGTGTTCAGCACGAAGGGCGATTAACGCGCAGCCGGTCGGCGCCGACGTGGCCGGGTGGGGGCTATCGCCCCAATCGATGAAGAAGGGTATGAGGCCGTCTGCCAAGAGTCGATGCGGGTCTGTCAGTTTCCAGGCGAGAACCGATCCGTCCGGCCGGTTTCTGCTTCCAGACAGAACGCATCCGAGGGCGATGCCGTCGTTCTCGGCCTGACTGACGATTGACTCGAGATGACGGCCCTTCGCCGCCCAGGTCAGCATGCGCGGTGCCGCGATACCGTCGATCCCTAGCCAGCGCGGATGATCCGGCTCTGATTGATTCGGATCGGGTGCGAGAATCTCCAGGTACGTGGCCGGAGCGAGGGCGAGCACGGCGTTGTGCGTACCCTGTCCAACGTGTTGGCCACCGTATCGGGCACGAACGCCCAGCAAGTCTTCCCACTCATCGATCGTCCGCTCCAGGTCTTGCGTCCCGTACACCAGGTGATCGACCCTGGACAGAAAGTCCTGAGCATTCTGAGTCGGCGCGGTGCATCCCGTTGTCATCCAGCACCCGATCATTAGGGTTGTCGCGCGCCAACTCATCGTGCGCATCGTTTGCTTCTCCGTTCGCCACTGGCATCTTATCGTCAACCATTTTACATTCCAGCATTGCGGGGATCGCCACACTTATCACGCGAGGAAGTCATGGGCGAAATGCAATCATCCGAGACAGCGTTGAGCGGGCGCATCAGAGATGCCAGGGGGCGATTGGTCAGGCAGATTGATCCGGTCAAACTGCATCTGCTCAACTTGCCGTCCATTATCCCCGCCGAGACGCTTCGGTCGATGGCGGATGAGCTTTTACCGGGCGCCCGGCGGCAAAGGTTGATTCAGTTGCTCAGCGCCTCCCTTGGATTTTTCGTGGTTTTGGGGGGCACGATAATCTACTTCCGCTACTTCAGCACATGGAAGGGCTTCGATCCGGTCAACGTGACGATCTACGTCATCCAAGCGGTAGTCATTCTCTCGGGTCCGCTGATTGCATTTCGCATGGCCAGAACCAAGTACATCAGTCGCGTTGCATCGGTAATGTTGACGCATTGTCACTGTCCACACTGTGGCTACGACATCCGAAGCCTATTGGCTGACTTCAAGGATGGGGCGACCGTGTGCCCGGAGTGTGGCTGTGCATGGCATGTTCCTTTGCGGCCAGAGCCGGAGATACAGGCGGACTAACGACGAGTACAGTACGGTCGCAACAGGCGTTCTGGAACTCGAATCCCGGTAGAAACTATGAAAACCGGGGACGATCGCTTGGCACTTGACCAACAGGCCGAAATCGGTTCCTCCACTACCTATCCGGGTCCTGAGTTGCGAGAAGACAACGTGGAAGCGAACGCCACGAGGTGCGACAGCCTGTCGCAGTGCGCCGAGTACGACATCCGACTGCGGGCATTCTCGGACAGGCCGCGGCCACCGACGGCCACAGCGACATTCTCTCGCGCAGCGAATTCGTAGAATTCGGTCCACTCGGCCAGGCGCGTGTCGCTCCGTGGTTCCACCGAGAAGCTGACCCAAATCAAACGAGGCCTCCGGTCTACTAGCGCCGCGCGAAGTGTCGAGAGCGGATGCCCCGCCCCGAACGACTCCGCGCGCCAGCCCGCCTCCCGTAACGCGACTTCAGCCATTGTGGTGGGCAGGGTATAGGGGTCGTCGTCGAGCGTCGCACCGAACGCGTAACAGGCATCGTGTGCCGGTGGCGAAAAGGCTGCACGCAGCTCGATGACGGCGCGAGTGCAGATTTCCACCCCCCGCCGCTCCTGATAAACCTCCACATCGCCGTGCTGCCAACGGGATCCGATTTCGTCGAACGCGGGTGCGATGAAATGATCGCAGATTTCGCAGGCGCTTTTTCCGGCGAGGTACAGTTCCATCAAGGTCGCTCGAAATCGGTCCTCATCCCCCGACTCGAGCGTTTCGGTGACGTGTGCAAGAGCCCGACCGTCCGGCTTCGCCCCCTGGCCAATCGTCGCCGGTAGCCCGAGGACCTTTGGATTCACAAGCGGTCGTCCCGCCTCGCGAAGGAACTGCATGACGCTGCTGACGGGAATCCTGCGATGTCCGCCGGCCGTCCGAACGGCTTCGATTATCCCCTTGTCGCACCATCTTTTGAGAGACGCCTCGCTCGATCCGATCGCTTTGGCGACCTGTTTTGGCGATAGTAGATCTTCCATTTCAAACTCCGAATAAGCACGTTTTGATCTATTATACTTCATCGGCAAGGATGGGGCCAACACATCCCTCCTTTCTTTCTCCGGCATGAGATGGCTTGAACTACATAAAGACTTGCCAAAAAAGGAGTTACAGCAGTGCCGAATGAATGGAATGTTTTGAGCGTTTTTTTCTTGACGACCGGCCACGGATGGCGCATCATTGAATTGCACGGTATGAGCGGTTTCAATGGAATGGAAAGTCGCTCGTGTTTTGACTCTTACGGCAGCCCCGCTCGGGCGGGTACCGGAGTCAGATGTCGTTGTCTCGTTGGACAACGGTGAATCCAGGTGGGCAGGATTGTCCCGAAACTGAAAGGAAAGTGCTGAGATGAAGATGTTCAAGGGAATGGCGGTTTTCGTAGCGGCGTCACTTACGGCAGGAGCCGGCTCCGTGGCTCTTGCACATTGCGGCAAGTGTGGAACTCATGAAGCGAAGAAGAACATTGTGGACACAGCCGCATCGGCCGGGTCATTCGATACGCTGGTCAAGGCGGTGAAGGCCGCAGGATTGGCGGACACCCTCGCGTCGCCAGGTCCGTTTACGGTATTTGCCCCGACGGATGAGGCGTTCGCGAAGTTGGGATCGGACACGCTGAACAAGCTTCTGGCCAACCCCGACCAGCTCGGAGCCATTCTGAAGTACCACGTGGTCTCCGGGAAGGTCCTGGCTCGTGATGTCGTCAAGCTGACGGAAGCCAAGACACTGCAGGGGCAGAAGGTACGTATCGACACGTCAAGCGGAGTGGCGATCGATAACGCACGCGTAGTCAAGGCGGACGTGCAAGCGACCAATGGTGTCATTCACGTGATCGATACGGTCCTGATTCCCGACTAATCGAAGCGCATACCTTCGATTCGACAGAAAATGGGACACGAAGTATTGAATCCAACGTCGAATTCCCTGCGAAAGCAGTAGTAAGAAGATCATCAACGTACGCAAAACACTGGTTAGAAGGAAGGACTGAAACATGAAATCGATTGATGTGATTGCAGCTGTGGTCGTAGTCGTAGGCGCTTTAAACTGGGGGCTGGTCGGCCTGTTCCAATTCGACCTGGTGGCGACAATCTTCGGGGATGCCTCGGTGCTCAGTCGGCTCGTGTACATTCTCGTCGGCCTCGCCGGCGGTTTTCAGGTGGCCCAATGGAAGGCGATCCAACGACGGTGGTCCGGTGAACCGGTGATGGTTCCTGCATAGCGAATTGTGGGGGGACGGCGACCCGCGCTCGGCTCGCCTTTGGCGAGTCGGGCCGGGCGCTATTTTTTGTCACTGTACAAACCCGCAAGGCGTGAAATTGAACTCTTACAGATGTAGAAAGGTTGGAAAGAGATGGCAACCAAACTAATCAACATGAGAAAGCAACAGCACCGACCTCTTGGCGTTCTCGCAATCGTCGCGGCAGCCGCGGTGAGCGCGGGGTGCAACAGCGTGAATCTCCCGCTTGAGGTCGTCGATTCAGTTGACCTCGAGCGCTACGCGGGCAAGTGGTACGAAATTGCTCGATACCCGAATTCCTTCGAGCGAAACTGTGTCGGTGTGACTGCAGACTACACGATTCGAAATGATGGACGAATCGATGTACTCAATACATGCTACGAGGGCAATCTGGACGGTCGTGCGCGAACCATCGCAGGCACGGCACGGTCCGTGGACGAATCGAACGCAAAGCTTAAAGTTACGTTTTTCTGGCCGTTCGAGGGCGACTACTGGATCATGGACCTTGCCGAAGACTACACCTACGCCGTGGTTGGAGATCCGGGACGCACGTTCCTTTGGATTCTGAGCCGAACGCCCGAGCTTGATGCGGATACGCTCGATGGAATCCTCGAGTGGCTGCCCAGCCAGGGATTCGATCCCGAGCGATTGATCATGGTCGAGCAGAACACCGACGCGTCGAATGGCTAGGCCGACGGGCCGGCCGGTGGTGCAGAATCACGACAGGAAAGGCAAAGATGTCTCCGAATCCGCAATCGATCGCCATAACGCGATGCGGTCGTCATTATCGGCTGGTATCCAGGGCGCGCGTACACGCATCCATTGAAGACGTGTTTGCGTTCTTTTCCGACGCGAGCAATCTCGACACTCTGACACCGCCGTTTCTGCGGTTTCAAATACTGACGCCGGCGCCGATCGCCATGAAAGTGGGCACGCTGATCGACTACCGCCTGAGACTACGCGGTCTTCCGATCCGGTGGCAAAGCGAGATTACGGCCTGGGAGCCGCCGTACCGATTCGTGGACGAACAGCGTCGCGGGCCGTATCGGCTTTGGGTCCACGAACATTGTTTCGAGGAGCACGACGGCGAAACGGATATTGTGGATCGGGTCGAATACGCCGTTCCCGGCGGACGCCTGATGCACAAGCTGTTCATAGGACGCGACCTGAAAGGCATCTTCGAGTATCGTGGGCGAACGCTGATCGAGCGATTTGGCAGTTCCAATAAGGTGTGCACCGCGGAGCCTGCCGTGGCCTGACGGCCGGCAACGTCGTGCCACGCTGCGCACAGTAATCAGAAAGCCTGAAATGACCTCATACCTGTTTATCTACTGGGTGGCACCGATCATGGCATTCGCAAGCACGACTGATTCCGCTGAGAGCGACAAATCCATGACGCTGTTTTCGTTCGAACGAAACGCCGAAGTGAGTCGCTGGTATCCGATCAACGACGGCGTGATGGGTGGTGTGTCCGATGGGCGCCTGGAACATACCGCGGACGGCGCCCTTCGATTCTTCGGCGTCGTGTCGCTGGAGAACAACGGTGGATTCGCCTCCGTTCGCTCGCGCCCGGCGGTCATGGATCTGTCGCGCTACACAGGCGTCCTCATTCGCGTGCGCGGCGATGGCAAGCGTTACGCGCTAAACCTCGAGACGGATTTTCAGATTCGCGCCGGCTCATATCGCTGCAAGTTCGCGACAGAACCTGCCAAATGGGTAGAGCTCTACTTTCCGTTCAGTGATTTCCAGGCGACGTCATTCGGCGTCAAGCTGGACAGGGCGCCGTCCCTGAATACCAAAGAGATCCGATCGCTGGGACTCCTGATATCCGATAAACAGGCGGGTCCCTTTTCACTCGACGTGGAATGGATCCGGGCCGTTGCGAAACCGCCTTCCCCGGCGAAAGAGTAGCCGATCCTGTCAACACGGCGTCGTGCACGATTCGGTCGCCACCTGCAGACTCACCGGACAATTGAATACGTCGACGCCGCAAAACTGGCTTTTGATTCGGCGCGAGGAGTGATCTGTGGCAGAATCTAGGACCCATCACACAACCGACGGCGAAGAGCCCGGAAGCAAAACAGGCCACAAGATCCTCGTGACCGGAGCTACAGGCTATATTGGTGGACGATTGGTCCCAGCCCTCCTGGAAGCACATCATCAAGTGGTATGCTTCGCACGAGAACCGCGCAAGGTCGCACAACGCTCGTGGGCGCAGTCCCCAGACATCGAACTCGTTCAAGGTGACGCCGCGGATCAATCGGCCCTTGAAACGGCCATGGCTGATTGCGACGCGGCCTACTACCTGATTCACTCCATGGAGGCCGCCGGGGCGGCGTATCGGAAACGGGATCGCGACCTGGCAAGGACGTTTGCAGCAGCGGCCCAATGCGCCGGGGTTCGACGCATCATTTATCTTGGTGGCCTGGGCGAGACCGGCGACGGATTAAGCGAGCATCTCGCATCACGGCGTGAGGTGGAGGAGGCGTTGGCTTCCGGCACCGTTCCCGTCACCGTCCTCCGCGCCGCGATGATCATCGGTTCGGGTTCGGCGTCCTTTGAGATCTTGCGCTACCTTGTGGAACGTCTACCGATCATGATCACGCCGCGATGGGTGAGCACCGAATCCCAGCCGATTGCCGTCCGCAACGTCATTCACTATCTGGTTGCCTGCCTCGCGGAGCCGCGAACAGTTGGCAGGACGATCGATATCGGCGGCGCGGATGTCATGACATACCGAGATATCATGCAGGTAACCGCAGAGGCGCTCGGGCTCCGGCGCAGGTGGATCGTCCCGGTTCCCGTACTGACCCCACGATTGAGCTCACTGTGGATTCACTTGGTCACGCCACTGAGTCATCGAATCGCCCGTCCCCTGGCGGATGGCCTGAAGAACCGCGTGGTGTGTCGCGATAACGTCGCGATCGACCTTATGCCCCAGCGCCTGTTGACGGTGCGGGAGGCTATTGACGCGGCACTTGGAAAGCGACGAGGAGAAGGTGTAGCCAGTACGTGGGCTGATGCCGGACCGATTCCCGGTGATCCGGATTGGGCCGGAGGCAGGACGTTTGAAGACCGGCGCACCACGCACGTCCACGCGACCGCCGATGAGGTGTTTCGAGCCGTGTGCGGCCTGGGCGGGCGCAACGGATATTTCGCGGCCAACGGATTGTGGCGTTTGCGCGGCTGGATGGACCGATTGGTTGGGGGACCGGGTCTCCGGCGCGGTCGCCGCGATCCACAGGTCTTGGGATTCGGTGACGCCCTCGATTTCTGGCGCGTGACGGGAATAGAGCCCGGCAGGAGCTTGAACCTGCGGGCGGAAATGAAACTACCGGGCGAGGCCATGCTCTCGTTCGAGATCGAGCCTTCCCCCGACGCCCGAAGTTGTGATCTAGTCCAGACAGCTCGATTCAAACCCAGGGGGCTTTTCGGATTAGCCTATTGGTATGCGGTCGTTCCGCTTCATCACATCGTGTTCAATGGCATGCTGCAGGGCATCCGGCGGGCGGCCGAGGATTCGCACATCACAGCGGGTGATCCGAACGCACGTCCGCCAAGAGAACGCGCCGCGGATCTTTCAACTGTTTCAAACGATAATACCAAGTCGGAGGCTGTTTGACCGATGCGCTCCCTTGTCTGGTTCCGTAGTGACCTGCGCACGCGTGACAACACCGCGCTTTCCCACGCATGCGCGCGGTCGGATGACGGCGTGATCGCGGTGTTTGCTATTTGCCCGAAGCAGTGGGCCGCCCACGACTGGGGAAGCATGAAAGTTGACTTTGTGCTGCGCAACGTACGAGCGCTCGAAGAGTCGCTTGCCGCACTGAATATTCCATTGAAGTTGATCAAGACCGACCATTTTGAAGGCGTCCCACGCGCGATGTTGCGCCTGGCGAAGCATCATGGATGCCACGCACTCTTCTTCAATGAAGAATACGAAGTGAATGAGCGTAGGCGCGACGTAGAGGTAACCCGGCTTCTCGAAGAAGACGATATTGCCGTCAAAACGTATACCGATCAGGTAATCCTGGACATTCGCATGATTCGAACGAATGCCGGTGGCTGGTATTCGAAGTTCACGCCGTTCAAACGAAAATGGCTCTCCATGCTCGAGGAAGACGGGCTGCCCGAGATTCGTCCTAAACCGCGCCGTCAGAAGCGCCTCCCCATCGAGTCTGACGAGGTCCCGAACGCCATCAGAGGCTTTAAGGGCCACACCCGTCCGGACCTCTGGGATGCGGGCGAAGCGGCCGCGCGGCGCCGCCTCAAGAATTTTGTGGCCAAGCGCATTGATTCCTATGACGAGGCGCGAGATTTCCCGGCGATGGAGGGAACGAGCGGACTCTCGCCCTACCTGGCGACCGGTGTCCTGTCGCCAAGAGCGTGCCTGGAAGCGGCGATCGTTGCGAACGAAGGGAAAGCCAGCGGCGGCAGCGAAGGGGTCGCGACTTGGATCAGTGAACTCATTTGGCGCGAGTTCTACCGGCACATTCTGATCGGGTTCCCGCGCATCTGTATGAATCGCCCATTTCTGGAATCCACTGCCGGCATACCATGGCGACAAGACGAGCAATTATTTCGCGCCTGGTGTGAAGGGAGGACCGGATTCCCGATCGTGGATGCGGCCATGCGCCAACTCGCCAAGACGGGCTGGATGCACAATCGCCTGCGCATGATCGTCGCGATGTTCTTGACCAAGGACCTGTTCAACGACTGGCGCTGGGGCGAGGCACACTTTATGCGCCACCTTGTGGACGGCGACTTCGCCAGCAACAACGGCGGGTGGCAATGGTCCGCCTCCACGGGCACGGATGCGGCCCCCTACTTCCGTGTTTTCAATCCATACAGCCAAAGTCGCCGGTACGGTCCGGACGGCGAGTTCATTCGACGGTATGTGCCGGAACTGGCATCACTCACCGGCGATGCCGTTCATGAGCCGGATGAGGCACAGGCCCGGGAAGCCGGATACCCCATGGCCATCGTCGATCGGACCCGTACGCGGGATCGCGTCATCAAGGCCTTTCGTAAGCATTCTGGAAAGGCGCGGACCCGGGGTTGATACGGCGCGGGCGGTCTGTCCGCGGCCGTCGCTCATGAGGCTTGAGGGCTATGATGAGGATTCTCAAGTGCGGCGGACCCGGATGAAAATCCATGACAACGACGAGAAGAACCACTAAAACTATCCGGCATGACGCTAGCACTCCATACACCATCAGCATCACCTGCGCCCGTGGCCTTGCGCCATTCCTCCAGCAGGAAGTCGAGGCGCTGGGGCATGAGCTTCGCGTAGCGCACGAAACTGGCGTCGAGATCCGTGCGACCATGCGGGACGTCATGCGGCTCAACCTCTGGTTGCGGACGGCATTTTCGGTCATGGTTCTTCTCGAAGAATTTGAATGCCGCTCGCCGGACGAACTGTACGCCAACGCCAAGAAGATCGCGTGGGAAGAGATGATCTCCCCGGACGAATACGTCAGCGTGATCACCCGCGTCGACACCCCGACGATCAAGAACTCAACGTTCGCCGGTCTTCGCGTGAAGGACGCAATCGTGGACCGCATCGCGAAAAAAAAGGGCCAACGGCCCGACGCCGGCCCGAATCGTGACAATGTCGTGGTCAATCTTTTCTGGAAGGAGGAGCGCTGCTGGTTGTATCTCAACACGTCCGGTCGGAAACTCTCGGATCGCAGCTACCGGCGGATGCCGCACCGGGCTCCGATGCAGGAAACACTGGCCGCCGGTGTCATGCTGGCGACCGACTACCACGGCGATGGCCCGCTGATCAACCCGATGTGCGGGAGCGGCACGCTCGCGATTGAAGCGGCCCTGATCGCCCTCGGACGTGCCCCGGGGCTGCTGCGGGCGAACTTCGGATTCATGCACGACCTGCGATTTGACAAAGACGCCTGGGAAGCGATACGCAGGGAAGCGCGTAAGACAAGGAGGAAGGACACGCCCGCACGAATCATCGCCACCGACATCGACCCTCAAGCGATCCGCGCGGCCAAGAAAAACGCCGAGACGGCCGGCGTCCATCGACTCATCGAATTTCGCGTCTGCGATTTTGCGGACACGGAAATCCCACCTGATGGCGGCACGATTATCTTCAACCCGGAGTACGGAGAGCGACTCGGTGACGTGACCAGGCTCGCAGAAACCTACGAGCGCATGGGCGACTTCTTGAAACAAAAGTGCGCCGGCTACGGAGGCTACATCTTCACGGGCAATCTCGACCTCGCCAAGAAGATCGGCCTGCGTACCAGCCGCAAGATCCCCTTCTTCAACGCCAAGATCGAATGCCGCCTCCTCAAATACGAACTCTACACTGGAACCCGTAAGAAGCGCGACGACCCGCACGCCTCAGAGCAAGTGTAGCGTCCAGGGATGCGAGCACATAGCCACTGGCCAACTCCGCGCGCGGTACCGACTTCTCGGCGCACCGACCCGCTCACAACGGTCACCAGATTCCCAGCACTTTCCACCATACGCCACCCAGCCCAAGCCAGATGACGATGTTCACTACGCTGATGATGGCACCGAGCTTCCACCAATCGCCGAGGCACACATACCCGGCTCCAAAGAGCACCGGCGCCGGTCCCGTGCCATAGTGTGTCATGCTGCTGAAGAGATTGCTGAAGAAAGCCAGCACGAGGGCGGCCAGCAACGGCGGCGCACCGATCCCTAGCGCGACGGCCAAAAACGCGGCATACATCGCGCTGATGTGCGCCGTATTACTCGCAAAGAAATAGTGGCTGTAGAAGTAGATCAGGCTCAGCATCACAAGAGCGGGAAGCCAGCCGATACCCGCGAAGAGACCGCTCACGGTCCCGCTAAACCATTCGACCAGACCCAGGCGGTTGAGGAATGACGCCATCATGACGAGTGTGGAAAGCCAGATGAAGGTGTTCCACGCGCCTCTCTCATCCAGGATATCTTCCCACGTGAGGACGTGTGTCGCCAGGAGCACGCTAAGTCCGACCAGGGCGGCCGCCGTACTATGGACCTGTAGACGGCTGCCGAAGATCCACAAGGTCAGGAGCAACGCCATGGTCGCCAGCATGATCCATTCGGCGCGCTTCACGCTGCCCATTTCCGCGAGTCGGTCCCTCGCGATCTTCGCTGCCTCCGGTGTCTCCTTGATGTCGGGCGGGTAGAGCTTGTAGAGAACAAACGGGACCACGAGCAAGCTGATCAGCCCCGGGACCAGTGCGGCGGTCGCCCAGCATGTCCACGTGATCTCTATGCCGAGGTCCGCGGCCATCTGCACGGCCAGCGGGTTGGCAGCCATCGCCGTCAGAAACATCGCGCTGGTGATGAGGTTCCCTTGAAAGGAATTCTGGATAAGAAAGGCACCGATCCGTCGCGCGGTGCCGTCCGTGGGCCGGCTGCCGAAGGCCTCGGCCACCGATCGGACGATCGGGAAGATGACCGCCCCCGCCCGCGCGGTGATGCTGGGGATGGCGGGTGCAAGAACAAGGTCGCTCGCCACCATGCTGTACCCGAGGCCGAGCGTTCTTCGCCCGAGCAGCGCCATGAAGAGGTAGGCAATCCTCGTGGCGAGTCCGGTCTTGATAAAACCCCTCGATATGAAAAAGGCCATCACGACGAGCCAGATGACCCGGTTTCCGAACCCGCTCAGCGCATCGCCGATGCTCAGCGTGCCGGTCAGTGTGGTAGCGGCCAGTCCCAGAATGGCCACCGCACCCATCGGCATCGGCTCGAGCATGATGCCGACCACAGTGGCAATGAAGATCGCAAGCATATGCCACGCTTCCGCCCTCACGCCCTCGGGAGCGGGCACCAGCCAGATCACTACGCCCACGGCGACAGTGATGCAAAGTCGCAGGTAACGCGATGCCGGAGTTGGCGATATGGTCTTACTCACAGTCGAAAACGACTCCAGACATTGGTGGTATTCTGCCATGCTTAAGAAGATGGGTGGCATGGTCAAGCGATAGCTTGACCGTCTTCGTCTCGAATGCTCCACGGCCTGGCTTTGCCGGGTGCGTGACAGAATCGGCGGACGCAAAAAGCCGTAGGGCAGGTCGTTGCTCCGCCTCAACGGGGCGTTGACCTGCCGGTTTGGCAAGGCAGGTGAACCTCCCGGCATAGCCGGGAGAACCACCTGCCCTACATGAAGCCCGCCGAAAGTGTCGCGCACCCGGCTTTGCCAGATCGTGCCACCCAACAAACGACGATTGACAGATCAGTATGTTACGCCGATGACGCACCAGATGGTAGGGTGCGTCACGGACGCGCCAGTGCTACCTTCGCGGTGCCCCCGTTGTGTCCCCCCTTCGAGAAAAGGCAGTAACTCATACAGCGCCGGCCTGTCGCAGCGCCTCGATTTGCTCCTGCGAGTATCCCAGCACGTCGCGCAGTATCCCATCGGTGTGTTCACCGAGGCGTGGAGGAGGCAGGCGAATGCTAGCCGGCGTTTCGGAGTACTTGATCGGCACGCCGGTCAGTCGAAGGGCGCCGATTGTTTCGTGCGGCACTTCCGCGATCATGCCCCGGTGAAGAACCTGTGGGTCGTCAAAGAGGCTCTGCATGTTGTTTACCGGTCCACACGGAACGGACGCATTTTCGAACAGATCCATCCATTCGTCGCAAGTTTTCTGTGCCATCACTTCGGCAATACGCCCAACGAGGTCCTTGCGGTTTTCCACCCGCTTGGGGTTGGATTCGAACTTCGGGTCATGCACCCATTCCTGTTTTTCGATCGCCACACAGAAACTCTCCCACAGCTTCTGGTTCGCTACCGCGATCGCAATCGGTTTGTCCTTGGTGGCAAAGACCTGGTACGGAATGATCGATTCGTGTGCGGTTCCCCATCGCTGTGCTTCCTTGTTGGCAACGAGGTAGTTACTGGCGATGTTGGCCAGCGCCGCCACCTGTATGTCGAGAAGGCTGCAATCGATGTGTTGGCCGCGTCCGCTGCGCGCGCGCTGGAGCAGGGCGGCCATGATGGCGCCCGATGCGGAAATGCCGGTGAGGACATCGGTGATCGCCACGCCCACCTTGCACGGCTCGCCGCCTTCCGGACCGGTGATCCCCATGAGACCACCAACGGCCGACAATACCATGTCATACCCGGGCCGTTCGCGGTACGGTCCATCCTGACCATAGGCACTGATCGAGCAATAAATCAGCCGCGGGTCGGGCTTGCGCAGCGTTTCATAGTCCAGCCCGAAACGCTTCATGAAACCGGGCGTAAAGTTCTCGATGACCACGTCCGAGGCCTGAGCCAACTCTTTGACGACTTCGCGGCCACGGGGGTTCTTGAGGTCGATGGTGATCGACTTCTTGTTGCGGTTACAACACAGGTAGTAGGCACTCTCGCCGCCCGCGAAGGGCGGTCCCCACGTGCGCGTGTCGTCGCCCGTGTCCGGGCGTTCCACCTTGATGATCTCCGCACCGAGATCACCGAGGGTCATCGTGCAGTAGGGTCCGGCGAGGATCCTGGATAGATCAAGAACTCGAATGTCGGCCAAGGGTAGATCGTTCGTCGGTTCGTCGGGCATCTCGCATCCTCCGTCGAGTCGCTGCCGGGTTCACCAAAGGGTGCCGACCTCTCAGGCCGCGTAGGGCGATCCCCTACACGGAACGGCGTGACAACCGGGGCACGCCGTGTCCGGGAACTGACAGCACATTCCATGTACCATCATCGGCGGCGCAATGCAAAGGCGCCGATCCGATCCCGTTGGACGCACGCGGAACAGCGGTTCGGATTCTAAACCGAGTCCGACCGGATAGGGATGTCGAGGGAACTCAGATGGGACGAGAAATTCTAGAGGGGAATGAAGCGGTCGCGCGAGGCGCAGATAAGGCATTTGCGGCGGTACATCGAGCGACAAGTCGAGCATCATCGTAGGATGCCGTTTCGGAAGGAGATTCGGACGTTCTTGAATCGCCATCGTCTCGCGTTTGACGAGCGATTTGTCAGGGACTGATCGTATGTTTCGCCCCGCCACGGCTCTGGACTATTGGGCGTCGCAGACTGAATGCGACCGAACAGGAAGCACGAAGGGCGATGCCTTGGGCTGAAATGTCGTCGCCCCGTTGGCGCGAAGGTTTCTCGTCGCTCCAAGCAAGGTACATTCCAAATGGCGGAGGTTGCGGTTCCACGAGAATCGTCTAAGGCGACCGCGGAGTGAATCCACCACTTTGGTGTGCCGACGCCGATAATGGAAGCGGATGACTGTCGTGAACAACAGTTCATGAAGGTCACAAACCCGGAAAGGGGCTGGTTGGTGCTGCGCCGCGTGGCGGGCAAGCGCACCACGCAGCACTCTACCAAGGGGAAATGGGCGGTTTGGGGTTCACACGCGGAGATTCTGCTCAGAATGTCCGCATGGACTTGAATTGGGAGCAAAGATCCACCGAAATGACGACCTTGGAGACGGCAAATGGGGAATCCCGACGAAAAGTGCCGCTCGATCGCGTCCCCTCAAACCACGGCTAGAGAACGTACGGTACAGCGTGAAGCATGAAAAACAAGTGGAAGCGGATACTCGGCCTCAACACGATCGTCGGTTGGGTAGAGAAGGTCGGTCAGAAAACGCGCAAATGGAGAATCCTTGTGGTGACACATCACTCTTTCCCATAGTACGCGATCGCAATGACCTTGGGTGATTAGAGATTCCTTCGCGCATTTTTCACTTGACTGTGGGACCGAGGTTCGGTATGGAGGATGGTCGTCGGACACAGGTCCTCAGCCCCTGCGCACGGGGGAGCTCGCACGCTGAGCTTTGGGTGCGTTACCTGCGCGCGGCGCACGTTGCGCCGGCCGCCCATGTCTTCGTTGCAAAGGAGAAAAATGATGAGATGGAAAATGGGTCATTGTCGTTGGTGGATGGTGGGCTTCGCAGTTGCGAACCTGGCGATGTCCGTACAGGGATCGATCATCTATGTCGATGCCAGTGCTTCCGGGGGCGCAGACGATGGCTCTAGCTGGTCGGATGCCTACCTTAAACTCCAGGATGCGCTCGCGGCGGCAGGGTCGGGAGACGATATCTACATCGCGGCCGGAACTTACTACCCGGACGAAGGTAGCGGGCAGACCGACAACGACGCATCGTCGACATTCTTAATGAAAGACGGCGTCGATCTGTATGGCGGCTATCCCGCAGGCGGTGGTACGCGGTCGGTGGCCGTGTGTAGCGGCGGGGACGCCGCCTATAACGGCAAGCCGTGCGCTGATACCGTGGATTGTGGACCCGGCGGCACTTGCAGCGGTCACAGGACGAAGCTGAGCGGCGATATCGACCAGGACGACGCCACCAACTGCACGAGTTGCGCTGGGGATTGCGTTGATGAGTGGTGCCTCAACGATGACAATGCGTATCACGTGATGACCTACAATGACGCCGATGCGACCGTCGTTATCGACGGGTTGATCGTACAGAGCGGTGTGGCGGACGGAACCGGCCCGGAGACGGCGCTCGACAACCAGGGCGCTGCACTGCTGATTCGTGCGTCGGATAAGTATTGCTACGGCGGTACGAACGATGGTACCACGTGCACCGACAACAACGATTGCACGGGTGGTGGTACATGTCACATCGAGTACTGCCTCTCGGGCGGCCCGACAGTCAAGGACTGTCTGTTTCGCCACAATTACGCCGACAACCATGCGGCCGTGAACGATCACGCGTCGGACAGCAGCTACGACAACTGCTCCTTCCGAGGAAACGTGGCCGCCAAGGGGGGCGGACTTCTTGTTGACAACGGCAGCCCATCGATCACCGATTGCCTGTTTGAGGATAACCAGACCAACGCCGCGCCGAATGACGGCGGAGCACTCTGGCTCCAGGGACGTGACGACCCTATCGGTGAATTTGATTTTTGGGGGTGTCCGGACGACCCCGCGCCCACGATCACCGACTCGACGTTTGTGGGGAACATAGCAGACGGAGCGCGTCCAACGGGCGGCGCCTTGTGGGCTAAGCACACTGTGCCGTTTCTGTCCAGCTGCACCTTCGACTCGAATGAAGTAAAAGGAACGGGGTCGGGCTACTACGACTTCGCCGGAGGGGCGACCTGGATCGAGAGTATTCCGTCGGGTCAGACTGCAACGATCACATCCTCGCTGTTTGTGGGAAATAAGGTGGGCACCGTCGGTGGCATATTTGCAAGCGGTGGGGCGATCGTCCACTTCGGCGGGCCGGGCGAATTGAACATCGTCAACACATCGTTCGTGCAGAACGACGGCCGTGCGAACGGAGGTGCCCTGGCGGTCTGGTTGGACGCGACGACGACGTGTACGAATTGCCTCTTCACCGGTAACACGCTCCAGGCCGTCGGTGCGGCGGACGGGGCGGCGGTGTCCATCTGGGAACCACCCGGAAGCGGAGAGACGGCGACCGTGGCCCTGACCAACTGCACGGTCGTAGCGAATCAGAGCACCACCGGCGGTACCCCCATCGGCATTTATACTTTGCCGGACGGGGATTCGGACGTGTCGATCACCAACTGTATTCTATGGGACAACGAGCCCGATTCCGACATCGACGACGACTTGGCTTCGTATTCGATTATTGAAGGTTATACCAGCGGCGGCACCGACAACAACGATGGCCCTCCGGATTTTCTCGCCGATGCCCAGGATTGTGATAGCGATGGGTGGGGCGACCCGCCCTGTAGTGGCGGTGGGTGTCCTGCCGGGTCTCCGGACAACTGTGACTACTACGGTGACCTGCGCCTGAGTTGCGGCTCGCTGGCGATCGATACGGGTGACAACTGCGCGCTCGACTTCGACGGCGACGGCAGCACGAGCGATGACGTTCCATACGACTTGGACGGCAACGACCGCAGAGTAGACGAACCCCACACCTCCGACGGCGGCAACACGGACTGCCCGGTGTACGACGTGACGGCCCCTATGGTGGACCGCGGCGCGTACGAGTTTGCCTGCCCGAGCGGTTCGGTTTGCTGTACCGATACGTGCGTCACCGGAGACTGTTGCGACGACAACGACTGTTCTGGAAACGAGATTTGCATTAACAATACTTGTGGCTGCGCCGACGACGACGACTGCAACGGCAATCAAGTCTGCTGCGACAGTACATGTGTTTTTGGCGATTGCTGCGACGATTCAGAGTGCACGAATGAATTGTGCTGTTTTCATCAATGTAGGGATTCAGAATGTTGTAGTAATGAAGATTGCTCACCTTTCGGCGTCTGCTGCTTCGGCGTTTGTCAAGCGAGTTGCGGCTGGCCACATGAGACCGACTAGCTCTCGCTGCGCCGGCATCGTCCTCAAGGCGGCGATTTACGACGCACCTGGCCGCAGGACGTGATGTGCTCGAACGATCGTGGCGGTCGGAGGGCTTCGAAGCCCTCCGACCGCCAAGCATTTGGCTTTTGACTTTCAGCCGGCCACGAAGTCTAGTTCCTCTGGAAAAGCAGAAGCCCGTGGCTGCCACGGGAATCAGTCAGGCGATACGGCGGTGCCTCGGATCCGGTGCGGGTGAGTGTAGATCGTGGCCCGGTCGGCTCGCACGAAACCGCACAGCGTGATGCCGCCACGCTCAGCCACTTCGATGGCCATGGACGTTGGCGCGGAAACTGCACCTACGATCTCGAGGCCTGCCTGCGCGACCTTGGCGACCATTTCGAGGCTGATGCGACCGGACAGGATGACGCCGTGCCCACGAAATGGGCGATCATCCAGAAGGCATTTTCCGATCGCTTTGTCGAGCGCGTTGTGCCGGCCGATGTCCTCGCCCATGGCGATGATCTCGCCGTCGGCGGAGAAAATCACAGCGGCGTGGGTTCCGCCCGTTCGTGCAAAGAGGTCCTGGCCGTTGCACATTTGTTGCGTGACGTTGCGTAACACGTCCGGCGAAACACGCAGCGTGTCGCCGACGGGTTTCAGGCCTTCTTTCATGTTGGAGATATTCTTACTGCCGCACATCCCACAGGAGCTGGTCACGATGAGGTTCCGTCCGCCCACCACCTGTTCGGGATTCTCCAGCCGAATGGCAACCGCAAGCGGGTCGGACCGCGGTCTGAGACGGACGATATCCTCCGGGCTCGTGATCATGCCCTCGGCAAACAGGAATCCCACGGCCAAGGCAACAGTATCGATCGGCGTACACATCACGGTGATGTTCCCGACATCTTCCACCATGATGGTCAGCACGTCCTCGACGATCACCTCGCAGTGGTCCACGATCGGCGGACCGCCCCCGGTGCTGATACGCACCGGATCGACGTGCCGAGTCGGCTCGACCTGGCGCACCGACTCGTCGATCCCATCAGTCCGTTTCTTTCGTGAATCACGTTTCAGCATGTCGTCTCCGCCCGGCAGGTTCGTGACACTGTTCGAGGCATCGGACCAAGTCGTCCGAATTCAGGACACAATGCAGCCGCTAAACTACGCAGATTATTGGCGGGTTCCGGAAGACGCAATGCGACGCGGAACACGGGATCGGATAATGAGCGAGCGTGGCCAAGTTTTTGGATCGGCAACCCCTTCCAGAAGGGCAGAACGCGAGTCTAATCGGGGGGTCGGTGGCCGTGCGCGGCTCTCAATCGGGCGCCAAGGTGTGGCGGTTCGTGCCGCATTCGGACGCGGCTATGACAGCATCGTCGTTGAGGGTGAAAAATAACAATTAACAGTTAATAATCTGCCTTACGTGAGCTTTGGCGCGTCCTCCGGAACGGAGAGCCGCCTGGATGCCGGCCGACCACGCTTCCGCCATTCTGCCTGTGCTACTGGAACGAAACTTGCTCGGAAACTTGCAGGTGGTCTTGTGTTCGTGGCCGCGCCGGGAGGCTTGCGGGGCTGGGTCCCTGCGCTCACGTTCGTGCCGGCGAACCTGAACTCACGTGATTTGTTGACTTTACTGATAGGCATCCGACACAGTGTTGTGCAAAGCGCTTGACTCTCGTGTTGCGTAAGTTCATGCTATGCGCAGGTGCAATCAGGTTTTGGATCCGGGAGGGAATCACGCGCCTGACGCTTCGGCGCCGACGTCCTTGATATCTGCCGGAGATGATGACAAGCCTGATGCCCTACCGTTGTGGCGCGCACGATTCGGTGCGGGAAGACGCGAAACCGGGCGTCATTTTCGAACCAGCGTGATTTCGCGGTCCGGTTGTCGAAGCGCTCCCGCGGTTGCCCTGAGCTCGAGCAAACATTCCTCCTACGAAAGGTGACGCAATGATATCGTCGGTTGAACCTGGGAAAGCAAAGGAAGATGTTTGGATTCCAACCTGCTGCGGGCAATGTTACTGCATGTGCGGCATCAAGGTTCGCCGACAAGACGGCGTCGTGACGGAGATCGAAGGGAACCCGGAGGCCCCCACGGGGCGCGGCAAAATCTGCGTGAAAGGCCTCGCCGGACCGCAACTGCTATACGACCCCTATCGTGTGAACTATCCACTCAAGCGCACCAATCCGCAAAAAGGCTTGGGGGTCGATCCGAAGTGGGAGCGCATTTCATGGGACGAAGCGCTCGACATCATCATTGACAAACTGAAAAAGTGCCAGGAGAAAGACCCACGCGGTGTCTATTTCCAGGCAACCACCACACAGGCCTCGGAGATTCGCTTCGGCGTCATCGGGTTCATGAAGGCCTTCGGCACGCCGAACTACTGGGTCTCGGGCGGCGGGCTGCACTGCGGCAACGGTGCGCACTTTATGAACGGGATCATGCACGTGTCGTGGTCCATTATTCCCGACTTTGCGCACTGCAATCTGCCGTTGAACTTCGGGTGTTCGAAGGGCCATGGTGCCGGGCACGTCGCCGTCCAGAACGCGACCCAGGCCGCCGATGCGCGAGCCCGCGGAGCCCGTACCATCACTTTCGATCCCTTCCAATCCGCGCAAGCGGCCAAGGCGCACGAATGGGTGCCGATTCGCGTCGGCACGGACGGCGCGTTGGCCCTGGGACTTGTCAACTCCCTGCTCAACGAGCACGAAATCAGGGACGACGAGTACTTGAAATACAAGACCAACGGTCCCTACCTGATTCGCCCGTCCGATGGTCGTTACAAACGGGATAAGGAAACGAACAAGCCTCTCGTGTGGGACCTGGTGGACAACTGTCCGAAGGTACACAACGATCCGTCCGTGACCCGCGTGGAGTACGACGACGAGGCGCACGATGTGGCGCTGGAAGGTACGTACAACGTCGACGGCGAAGAGTGTACGACGGGGTTTGCGTTGTTCCGGGAGCACGTCAAAAAGTACACGCCGGAGTACGTGGAAGAGGTGACCGGGATCCCGGCGGCGTCGATCAGCCGCATCGCCAAGGAAATCGGCGACAAGGTGGAAATCGGTGCCACGGTGACCATCCAGACCGAGAAAGGCCCGAAGAGAATCCCCAAGCGTCCGATCGCAGCGCACTACTTCCGGGGCTCGCAGGGTCACGTCAACTCCGGTTGGACCTGTTTGTCCATCGATCTGGTGAACCACATCGTCGGTGCCGCCGACACCTGGGGAGGCGCCCTGGGGCTCGGGGCCGCCGTGTGTGGCGGCTACGAAGGAACCGGCAAGCCTTATCAAATCCCGTACCCCGATGATGACGGCCTGCTGGTCTGCAAGGCTTGGGTGTACGATCACGTTCCCTATCCGATGCGGGTACCGAAGCCCCCTACTCGACTCGATCTTCACGACATGTTCCCGACGTCGATCTACAACGCCTTCACCATTACGAGTCCCAGGTGGTTCGAGATGTTGGAGCAGTTCAAGATCCCCTATCGGCCGGACATCATGATCAACTTCGGGTCCAACTCGGTCATGACCATGGGGAACGCGGAGACGGTCGCGGAGAACTTCCTGAAAAAGTTCAACTTCATCTTCTCCTTTCAGTTATACATCACGGAATTCGAAGAGGCGGTGGCGGACATCGTGCTGCCGGACGCCTGCTACCTGGAGCGCTACACGCCGGCCGTCAGCTTCCCCTCCACGTTCTCCCATCCGCAGGGCGAGGACGATTGGGGATGGACCATTCGTCAGCCGGTCGTCAATCCGCTGCACGAGCGCCGTGATTTCAATGAGGTGATGCTGGACATCTGCAAGCGACTCGGGATTTCCCACAAGTACTACAAGGGGTTGAACGACACGGTCGTCATGCGCTACGGCGGGGCCATGGATGAGAAGTACAAGCTCTGCGAGGACGGCAGTAGAGAACATGAGTGGCCCGAAGTGACCGATCGCCTCCTCAAGGATCGCTTCGGCGAGGAGCACGGTCTCGAGCATGTTCGCAAGAACGCGGTCTTCACCTGGCCCAAGCGCAAGGAGGACGTGTACTGGAAGTGGTTCAACCCATCGCGCGTACCGATCTACTTCGAGTACTTCATCGATTCCGGCGAACAGATTGCGAAGTTGTGTGACGAGTTCAACGCCAAGGAGTTCTTCGACTTCGATTGGTCGCGTTTCAAGGCGCTGGCTGACTGGTATCCCTGTCCAAGCCACACCGAGAAAAACCCCGAATTCGACATGTACACCTTCTACTGGCGTGCGGTGATGCACTGCAATTCGCTCACGCAGCAGAATCCGTGGTTGGACGAGTGTTCCCAGGAGGACCCGTATGTCTATGCCATCCAGATGCACTGGAAGACCGCGGAAGAGAAGGGCATAAAGGAAGGCGACAAGGTCTGGCTCGAGAACCCGCAAGGCCATCGAGTCAGGGGATGGGTGGCATTGACCGAAGGCATCGAGCCGCACCACCTGGCCGTCGCCGCCGTCGCCGGTCACTGGGGCGAGTATATGCCCATCGCCAAGGGCAAGGGTACCTTCTTCAATGATCTGGTCGAAATGGACAAGGAGCACACTGACCCGCTGACGCTGAACCAGGACATCTGCTGTCGGGTCAAGATATACAAAGCGTAATCCAGGAGGCGAGACCGACTCGTCGTCTACGGTTGCGGCATCCTCTGCTGGAGGCATGAAATGGCAAGCTACGGAATGGTGATCGACCTCAATCGCTGCTACGGCTGCTACGCTTGTATGCTGGCCTGCAAGGTCGCAAACCACACCCCGCCCAATGTGTTCTGGAGCCGCGTCCTCAAGGGCGAGTCGGGGACGTTTCCGAACGTCGTTCGGCAATCGCTGCCGGTTCTCTGCTTCCACTGCGAAGACCCCGGGTGCGTCAAGGTGTGTCCCACCCAGGCTACTTACATAGGCGACGATGGCGTTGTGGTCATCGACAAGGATAAGTGTGTGGGCTGCAAGTACTGTTTGATGGGCTGCCCCTACGGGGCGCGCTACACCGTGCCGGAATGGAAGAGCTACTTCCCCGAGGGACTTCCGCTGTCGGAGTTGGAGGAGTTTCAGAAGAAGGCATGGGAAGAGAAGTCCGGGTGCGGCGTGGCCACCAAATGCGACTTCTGTACCAGCAGGCGAGAGGAGGGCAAAGAGCCGTCTTGCGTGGTCGCGTGTCCGGCAAACGCCCGCATCTTCGGTGACCTCGACGATCCAGACAGTGAGGTCTCGATACGCATCAAAACGGATAAGGGGTTTGTCCTGAAGCCCGAGCAGGGTACGAAACCCAAGGTTTACTACACGCCGCCCAGGTAGAAACGTCCGCGCTTCCGCCAGGTGAAGCGCATACATGAAGTGGGAGATCGTCATGGACTCGAAGCTGTTTGGCCTTGCTCAGACCGAGTGGCGTTGGCTGATTGCCATCTACCTTTTCCTTGCCGGTGCGGGCGGAGGGGCGCACATCACCGGAGTTGCCGCCGACTTTATGGGGTGGACCACGGTGGCCACCATAGGGATTTGCCTGGGTTGGCCTTGCGTTCTGATCGGGTGCTTGTGCCTGCTCGCGGATCTCGGCACAGTCCAAAACGCCTGGCGCGTTGCCAGAAAGCCGGATACGTCGTGGATCGCGCGCGGTACGATCATCATTTCCATCTTCATGATCGTAGCGTTTATCCACACTATTCTGTGGGCTTGGCCGGGGACCATGGCCGGCGGGGACGCCACGGCACGACATGTCGTCGGTGTGATCGGTGCTGTTTTTGCGTTTGGTACGATGGTCTATACGGGTTTGCTTCTTGGTGATGCGATACCGATGCCGTTTTGGAGCACCGCGCTGCTGCCGATTCTCTTCTTCTTTTCCGCAGCCTCCACGGGCGTCATGGCCGTTATTCTCGCGGGCGTGTTCGCCGGCGTGGAAGAGTCCACGCTCTTGACGTTGGCCAGGGCCGATATCGTGCTGATCGTCGTTGAGGCATTGGTGTTGGCCGCCTACCTTCACGGATCATATCGGCATCCCAATACACGGATGTCGGCGGAGCATGTCCTCAGCGGCCCTGCTGCGACCATGTTCTGGATGGGTGTGGTGATTTGCGGTCTTCTGATTCCCCTGGTGATTGATGCGCTGGGAATTCACGGGACAGGTGCAGCGATTGCGTCCATCCTCGGCCTCATCGGCGGGCTTTGTCTCCGCTACGTTGTTCTGGCCGGTGGCGCTATGTACCCGATGTCCGCAGCCGGTACCGACTTCAGACCGGTTCGGCGCCCCAAGGACCCAATGCCGGCGATGGGAAAGCTCCCTCCTAGCTGACCCAAGTAGAACTGCGTTGAGCACGTTGAGGAAAGGCGGCCCTGCCATCCTCGCGCACTGTACCCAGCAGCTCAATGAGTCGAACCGGCATGGATGATTGCACCCCAGTTTCCCATCGATTGACACCCGCCTGCGCGCCCCTGACAATGGTCTTGGCCTTTCCC